>Ga0187871_10001327_pt1 | contig 21709 bp, 21 predicted proteins | sample June2016WEW_16_1_FD_132988 | JGI IMG/M metagenome (GOLD analysis project Ga0187871, IMG submission 132988) | Peatland microbial communities from SPRUCE experiment site at the Marcell Experimental Forest, Minnesota, USA - June2016WEW_16_10 | ecosystem: Environmental > Terrestrial > Soil >...
GCATATGCTCAAAGATGCAAAAGCGGGTCTGGAGACCCGCCGCAGGCGTGGACGCCCGCCCCACACGTCAACCTGCTGGCAAAATCTTGGTAATGTCGTTGTACAGCACGAAGGCCACCAGCATCATGATGAACACGAAGCCGACTTTGAAAACCGCCTCTTTCACCGACATGCTCATATCGCGGCGCATCACCATCTCGATAATCAGCATCACTACGCTGCCGCCATCCAGGATGGGGAGGGGCATCAGGTTGATGATGGCCAGGTTCAGGCTGACCATTGCCATCAGCCCGATGAACTCGGAGGGACCTTGCTTGGCGGCCTGCCCGGACATTTGCGCGATACCGATCGGCCCGGAAATGGATTTCGCGGAAATACGCCGCTCGACGATGCCCTCGAGCAGATGGAAAATCAGGCCCGCGCCGCGCACGTTGGCGCGTACGGATTCGCGCACGGCATCGGGCAGCGAAAGGCGCGAGGTCACGATGTTCAACTTGGGCTCGACGTATGCGCCGATCACCCAGCGCGCCGGTCCGTCGGCGCCGCTCCATACCGGCCGCACGGTAACCTGCATGGGTTTGCCATTGCGTTCGAACTCGATCAGGACCGGCTGGCCGCCGCTGCCGCGGACGATCTCATGGAAGCGAATGGCGGCGTGGATCGGATGGCCTGCGGCGCTGAGGATCAAGTCGCCCTGCCGGAGCCCCACTTTCTGTGCGGGCATGCCTGCGGTGACGGGACCTAACTGCACTTCTCCTTTTCCGGACCACCCCAACATGTCCGTGCCGGACCGCTCGTCGAGCACCGGCGTGACGGTGGTTTCGAATTGCTTCCCATTGCGCTCAATGGTCAAGCGCATGGGGCGCGAGGCGCTCTCGATCTCCTTGAGGCCGATGTCCTCCCAAGTCGGATTGCTCTTGCTGCCCAACTTGACGATGCGGTCGCCTTCCTGGATGCCGGCGTTGGCAGCCGGCATGTTGGGGGAGACGCTGCCGATCACCGCTCCACTATCGGCGTCCACGTCCTTTTCAAACTTCACCATGTACAGGCCGGTGAGCAGGCCCACGGCCAGCACCACGTTCATGAGAGGACCGGCCAGCACGATGATCAGGCGCTGCCAGCGGGACTTGGCCATGAAGCCGCGCGGATCGTTGGCGCTTTCGTCGCCGGGCAGCTCGCCGGCCATTTTCACGAAGCCGCCGAGGAAGAAGACCAGCGAGATGCGGTAATCCGTCTCACCCCTGCGAAAACCGAACAGACGCGGCCCGAAGCCGAAGCTGAAGGTCTCCACGCGGACATCGAAGAAGCGCGCCGCCCAGAAGTGTCCCAACTCGTGGATCAGGATCATCACGCCGATCAGGATCAGGAACCAGAAAGCGCTTTGAAAAAACACCATACGATTTAAACCCTTGCCGGAACCGGTTGCGCGTCGGCGGCCTGTCGGGCGGCGAGTGCGCGCGCCATGGAACGCGATTCCTTGTCAATTTCGAGAATGTCGCCCACCGTGCGGGGCTGCCGGTTAGGCATGCGGCTGAGCGTCTCTTCCACCACGGCGGCTATGCCGGGAAACGGGATTTCACCTTTCAAGAAAGCTTCGACCGCGATCTCGTCCGCCGCGTTCAAGGTGCAGGTTGCGGAGCCGCCGGCCTCCTGGCACTGGTAAGCCAGCTTGAGCAGCGGGAAGCGGTCGAAATCCGGAGGCGCGAAATCCCAATGGCGCGCCTGGCTCCAGTCGATCTTGGGTACCGGCGCCTGCCATCGCTCAGGCCAGGTGAGGGCGTATTGTATGGGCATGCGCATGTCGGTCGCCGAGATCTGAGCAAGTACGCTGCCATCGGAATACTCAATCATGGCATGCACCGTGGATTGCGGGTGAATCACCACATCCACCTGGGAGGGCGCGAAGCCGAACAGCCAGCAGGCTTCGATGACCTCGAAACCTTTGTTCATTAGCGTGGCCGAATCGATGGTGATGCGCTGGCCCATCCTCCATGTTGGATGATTCAGGGCTTGGGCGGGAGTCACCGAATCGAGCGCATGCTTCGCGGTATTGCGGAACGGGCCGCCCGAGGCGGTCAGGATCAGCTTGGAAACCTGGTCGCGGTTGCCGGCGCGCAGGCATTGGTGCACGCCGTTATGCTCGCTATCGATGGGCAATAGCTCGGCGCGGCTTTCCTTCACCGCGTCCATGACCAGCCGCCCACCGGACACCAATACCTCTTTATTTGCCAAGCCCACCCGTTTGCCCAGGCGCACCGCTTCGTAGGTTGCCTCCAGTCCCGCGACGCCGACAATGGCCGAAATTACCATATCGACCGCGGGGGCCGTAGCCGTCTCGATGAGCGCGGCCGGTCCGAAAGCAAGCTCTGGCCAGTTTGGACGCGGCAGGCCGGAATCGGATAGTCCGGCGGCCAGGCGGGCGATCCCTTCGGACGTGGCCAGAACCGCGACCTCTGGACGGAACTCGATGATTTGCTGGAGGATAGCATCTACATTGTGCCCGGCGGCGAGGGCGTAGACGCGGTAGAGATGACTATTGTGCCGGACGACGTCCAGGGTATTGGCGCCGATGGAGCCGGTCGATCCGAGCAGGGTGAGGCGTTTCATTTCAAGGAGATGCGCGGCTGCTGTCATCATAGCATGGAGCCTGCCAGGATAGGCCGACTGACGATCGGCCTTGCAGGATGAGGTTGGCAACTCCTGGCAACCTGCCCCACAAGAAAGGGTATTCTAGATCCAGTGGGACGGACCATTTCGGTACACGGTCATCGCGGAACGCGCGCCATGCGTCCGGAAAACACGTTGCCGGGATTTGAGTACGCCATCCGGGTGGGCGCGGACGCGCTGGAGATGGACGTAGCGGTGACGCGCGACGATGTGGTCGTGGTTTCGCACGATCCGAAAATGAACCGCTCGATCTGCAGATCGCCCGACCCGCAGCGCGCCATCCGGGAGCTGACCCTCGCCGAACTGCAACGCTGGGACTGCGGCGCGATGCGGAATCCGCGCTTTCCCAAACAAACGCCGATCCCAGGTGCGCGCGTGCCGACGCTGGACCAGGTCCTCGATCTGGCGGACCGCGGCGATTTCCTGTTCAACATTGAAATCAAAAGCTTCCCGGATCGTCCCGCGCTTGCGCCTCCACCGGAGCGTTTCGTCGAACTGGTGTACCAGGCGATCCGGCGCCACAAATTGGAAAAGCGGGCGATGGTGCAATCCTTCGACGTTCGCATCCTGCACGCCATGGGGCGGATTGCGCCGGAGATCCGTCTCGGCGCGCTGTACATGGGCACTCCGAAGAGCTTCGTCGAGATCGCGCGCCGGGCCGGAGCGGCGATCGTGGCGCCCTATCACGCGCTGGCGACCGCCCGGCAGGTCCAGGCGGCGCATGCCTCGCGCCTCGAAGTGGTCGTCTGGACGGCCAATCGTCCCCGCGACTGGCGGCGCCTGATCGCGGCGCAGGTGGATGCCATCATCACCGATGACCCGGAGGCGTTGGTGGCGTACTTGACGGAAGACCGAAGTCAGAAGACAGAAGTCAGAAGACAGAATACGGTGTGACTTGCGACTTCTGACTTCTGACTCCTGACTTCTGTCTTCAACATCGACAAGCTTTTGTCGATGTTGGCGCCGCAAGGCGCCTAATAGATCTGGAAACAGAAAACCTGGTTCGAGTCGGGCGGCGTCAGCAGGTACTCGCCGTTTTCCAGAATCTCATCCACCTCGATCTTGTACAAATTCTCGTCGAGGCGGGTGACGTTGAGCCGCAGAGGGCGCGCCACCAGCTTCTTTTTGCGCGTGTATAGCACTTCGCGCCGGCCGCCCTTGGATTGCAGTTTGAAGAGCTGCACCCGGTCCGCCTGGATCTGGTCCGTCATGATGAGAAACGCCGGCGAGGCCAGCGGCGTGCGTACCGCGGAGTTGGCGCCGGGGATCACGTAGTTGACGTCGCCCTTGCGATCTTCCGGCTTGGCTTCCACATTTTCGGTGGGTATCAGGTTGTCGGCGTGCATCAGGTACGGAAGGTCCGGTTTAGCGGGGCGCGGTCCGGCATACTTTTGCGCCAGCAGGGGCCAGACGCACAACAAAACGATCGGCAACCATTTCGGCATAAGAATACTTTAGACCAGTGCACAGCCGGCGGGTCTGGAGACCCGCTGCAGGCGTGGACGCCCGCCCCACGGGACAGCGCGCTAACGAGGGCCGGTCCGGATGGCTGCGAGCACCCGGTCCAATTGCTTCTCATCCACCGGCTTGGCCAGTACGAAGCGGCGATCGCCCGCGAAATCGGCCGACAGGTCCGCGTCGTAAGAATCGGAAAGCAGCACGAATCCGCCGACGCGGGTCCGCACATGCTCGGCGGTTTCCACCCAATTGAGCCCCGGCGCATGCACCGAGCAGAAGACGGCATCGAAGCGCAGGCGCTGCGCCAGGTCCAATCCTTCGTCGGAGCTGTTCACCGGTACCACGCGATATCCGCGGGCGGCCAGCAGACCACGCAACTGCGTCTGGATGGCCTCGGCAGGCTCGATCACCAGCGCCGTCAACGTGTGCGCGCCGTTGCGGCCGTTCTCCCGCGCCGGACCGCCGAGCTTCTCGCGCGCCGCGCAGGGCAGCTCGATTTGAAACGCCGGATCGCCCGACGCCTGCTGTGCCAGCCGTATCTCTCCTCCATGGCCGGTGATCAAACTGCGGCAAACGCCCAAGCCCGCGCCACCGGACGCTTCGTCCGCTCCCGGCACGAAGGGGTCCGCGGCTCCCTTCGGACCGCTGTATGCGATCTCCACCAGAACGCGCCGTGCGACCACGCTGCTGCGGATGGCGATGGACTTCTCGCTCGAATCCGAAAGCGCCTGTTCGGCGTGGACCAGCAGGTTCAGGAAGACTTGCTCAAGTTGTCCATGCGATCCGAGCACAGTGGCAGGCTCGTCCGCCAGCAGACTGCGCGCCCGTATCCCGCGCACTTTCCACTCGCGCTCGCGGAACTCGATCAGGTTGCGCAGCAGGCCGTTCAGCTCGACCGGCTGGGTTTGCGCCGGACCGGTGCCGGCAAATCCCACCAGCCGGTCGACGATTCCGGCGGCGCGATGCGCCTCGGCCGCAATGCTCGCCAGGTCGGCCGCCGAAGGCAACTCCGGTCCGTCTCCGGCGGCTTGGGCCAGATTGGCAATGGCGGCTAGCGGAGTGCGCAGGTCGTTCACGATTCCCGAGATCAGTTGGCCGACCGCAGCCAGCTTTTCCGTGCGGAAGAGTTGCTCGCGGACGGAGCGCTGGTCCAGCAGCTTGACCGCCACGCCAATCTGGTTGGCCAGATGTTGCGTCAGGGTTTGCTCATCGCGGCTGAAAACCCGGGCGCGGTCGCGCTGGTCCATCTGTAGGATGCCCAGGACCTCGCCTTGCGCCAGCATGGGAACGAACAGCAGCGAGCGCGGCGCATCCGGGGCGCCCTCCGATCCCGGCTGCCCGGTCACCGGAAATGGGCTGCGCGAAGTGTCGGGAATCGCCAGCAGAGTCCGGTAGTGGAAGCAGGCTACCGCGCCGGCTTGCGGCCCCGCCGGAGGCGCCGAGAGCGGAATGGAATGCTGATCGGCGCCACTGCGACCCACCGCTTCGAGCGTTTTGGCGTGGCGGTTGTGCAGGTAAAGTTCCGCGCTGGTGACGCCGAAGATTCTGGGCACCACCACCTTGACCTTGGTGAGGATCTGATCCGCCGAGGAAGCGCCCAGGATCTCCTCGCCCAGCTCATAGGCCCGGCGCAACATTTCGCGCTGCCCGCGCAGCCGCCTGTCGCGGCGCCAGATCGCCAAGACGGCCGCAGCGATCCCCAAGACTCCGAAAGGCAGCGCCGCTGGCATTGCCATGAACACGAGCGGCTCCATTATGACCCGTCCGGGACCTGCGCCCGCAGCCATGCTTCGAGTTGCGGGCAGCGGAAATCGTCGATCTCGAGATGCGCGCCCGGCAACTCGCGATGCGTGGTTCGCAGACCTACGATGCGGGCGCCGGCCGCACGCGCCGCTTCCACGCCGGAAAAAGAATCTTCGAACACGATGCAGTTGCGCGGCGCGGCCGAGAGCAGCTCGGCGGCGCGCAGATAGATTTCCGGATGCGGCTTGGCATGATGTACCTGGTGGCCATCCACGACCACCCGAAAATACGCGCGCAGGCCGCTCCGATCCAGCACAAAATCCACGTTCGCGGGTTCGGCGTTGCTGGCCAGGCCAACCGGTTTCCCCGCATGACGCTGCAGAAACTCGCGCACGCCGGGCACCAGTGTTTCCGCCAGCCTGGGTCCCAGCATCTCCCGGAACAGTTCCTCCTTGGCGGCCCCGTGGGCGGCAACCTCCTCAGGGCTCAATCGCGGACCGAAGAAGTCGCGAATGATCTCGTCGTTGCGCAGGCCGTACATGCGATCGGCGGTGGTTGCTCCGGCGTCGATCCCGAAGCGGCGGTTGTATAGCATCCACGCCTGGGTGTGCAGCGGATTCGAATCGACGATCACGCCATCCATGTCGAGCACCATGGCCATACCGGGCCGCAGCCACGCATCAGGCACCGAGCTCACCCTCCAGCCAGTGCATGTAGTTGGGGGCGCCTTCCACTACCGGCAGCGCCAGCACCTCTGGCACATCGTATGCATGGGCTTGCTCCAGGGCCATCCGCAGCGCTTCGAAAAGCTGCCGCGATGACTTGATGACGAGCAGGCACTCCGCGGCCGACTCGATCGCTGCTTGCCAGCGGTACACGCTGCGCACACCGGGCACTATCGTCACGCACGCCGCGACGCGGGCCTCCACCAGCACCCGCGCAAGCTTGTCGGCCTCCTCTTCCGTGGCGCAGGTACTGAACACAACAATTTTATCTGTCATAAGTGGAAATATGGAACAAGATTTCGAATCCGATGTTACCATTATCTTTCGTAGCATGCGGCGATGAAGTCATCCATCACCAGATTTGCGGGCGCAGCGGCGCTAGTGTTACTTGCCGGTTATGCATTTATTGCATTACAAGGACCGCAGGGTGTTCCGGCATTAGTTGAGAAGCGCCGGCTGATTCGCGAATACGAAAAGAAGAACGCGGATCTGGCGCGCAAGATCGAAGAGCAGCGCGCGCGTATCGGCCGCTTCAACGACAGCCCGTCCGGCCAGGAGTTGGAGATCCGGCAGCGTCTGAAGCTGGTGAAGCCCGACGAAAAGGTGTTTATCCTGCAGGATCCACCAGCCCCGCCGCCCAAACCCGCCCCGCGCTAGTGTAGGGCAGGTTGCCCTGCAGGCCGATTGTCACCCGGCCTTTTCACGCTTTCCAAGCCAGCGCCAGCCCCCACAGCACGCCGCCCAACGCCAGCCAACCCGTATTCACGCGGTAGCGAAACAGCAGCACGGAGCAGGACAGAGCCGTCGCGACAGTAAGGAAGTCGACCAGCGCCGAGCGCGCCAATTCCCACGTGACCACTGCCATGAGCGCCAAAGACGCCACATTCACGCCATCCAGGAAAGCGCCGGCCAGCCGCGATCTTCGCAGCCACGGCAGGACCGCGCCGCCGATCGCGCAGAAGACGAAGGCTGGGAGGAAGATACCAATTGTTGCGGCCACCGCTCCCGGCGGGCCCTTCAAAATGTAGCCGATAAAAGTGGCAGTGGTGAATAACGGTCCGGGGGTAACCTGACCAACCGCCACAGCGTCCAGCAATTGTTTGGAAGTCAGCCAGTGCCAGTTGCGCACCAGATCCTGCTGCAGAAACGCGAGCAGCACGTAGCCGCTGCCGTAGAGCACCGAACCGATCTTCACGAAGTACAGGAACAAAGCGCCCAGCCCGACGGCCCTGGGCTGTGCGGACGCCGCCAGGAATGGCGCGAACTGCGCAACCAGTGCCGCGCCTGCCACGAGCAGCAGAACGGCCAGCGGCCCCATCCCCCGTTGGCTGGACTTCCACCATTGGCGGAGTGCCGCCACCACTCCGGCGCCAGCCAGGACGATCAGCGCACCGCCGCCGGCCACGGCTGCTCCGATGGAGGCGATCCCGGCCACGCCCAGGAATCGCGTTTTTACCGCCGTCCGGCCAAGTTTCCAAAGCGCCTGCGCGACGATCGCGATGACCACTGGTTTCAGCCCGTAGAGGAATCGCCCCACCTGCGGCAAGCCTCCGAACCGGACGTAGGCCCACGCGAAGCACGCCACCATAACGGCCGCCGGGACGATGAAGCATACTCCCGCCACAACCAGTCCCGGCCAGCCAGCCCGCAGGTAGCCGAGGAAGATGACGACCTCGGTCGCGGTGGGTCCCGGAATCAGGTTGGCGGCCCCCAGTCGGTCCAGGAACTCGTCGCGGGCGATCCAGCGCCGCCGCGTGACCACTTCGTCTTCCATCATGGCGATGTACGCGGCGGGGCCGCCAAACGCGGTCACGCCCAGACGCAAGAACAACCGGGCGACTTCAGCGAGCTTCGCTAGTTGGCTGGGCGCGGTTGGGAGCGGGTCTGCCATCGGCTCTCCGCGATCATAGCAAGGCACAGCAAAGGGCGGGCGTTCTCATCCCGCGAAGGAAGAAGTCGAACCACCCTGGCGCGGCCGGTGGATGTTAATGCCGCATCACTGCAGGCAAATGAAGCCCAGGATGAATCCATAATGTGGCGTGGCGAAGGGGTCGCCGGTGTGCTCCATCTCTAAGCAGGCCGGCCAAACGCGCTCGCAAAGGCCGCGATGGCCCGCATCAGGCGGCTCTCATCCACCGATTGGGGCAGCGGAATCGAGAGCACCGGCCTGTTCGTTTGCGGGTCGCGCGCGAGCAGGCGCCCAAGGCCCTCGCCAGCGGGCACGCCTTGCGCCACCGCGGCCAACGATTCGAGGAAGCGCACGCCAGTTTCGATCAACCCAGCCGCGGCTTGCTCGAATCCGGATGGTTGAGATGCTGCCGGAGCGGGCGGCGCCGGCGATGGAGGGACATGCGCTGGCACGGCCTGTATGGGAACAGCCTTGGCCGGGACCTGGTCAATCACAGGCTTTGGCCGCCCCGGCTGATCCGCGAAAATTTCCTTCACTGCCTGGAGCACGCTCTTTCGTCCCAGCGCCGCGAAGCTCACCTCGGCGGTTGGTGAATCGAAGACCCCAGCGAACAGGGATTTCTTCAGCTTTAGCGTCTCCCACACGCGCTCTTCAATGCTGCCCCTGGTCAGCAGGTGCACCACGTGCACTGGATGCGCCTGTCCCAGACGGTGGACTCGTCCAATGCGCTGCTCCAGGCGGGCGGGGTTCCAGGGGGGCTCGAAATTGACCACCGCCGAGGCCGCCTGGAGATTCAGGCCAACGCCTCCCGCGTCCGTGGAAAGAAACACGCGGCACTCCGCATCGCGCCGGAATTTCTCCATGAGCGCGCCGCGATTCTTGGAAGGCACGCCGCCGTGCAGCGAGACGAATCCGATTCCCAGCTTCTCCAGTTCCAGGCCCGCCAGGTGCGTCATCCGCTCATACTCGCTGAAGACCACTACCTTGCGGTTCTCTTCGATCGCCAGTTCGCGGACGATCTCGCGAAATTCCGCCAGTTTCGGCGAATGATTCGTTTTCTTGTCGAATAGAAACGTGGAGTCGCAGAGCATCCGCATGTTCTGCAGGCAACACATGATCCGCCGCAGGTCGATTTCCGAGAGATACTTCTGCCGCTCCCATTTGCGCATCAGAGCGGCCAGGATGTCGCTCTGTTCCCAATATGGCTCGGCCTGCTGCGGGGTCAGAGCCACGTGGAGAATCTGGTCGCTGCGCTCGGGCAGATCCGGGAGCACCTCCTGCCGCGTGCGCCGCAGCAGGATGGGCGCCAGTTGATCGTGAATGCGATCAAGGCCGCGGTAACCGATCAGGCGGCCGTTTTCGTCCTGGGTGCGGTGCTCGTCAAGGAAGCGGAAGGCGGGACCGAGGCGGCGGCCGTCGATGAACTCCACCACCGAGAACAACTCTTCCAGCTTGTTTTCGAGAGGCGTTCCAGTCAGCACGAAGGCATAGCGGCTTTTCAGTTGTTTGATAGTGCGAGCCGTGGCCGTGGTCCAGTTACGGATGCGCTGCGCTTCGTCCAGGATGATGAGATCGGGCGCCAGTTCGTGCATGTAACGCACATCTTTCAGGACCAGTTCGTAGCTGGAAAGGTTGTAGAACTTGGGGGAGCCATACAGTTCCCGCCTGCGCGGCAGCAAGCCGTCGATTACCTGCGCCGGAAGATCGGTGAACTTTTCGATTTCCGTTTTCCATTGGTATTTTACCGAGGCCGGGGCCACCACCAGCACTCTTTGAATGCCTCGGCGGCGGCGCAGCAACTCCGCGGCGGCCAGGGCCTGCACTGTCTTGCCCAAGCCCATGTCGTCGGCCAGAACCACGCGGCCCCGGCAAGCCGCAAAGATGGCGCCGCGCTCCTGGTAGGGGAGCAGTTTCGCCTTCAGCAGTCCGTGCAGGGGATCGTGCCCGCGATGAAGCTCGGCGAGAAGCTGACGTTCCAGATCGAGTCCCTCCGCGAGTTCATTTTCCCGGTCGAGGTATTCGAGCACGTCGCTGTAGATGACCGCTTCCCCGTCGGCCTTGCGGAAAGCCTCGATCACCCGATGAAAACTCCGGAAGTGCTCCCGCAGCAGCAACCCGGCTGGATCGAAGTACTGCTCGGCGAGCTTACCGAGAGCGGGCGGCGGAACGGCCGGCAAGCGCAAGCGGACATCGATGGTTTCGCCGTACTGCAAAGAAATGGAGGCGCGCGAGCGCGCATACGCCTTGCTTTCGAGCTTGTGGCTGTGCCGTTTGCGGAGGCGCAGCAGAAGGGCCTCGATGTGCTTGCAGGTGCCCAAGGTGTTGACCGCGAAGTCGGGGCACGCGCAGTAGTTTTCGAACAACCCAGGCCCGCGCATGGCTACCCGGTAGGTTTTCCCGCTGGCGGACTTCACGCGATAGTCGCCGTAGGGCTCCCCGTCTGGCCGTTCCAGAACCTTGGCGATGGCGTCGCGTGCGCGTTCCCGCCGCTCGGCAATCTGTTGCTCGACTAACATATGGTGGGACCTCGCCCCCGGATAACGAGTCAGAATAGCAAAGCGCACGGGTGCTTGACGGTTTTGCGGAAACCAACAGTCGTGTTGATTTCGCAGGGCCATACCGAGCCGCGACCGTAAGGGAGCGGTCTCTGCCGTAAGACAGGCTTAGTATCCGGGTTTGAGGCTGTGGCGACCGGCGCGCGCCGGGATAACCGGCGTCCTTTCCCGATCGCGCGAGGACGTCTGCTTACGCCGCGCCGCCGAGGGGAGCTTGCCAGCGGAATAGGAAAAAGTGGCGGCCGCAGAGAGTGCACCGGTAGGGTTGCAGGAGCCAGTGGAAAGTTCTCTCGATGGCGTTGCGGACGCCTACGGTGCGGAGTTCGATCGATCTGCAATGCGGACAACTAGTGGAAAACAGCCCGGCTATGGCACGGATCATGTCACTCACCCTCGCCTTTCGCCGTACTGTCTGGGGCGGAGCCGGCGGGATTGGGGGTGGATGGCTTGGAATACAGTCCGTGGGCGCGGTTGCGCCAGCCGCCGGCGGGCTGGCTCGCCTCCCGAGCCGCCTTCAACTGTTCCGGAGTTCTCAGGTCCGGCTCCGACAGCCGGACCCGCTCTTTGGCGCGCGACACCTGGCGCTTGTGCCGCTTCTGTAATCTTTTGTCCATCCGTGCCCCCTCTCCGGCCCGCCGCGTAAGCGCCTAACTATTTACTTCCTCTACAACCGCGCAGACCATGGCCTCGGTCGTGAGCATGAGAGAGGCGATGGAAGCGGCATTCTGCAGAGCCGTGCGAGTGACCTTGGTGGGATCGATTACACCGGCCTTCACCAGGTCTTCGTATACTTCGGTGGACGCGTTGAAGCCGAAGTTAGAATCCTTTTGGTTCCTGATCCTCTCGACCACGACTGCGCCCTCGGTCCCGCAGTTCAGCACGATCTGCCGCACGGGCTCTTCGCAGGCGCGGCGCACGATGGTGACGCCGAACTGCTCGTCGCCTTCGAGCTTCAGCTTCTCGAGGGCCATCGCGGCGCGCAGCAGGGCGACGCCTCCGCCCGGCACGATGCCTTCTTCGACCGCCGCGCGGGTAGCATGCAGAGCATCCTCCACACGGGCCTTTTTCTCTTTCATCTCGGTCTCGGTCGCGGCGCCGACTTTGATGATCGCTACGCCGCCCGCCAACTTCGCCAGCCGCTCCTGCAGTTTCTCGCGGTCGTAGTCCGAAGTGGTCTCTTCGATCTGGTTACGGAGTTGCTTGATGCGGCCTTCGATGTTTTTGGGCGCCCCGGCGCCGTCGATGATGGTGGTGGTGTCCTTGTCCACCGTGACGCGCTTAGCGCGGCCCAGATCCTCCAGCTTAATGCTTTCCAGCTTGATGCCGGTCTCTTCCATGATGGCTTTACCGCCCGTCAGGATGGAGATGTCTTCCAGCATGGCCTTGCGGCGGTCGCCGAATCCCGGAGACTTCACCGCGCAAGCACTCAGCGTGCCGCGCAGCTTGTTGACTACCAGCGCGGCCAAGGCTTCGCCTTCCACATCCTCGGCGATCACCAGCAGCGGCTTACCCACGCGTGCAATCTGCTCGAGAAGCGGCAGCAGGTCCTTCATGTTACCGATCTTCTTGTCGTGAATGAGGATGTAGGGATCCTCAAAGACGCACTCCATGCGCTCGGCATCGGTCACAAAGTAGGGGGAAAGGTAGCCGCGATCGAATTGCATCCCATCCACTGCCTGCAATTCGGTAGTCATGGTTTTGGATTCCTCGACCGTGATCACGCCGTCCTTGCCGACCTTCTTCATGGACTCGGCAATGATGTTGCCGATGGTCTGGTCGCTGTTGGCGGAGATGCTGCCAACCTGCGCGATCATGTCGCCGGAGACGGGTTTGGAAAGCTTCTTGACTTCTTCGACGGCCATTTCCACGGCCTTGTCGATGCCGCGCTTGACGGCCATCGGATTGGCGCCTGCGGTGACCGCTTTGACACCCTCCCGGTAAATCGCCTGGGCCAGAATCGTGGCTGTGGTGGTGCCGTCGCCGGCCACGTCGGAGGTTTTCGACGCCACTTCGCGCACCATCTGGGCTCCCATGTTCTCCAAGGGATCCGGCAACTCGATCTCTTTCGCCACGGTCACGCCATCTTTGGTGATGGTCGGCCCGCCGAATTTCTTTTCGAGAACGACGTTGCGTCCCCGCGGTCCCAGGGTCACCTTTACCGCGTCCGCGAGTTGGTTGACACCGCGCAGGATCGCCTGGCGGGACTGATCGCTATAAACAATCTCTTTTGCCATAAATGTATATTCCTCGTGATTCGAATTTGAACTAGCTGGCTTTCAGGAGGGCTTGCGGAGTCGCATCCAGGACTCCGAGGACATCGTCCTCGCGCATGATGATGTACTCAACGCCATCCAGTTTGATCTCGTTGCCGGAGTACTTGCCGAACAGGATGCGGTCGCCGACTTTGACGTCGAGGGCCACGATTTCGCCGTCGTCCAGCCGCTTGCCCTTGCCGATAGCCATGACTTCAGCCTCCTGGGGCTTTTCTTTAGCCGAGTCGGGGATGATGATGCCTCTGTGCGTGGTTTCCTTTTCCTCGATGCGCTTTACCACGATGCGGTCGTATAAGGGTCGAATATTCATGATGCTACTAACCTCCAGTTAGATTGAGTCTCAATAAGAGTGTGCAGCGTTATGCCGGCGGATGACCCGATGCCCCCGCAAAGACCAAGCCCTTTTGAAGATGCCGCGGGTGAGCGGAGACGGTCACATAGGGCACTTTGAGGAACGACTTTCCGGTCACCCGGGTGATCTCGATACTGTTGCAGTCGCGCGATTTCACTTTGGCGATGAGCCGCTGCAACGCGGTGCACAGTGTCTTTTGGTTATCGAATCCGAAGACCGTGGCCTGGATCTCTCCGGCCATAAAGAAAAAGGTCCATCCGGCTGCCCGAATGTCCTTCTCGAACGTGGAACGAGCGCCGTTGAGCGCCGTCCATCCATTCGAACCAGGCTCGCCCGGGAGCAGTAGGGAGTTTGGCAGGTGCGCGCCTTCAATCAGAATGCTGCCCGCTGCGATTGCTTCTGTCATGGTGTGCCCGATCGATAAGAGGCGTCAGTTCACGGAGACCGGGATGGCGCCCGCGGAATGCGCGAGCCATTCGACCGGGTGGCTGCGGATACTGCCGTCGCGCTCCGTGATGTCGGCCCACTTCACGTCCTCTTTCAGCCGGAGGAACTTACCAGGGGTGCCCTGGTATGTGCCCTCGGCCAGCACGACTTGGTCGCCTTCGCGGAATTCGGGAGCGGCAGGTCTGGTGCCCATCATGTTCGTGTACCTCGGTTTGTATGGGTGACCTAAGGGAACGGAGATCAGAGCGGCTGACTTAGTTCAGCCGGTCTGCGAGTGGGCGGAAGCGCTCAGGCACTTATAATTATCGGCCAAGCGAGCTTGCTTGTCAAGCAGGCCTGTGGCAAGATAATAGTAGCTTGTTGACCGATTTCCGGCTAACTACAAGCAAACAGGACCCTCCGTGAACCCTTCCCTATCGATCAGGCGGCAATTAACGGTCGCGGCAGTGCGGCGCCCGCCGGACAGCCAAGGGTGCTTTCATGAAAGAAACTTCTAAAGTCCGCAAGATTGCTTTTGTGGGCGACCACTTACCACGCAAGTGCGGCATCGCTACGTTTACCTCCGACCTGCTGGCCGCCGTGGCCAGCGCGTATCCCCAAAGCCAGTGTCTGGCCGTGTCGGTCAACGACATTCCCGGCGGCTACGAGTACCCGGAAGTAGTTCGCTTCGAGATCGAGGAGCAGGACCTTTCCTCCTATCTGCGGGCAGCGGACTTCCTGAATATCAGTAACGTGGACATCGTGTGCCTGCAGCACGAGTTCGGCATTTTCGGCGGGCCCGCAGGCGGTCACATCCTGGCGCTCCTGCGCGAGTTGAGAATGCCGGTGGTCACCACGCTGCACACGGTCCTGCGCGAGCCGAAAGCAGACCAGCGGCGCGTGATGGAGGGGTTAATCTCACTTTCTACCCGGCTGGTGGTCATGGCCGAACGCGGACGGCAGATGCTGCAAGAGATTTACGCGGCGCCGCCGGCCAAGATCCATCTCATCCCGCACGGCATTCCCGACGTAGGTTTCGTGGATCCGACCTATTTCAAGGACCAGTTCGGAGTGGAAGGAAAGATCGTGCTGCTCACCTTCGGACTGCTTTCGCCGAATAAGGGCATCGAGAATGTGCTCCAGGCTCTGCCGCAAATCGTGGCGGAGTTTCCCGAGGTCGTTTATATTATCCTGGGCGCCACGCATCCTAACGAACTGCGGGAACACGGCGAAGCTTACCGGCTCAGTCTCGAGATCCTCGCCCAGAAGAAAAAAGTGGAGAAGAACGTCATTTTCTACAACGAGTTTGTAGACCTTGAGCATCTCAAGGAGTTTATCGGCGCGGCGGACCTTTATATTACGCCTTACCTGAACCCGGCGCAGATCACATCGGGCACGCTGGCCTACGCGTTTGGCGCCGGCAAAGCGGTGGTATCCACACCGTACTGGCACGCCGCGGAGTTGCTGGCGGACGACCGGGGTGTGCTGGTGCCGTTCGGGGACGCGCCGGCCATCGCGCGCGAGGTGGCCGGATTGCTGCGGGACGACACGCGCCGGCATGCCATGCGCAAGAACGCTTACAGGATAGGCCGCGAAATGGTCTGGAGCAATGTGGCGCAGATGTATATGCGCTGCTTCGAGTGTGCGCGGCTGGAAGTGGCGGCGAAGCCGCGAAAGTCCCTGGCCACCAAGACGCTCGACCAGAAGCCGCGGGAACTGCCGCACGTCAGACTGAGTCATCTCACGCGGATGACCGACTCGACCGGAGTCTTCCAACACGCGGTTTTCAGCGTTCCGAATTTTTCCGAAGGCTATTGCACCGACGATAACGCGCGCGCCTTCGTGCTGGCGGTGCTGCTCGGGGAATTGGGCGAGGATGCGGAGTGCGCACGGACGTTGGCCACCACCACGGCGGCCTTTCTCCATCACGCTTTCAATTTCAAAACGAAACGCTTCCACAACCACTTGAGTTTCGACCGGCGCTGGCTGGACGAACGGGGATCGGAGGACTGTCAAGGCAGGGCGCTCTGGGCGCTCGGCATAGGCGTGGGACGATCGCCGTTCCGGAGCTTCCAGATGATGGCCGGCCAGCTCTTCGCGCAGGCGTTGCCCGCGCTGACGGGGTTCACCTCGCCGCGGGCGTGGGCCTTCGGCCTGATCGGCATCCATGAATATCTGCGCCGGTTGAGCGGCGACAGCCTGGTCAACCAAACCCGCGAGACCCTGACTTGCCGGCTCATGGAGCACTTCGACGCCAGTTCACATCCCGACTGGCAATGGTTTGAAGAGGAACTGTCCTACGACAACGCCAAGCTCGCGCACGCCTTGATTTTGAGCGGACAGGCAACCGGTCAGCCCATGGTGCTGGAGCGGGGACTGACGGCCCTGCGCTGGCTGACGGAATTGCAGATGTCCGATAAGGGTCACTTCCGGCCCATCGGCAGCAACGGGTTCTACCGGCGTGGCGGCACGCGCGCCAGTTTCGACCAGCAGCCCATTGAAGCGCAAGCCACGGTCTCGGCTTGTCTGGAAGCCTATCGCGCCACCTCGGACTTCTGGTGGTACGAACACGCGCAACGCGCCTTCGACTGGTTCATCGGCTGGAACGATCTGGGGCTGGAACTCTACTCTCCGGAAACGGGCGGCTGCCGCGACGGGTTGCACGTGGATCGGGTCAACGGGAACCAGGGGGCGGAATCGACCCTGGCTTTTTTGCTTTCCCTGGTGGAGATGCGCTTGGCCCAGAACATACTGACGAGTTTTAAGGAGCCCATCGCCATCGAAGAGTAATCGGCGCCGCCTATCTCATTTCCCTGGAACAATATCCCATGTCGATGCACCTCAAACGCGCCGCCACAATCCTCAAGCCCAACCAGTCGCGTGTGCTGCTGCGGCCCTTCAATCCGGGGGATTCCGAACGGGCCGGCGGGATCGTCGGCAGGATCTTGTCGCTGCCCGAAGTCGTGGTCGGCGCCCTTCTGGACGGAGTCTCCGCTGAATTCTCGCAGCGGCACCAGGACATTCGCAAAATCTTCCTGGAACGTTTTGAACAGATCCGCGAGTGGCTGGCGGTTGCGGAGCAGATTTCCGAAGAAAGACGGCTGTTGATAGGCTCCTGTTTTTTAGCCGAATACTCCTTGGAATCCGCTGCGCTGTTCAATCCCTCCATTGTTCCGGACCCCGACCAGAGCGGTCTCTCACCTGGCGCGCTGCGGTTTATTCTGAGCTTGCGCGCCACTGGCGAAGGACACATTTCCTCCATCACTTTTCGCAGCGGTATCGTGCATCACGACCAAAGCATCGAGGTATTCCCAGCCAGCGGGTTTCTCACCGAACCGCGCCAGATCCCCAATCCCCAATACGAAAAGGCTCTGTTCGCCAGGAAGCTTGCCGAACTGAGATTGACCGGTGAATTCACGCGCCGGGTGATGCAGAAACTCGGAGACTCGTTTGCATTGGAAGAGCTGCGCGTCAGCCTCCAGGCCGAACAGTTCCGCCTGCCGGATGGCATGAGCCAGGAAGATCAGAACGCCTCCCAGGGCATTTGGATACTGGCCCGGTCCAACTACGAGGTGCAGTTCCAGGCGGAACAGGACATGTCCGAACGCATCATCTTTCCGGCCACGCCCTCCCAACGCAACGGCATCGAGGACGCCCGCTTCGTCCACTTCCGGAACGACGACGGCACCTATAATTACTACGCGACCTTTACCGCCTACGATGGCAAGATCGTGGTGCCGGAACTGGTGGAGACTTCCGACTTCCTCCACTTTCGATTCCGAACCTTGAACGGTCCGGCCGCGGAGAACAAAGGCATGGCCCTGTTTCCCCGCAAGATCGGCGGTCTCTATGCCATGCTCTCCCGCCAGGACAACGAGAACATCTACCTGATGTTTTCCGACAATATCCACTTCTGGAATGAGCGCAGGCTGCTGCTCAAACCCGCTTTTCCCTGGGAAGTGGTCCAGATCGGGAACTGCGGATCTCCCATCGAGACCGATGCCGGATGGTTGGCCCTGAGCCACGGTGTCGGCCCCATGCGAAAATACTGTATCGGCGCATTCCTGCTCGATCGCAGCGATCCCTCCAAAGTGATCGGGCGGCTCCGCGAACCCTTGCTCATGCCCAACCAGAACGAGCGCGAAGGCTACGTGCCCAACGTGGTTTACACTTGTGGCGCTCTGATTCATAACGGCGAACTGATTATTCCATATGGTCTGGCCGATTACGCCACGGGTTTCGTGACCGTCCCCCTCGCCGAGGTGCTGGCTGCCATGAGTTATTGAGGTTCGCTTAATACAGTGACAATTCCAGCGACAAATGTGCCATTTTTCCATGGGGGCTGATGTGGAGCGGCCAATCTTGGCCGCAGCCGCCTTTTCAGGCGGCCTGGGCCGGCTGAAAGCCGGCTGCGGGCAGAATTGCCCGCCCCACAAGTTCCAAGCTGGTTGTCACAGTATTATGCGAGCCTCAATAGGAAGACATTTACCAGCATGACCATCCCCCACAAAAGAGTGGCTGTCCTGGCGCCAGTCGCGTGGCGCACACCTCCCCGGCAGTATGGCGCGTGGGAGACAGTGGCCGGCAACATCGCCGAGGGACTGGTGGCCCGCGGCTGGGATGTGACGCTGTTCGCCACCGGGGATTCGGTGACTCGCGCGCATCTGCATGCCGTGGTGTCCCGCGGGTATGAGGAGGATCCCGCCATCGATCCCAAGGTTGCGGAGTACCTGCATATCTCCGAGGCGTTCGAGCACGCGGCGGAGTTTGACCTGATCCACAGCCATTACGATTTCATGGCGCTCACCTACAGCCGGCTGGTAAAGACGCCGGTCCTCACTACCATCCACGGGTTCTCCTCGCCCCAAATCATGCCCGTCTATGAGAAATATCGCGACGGGTATTTTGTCTCCATCAGCAACTCCGATCGCGCGCCGGGGCTGAACTACCTGGCGACGGTTTACAACGGAATCGACCTTTCCTTGTACCCGCTGCAACAACGTGGCGGCGATGACCTGATCTTTCTCGGCCGGATTCACCCCGACAAGGGTGTCCATCTGGCGATCGAAGTGGCTCGCTTGAGCGGGCTGCCGCTGCTGATCGCGGGCATTATTCAGGATCGGACCTATTTCCGGGAACAGGTGGAGCCCCACCTGGATGGGACCATCCGCTACATCGGGCCGGTGGACGTGGCGGGCAAGAATGAGCTGTTCCGGCGTGCCCGCGCGTTGCTGCATCTGAATACCATTCCGGAACGATTTGGACTTGTTTTGGTGGAAGCCAATGCCGCAGGCGTGCCCGTGATCGCCATGGACCTGGGCTCCTGCCGCGAGGTCATTGAAGACGGTCAAACGGGCTTCCTGGTCGACAATGTCGCCGAGGCCGCGCGGGCCTTGGAACGTCTTCCCGCAATCGATCGCGGCGCTTGCCGGCGGCGAGTCCAGGAGCGCTTTTCCATCGAAGCCATGGTGGGGGCGTACGAGCGGGTTTACCAGACGATTTTCGAACTGAAAGCATCTTGAGGCGCATCTTGAGGCAATGAGACGATCATGAAGCCCGACATAGTCAGACGATACCGCGACAACCCTATCCTCACCAAGGCCGACGTTCCCTACCCGGTGGAGACCGTTCACAATGCAGCGGTGGTGAAGCACGGCGACGATTACGTCATGCTTTTCCGCTCTCACCTGCGCACGGGGCGATCCATTATTGGTTTGGCGCGCAGCCCCGACGGATTCCGGTTCACCGCCGATCCGCAGCCCTTTCTGACTCCTGCGCGGGAGGGCCCTTTTGCCGCCTATGAAGAGTTCGGCGTCGAAGATCCACGCGTGACGCTGCTGGATGGGGAGTATGTCATCACTTACAGCGCTTACTCGCGAAATGGCGTCCGGATCGCTCTGGCAAAGACGAAGGACTTCAGCCAGGTGGAAAGGGTCTCGCTCATCACGGAGGCGGACTATCGGAATGTAGTGATCTTCCCCGAAAAGTTTGACGGCCTCTATGCCCGGCTGGACCGTCCCCACTCGGAAATCGCCCCCTGGTCGATCTGGATCTCCTATTCTCCGGATCTGCGTTTCTGGGGCCAATCACAGCTCATCATGCGGCCCGAACCCTATCACTGGGACGAAATGAAGATCGGTCCGGGCGCGCCGCCGATCAAAACGGACCGGGGATGGCTTTCCATCTATCACGGCGTTTTCCAGACGATGGACGGATCGGTCTATCGCCTGGGCGTAGCGCTACACGATCTCTTGGACCCGGCGAAGATCATCGCAGTGGGCGACTCGTGGATTTTGCAGCCGGAAGATCCCTGGGAAGTCACCGGATATGTCCACAATGTGGTGTTCACGTGTGGCGCCGTTGCGGAGTCCGATGGAACCGTGAAGATCTATTGGGGCGGCGCGGACACGGTGATGTGCGTGGGCGAAGCCAACATCTCCGATCTGGTTGCGTTATGCCTGGAGCACGGCAGACCGGCGAAATGAGCGTAGCGGCTGGAGCGACCGGCATGATGTCGCCTCTCGCCACCACTTTTCGTGCCGTGGCCGCTGCCGCTGAACGCAGGGCCAACTGATTGGTACTATACTGGGCCTGAAATGACAGCGGCCCCGGCGACGGATCGGACGCAAGCCGACTTTTGCATCGAGATCGGATTCCAGAAGGGAACGCCCGAACCAGCACGAGTCTTTCGAGCCATGACTGGCTTGATCGAAGCGTTTCAGGCGGTTGACAAAAAGCTCGTTCAGTCTCTCGACGTAACCGTTGAACCGATGTTGCTGTTGGAGAACGTCGAAGCGGCCTCAATTAAGGCGAGGCTGCGAAGCGTCCTCTTGGGGATAGATGATGATGCACTGAAAAAGATGGACTGGAAGGCCGCTGTCGGCGTGTATTTGGTCAAGGCCAAGTACCTTATGGTGGACTTTCTTGGAAAGCGATCAACGATTTCAAATCGTGCGGAAATCGTGGACCTTCAGCAGAAGTTACTCGCCGCCGCAGAGGACACGCCGATGGATTCCGTTCTCTTCCGCACGCCTCTACCCGAAACGGACATAGTGGAATCCTTGAAGATTCTCAGCGACCCTTTGAGTAGCCTTCAATCGGGCGACACGGCAGTGTACATCACGGCAGACGAGCAAGAAGCGCCATTCAATATCAGCTTCACCTTCTCACCGGAAACGATTCAGGATCTTCTCACGAAGGAAATCCTCACGAGCAACACCGTCATGATTCTCAAGGTTAAACGCCCGGACTATTTGGGAGACGCCATGTGGGAATTCCGTCATGAAGGTCATCCGTTTCCGGCAAAGGTCCTCGACGTTGACTGGCTGAGGCGGTTTCAGCAGCGGCAAGTGGAGGTTCGCCCTGGAGACGCCCTCCGGGCAAAGGTTGAGCTTCGTGTTCACTACGGGTTCGACGGAGAGGTCGTCAACACGCATCGATCAATTCTGGAAGTACTGGAAGTCATCCAAGTTGAACCACCGCAACAGACGGAATTCCCAACTTAGTACCACCACCATGCCCGACGACGACAGCCCCATCAAGTACGTGCCGATCAGCCAACTTCACCAAGAACCCGGCGCACGGGAACTGACAGAATCGCC
>Ga0187871_10001328_pt1 | contig 21699 bp, 20 predicted proteins | sample June2016WEW_16_1_FD_132988 | JGI IMG/M metagenome (GOLD analysis project Ga0187871, IMG submission 132988) | Peatland microbial communities from SPRUCE experiment site at the Marcell Experimental Forest, Minnesota, USA - June2016WEW_16_10 | ecosystem: Environmental > Terrestrial > Soil >...
AGATCAACGATCTGGCGATGAAATCGGCGTTCCGCATCGAAATAACCACGGCAGAACAAGAAGGGAACTGGACCGCCACGGGAATCGATCAGGTGGTCTACATGATCGCCACAAATCCCGGCGAGCCTATGCGCCAACTGCAACACGTAGCGTCCGGAGGAGAATTGTCCCGTGTAATGCTAGCGCTCAAAGTGAGCGTAGCGCGGGCGCCCTCGCCCGCGAAAGCCAGCAGTGTTCGTGCAGCCGCCCAGCGCACCATGGTCTTCGACGAAATCGACACCGGCATCGGAGGCCGCGCCGCCGAGTCGGTTGGCAAGAAGCTGAAGTCGCTGGCCCGCTGGAACCAGGTGCTCTGCGTAACCCACCTCCCACAAATCGCCACCTTCGCCGATCATCACTACGTCATCGAGAAAAAAGCCTGGGGTGGACGCACGCGGACTACGATCCGCGCGATTGCAGGCGAAGAACGCACCGAAGAAGTAGCGCGCATGTTGAGCGGCGCCAAGCTGACTGATACGTCGCGCAAACACGCTGAGCAGATGATCAAGGCAAACGGGTAGCCGCATCGCGCCGGCCCATGCCCAACCACTCGCTGCGCAGAATCCCCCTTCACTGCTAATCCCCGCCGTTTCTGCACCTTACGTTGACCACAAGGGTACTTTCCGGTAGTTTATTAACATAGCGACAATGGCCTTCGTGTACCCTGAATGCAAGTACTTAAGGCCTATTTTTGCATCTTACATAGTTCAGTAAAGATCATTCTAAGAAGACCATTAGGAATGGGAGTCTGAGATTGCCAAACAGCCAGGGCAAGACCGTGCTTTTGCTCAAACCGCGGGGATTCTGCGCCGGCGTAGTGCGTGCCATTGACGTCGTCCGCATCGCGCTCGAAGCCTTCGGGCCGCCGATTTATGTCCGCAAAGAGATCGTCCACAACAGTTTTGTAGTGGATGAACTGCGCGGCAAAGGCGCGATCTTCGTTGATAGCGAAGACGAAGTCCCGAACGGCGAGCGCGTCATCTACAGCGCCCACGGAGTTTCCCCCGAAGTCCGCGAACACAGCGCCCGGCGCGGCTTGCGCGTCATCGACGCGACCTGCCCCCTGGTCACGAAGGTTCACGTGGAAGCGGTCAAGTTCGCCAAGGAAGGCTATTCACTCATCCTCATCGGGCACCACGATCACGACGAAGTGGTTGGAACGCTGGGCGAGGCTCCGCTGGTGACCCAGGTTGTGGGAAATCCCGAGCAGGTGAAATCACTGACTGTGCCCGATCCGAATCGCGTGGCCTACCTAACGCAAACCACGTTGAGCCTTGACGAAACCAAAGACATCATCGCTGCCCTGAAGAAGAAGTTCCCAAATATCAAAGGGCCGGCGGCGCAGGATATCTGCTATGCCACGGAGAACCGCCAGGTTGCGGTGAAACAGGTAGCCTCGGACGCAGACTTGCTACTGGTCGTCGGTTCGGAAAATAGTTCAAACTCGAATCGTCTGGTCGAGGTGGCGCGAAATTTGGGCACGAATTCGCATCTCATCGACAGCTACAAAGACATCGAGTCCCAGTGGTTAACGGACGTGAAGACGATCGCTCTGACCGCCGGCGCTTCCGCGCCCGAGTGTCTGGTGGAAGAAACCATGAAGTTTCTTGCGAGCAAGGGTTTCGACAACGTGCAGGAACTCGAAGTGATGCCGGAAAACGTTCGCTTCGGACTGCCGCCGGAGATTGTCGAGGCTATCGCCGCCGCTCCGGCCACCGTCACCGTGGATTGACGAAGCCGGATCGACGAAGCCAAGACAAACGGAGCCGCACATTCATGGATACAGATACAAACTCTGCCGACTCACACTTAACATCCGCACCCCAACTTCGCTTCGGCAAGATCGACGGGCTGGCCAGCCGTGTAGCGGCTGCGATGGGCGCCGCCCGCAAACTTCTTTTTTCCACCCAGCACGAAGACGGCTATTGGTGCGGCGAACTCGAAGCTGACACCACGCTCGAGTCCGATTACATTCTGCTCCACACTCTGCTCGGCACGGGCGACCCCGAGCGCTTCCAGAAGGCCGCCAACTGGATCGTTCAACATCAGAACGAAGACGGCGGGTGGAACACTTACCCGTCCGGACCGTCGAACGTCAGCGCTTCCGTGAAGGCATATTTCGGACTGAAGCTGGCGGGATATACGGCGGACCATCCCGTCTTGCAGCGCGCACGAAAAAAAATCCTCGAACTCGGTGGCGTTACCGAGGTTAATACATTTACCAAGATCTATCTGTGCTTCTTCGGTCAGTACGATTACGACGCCGTGCCCGCAATCCCTCCGGAGATCGTGCTGTTTCCCAACTGGTTCTGGTTCAACATCTACGAGATTTCGTCGTGGTCGCGGGCCATTCTGGTGCCGCTTTCCATCTGCTACGCCAAGAAGCCCTTCAAGAAGATTCCGCGCGAGATGGGCGTGGAAGAATTGTTCGCCGGCGGAATGCTGAAGTCGCGCATGCACCTGCGCTGGTCGAAAAAGCTGGTGTCCTGGCGGAATTTCTTTCTTTGTCTCGATCGCATGACGCACTGGTTTGAGCGCGTGCACATTCGCCCGCTGCGCTCGATCGCGCTGAGGCAGGCCGAGAAGTGGGTGCTCGAGCGGGTCGAGATGAGTGATGGCCTCGGCGGCATCTATCCCTCAATCATGAACTCCATCATTGCCATGCGCTGCCAGGGATATTCTCTCGACGATCCCCAGGTGATCCGCGCGCTCGATGAATTCGAGAAGCTGGGCATTGAAGAAGGCGACACCTTCCGCATGCAACCCTGCATGTCTCCGGTGTGGGATACGGCCTACGCCATGTTCGCCCTTGCTGAAGCGGGAGTTCCAGCCAACGATCCGCACATGGTGAAGTGCGCTGACTGGATCCTGCAAAAGCAGGTGCGCAATCCCGGTGACTGGCAGGTCAAGAACAAAAAGGGCAAGCCGGGTGGATGGTACTTTGAGTTCAACAATGAGTTTTATCCAGATGTGGATGACACCGCGATGGTTTGTCTCGCCCTGAGCCGCGTCGAGCATCCTAACGGACGTTACCAGCGCGAGTCGGTGCAGCGCGCCATCGACTGGGTCTTGTCGATGCAATGCAAGAACGGCGGCTGGGCGTCGTTCGACAAAGACAACGACCGCATGGTATTCGAGCAGGTGCCCTTCGCCGATCACAATGCCATGCTCGATCCGCCTACCGTCGATATCACCGGCCGCACGCTTGAGATGATGGCGGCCTACGGTTACGACAAAAAGCATCCCGCGGTGCAGCGTGCGATCAAATTTATCCGCAGCGAACAAGAGCCGGATGGAAGTTGGTTTGGGCGCTGGGGCGTCAATTATGTCTACGGCACGGCGCTGGTGTTGCGCGGCCTCGAAGCGATTGGCATGGACAATCACGAGCCTTGCATCCAACAGGCGGCGGAGTGGCTCCGCATGGTGCAGAACCCGGATGGCGGCTGGGGCGAGAGCTGTGGCTCCTACGACGATCCCAACACTCGCGGCGTAGGCCCGAGCACGCCGTCCCAAACCGCATGGGCGATTCTGGGAATACTGGCAGTGGGCGACACGCGCAGCGACTCAGTGGCCCGCGGAATCGCCTACCTGTTGCGCACGCAGAAAGAAGATGGTTCATGGGACGAGCCCTACTGCACGGGCACCGGCTTTCCGCGGGTCTTCTATTTGCAGTATCACCTCTACCGGCAGTACTTCCCGCTGCTCGCTTTGACAACGTACGCCAAGGTGATGGAGAAGGAAGGCGCGTAGAGGGCATCCTCGGGAGACACTCGCGCAGGGATAGAGCTAGCGGACTCCACTGCGTCTATACTCGAAGAAGATGCAGTTCGAATGGGATCCGCGGAAAGATCTTGCGAATCAGCGGAAACACGTAGTCGGTTTTCGTAAGGCTGCAACCGTGTTCGGCGACCCATTCGCGATGACCTTTCCCGACGCCGAACATTCGGCGGACGAGCAAAGATTTCTCACGATTGGCGCGTCCGCGATGGGCCAGCTGCTAGTCGTAGCCCATACCGAACGCAACGAGACGATCCGGATCATCAGCGCGCGACCGGCAACCCCATACGAGAGAAGATTCTATGAAGAAGAACACTGAGCATCGAAGGAATGCCGGCATACGGCCGGAGTACGATTTTGCCTCAATGAAGGCCGGTGTTCGCGGCAAACACTACGAGCGATACCGCGAAGGAACCAACGTGGTTGTAATCGGACCGGATGTTGCGGCAGCATTTCCTACCGAGGATGCGGTCAACGAAGCCTTGCGCGGCATTCTCGGTACGGCGCGTGCCGTCCGGCGCAATGGCGGTCTGCCTGATCGAGCTCTACAGACTTTGCCCGGCGGACCTAAGGGCCGCGTTCGCAAATCAACCCGCTAGATGCGAGCTTTCGTCACCGGCGCTACAGGATTCCTCGGCAGTCACGTAGCCCGAGTTCTAGCCGATCAGGGAGCCGACCTGCGATTGCTGGTGCGTGCGACCAGTAATCTGAAGAATCTCGAGGGACTGAAAGGCGAGACGGCGACGGGCGACCTGCGCGATCCCGCGTCGCTTGAAAAAGCAATGACGGGCTGCGAAGTTGTTTTTCACGTCGCTGCTGATTATCGGCTGTGGCTGCGGGATCCGGCAGAGATGTACCGCTCAAATGTCGAGGGCACGCAAGCGATTCTGGATGCAGCGCGCAAGAATGGAGTCCGCTGCGTGGTCTACACTTCCAGCGTCGCCACCATGGGATTTACCGGGAACGGCCGTCCAGCGGATGAAGATTCTCCAGTTTCGCTGGCCGACATGATCGGCCACTACAAGCGCTCGAAGTTCATGGCCGAACAGGTGGCGCTCGAAGCCGGCCGCGGCGTAATGCGGGTGGTGACGGTAAATCCTACAACGCCGGTGGGCGAGCAAGACATCAAGCCGACTCCGACCGGCCGAATCGTCGTAGACTTTCTGAAGAAAAAGTTTCCCGCCTATGTAGAGACGGGATTGAATCTGGTCGATGTTCGCGAATGCGCGCGCGGACACGTCGCAGCTCTGGAAAAAGGAAGAAGCGGCGAGCGCTACATTCTGGGCGGTGAGAACCTGACATTGAAGCAGATTCTAGACAAGCTGGGCGCGATCTCCGGCCTGCCGTCGCCGAAAGTGAAGCTGCCGTATTTCGTCGCCTACGCGGCAGGCGCAGTGGACCAGACAGTGTCGGGCCGCCTGCTGGGCCGCGAGCCGCGTGCCACCATCGAGACCGTCCGCATGGGCAAAAAAAAGATGTGGGCCAGTTCAGCCAAAGCCGAGCGCGAGTTGGGATGGAAGACGACGCCCGCCGATGGAGCCCTGCGCCGCGCAGTAGAGTGGTTCCAGGCCAACGGCTATGCCTAAAGTCGCAATCATCGCAGCGCTGGAGCGCGAAGTCAGCGGCCTCACTAAAGGCTGGAGCCTCGTCGAGCGAGACCATGAAGGCCGCAACTTCGTCTTTTTCGAGAGAGACGACATGGTTGCAGTCTGCAGCGGCATCGGCATGGATGCCGCTCGCAGAGCAGCCGAAGCGGTGATCGCGCTATATCGTCCCCCGCTCGTGCTGTCGGTCGGTTTTGCCGGGGCGCTCGACGCCAGCCTGCACGTCGGCGACATTCTCACTCCGGCGGTGGTGATCGATGCGCGCGACGGCAGCCGCGTCGAGATCGAAGGCCGAAACCGGCAAGGGACGCTGGTAAGCTTCATGGCCGTAGCCGGAATCGATCAGAAGGCGAACCTGGCGCTCGCCTATGGCGCCCACGCCGTCGATATGGAAGCTTCCGCCGTAGCCGCCGCAGCCCGCGCCCACGGAATCCCGTTCAGCGCGATCAAGGTCATCTCCGACGAATATAACTTTGAAATGCCCGCGACCGCGCGCTTCATCGATCCGCAAGGCCGCTTCAAGACGGCCAGCTTTGCGATGTTCGTGGCCTTGCGCCCGTGGCTATGGCCGCGTGTTGCCCGGCTAGCCGCAAACAGTAACAAGGCGGCGAGAGCGCTGGGCGAGCATCTAAAACGTTTCCGGCAAGAACTCAATCAGGCATCAGCCTCCACAATTGCAGTCCCCGAAGCGCAGGCCGCGGTCACCAGCGGGTTGTCTGCTGGAGGTCACAAATGAGAGTGCAAATGAGATCGCGAATGAAAGCGCGCCTGATATTACAAAAGAAGACGCCGCTGCTGCTCGCGCTCATCATCTGCACAGCGACGCCCCTGCCCGCGCAATCCCCCACCCCAACCACTGTCTACTCAGAAAGCTTCCGCCAGGGCGCCACCCAGGTCGTAGAAGAAAGCTTCGAGGCCAAACTCACGCCGCAAGATGCCGTCTACCGCGAGCGCATCAAAGATTCGCATGGCGCAGACCGCTATACGTTCTCGATAATTCCGCGCATACCGGTGGGCGACACCAAGATCACCTCCTGGCAGGTAAAGCTGGCCGACCTCCACCATCCTATTTACGATAACGTTCTGCTGATGTCCCCCACGCCCTCCGACGATCCGCCCACTCAAGCGAAAGATTCCCTCTGGCGTCTCGATCCCAGCCGCTTCGCGGCCACACCCGTAGGCGCTCGTCGAATCATCAAAGTCGACAGTTTTTACGTAGTGTTGCAAGTGACGGCGTATCACTTAACTCCGCTGGATTCTCCCTATCTGGATTCCATGACGGTCGCAGTCGAGTTCCGCAATACAGACCCGAGGCAGCCTCAGGCAAAATAGTGACTGAAGCAAAAACAGAGGAACATTCATCTAAGAACTTATAAGAATCCATGGGCATTTCAGGACAACTCGCAATCGAGCACCGCACGCAGACGATTCCCGCGACCATGCTCGCCGCGGTTTACCGCGGAGTGAACGACGTCCGCCTCGAGACCGTCCCCGTTCCGGCAATCGCCGCCGGAGAGTTGCTCATCCGCGTCCACACCTGCGGCGTCTGCGGCACCGATCTGAAAAAGATCGCCACTGGATCCCATTCCGCGCCCCGCATCTTCGGCCATGAAACTTCGGGCGTAGTCGCCGCCGTAGGCGCAGGCGTAACCAAGTTCATTCCCGGAGACCGCGTCGTAGTCTTTCATCACATCCCCTGCCGCAATTGTTACTACTGCCAGCACCAGACCTTCGCCCAGTGCCCCACCTACAAAAAGGTAGGATGCACCGCCGGCTTCGAGCCTTCCGGCGGAGGCTTCGCCGAGTACGTCCGCGTTATGGATTGGATCGTCGATCAGGGCACGGTAAAGATCCCGCAAGGCGTTTCGTTCGAGCAGGCCTGTTTCGTCGAGCCGGTGAATACCTGCATGAAAGGAATCGGCGCCCTCCGCTTGCAACCCGGCGAGACCGTGCTGGCCATCGGACAGGGCCCCATCGGCATCATACTTAGTGTTCTGGCACGCAAGGCAGGGGCCACGGTTATTACTTCCGATTTGTATCCCGAGAGGCTTAGAATAAGTAAAAGCCTTGGATTTAAACATTTGATCGACGCGTCGCAGCAGGATGTGCTCCGCAGTGTGCGGGAGCGAACCGAAGGTCGTGGCGCCGACGCTGTAGTCTTGGCCGTGGGCAGCAACGCCTTGATCCGTCCCGCAATGGATGCTGCCCGTCCCGGCGGCAGGGTCTTGTTATTTGCGCAGACCCAGCGCGGCGAGGTGGTTGTCGATCCGGCGGCAATTTGTGTAGACGAAAAGACGCTGGTGGGCTCCTATAGCGCGTCTGTAGATTTGCAGGACGAGTCAGTTCGTTTTGTGATGGACCAGAAACCGAATAGGGAAATGGATCTGGAACAAATGATCAGCCACCGGTTTCCGCTGCAGGAAAGCGCGCGGGCCTTGGAACTCGCAGCTCACCCGCAGCCCGCGTCGATGAAAGTAGTAATTCAGCCCGGGATGTCATGGTTATGAAATAGGGAATAAGCAAGGAAACAATCTGTGAATGGAAAAATGACAGCCGCCGTCCTGTACGGCAAAGAAGATATCAAGATTGAACGGGTGCCCATCCCTCGTGTGGAAAAAGGCGAGGTCCTTGTAAAAGTGCAGGTCGCGCTCACCTGCGGTACCGACCTCAAGGTCTATCAGCGCGGCTATCACGCTCGCATGATCGTGCCTCCCGCGCTCTTCGGCCACGAACTCGCCGGAGTCATCGAGGAAGTTGGCGAGGGCGTGCACAGTTTCAAAAAAGGCATGCGCGTGGTCGCGCTCAATTCCGCGCCGTGCCAGATGTGTTTCTATTGCTCCAAACACCAGGAAAATCTCTGCGAAGACTTGCTCTTCAACAACGGAGCCTACGCCGAGTACATTCGCGTTCCGCGCCGCATCGTGGAAGCCAATATGCTGGTGATCCCGCCCGGCGTGAGTTTTGAAGACGCCGCCATGACCGAGCCGCTGGCCTGTGTGCTGCGCGGCCTGCACGAAACCGGCGTCGAGATCGGCGACACCGTCACCATTATCGGAGGCGGTCCCATCGGCCTCATGTTCGTCCAGGTGGCGCGCGCCATCGGCTGCAACGTGGTCTCGGTGGTCAAGCGCGATGAGCAAGTGGTAGCCGCAAAACAAATGGGCGCGCACGAAATTGTGCAAACTACCAAAGTCCCGAATGTAATCGAAGCCGTGCGCGCGCTCACGCCGCAGAAGCGGGGCTGTGACGTGGTGATCGAGGCCGTAGGCCGTCCCGAAGCCTGGGAGTGGACCGTCGAGATGGTCCGCAAAGGCGGCACCGTAAATTTCTTCGGTGGATGCTCCAGCGGATCGAAAGTTCAACTCGATACCAACCGCCTGCACTACGGAGAAATCACCCTGAAGGCCACGTTCCATCACACGCCGGAAACCGTGCGTCGCGCCTTCGGCCTGATCGCGGCCAAAAAAATTCGTCCCACGGATTACATCACCGGCGAAGCCCCGCTATCCAGCCTGCAAAAGGTCCTTCGCCACATGCTGAACCGGGGCGGCGACATAAAAACCGCCATAATTCCCGGCCACTGATTGACAGAGACTGGTGCAAGTGCCGGCATAAAAAAATAAGCTTTGTCATCCTGAGCGAAGGCAGTGCTTCGCAAAGCGAAGCACTGCTGCAGTCGAAGGATCCCATGTACCTGTGCGGTTCCTCCGGCGATGCAAGGCGTTCTCAGGGTACACAAAGTTTCTCGCTACGCTACGGCGACAGAGTTCGGAGATGGTTTCATACTGAATGGCGCTTGCAACCACAGATTCCCGTGTCCCCATCACCCCCGCGGCCGCGGCCTGGAGTCGTCTTCCCGCCGCCTACGCCATTCCACCCACCGCTCCATCACTAGAACAAGCGCAAGAATACTGCCGCAACCTCGCCCGAACTCACTACGAAAATTTCTCAGTAGCAACTTGGTTTCTACCCAAGAAACTCCGCCAGGATTTCCTTAACGTCTACGCCTACTGCCGCATCTCCGACGACTTGGGTGACGAAGTAGGAGACCCCACCGCAGCCCTTGCGTTACTCGATCAGTGGCAAGCCGAACTGGATGCATGCTACGTAGGCACTCCGCGCCATCCGGTTTTCGTAGCCCTGAAAGAAACTGTAAGAAAGTTCGATATCCCGAAGCACGAGTTTTCCGATCTCCTCATAGCCTTCCGCCAGGACCAGACCGTCACCCGCTTCGAAACCTTCAACGATGTGCTGGCTTACTGCCGCTATTCGGCGAATCCCGTCGGTCATCTCGTTCTCTATTTGTGCGGCTATCACGATGCCGAACGCCAGCAGCTCTCCGACTCCACCTGCACCGCATTGCAATTGGCGAACTTTTGGCAGGACGTAACCGTCGACTACGCCAAAGGACGAATCTATTTGCCGCTCGAAGACCTGCGCCGTTATTCCGTAACCGAAGAGGACATCCTGCAAAACCGCAACACGCCCGAATTTTGCGAAATGATGAAGTTTGAAGTAGAGCGTGCGCGCGAATGGTTTGACCGCGGCCTGCCCCTGGTTCAAAAAGTAGATAGAGAGTTAGCAGTAGATTTGGAACTCTTCACCCGCGGCGGTCAGGAAATCTTGAACGCCATCGAGCGCCAGCACTTTGCCGTGCTCGGCCGCCGTCCCGTAATTTCAAAGCCCCGTAAACTGGCGCTGGTGGCCCAAGCCGCGCTAAGTAAGTTGCTGGGGGCAACATCCGGAGGCCGAGCGCCGGAAGCCGGAAGCCGGAAACAATGAGCGCCGGAGCGCAACCCGTGCTGGTCCCGTGGACCCCGGCTCCGGCCCAGCTCACCATGGCCTATTCGGTCTGCCGCGGCATCACGCGCAGCAATGCGAAGAATTTCTATTACGCCTTTCTCGTATTGCCGAAACCGAAGCGCCAGGCGCTCTGCGCCGTCTATGCCTTCATGCGCCGCTGCGATGACATCGCCGACGACCCCACTCTGAGCCTTGAAGACCGCCTCTTCAAACTGGAAACTTGGCTGGCGGCCCTGCACCGCGTCCAGCAGGGTGAGCCCAGCGATGATCCCATTCTCCTTGCGCTCACCGACGCGCAGCGCCGATACATCATTCCCGCGGGCCTGCTCGATGAACTGGCCACCGGCACAGCCATGGATGTCGAAGGAACTCAAAGCGAAGGAGCCCCCGCAGCCTCCGGCCTGACGGTGCAGTACAAGACCTTCGAAGATCTTAGAGGCTATTGCTACCGCGTAGCGTCGGTAGTCGGCCTGGTCTGCATCCATATCTTCGGATATCGCGATCCGGCCGCCGAGCCGCTGGCCGAGAAGTGCGGCCTCGCTTTCCAGCTCACCAATATTATTCGTGACGTGAAAGAAGACGCCGCTATGCGCCGCGTATATTTGCCGGAAGAGGATCTCGAAAAGTTCGGATTGTCAGCCACCGACCTTCTTTCGACGCCAGACCCAGCCCGAATCCGCCCACTGCTGGAACTCGAAGCCGATCGCGCTCGCGACTACTACCAGGCTGGCGACCAACTGATCCCCTACATTTCAGAAGACAGCCAACCGGCCCTATGGGTGTTGGTAAACATCTACCGCAAGCTGCTGGAAAAAATCGCCACGCGCCAGTACGACGTATTCACCGGCAAGATAAGTCTGACCGTAAGCGAGAAACTCCGCGTCCTGGGGAAAGGTTTCCTGCAACGCCTGACCTGACATTTGAGGAATTGTTGATTGATGATTTCTGATTGAAAGTCAGCGTCTGACGTTTTTAATCAACAATCAAGAATCATCAATCATCAATTGATCTCGGGCTCAAATCCCGCATGACCCAGAATCCACAACCCACCGTAGCCATAGCCGGAGGCGGCCTGGCCGGCTTGGCCGCTGCCTGCGCGCTAGCCGACTCCGGCTTCCGCGTAACGCTATTCGAGCGCCGCCCCTATCTCGGCGGACGCGCCTCCTCCTACGAACATCCCGGCACCGGCGAGGTAGTCGACAACTGCCAGCACGTGCTCTTTAGAGTCTGCACAAACCTGGTCGAGTTCTACCAACGAATCGGAGTAGAAGACAAAATCCGCTGGTACGACGAAATGACATTCCTCGAGCCCGGAGGCCGCGCCAGCGTTATGCACGCATCTCCGCTCCCAGCGCCTCTGCACACCGCCCCGTCATTTCTGGGCTTTCCGTTTCTATCTGCAAAAGACAAGCTCGTAATCTCGCGCGCCATCGCCGCGCTTACGCTCATGAAGCAGCCAGACACAGGCCAATCGTTTCAAGAGTGGTGTCAACAGCACGGCCAAACCGAAAACGCCATTGAACGATTTTGGAAGCCAATCCTGGTGAGCGCCTTAAGCGAAGACCTGGACCTGATCTCGATCTCCTCCGCCGCTCAGGTGGTGCGCGAATCCATGAAGTCGCCCGAGGCACGCCACATGGGCGTTCCCAGCATTCCCCTAACCGACCTCTACAATCGCGCCGGAGAATACATTCGCGCCCGCGGCGGCGAAATCAGATTCCGCAACTCGCTCGAAGCTTTTTCTCCCGAACCATCGCAGGTGCGACTAAGAGTAAACGAAGCGGAAGATGCATTCGACTATCTGGTTCTAGCGCTCCCCTTTGAAAACCTCGACCGAGTCCTTCCGCAAACTTCCGAATCCGCTCCCCTGCGCGAGCAGCTAACCCACTTCAAATCCTCGCCTATCACCGGCATCCACCTCTGGTTCGACCGCCAGATCAGCAATCTCGATCACGCAGTCCTACTAGATAGAACCATCCAATGGATGTTCCATAAATCACGCCTGCAAGCAACGCGTTCCAAGGTCGTCTCCAAGTTGGAAAAAGAAGAAGGGAACGAGCGCGTAGCGCGCGAAAGGGTGGGGCAAGACGCTAGTCGTGCCGTAAAAAACTCAGAGGGGAACGGGGCTTCAGCCCCAGAAGGCAGCTACATCGAACTAGTCGTAAGCGCTTCCAAAACTCTAATCGACAAATCGCGCGCTGAAATTATCGACCTCGCTCTAAAAGAAGTCCGCGAATTCTTCCCCGCGGCGCGCTCTGCGAATCTGGTAAAGTCCACCGTTATCAAAGAAGTCAACGCCACCTACTCACCGCGCCCCGGCATCGACGCCCACCGTCCGCTCCAGGTCACACCGTGGCCCCGAGTTTTCCTCGCCGGCGATTGGACCGCCACCGGCTGGCCCGCCACCATGGAAGGCGCGGTCCGCAGCGGATACCTGGCCGCCGAAGCTCTGACCCATGCCGCAGGAAAAAAAGACTTGCACTTCGTATCGCCCGACCTTCCCCCAACCGGCCTGATGCACTTCTTCCGCTAGAACTTCAGAATTGCTTCCCAATTCGAACCAGTCTAAAATTGGCGACTGGCGCGGCATTTGAGGGCATCCACGAAACGAATATCTATGATACGAATCCGGCTTCTGCTCATCGCCGCAATTTTCCTGGCCACTCTGCCCGCATTCTCCCAATGCACTCTTCCCGCGCCTCCATCCCCAGCCACCGAAGACACTACCTTCGACACCTTCTTCCAGCAAAACGGCCCAGGATGGACCGGCGGCGACGGCAGCTACTCGCTTCTTCTTCCCGACGGCACCAACTTCTGGATGTGGTCTGACTCCTACATCGGCACCGTAAACCCCACCACGCGCCTCCGTTCCAACTATCTCTTCACCGCCCACAATTCGCTGACCATCCAGAATCAGACCGCCGGCACGCTGACCACGGTAGGCTATCCTCCAAAAACCTCTTCCTACTTCGTGCCCACCGACAAAAGCAACTGGTTCTGGCAGGGAGCCAGTCTCCTCGTCGAGCCCTCACCCGGAACCTACCAGATCGAAATCATGCTCCTCGAGTGGACCCCGAAACTAAAACTAGCCGGCGAATCCGTAGCCACTCTCTCCTGGCCAAGCTACGAAATCTTGTCGATCAAGCCCGTCGCTCTAACCAGCACCGCGATCGAGTGGGGCAGCAGCATCATGCAAGTCGGCTCCTACTATTACATTTACGGTATGAAAGATCCCGGAACCGACAACAAGTTGCCTTATCTCGCGCGCACCGCCTCTCTCAATTACCTCACCCAGCCGTCGCACTGGCAGTACTGGAACGCGACCACCCAAAAATGGGTAGCGTCGCAAACCAACGCCACCGCTCTAAGCGGAGTTCCCGCCATCACTCCCGAGTACTCAGTGAATCAACTGACCTCAACCACCGGCACGTTTTATCTGATGACCGGAATGAATCCGCTGAGCCCTCCCTATCCGGGATGGAACCAGGTAACCACGTATTATTCCTGCACTCCTCAAGGCCCCTGGTCCGACGGGACCGTGGTTTACACCACGCCCGAGGCCGGCGCTCCGGGATGCAAGACCGGCAATCTCGTCACCTACAATCCCAAAGCACATCCGGAGTTCACCGACTCCACCGGAATTCTCCTGACCTACAACGTCAACGCCCTCAACTCCACCGACCTGGTTTGCGCCAACGACTACATTCCCCGCTTCCTCCGGATAACCATCCCCGGCGTAACGGACGCGCGATGAGAAATTTATTGGAATAACGCAGAGCCGCAGACCTACATGTGCTCGATGCGTTCTTCAAGCCGGGATACAAACGTCGGAGTGTGACTCTTCATCAGAGTTTCGATGCTGGGCCCAAACTCGTGCCAAAGATTCAGTCCGGCGTCGTTGCCCACCATCGAACCAAAATCGCTGAACGGATCACCCAGATGCCGCTTCCAATAAGGAGTAGAAGCCGTATCCTTCGCCACCGCACTCAACGTTCGCAGCAGATACGAAGTGTTCAACCTGCCCTTGCCAGAGGCATCCCGCACCACCACAGTTCGCGAAGCCGCATACTTGGCCCGGCCCATCACGGGCCCGCCATTCAGCGCGCGGTACCCCTGCCTCTGCCATGCCGGAGACAGGTACTTGCGAAAAATCGCTTCCGGATCTGTCTGCCGAAAAGGCCGCCCGTCAGACGAAAGGACAAACTCGCCGTCGCGCACCATCTCCGCCGAAACGTTCATCGCTCCCAATCCCGAAGACGAACGCTCCTCGGCGACCAACCCGTCAAACCTCTGTGCCTGATTTACAACCCGCGCCGAAGGCGCATCCGGAAGGGATCGACGCGAGTCCTGGCATACCGCTCCGCAAGCCGTCAACACTACAAAGCCAACAACACCCGCGGCTGCAAACTGCTTCACCATACTTCAGTCCTACAAAGGCAAGCCCTGCGTTCGGTGACGAGCCCAGAGCTACCCTGAACCTAGCACTCCAAATGCCAAGATGCTGACCCGGAAGGCTCACCCAGCAAAGTAAACTGTTCGTTGCAGAAAGACGCGCCGCAGTTGTGAATAAAGGCTCTTTCTACCTCCGAACCGTGCAAATTCTTCGACCACGAAGGCAAATTCTTTCATATGGAAACCTAGCCCCACAGTCACTGCTCAAGCCTTCTGCAGCAACTCCCAGGCTCCCCGATACTCCTCAAACCGCTCCTCCCCATCCTTCCGGCACCCAAACGGATAAAGATTGATCGTCAATCGCCCTCCCAAAGCCCGCACCGGAATCAAGTACCAGATCCGTCTCTGCTTCGCTCGAATCAGCACTGCCAGGAAATCAATCTGCTTCGAGGTGTAAGGCATATGTTTCTTAGTAGTCCGCCAGCAAGCCCGCACCGCAAACCCCTTGTAATGCCGGGCCCCGCTAGCCTTAACCTGCACCCTCCACAACCGCCGCGGAGCGTCCACAATCAAGTCGTAGCGCTCATTATTCCCAAACGGCTTAGCCACCCCAAACCCGCGCCGAGCCGCATCGAGCATGAACTGCATCTCAGCCATCTCCCCCACATGCTTAGAATTATTCCGCCCCCGGGATCGTCCATCGCCATCCCCAGACCGCCGACTCATAAATTCGCTCCTGAAAAATTCGCGACGTGTAGAGCGGGCGCCCCCGCCCGCTGCCCTTGAAGTTGTTCTAGGTTTTGATCGTGTGGAGCGGACACTCCTGTCTGCTGCTTTTGACGTTGTTTTTGATCTTGGTCTTGATTTCGTCCCGGGAGGCAAGCACAACCGTGGAAGAGCGGCGCTTCAGCGCCGCGTAAAGCATCCAAAACCAAACCGGGCTGCCGCCCCCGCTGAAGAAGAAGAAGAGATAACACGATCGGGAAGGGCACGGCTTCAGCCGTGCCGCCCAAGTCCACGCCTAAGTCCCAGGCTTCAGCCGCTGAGGTCCGCCTCGCCCGCTCCCACCAACAAAAATGGCGCAAGCCCAAAAGGACCTGCGCCACATTTATTTACCCTCTATTATCAGAATATCAAACCAAAGGGGGTAAACCCGCCACATACAACGACTTTATATTCCACACAGAATGAGCAACTTACAAAGAAATCATCAACTCAAGGGTCTTGACAAGTTTTCAGATGAGGGACTCGAACCCTAATGGCTGACTGGCCACTCGACTGCGCGACAGGCAGCGTCCAGTACCCACCGGCAATACCCTCCAAACACTGTCCGCTGCTGAGGATTCTATCCCCCGCAAAATCCGCTGCAACGTTCCTCGAGAAATAAACCGGAACGAATTTCCAAATCGGGAGGGCCTCGAACTACCCGGCCAGCAGCGCCACTCCCGCCGCCACCAGAGAAGCCGCAATCCACCGCCGCCGATCCACCTTCTCATGCAGAAAGATCTTCGCCGCGACGGCGTTTCCAATAAAGGTAAGCGACGCGGCTGCGGGAGCTACCAGGCTTACGTCTCCCCAGGAAAGCGCAAACAGCAGGCTGAAGAAGGCCACAGCCATCGCCGTGACCCCAAACAGAAAGCTGGGATTCGCCAGCGTGCGTCTGATCACAACACCCAGCCCAGCCCGCCGCCACAAAGCCCCAACATCCCCGACCTGCTTCATAGCGCGAGCCAAAAGCACATCGCCCACTACCGAAGCAAAAACGATGGCAAGAATCGCGCTCCATGTGTAGATAGTTTTCATAGGGCCGTTACTCCGAACGGGTGCCCCATCCTTCTCGCGTTCTTGGCGAGAGGATGGGGACTTTGATCTTGTGTCCCACGTTCCTACCGTGATGCGCCATTCTCATCGCTCACCAGCAGCCGCAATGGCGCGAGCTTCGTCCTCATCCTCGACGTGCTCCAAGTGCGGATGCTTCGTCAACTCCGGACCGCCTGCCACAAATCCCACGCCGCTGGTAATCAATACAATCCCCAGCCAGCGCAGCGGGCTGATGTGCTCGTGCAGCACGAACCTCGCCACCAAAGCCAGCAGCACATAACCGAGCGCGGTGGCCGGCATCACGTAGGTCAGATCGGCCCACGACAGCGCGGTCGTGTAAGTGGCGAAGAAGGCGAGCAGAAGAAGAATGCCAATCGCGACCCAGGGATTCATCACCGCAAAAATAACGCCCTGGAGGTGGTTAATCGAGATGCTGCCAACTTGCTTCATTCCATGCGAGAGCATGGTGTCTCCCGCCACGGCAAACACCGTGACCCCGGCCAGCACAAGATACTTGCGAAAGTTCACAGGAAGTTTAAGACGCTAGAACTTTTCACCACAGAGACACAGAGCCACAGAGAAGAACAAAAAAGGAAAACAAGACAAGTAAAGATTCTCTGTGCCTCTGTGGTGAAGGGTTTGGTCACGCCTTGGCCAGTTCGGCGGCAGCCTCGTCGCTATGCCGCTTCACCAGTTTGTTGCGCTGTGAGCGCAGCTTCAGAAAGGTCTTCGCTTCCTTGTAAAGCCGCTTGCGGTCGTTGCTGTCAAAAGCGGCTTTCTTCAGGATGCGGAAAACCGCCTTGGGCCGGAAGTAATACTCGTCGTAAAAACGGTGCACGGCGGAAAGAATGTCATCGGCTGGCAGTCCGGGATACTGGATGTGCGCCAGCTGATGCCCGCCTTCATCGACCATCTTGTTGTCGCCGACCATGAATCCGTTCCTCACCGCGTAATCGTAAAGCTCAGTGCCAGGATAGGCGTGCGCCACTGAAACCTGGATGGTTTCGACATCCAGTTCTTTGGCAAACTTGATGGTGTTGTTGATGGTCTCGTGGGTCTCGCCCGGCAATCCCATGATGAAATCGCCGTGGACGACCAGGCCCAGCTTGTGACAGTCTTTTGTGAACTGTCGCGCCCGCTCAATGGTTGCGCCCTTCTTGATGTTCTTCAGAATCTGCTGATCGCCAGATTCGTAGCCGACGATGAGCAGCCGGCATCCGGCTTCCTTCATCGCCTTTAGAGTTTCGTAATCGGTGGTGACGCGCGAAGTGCACGACCAGGTCAACCCCAGCGGCTTCAGCTTGGCGCACAGCTCGATGGTGCGCGCCTTCTGGATGTTGAAGGTGTCATCGTCGAAGAAAAACTCTTTCACCTCTGGCCAGTACTGCTTCACCTTCGACATTTCCGCCGCAACGTCATCGGTGGAGCGTTTGCGCCACGGATGTCCGCTTAAAGTCTGCGGCCACAGGCAGAACGTGCATTGCGCCGGGCAGCCGCGCGTGGTGTAGAGAGAAACGTAGGGGTTCAGCAAGAACGGCACGTTATAACGCGTAACGTCGAGATCGCGCTTGTAAACATCGGTGACATGGGGCAACGCGTCCAGATCCTGAATCTGCGGCGCGTCGGGATTGTGCACCACTTTGTTATCTTTCAAATACGAAACGCCGGGAATTTCCTCGAGCGGCTTACCTTTGGCGTAGTCGACGACGGCGTAGTCGAACTCCTTGCGTGCAACAAAATCGATCGCAGGACAATCCCGCAAAGATTTCTCCGGCAGCACGCTGACATGCGGACCCACAAAAGCAATCTTGATCCCAGGGTTAGCGGCCTTGATGGCCTTGGCCAGGCCAATGTCCCCCGGAAACCCCGGAGTGGAGGTGAACAGAACCAGAAATTCGTAACCCTTGGCAATCTCAATGGTCTGTTCGGCGGAAATATAATGCGGCGGCGCGTCCAAAAGCCGCGCCCCCTCAAGCATCCCAGCCGGATAAGCCAACCACACCGGATACCAGTAACTCTCTATTTCACGGGTGGCGGGCCAACGGCTGCCGGCGCCTCCGTCGAAGTTTTCGAAGGACGGGGGGTTCAGGAACAATGTTTTAAGAGGCATATGAGTATGCCTTATTTTAGCATCCGGGGGCGGGGATGCGGTGAAAAAGCAGTGTTTATGCAGGTTCGTCCATTCATGTCTATTTTGTGCCGAGGGCCCAGGTTTCTAGATTGCCGGTGGCTCGTAGGAGCGCTACCTGGCTGCGCTCTAGTTCGAAGGTCACATCTTGAAGTGAGATCAGGCGTTCGCTGGCCTGGGTTTGGGCTGCGTCTAAGTCGTGGAGGTTGGCGGTGGAGGAGTCCATGCGAGTGCGGATGGCTTCGACATTTTTCTGGGCGATCTCATATTCTAGTGCGGCCACGTCACGGGCGGCTTGCATTTGAGTGACGGAGCGCTCGAGGCGGAGGGTTTCTTCTGAGACCTGGTTGCGCGCGGCCTCGGCCTGCTTGGTGGCTTTGAGCGCTTCGGATTCGGCTTCTTGAACTCGTGCGTGCTGGGCATAGTTGAGGAAGGGGAGGTGGATGGCTACGCCGACGGTCGCGTTGTTGGGCTGGAAACTTCCTGGCCGATAAAACCTATCGTAGTTGTTGTAGGTAGCGAGGTTGGCGTACTGGGCGGCGAAGTCCATGCTGGGCCATAACGATCTGCGTTCGCCTTTTACGCGCAGGTATTGGGCGCGCGCGTGCTCGACGGCGGCTTCTACCACGGGGCTCGCGTCCGCGGTTCTGGCCAATGATTCTTCTTCTGGTTTAAGCGCGGGCAGAGGAGGCAGCGACTCCGGTTCGATTTCGATGGCGGCGGTGGGCAATCCGGTGAGCTTCGAAAGATGCTCGCGAAGAACGTCGGCTGCGCCCGCGGCTTCGGCGCGGCGCAAACGGACGCGGGCCACTGAAAGGCGGGCCTTGGTGCTGTCGAGTTCACTGTCGATCCCTTCTTTCACGCGCTGGGCTACTGCGGTTTCGGTTTGCTCGGCGGCGGCCTCGGCCTCCCGCAGGCGGCTCAAGCGCTGCTCCCATTTCGCCAGTTCGGCATAGCTCAACACTGTGTCCTGAATAATCTGATTACGCTGGTCTTTGATGTGAAGGTTGCTGACTGCGACGTCAGCCTGGGCGGCGCGGATAAAATCTTTCAAGGCGGGATTAATGAGCGCGGATTGGGCGGTTACGTTGAAGAGGGAAGGCGCGGCGCCTTCGAGGCTGAGGGGGAAACCGTCGGACCAGCCGATACCGGCTCCGGCGTTCAGTTGCGGGATGTAGCTATTGCGCAGTTCGCGGTAGCTGGCGGAGGCGTGCTCCTTGTCGGCAGCGGCGATGCCGATGCCGGTGGCGTGGCTCAGCGCTAGTTCCACGGCGCGGTGGAGGGTGATGGGCTCGGCGTGGAGGGATGCAGGGAGGAACAAGAGCATTAATAGGAGCTTATAAATTTCCGCGAGTTTGTTTTTCATTGTTTCCGCCTTTGCGATCACTGGGGCTGAAGCCCGGCTGGCTTCTTGCCGTCTTACGCGGCGCTTAAGCGCCGCTCTTCCACGGTACTGCACGGGACCTGGGTTGCTCTTCCACCGTATCGTGGTGCATGGAAAGATTCTACGGAGAATCTGATGCGAGAGAAATGATAAGGATGGGTCGCGGTCTGCTTGGGGCGCGGACAGCAGGTTCTCACCGGGCCTTTGGTTCGCTTCGGAATGACAAAGAGCTTGTGATGAGCATTGGACAAAGATGCATAAAGGGAAATCCCCACTTCTCGCAAAAGACGCGAGAAATGGGGCACCCGGCGTGGGCTAAAGCCCGGATCATTTTGGAGGCTTTACGCGGCGCTTAAGCGCCGCTCTTCCACGGTTGTGCCTGCGTCATGAAACAAGATCAAAACCAAGGTCAAGAAGAAGGTCAAAGGCATCGGACAAGAGTGTCCGATCCACACGATCAAAACCAGGAACAAGGTCAAAGGCAGCGGACAGGATTGTCCCTCCACACGATCAAAACCTAGATCGACGTTTCTTACTGATGCGTTGCGAAAGCGGCGGTCAGTTGGTCGTTGAAGTTCTTGAAGAAGGCTTCGTAGTTTCCCCCGGCCTCGGCGTAGCGCAGGGGTTTCACTCGCTCCACACAGATCTCGAGCGCGTCGGGTGAGGCCTTGAGAATGTTCATGGTCTCGGCGATGAAGTCTTTCAGTGGCATGGCGCGGGGATCGTTGGCCTGCCACGGTCCCCCCAATTCTGTTTGGACGTAGGGCGGTATTAGTTCGAGGACTTCCACGGAGGTGTCCTTGAGTTGGTAGCGCAGCGATTGAGTATAGGAATGGATGGCCGCTTTCGTGGCGCAATAGGTTGGGGACATTGCCAGGGGCACGAAGGCCAGTCCGGAAGTAACGGTCATGATGGTAGCGCGGGGCTGCGCCTTAAGGAACGGAAGCAGCGCCGCAGTCAGGCGGATCGGGCCCAGGAGGTTAGTGGCCACAATCGAGTCGGCGTCGGAGGTCGCGCCATCGTGCAGGTTCTCCGGTCGCATAATGCCGGCGTTTTGAATGACTACATTGAGAGTGGGATAGTCTTTCTTCAGTTTTTCCGCGAAGGCCGGGATGGAGTCGCCGTTCGCGATATCGAGGATGGCGGACCTCATTCCGGGATTCGCAGCTGTGGTCTCGTCGAGTTGCTGTTTGCGACGGCCTGCAATGATGACCTGGTTTCCCTCGGTATGAAAAGACTCCGCAAGACCGCGGCCAATACCGGTGCCGCCGCCTGTGATCAGAATGGTGTTGCCGGTGATTCGCATTGGGGTTCTCCTTTTTCTTATCGTGAATTAGACGCTGTTTTGTGGACGTGGGCGCATTAATTCGTCGGAACGAAGTGCAACTCGGCCCGCGTCGACGACGGGGAAATCCCCACTTCTCGCAAAAGACGCGAGAAATGGGGCACCCGGCATCCTTCCTGTAGAATCTTGGGTTCGTTCGAACGATTCGTATGTTCAAGAAAATTCTGATCGCTAATCGTGGCGAGATTGCGGTGCGCGTGATTCGCGCCTGCCATGAAATGGGGATTGCCGCGGTTGCGGTTTACTCTGACGTGGATCGCGCGGCGCTGCACGTGCGCAAAGCCGACGAAGCTTATCCGCTCGGCGCAGCGGCCGCGGCGGAGTCGTATCTCAACATCGGGAAAATTCTTGACGTCGCCCGGCAATCGGGCGCGGAAGCCATCCATCCCGGCTACGGATTTCTTTC
>Ga0187871_10001330_pt1 | contig 21695 bp, 21 predicted proteins | sample June2016WEW_16_1_FD_132988 | JGI IMG/M metagenome (GOLD analysis project Ga0187871, IMG submission 132988) | Peatland microbial communities from SPRUCE experiment site at the Marcell Experimental Forest, Minnesota, USA - June2016WEW_16_10 | ecosystem: Environmental > Terrestrial > Soil >...
GCGCGCCTTGCGCGCGGCCTCGCGCGCCGCGGCGGCCTCGATCACCTTGCCGACGACGCGGCGGGCGTCGGAGGGATGTTCCTCGAACCATTGCCGCATCTTGTCGGCGACGATGCTTTCGACCGCCGCGCGGGTTTCGGAGGAGACCAGCTTGTGCTTGGTCTGGGAGGAGAATTTCGGGTCGGGCATCTTGATCGACAGGATGCAGGTCAGCCCCTCGCGCATGTCCTCGCCGGTGAGCGCGATCTTCTCCTTCCGCGCCGTGATCTCGTCGGCGTAGTGGTTGACGGTGCGGGTGAGCGCGGCGCGGAAGCCGGCCAGATGCGTGCCGCCGTCGCGCTGCGGGATGTTGTTGGTGAAGCACAGCATGGTCTCGTGGTAGCTGTCGGTCCATTCCATCGCCACTTCGACCGAAATCTTGTCGCGCTCGCCCGCCATGACGATGGGGGCGCCGTGCAGCACCTGCTTGGAGCGGTCGAGATATTTGACGAAGGCCTCGAGCCCGCCCTCGTAATGCAGTTTGACCGTCTTGGGCTCGACGCCGCGCGCGTCGGTCAATTCCAGCGACAATCCGGAATTGAGGAAAGCCAGCTCGCGCAGCCGGTGTTCGAGGGTCGCGAAATCGAACTCGGTCTTGGTGAAGGTCTTGGTGGAAGGCCAGAAGGTGACTTCGGTGCCGGTCTTGGGCTGTTGCTTGCCCTGACGCTCGGCCAGCGGGGCCGGGCCGGTTTCCTTCAAGGGCGCCACCGGGTCGCCGTTCTTGAAGCTCATGAAATATTCCTTGCCCCCCCGCCAGATGCGCAGATCGAGCTTTTCCGACAGCGCGTTCACCACCGACACGCCGACGCCGTGCAGGCCCCCCGACACCTTGTAGGAGTTCTGGTCGAATTTTCCGCCGGCATGGAGCTGGGTCATGATGACCTGCGCCGCCGAGACGCCCTCCTCCTTGTGGATGTCGACCGGCACGCCGCGGCCGTTATCGGTGATGGTGGATGAGCCGTCGGGATTGAGCGTCACGTTCACCGTGTCGCAGAATCCGGCGAGCGCCTCGTCGATCGAATTGTCCACCACCTCGTAGATCATGCGGTGGAGACCCGAGCCGTCATCGGTGTCGCCGATATACATGCCCGGACGCTTGCGCACGGCATCGAGGCCGCGCAGCACCTTGATCGAATGCGCGCTGTATTCCTCCTTCTCTTCCGCGGCTTGCGAAGCCAGGGCGGGATCGGGTTTGGGCGGGGTTGCCGGTTTGCTCATGAGCCGTTTTTCCGTTTCTTCCGGATTTCAGCCGGGCGCGATCGCGGCATGGGAAATGGCGAAGAACTGGGCATTGCCGCGCAGCTCCTCGAACAGGCTCGCATCGGTGCCGGCGAGCCAGGCCTGGGCCTTCAGATCGAGCAGGGCCGCGAACAAGGCGGAACGCCGTTCGGCATCGAGATGCGCCGTGATCTCGTCCAGCAGCAGCAGGGGCGCCTGTCCCCGCCGCGCGGCGGCGAGGCGCGCATAGGCGAGCGTGATGGCGATCAGCAGCGCCTTCTGCTCGCCGGTCGAGCAAGAGCCCGCCTCGACCCCGGTTTCGAGATGCCGCACCAGCAGATCGGAGCGGTGCGGGCCGCACTGGGTGACGCCGCTTTCGGCGTCGAGGCGGCGGCCGGAGCACAAGGCCCCGCGGAACGCCTCCTCGGCGGAGAGCGCCGGCATGGATTGGATCCAGGTTTCGACCGCGCCGGATATCTCCAGCCCGGCGCGCGGGAAAGGACCCTGGGCGGAACGGCAGGCGGCGTCGAGCCGGGAAACCGCCTCGATGCGCGCCGCCGCCAAGGCCACGCCGTTCTCGGCCATGATTTCCTCGAGCGCCGCAAGCCAGGTCCCGTCCGCCCCGTTCCCCGGACGGGAGCCGTCGCGCAACAGCCGCGCGCGCTCGCGCAGCGCCTTCTCATAGGCGTTGAGCCGCGCCCAATGGCCGGGATCGAATCCCGTCACCAGGCGGTCGAGGAAACGGCGGCGCGAGGAGGCGCCGTCGATGAAAATGCGGTCCATCTGCGGCGTGAGCCAGGCCATGCCGAAATGCTCGGCCAGTTCCTGCTGGCTTTTGGCCGGCGTTCCGTCGATGCGCAGGCTGCGGCGCTCGCCGCTGTCGCTCGTATCGTCGCGCCCGGTGCCGATCTCGATCTCGCCCGAAGGCAGAGCCACCACCGCGGCCAAGGCCCAAGGCCCGGGCTGGTTGTGGCAGTCGATCTCGCTGAGCTTGGCGCGGCGCAGGCCGCGTCCGGGCGCGAGGAAGGACAGCGCCTCGAGGAGATTGGTCTTGCCCGCGCCATTGGCGCCGTAAAGCACGACGGGCATGGCGTCGACGGCAAGCCGGGCGCGCGCATAACCGCGGAAATCGGTCAGCATCAATCGGGAAACCGCCACCGGAAGGGGCGCCAAAACGGGCGATAAATCATTCGCCGGAATGGCGAGGGGGGCGAGGGCGTCCTGCCGCACGGGATACCGGGGCGCGCCTTCAGACGCGCATCGGCATGAGCACGTAGAGCGCGCTGCCGTCGGCGGCGTCGCGCACCACGGTGGGCGAAGCGGCGTCGGCCAGCATGAAGCGCGCGTTTTCGCCCTCGATCTGCTCGGCGATGTCCAGCAAATAGCGGGCGTTGAACCCGATCTCGATCGGCGCCGCGGCGTAGCCGACCTCGATTTCCTCCGAGGCGGTGCCGTTTTCGGGGCTGGTGGCGGAAAGCGTCAGGCTGTTGCGCTCGAGCGCCAGCTTCACGGCGCGGCTCTTCTCGGTCGAAATGGTGGAGACGCGGTCGACCGCCTCGGCGAAATCCTTGCAGCGCACGTCGAGCGTCTTGTCATTACCGGTGGGAATGACCCGGTCGTAATCGGGGAAGGTGCCGTCGATCAGCTTCGAGGTCAGCACCGTGGGGCCGAAGGCGAAGCGGATCTTGGTGTCGGAGAGCGAAACCGACACCTCCTGGTCCATTTCCTCGAGCAGCTTGCGCAACTCGCCCACGGCCTTGCGCGGCACGATCACGCCCGGCATGCCGGACGCGCCGTCGGGCATCGGCAGCTCCATGCGCGCCAGGCGGTGGCCGTCGGTGGCGACCGCGCGCAGCACGGATATTCCGTCGCTCTTGGCGGCGTGGAGATAGATCCCGTTCAGGTAATAGCGCGTTTCCTCGGTCGAGATGGCGAAGCTCGTGCGGTCGATGAGGCGCTTCAGATCGGCGGCCGAGAGCGAAAAGCCGTGGCCCAGATCGCCGCCCGCCATCTGCGGATAATCCGCGACCGGCAGGCAGGCGAGGGTGAAGGTCGAGCGGCCGGAGCGCAGGCCGATCTGGCCCTTGTCGCCGTCCTCGAGCGAAACCTGCGCGCCCTCGGGCAGCTTGCGCACGATGTCGTAGAGCGTGTGCGCCGGCACCGTGGTGCCGCCCCCTTTGACGCCCTGAGCCGGCACGGACGAGACCATTTCGAGGTCCATGTCGGTGGCGGAGAGCGACAATTTGCCGTCCTCGGCCTTCAAGAGCACGTTCGAGAGGATGGGGATGGTGTTGCGCCGTTCGACCACGCTCTGCACGTGGCCCAGGGCCCGGAGCAGGGCGGCGCGTTCGATGGTCAGTTTCATGGGTTTTTCGGGTCTCGGGTTGTGACGGCGTTGCGTTATGGCCCCCTCGCGGGCCGACACCCCGCCGCACGCGAACCGCCCGGAAACCGCCGGAAGACTCACACGCAACGGGAAAAAACTATATCACAGCGGCGTGTTCCGGTACATCAAATCGGCCGGCGCAAATCGCCGGTTTTCCCTTTTGAATCAATCGATTAAATGACGGCTAAGGCCTTGGCTAGGCTCAGGTTTCGAGCATCCGCTTCAGGAGCTCGATGTCCTCGGCCAATGTCCGGTCGGCGGCCTTCAACTCCTCGATCTTCCGGACCGCGTGCATCACCGTGGTGTGGTCGCGGCCGCCGAATTTGCGCCCGATCTCGGGCAGCGAGCGGGGGGTGAGCTGCTTGCACAGATACATCGCCACCTGGCGGGGCCGCGCCACGGCGCGGGCACGGCGCGCGGAATGCATGTCGGCGAGGCGGATGTTGTAGTGCTCGGCGACGCGCTTCTGGATTTCGTCGATGGTGACGCGGCGGTCATTGGCGCGCAGCAGATCGTGCAGCACCTCTTGCGCGCTTTCCAGCGTGACGGTGCGGCCGATCAGCTGGGTATGGGCGGAGATGCGGTGCAGCGCGCCTTCGAGTTCGCGCACGTTGGAGGTGATCTTGTGCGCCAGGAATTCCAGCACCTTGCCCGGCACCTGGGATTTGGTGGCGTCCGCCTTGGCCTGGAGGATGCCGAGCCGCAATTCATAGGTGGTGGGGTGGAGATCGGCCACCAGGCCCCAGCCGAGGCGGGATTTGACCCGTTCCTCGATGCCTTCGAGGTCGGAGGGCGATTTGTCGGCGGAAATGATGATCTGCCGGTTCTGGTCCACCAGCGCGTTGAAGGTGTGGAAGAATTCCTCCTGGGTCGCGTCGCGGCCGCCGATGAACTGGACGTCGTCGATCATCAGCACGTCGACCGAGCGGAACTGCTCCTTGAACGCCATGGTGTCCTTGAAGCGGATAGCGCGCACGAACTGGTACATGAACTTCTCGGCCGAGAGATAGATCACCTTGCGCGCCGGATCCTGGGTGCGGATATGCCAGGCGATGGCGTGCATCAAATGGGTCTTGCCCAGCCCCACCCCGCCGTAGAGAAAGAGCGGGTTGAAAGGCACGTGGCGGTTGGGGCCGACTTGGGATTCGGCCACCCTTCGGGCGGCGGCATTGGCCAGCTCGTTGGGCTTGCCGACGACAAAATTCTCGAAGGTGAAGCGCGGATCCAAGGGCGCGCTGATGTCCTTCTCCTCGGATGCCGTTTCCGCCGCTTCCTTGGGCTGGGGAACCGCGATTTCGGCATCCGCCGGCTGGGCCATGGTCTTGCCGGTGACCAGGATCTCGACCGAGGTTATCGCCTCGTTCTCGGCGTTCCACAGCGCGCGGATGCGATCGGCGTAATGCTGCGTCACCCAGTCGCGCAGGAAGCGGGTGGGCACGCCGATGCGCACCCTGCCCTCATCGACGCCGTAGAGCGTCATGGATTTAAGCCAGGAGCGATAGGCGGCGTCGCCGAATTCCTCGCGCAATCGGCCGCGCACCCGCGCCCATTGGGATTGCAAATCGTCCTTGCGGCCCGGCGTTTCGCTCATGCGCGCGCCTGGACCGATGATTCGGGCGCGCCTGACCCGGGGGTTGTGACCATAAGCACGCTCCGCGCGCCAAACTCCAGACGGAACGGTCCGGGAATAGGCGCCTTTTCGTCGTTTCGCGTCGCCTGGCCGAAAACCGGCGCCGCTCGTTTGTTTCCTCTCGTCACTCCGCCCCCCAGGACCCCGAACCGCGCACGAGGCGTCCCTTTGCCGAAAGAAGTTCTAATTTCTTTTCGGCACTAGCCCTTAGACAACGACCTGTAGCTGATACGCGAGACTAACCTGGCACCCGCCGCCCTGCCGCCGAAACTTAGCCGGAACCCTTCACGCGCAACGCCCGACATCGCGATCCCCCGACTGCGTGGAACAGGGTCATGCACCTCAATTTCGACGGCGCAGATGCAAACTTTACCGAAGGCGAACACCGAAAGGCAACATAACTGCAATGTGAACGCAAAAATTTTTTTCTTGCGGCAAAAAAGTAACGGGCGCTTAGCCCTTGAGCGCCTTGATACGCGCGGAGAGACGCGACAGCTTGCGTGCGACCATGTTCTTATTCACTACGCCTCGTGCCGCGCCGCGCTGAAGCTCGGGTTGCGCCGCAATGAACGCAGCGCGCGCTTTTTTCTTGTCGCCGGCCGCGATCGCGACCTCGACCGCTTTCACAGTACTGCGGATGCGGTTCATGCGCGCGCGGTTGACGACGACGCGGCGCGTCGTTTGCCTTATTCTCTTTTCCGCCGATTTATGCGTCGCCATGGCAAATCCGTAATAGAAGAGGGATGAGGCGCCCGTCTGGATTGGAACGGCGCTTATAGCCGCAGGCGATGATGCGCGTCAAGCTTATGACGGATGACATCGTCAACGGTTCTTGAAGACGGGCTTGCGTTTTTCGACGAAGGCCGCCATGCCCTCTTTCTGATCCATGGTCGCGAACAGCGAATGGAACAGCCGGCGCTCGAAACGCACGCCCTCGGCGAGCGTGGTCTCGTAGGCGCGGTTGATCGACTCCTTGGCCATCAGCACCGACGGCCGCGAGAACGCCGCGATCTGCGCCGCGATCTTCACCGCCTCTTCGACCAGCTGAGCGGACGGCACGACGCGCGAGACCAGGCCCGAACGCTCGGCCTCGGCCGCGTCCATCATGCGCCCGGTGAGGATCATGTCCATCGCCTTGGCCTTGCCGACGAAACGGGTGAGCCGCTGCGAGCCGCCGGCGCCGGGCATGACGCCGAGAATGATTTCGGGCTGGCCGAATTTCGCGCTGTCGGCGGCGATGATGGTGTCGCACATCATGGCGAGCTCGCAGCCGCCGCCCAAGGCGAAGCCCGCCACCGCGGCGATCACCGGCTTGCGGCACAGGCGCACGCATTCCCAGCTTTTGACGAAATCGCCGAGATAGACGTCCATGTAATCGCGGCCCTGCATCTCCTTGATGTCGGCGCCGGCGGCAAACGCCTTGTCGCTTCCCGTCAGCACGATGGCGCCGATCTTGTCGTCGCCCTCGAAGGCGTCGAGCGCCTGTCCCAATTCGCGGATCAGGGCGTCGCACAGCGCGTTCAAGGCCTTGGGCCGGTTCAAGGTGATGAGGCCCACCGCGCCGCGGCTTTCGACCAGGATGTTCTCGTAGCTCATTGTCCTTGCTCCCAAATTTGGCGCTATTGCGGCGATGGCGACAGGGTGAAGCTCACGGTCAGATTGCCGTCCGGCCCGCGGTAATCGAGCTTGAGGCGCTCGCCTTCGCGCCGCCAGAGATCGGTCCCGGCGGCGCTCCAGCCGAGTTGCGGCAGGGTCTGGGCGTAGAAACGCGCCACGTCGCCGCGCGCGAGCTTGCCCTTGGCCTGGGCCTCGACGATGCGGCCCTCGGGCTTGTCGAACACCAGCGACGAGCCGTCGATCGGCGCGAGGCCGGGCATCAGGGGCAGGTCCTCGGTGCCGGGGACGAATTCGTCGGCGCGCGCCGGCATCCCCGGCGAAAGAACCGTCGCGAGCAACAGGCAAGAGAGCAGGGTGCGGCGCCGCATCGGCGAAACTTAGACCTAGCGCTGCCGCTTGGCACAGTAAAAAGTCGAACGGCCGCCCTGGACGATGCGCCGGATGCCCGAACGGCAATCGCAGCGCGGGCAAGGCTCGCCTTCCTTGCCGTAGACCGCCCAGTGATGCTGGAAGTAACCCAGCTCGCCCGAGGCCTGCACGTAATCGCGCAAGGAGGAGCCGCCCGCCGCGATCGCGCGTTCCAGCACGTCGCGGATGGCGTTCGCCAATTCGTCGGCGCGCGCGCCCTGCACGCGTCCGGCCAGGCGCTTGGGCGACAAGCCCGCGCCGTAGAGACTCTCCGAGACATAGATGTTGCCGAGCCCGGCGACCACGCGTTGGTCCAGCAGCGCCGCCTTGATCGAGGTCTTCTTGCCCTTGAGGAGGGCGGCCAATTTCGCGCCGTCGAATTGGGGCTCCAGCGGCTCCGGCCCCAGATGCCGGAACAGCTTGTGCGCGGCGAGATCGCTTTCGGCCGCGTAGTCGAGCAGCCCGAAACGCCGCGCGTCGTTGAGGCGCAGTTCGACGCCGTCTTCGAACTCCAGCACGGCGTGATCGTGCCGCGCGGGCGGAAGCGCGTTCTCCGCGTCGGCCAGCACCAGGCGCCCCGACATGCCGAGATGCGCGATCAGCACGCCGCCGCCTTCGAGGTGGAAGAGGATGTACTTGGCGCGGCGCGTGATGGCGATCACCCGCCGGCCTTCGAGCTTCGCCTTCAGGCCGGGCGGAACCGGTTTGCGCAGATCGCGGCGGTTGAGCTTGAAGGACAAGAGCCTTTTGCCCAGGAGGCGCGCCATCAGGCCGCGCGTAATCGTTTCGACCTCGGGCAATTCGGGCATGGTTCTTCGGCGCTACGTCGCTTGGAAGGAGGACGGGGGGCGCGTATGGTGCCCCGATGGCGAGACCGGATACAAGCGAGACGGATTTCGGCTTCCGCCGCGTCGAGGCGGCCGAGCATACGCGTTTGGTCAGGGACGTGTTCGACCGCGTGGCGTCGCGCTACGACCTGATGAACGATCTGATGTCGGGTGGCGTCCACCGCCTGTGGAAATCCACGCTGATAGCGGCGCTCAATCCGCGCCCGGGGCAGGTCCTGCTCGACGTCGCCGGCGGCACCGGCGACATCGCGCGCCGGTTTCTGGCGCGCGCCGGAGCGGGCGCCGGCGTCATCCTGTGCGATCTCACGGAAAGCATGCTGCGCCAGGGCCGCGACCGCGCCTTCGACCGGGGCGATCTCAAGGGCGTGGACTGGGTGTGCGGCGCCGCCGAGGCGCTGCCGATCGCGGATTGCAGCGCCGACGCCTATACCATCGCCTTCGGCTTGCGCAACGTCACCGGCATTCCGCAAGCGCTCGCCGAGGCGCGGCGGGTGTTGAAGCCCGGCGGGCGCTTCCTCTGCCTCGAATTCAGCCAGGTCGAGATCCCGGTCCTCAAACGCGCCTACGACCTCTATTCCTTCCAGGTGCTGCCGCGCCTGGGCGCGGTGGTGGCCCGGGACCGCGAAGCCTATCAATACCTGGTGGAAAGCATTCGCCGCTTCCCCAGCCGCCGCAAGCTCTTGTCCCTGATGGACCAGGCCGGGCTGGAGAAAACCAGCGTCCGGCCGCTTTCCGGCGGCATCGCCGCCATCCATTCCGGCTGGCGGCTCTGAACTGGACTTTGACGGCGAATTACACCTCCTATAGAGTGGATTTTTCGGGGCCCCCGTCCAGGATCGATTACCGTGCTGCATGGTCGCCGCATTCTGCTGATCGTCGCCGGCGGAATATCCGCCTATAAAAGCCTCGATCTCATCCGCCGCCTCAAGGAGCGCGGCGCCTCCGTGCGCTGCGTGCTGACGGCGGGCGCGCGCGAGTTCATCACGCCCCTGGCGGCGCAGACTCTGAGCGGCGAGACCGTCTATGGCGATCTGTTCTCGCTGACCGAGGAAAACGAGATGGGGCATCTGCGCCTGTCCCAAGAGGCCGACCTGCTGATCGTGGCGCCGGCCACCGCCAACCTGATCGCCAAGATGGCGGCGGGCTTGGCCGACGATCTCGCCTCCACGATTCTCGTGGCCACCGACAAGCCCGTGCTGTTCGCGCCCGCGATGAACACGCGCATGTGGGAGAACCCGGCCACGCGCGCCAATGTCGCGCTTTTGGAAAAGCGCGGCCTGAAACGGGTGGGCCCCGCCTCCGGCCCGCTCGCCGAGAAAGAAAGCGGCATGGGGCGCATGGCCGAACCCGTCGAGATCGCGGATGCCGCCGAGGCGCTGTTCCTCGCCAATGCCGCGCTCAAGGGACGCCGCGCGCTGGTGACCAGCGGCCCCACGGAAGAGGCGATCGACCCGGTGCGCTATATCGCCAACCGCTCCTCGGGCAAGCAGGGCCACGCCATCGCCGCCGCCTTGGCGCGGCTGGGCGCCGACACGGTGCTGGTCTCCGGCCCGACGCGCGAGCCCGACCCGCCGGGGGTGAAGGTGGTGCATGTGCGCTCGGCGCGCGAAATGATGGCGGCCTGCGAAGCCGCGCTGCCGGCGGACGTGGCGGTGTGCGCGGCGGCGGTGGCCGATTGGCGCGCCGAGGAAGCGGGGCAGAAGCTCAAGAAAAAGCCGGGCGCGGCGCCGGTGCTGGCGCTGGTCGAGAACCCGGACATTCTCGCCAATCTCGCCAAGCCCGGCAACCGGCGGCCCAAGCTGGTGGTGGGTTTCGCCGCCGAGACCGAGAATCTCATCGCCAACGCCAAGGAAAAGCGCCGCAAGAAAGGCTGCGACTGGATGCTGGCCAACGACGTCGCGGCTTCATCCGGCACCCTCGGCGGCGAGGACAACGCGATCCAGCTGATCGACGAGACCGGAATCGAGGCCTGGGGCAAGCTCTCCAAGCGCGATGTCGGCGAGCGCCTCGCGCACCGCATAGCCCTGGCGCTCAACCGCCAGGCGGCGGAATAGAATCGGGATTCCCCGGTCATGGTGAGGCTGACCAAGAAACTGCTTTTCGCCATCGAGGCGGTGCTCGACATCGCCTACAATGCCGGCGATCTGCCGGTGCAATCGGGCGAGATCACGCGGCGCCAGGGAATTCCCCGGCGTTATCTGGAACAGGTGCTGCAACAGCTGGTGCGCGCGGGCGTGCTGGCCGGCGTCAGGGGCCCGCGCGGCGGTTATCGCCTGGCGCGCGAGCGCCGCCGCGTTTCGCTCGGCGAGATCGTGCGCGTGGTGCGCGAACTCGACGGCGCCGGCGACCCGCTCGATGAGAATATCGGAGCATTGCTCGGCCAGCGCGTGGTGCGGCCGGTGTGGAAGGAACTGAACGACGAGGTGATGAAGCGGCTCGACGCCATCACCATCGAGGATCTCTGCCTGCGCGCGCACAAAGACGGCGTGCCGGGCGAATACGGCGCCAAGATCGACTTCTCGATCTGAGGCCGGTTTTCCAGGGAGGCAAAAAATGGCCGAAGCCAAGTTCAAGACCGCCCCGGCGCATCTGAGCGCGTCCGGCGAGTTCCGCGGCCGGATTTACGACAGCATGGTCGAAACCATCGGCGCGACACCCCTGGTGCGCCTGGCGCGCTTCGCCCGCGCGCACGAATCCCGGGCCGAAATCCTGGGCAAATGCGAGTTCTTCAACCCGCTTTCCTCGGTCAAGGACCGCATCGGGCTCGCCATGATCGAGGCGGCGGAACAGGCGGGCAAGATCAAGCCGGGCAAGACCGTGCTGGTGGAGCCGACCTCGGGCAATACCGGCATCGCCTTGGCGTTCGTCGCGGCCTCCAAGGGCTACCGCCTGATTCTGACCATGCCGGAAAGCATGTCGGAAGAACGCCGGCGGATGCTGAAGCTCCTGGGCGCCGAGCTGGAGCTGACGCCCGCGGCGCAAGGCATGCGGGGCGCGATCGCGCGCGCCGAGGCGCTGGTGAAGGAACTCGGCGAGGCCCACATGCTGCAGCAATTCCAGAACCCGGCCAATCCCGAGATCCACCGCCTCACCACCGCCGAGGAGATCTGGAAGGACACCGGCGGCAAGGTCGACGCGGTGGCGAGCGGCGTCGGCACCGGCGGCACGCTCACCGGCGTCGGATCGGTGCTCAAGGCGCGCAAGCCCGGCGTGACGATGATCGCGGTCGAGCCCGAGGATTCGGCGGTGCTGTCGGGCGGTCCGCCCGGCCCGCACAAGATCCAGGGCATTGGCGCCGGATTCGTCCCCGCCATCCTCGACACCAAGCTGATCGACGAAACCATCCGCATCGGCAACGAGACCGCGTTCCGCACGGCGCGCGAGGTCGCCAGGCTCGAGGGCGTGGCGGCCGGGATTTCCGCCGGCGCGGCGCTGGCCGCTTCGGCCGAGATCGCGTTGCGCCCCACCATGGCGGGCAAGATGATCGTCGTGATATTGCCCGACACCGCCGAGCGTTATCTCTCCACGGCTTTGTTCGAGGGCCTGTAATGGCCGAAGCCGCCACCGTCGCCCTGACCGCGGAGCAGTTCCGGCGTTATGCCCGGCATCTGATCCTCGACCAGGTGGGCGAGGAAGGCCAAGCCAAGCTGCTCCAGTCGCGCGTGCTGGTGGTGGGGGCCGGGGGCCTCGGCTCGCCGGTGCTGATGTATCTCGCTGCCGCCGGGGTGGGAACGCTCGGCGTGGCCGATGACGACGAGGTCGACCTGCCCAATCTCCAGCGCCAGATCGTGCATGACACGTCGCGCATCGGCGACAACAAGGCGTTAAGCGCCCAGGCCGCGCTGGCCCGGATCAATCCGGACGTCCATGTGGAAACCCACGCGGTCCGTCTGAACGAGACCAACGCCGCCGCGATCATCCGCCGTTACGATCTGGTGGCCGACGGCAGCGACAATTTCGCCACCCGTTATCTTCTGAACGATCTGTGCTACGCCCTCAAGAAGACGCTGATCGGCGCGGCGTTGTCGCCGTTCGACGGACAGCTATCGACCTTCAAGGCCTATCTGGGTCCGCCCCATCCCTGCTACCGCTGCCTGTTCCGCGAACCGCCGCCCGCCGAGCTGGTGCCGCGTTGCGAGACCGCCGGCATATTGGGCGCGGTGGCCGGCGTCATGGGCACGCTCCAGGCGGTCGAGGTGCTGAAGGAACTGCTGGGCATCGGCCAGAGCCTTTCGGGCGCGTTGCTGATGTACGATTCGCTCAATACCAATTTCCACAAGATCGAGCTGCCGCGCGATCCCGACTGCCCGACCTGCGGGCGGGGCTGAGCGCCCTTGAATAGAGGTTCCGCCGCGCCCGCCAAGGCGCCGCACCAGGGCGCGATTTTCGCCGCGGCCATGGTGGCGGTGGTGTTCTTCGCGCTGACCGCGCCCCTGACCCGCGCGATCACGCCGGCATTCGACCCGCTGCTGCTCGGCATGCGGCCGGCGCCGGCGGCGTTGGCGGCGGTGCCGCTGATCCTGATCCTGCGGCTCAAGGGCCCGAGCGGCGCGCATGAGTGGCTGCTGCTGGCGGTTTCGGCCGCGTTCAGCTTCCTGGCGTTTCCGCTGCTGTTTTCGCTGGGCCAGGCGCGCACTTCGGCCATCCATGGCGGACTGATCCAGGCGTCGATGCCGATCTTCACCGGCCTCACCGTCGCTATCGTCGAGCGCCGCCGCCCGGGCGGTTTCTGGTGGCTGGGGGCGGCGCTGGCCTTCGCCGGCGAGGGCGTGCTGGTGCTGTTCCGCGACAGCGGGCCCGAGCGCATTGCGTCGCTCTCCGGCGATTTGCTGATCCTTGCCGCCTCGGCGCTTTCGGCCGGCGCCTATGTCGCGGGCGCAAGGCTGGCGGCGCGGATAACGGCCTTGAACGCGACGATGTGGTGCGTGGGCGCCGCCGGGCTGGCGGTGATGCCTTTTGCCGCCTTCCGGGCGATCTCCGTGCCGTGGTCAAGCTTCGACTTGGGGATGTGGGCGAGCCTGATCACGCTTTCCTATGGGCCGATGCTGCTCGCCTTCATCGCCTGGTTCTGGGCGCTGGCCAAGGGCGGGGTGCGGCGCGTCGCCGTGTTCCAGTTCCTGGTGCCGCCGCTTTCGGTGCTGATCTCGGTGGTGTTCCTGGGCGAGCGCCTGACCCCGCCGCTGATCGTCGCCATGGCGGCGATTTTCGGCGGGATCTGGCTGGCGCGGCGCGGCGGGCCGCAAGCCTCCGCTGCGGAGCAGCAAAAACTTGAGCCCCGCTCCTGAGTCGGGCTTGACCCGATTCGCGGGATGGGGCTAGAGGAAAGCCGTGTTCCGCGAAGCAGCCAATTCCCGCCCACATCGCCTCGCGCTTATCGCGCTTCTCGTTCTCCTGTCCGCGTCCTTCGCGGCCCGCGCCGACGACAAGCCCTATGCGTCGCATTTCGCGAGCTTGCGCGTCAGCGAGGTCAATCTGCGTTCCGGCCCGGGCACGAAGTACCCCATTCAATACGTCTATCACCACAAAGGTTTGCCGGTCGAAATCATCGGCGAATACGACGTGTGGCGGAAGCTGCGCGACTGGCAGGGCAGCGTGGGCTGGGTGCATGAACGCATGATTTCGCCCGCCCGCACCGTCATCATCAAGGCCGACACCCGCACCATCTATCGCGACCCGGCGCGGGATTCGCCCGCCTTGGCCAAGCTCGAACCCGGCGTGGTGGCGAAGCTGCTGGAATGCAGCAACGCCTGGTGCAAGATCGAGACCGAAAAGCAGAACATCAAGGGCTGGCTGCTCAGGAGCGAAGTCTGGGGCGTCTATCCCGACGAAGTGGTGCAGTAGTCCGGTCGTATTGACGCCGAGATCGGCCCGCGATCATCCTCGGCCCGGAACCGGCGGGCATCAGCGAGGAGAGCGGCCATGTATTATTACATCCACTACGGCATCACCTTCGGCAACGCGCTGGCGATCGCCATGTCCTGGAGCACGAACCACAGCGTGATCTGGTCGGTGATCGACGGTTTCCTGAGCTGGATCTACGTCGTCTATTACCTGCTGATGCATCTGACGCCGTGACCCACGGCGATCTCGCCTATCTCCTGGTGTGCGGCGTCGGGCTGCTGGCCGGGCTGTTGAGCGGCGTGGTCGGCACGGGATCGTCGATCATGCTGTTGCCGGTGCTGGTCTTCGCCTTCGGGCCGAAGCAGGCGGTCCCCATCATGGCGGTCGCCGCCGTCATGTCCAATCTGGCGAAGGTGATGGCGTGGCGGCGCGAGGTCGATTGGCGCGCCTTTGCCGCCTATTCCGCCGGCGGCATCCCCGCGGCGGCGCTGGGCGCGCGGACGCTGTTGGTGTTGCCGGCCCATGTCGTCGACGTGGCGCTGGGCGCGTTCTTCCTGGCGATGATTCCGGCGCGGCGCTGGCTCAAGGCCCGCGATTTCCACATTCGCCTCTGGCAATTGGCGCTGGCCGGCGCGGCGATCGGCTTCATCACCGGCATCGTCGTTTCGACCGGCCCGCTCAGCGTTCCGGCCTTTCTCGCCTATGGGCTCACGCGCGGCGCCTTCCTCTCGACCGAGGCGATGAGTTCGCTTGTCCTCTACGTCGCCAAGGTCTCGACCTTCCGCGCCTTCGGCGCGCTTCCGCTGACCGTCATGCTGCAGGGGCTGATCGCGGGCTCGTCGCTGATGGTCGGAGCCTTTGCCGGCAAGGCGGTGGTGCTGCGCATGAGCACGGACGTATTCGAGCATGTGCTCGATGCGATGCTGCTCGTCGCCGGATGCGCCTTGCTCTGGGCCGCCGTCGCGTGAGGCCGCGGGTCAGGAAAGATCGTCCGCCAGGGCCTGGCGCGCCGCTTCGGACAGCACCGCCATGTGGCCGTAATTCGGGTGCTCGATGCCGGCCACCACCTGCGTGCCGGGAGATTTGAATTTCGCCTTCTGCGCGCCCGACAGCGGAAAGCGCAAAAACTGGACCGCGGAGGCCTTGCCCTCGGGCGAGGTGTTCTCGCGCGTCGGATCGGCCACGCCCATGATTTTTTCGCCGGCGAAGGCGAGATACATCTTGTGCTCGACGCCGCCGAGCCGGTGCAGCAGCTTGTCGCGCTGGACCGGGTCCTCGATCTCGAACATCACCGTCGCGACCAGCTCGCTGCCCTTGGGAATGAGCGGGTTGTAGGCTTCGAGCTCGTCGGCCAGCTGCGCCTCGCCGCCGCGCTCGACCGCCAGCATCTCGTGGACCTGATGCCACATGGTGTCGAAATTCTCGAAATAGAACGTCGCATGGGGACCGACCTCGACGCGGCGGTTCTGCTTGAGCGCGGAGATGCGCTTGCGGTGTTCGCGCCGTTCACGCTCGTAGCGTTCCATCGGCAGGATATCGGCGCGGGTCAGGTCGCGGAATCGGGTGGTCATGGTCTGCTCTTTCATGTTTCAGGATTTTGCGTTGTTTGACGGCGCGGCGGGCAACAGGCCGTAGGCGAGCGCCATCAGCTCGATCGGGTGGTAGGTTTGGGATGGCGCGTGGCCTTCCTCGCCCAGCATCTCCATGCCCTGCTTGATATGGAGCGCCGCCAGCGGGCATTCCGAGGCGAGATGGCGCTTGTGGGATTTGGCCGCCTGGCTGGCCACGGGTTTGCCCAGCTTGATGGCGATGTCGAAATTCTCCTTTTTCACGCCCCAGGAGCCGCCATGGCCGGAGCAGCGCTCGATCACCGTGATCTCGGTTTGGGGCAAAAGCCGCAGCATTTCCGCGGCCTTAGGCCCCATGTTCTGCGCCCGCGCGTGGCAGGCGAGATGGACCGAAACGCCGCCTTCGAGCGGCTTCAGGCCCGGCGCCAGCCCTTCCTTCTTGGCGATATCGACCAGATATTCGCTGGCGTCGAAGGTCGAGCGCGCCAGCCGCTTCACGTCCTCGTCGCCGGGCAGGAGCAAGGGCCATTCGAATTTGAGCATCAGCGCGCAGGAAGGCACCAGCGCGACGATGTCGTAACCCTGGTCGATCAGCGGCTTCATCGCCAAGGCCACGCTTTTCGCATTGCCGGCCACGCGCGCGAGGTCGCCCTGCTCGAATTGCGGCATGCCGCAACAGCCGGGATATGTCACCTCGGTCTCGACGCCGTTGAACGCCAGCACGGCGCGCAAGGCTTCGCCGATGCGCGGATTGTTGTAATTGACGAAACAGGTGGCGTAGAGCGCGGCCTTGCGGCCGAAGGCGGGGGCGGCGCGGTTCAATTCGGGGACCGCGTCGCGGGCGCGCATGACGAAGGTCTTGCCGTAAAATTTGGGCAATTCGGCGCGGCGGTCGATCTGGGCCAGTTTTTCCATCGCCGGGCGGGTGAGATGATTTTTGGTATCGACCGCCCAGTTGGCGAGCGGCGCAACCCTGGCGCCGAGCTCGCCGTTGCGGTCGGTTTCGACCATCTGGCGGGAGAGCGCGCCGTCGCCCCCTTTTCCCATCCCGGCCGCGCGGGCGCGCAGCATCAGATGGGGAAAATCGAGGTCGAAGGCGTGCGGCGGCACGTAAGGACATTTGGTCATGAAGCACAAATCGCACAGCGTGCAGGCCTCGACCACCTTGCCGTAATCGCCGGGCGCGACGCCGTCGACTTCGCCGTCGGCGGCGGCGTCGATCAGATCGAACAGCCGCGGAAAGCTGTCGCACAGATTGAAGCAGCGCCGGCAGCCGTGACAGATCTCGAAGACGCGCTTCAGCTCGGCCTCGATCTTGGCCGCATCGGCGAAATCCGGATCCTGCCAGGCAATCGAATGACGCGTCGGCGCCCCGAGACCACCTTCCCGCATAAGGCCTCACATCACGATGAACGAAACAAAATGGGCAGGCGGGGGCCGAACGCCCCCGCTGCACATTCAGCCCATGCTGCCGAGTGCTTTCTGGAAACGCCCGGCATGGGATTTCTCGGCCTTGGCCAGGGTCTCGAACCAGTCGGCGATCTCGGTGAAGCCTTCCTGGCGCGCGGTCTTGGCCATGCCCGGATACATGTCGGTGTATTCGTGGGTTTCGCCGGCGATCGCGGCCTTGAGGTTGCTCGAGGTCGAGCCGATCGGCAGGCCGGTCGCCGGATCGCCGACTTCCTCGAGGAATTCGAGATGGCCGTGCGCGTGGCCGGTCTCGCCCTCGGCGGTCGAGCGGAAGACGGCGGAGACGTCGTTGAAGCCTTCGACGTCGGCCTTCTGCGCGAAATAGAGATAGCGGCGATTCGCCTGGCTTTCGCCGGAGAACGCGTCCTTCAAATTCTGTTCGGTCTTGGAGCCTTTCAGGGCCATGGAATCCTCCTCTTGGGGAATGAAATCGAACGGCGCGCCGCCAAAAGCGCGCCATGCGTCCTATATGGACCTCGGGATGGGCTCTGTCAATAGATTAGAATAGTTCTAATATATTATATAAATTGCAACGCCGTATTGCAATTAAGAGGAATTAGCGGCGGGTCGGCGGCTGCTTCTGGGGATGATCGACGCGGATGATGACATCGACGCGGCGGATCGACGCCCCTTCCGGGGGCGCGGGCAGGTTGGTCACGGCGATGGTCTCGCCCGGGATGTCGAGCAGATGGCCCGAATCCTCGTAGTAGAAATGGTGGTGGTCGCTGACATTGGTGTCGAAATAGGAACGTCCGGAACTGACCACCACCTCGCGCAGCAGCCCCGCGTCCACGAATTGGTGCAGCGTGTTGTAGACCGTGGCGAGCGAAACCGGCACGTCGGCCGCCAGCGCCTCGCCGTGCAACTCCTCGGCGCCGACATGGCGGGCGCCCCGCTCGAACAGGAGGCGCGCCAAGGCCAGGCGCTGGCGCGTCGGCCGCAAGGCGGCGGCGCGGAGCAGTTCAAGGGCATTGGCGAAGGGGCGTGGGGTATTCATGGCCTATCCGTAGTATGGGGATTCGGGCGGCGGAAATAAAGACCTAAGCATGATAAGGGCCTAAACCCTTAATTAGAACCGCCTAAATCCTTAATTCCCGGTCTTCAGGCGTTCGATCAGCTCGTGCACCGTCGGGATGAAGCCGTTGGCGTAGAACGGGTCGGACGCGAAGCGGAAGGCGTTGTGGCCCGAGAACATGAGCTGGCCCTCGACGTCGTCGCTATGAGCGATGCTTTGCAGCGTTTTCTGGATGCAGAAGCTCCTGGGGTCGGCCTTCTTGCCGGTGGTGCCTTCCTCGTTTTGCGCCCAGTTGGAGAACAGGCAGGCCGAGAGACAGCCCATGCAGTTGATCTGGTCGTTGCGGATCTCCAGCGCCTTTTCCCGCGTGACGAAGATCAGCGTCGAATCCGGCGTGCGCATCGCCTCGGTGAAGCCCTGGGCGATCCAGATCAAGGCGCGTTCGCGATCATGCGGCGTGAGATAGACGATGCGTTTGCGGGCGCCCACTTCCAAGGGCGCCAGATGGTCGCCCACCTGTTCGATCGAATAGGCGACCTGGTGCTCCGCGCGCTCCTGAAGCTCGTTGATGAACCGGTTGCGCACCGCCGAGGAATAGAACCCGGTCGGGCTGAAGCGGTTGAGGAAAACGTCGCCTTCCTTGAGCGTCAAGAGCCTGCGCTTCCACGCATCCGAGATCGGGCTTTCCTTGGTGAGCAAGGGCCTGGTGCCGAATTGGAAGGCGATCGGGCCCAGTTCGGGATTGTCGATCCAATCTTCCCATTCCCGGAGGCACCACACGCCGCCCGCCATGATGATCGGCGTCTCGTCCAATCCGAATTCGCGCATCATCCGCCGCAACTCCAAAACGCGCGGATAGGGCGGCTCGGGACGTTCCGGGTCCTCGCTGTTGGTGATGCCGTTATGGCCGCCGGCGAGCCAGGGGTCCTCGTAGACCACGGCGCCGAGCCAGTCGCGGAACTTGTGATAGGCCCGCTTCCACAAGGCGCGGAACGCGCGGGCCGAGGAGATGATCGGATAATAATCGACGCTGTAGCGCGAGCAGATCTCGGCGATGCGGTAGGGCATGCCGGCGCCGCAGGTGACGCCGCCGATGAGCCCGCGCGCGCCTTCCAGCACGCCGTTCAAAATCTCCTCCGCCGCCGCCATCTCCCACAGGATGTTCATGTGCAGGCGGCCACGGCCGGAGGCGATCTCATAGGCGACCTTGGCCTGGTGGATGCCGCCCATGATGGAATAGCGGATCAGTTCCGCGTGGCGTTCGCGCCGCGTCTTGCCGTGATAGACCTGCTCGATATAGCGGCCCTGCGCGTCCTTCGAATCGGCGTTGACGCCGGAGAAGGTGCCGACCGCGCCGGTGAAGGCCCAGGCGCCCGAGCTTTCGCCGTTGGAGATGGAGATGCCCTTGCCGCCCTCGACCAGGGGCAGCACTTCGCGTCCCGACATCACCAAGGCGTTGAGCGCCTTCAAAGCCCTATTCCCCTTCGGAGCCCGTGGCGGCCCCTCAAAACCATGTAAGACCGGCCGGCGGGATTATCAACCGCCCGCCTTGATCTCTTCGCGCGGCCGGCGGCTTTCCGCCAGCTTGGCGCCGATGTCCTCGCCGGTCGCTTGGTCGACCTGTTTCATCGACAGCTTCACCTTGCCGCGATCGTCGAAGCCCAGCACCTTGACCTTGACCACGTCGCCGACATTGACCACGTCGGTGGTCTTGCCGACGCGCTGCGGCGCCAGCTCGCTGATATGGACGAGACCGTCCTTGGCGCCGAGGAAATTGACGAAGGCGCCGAAATCCATGGTCTTCACCACCTTGCCGGAATAGATCACGCCGACTTCCGGTTCGGCGACGATGCCCTTGATCCATTTGATCGCCGCCTCGGCGGCGCTGGCGTCGACCGCCGCCACCTTGATCGTGCCGTCATCCTCGATGTCGACCTTGGCGCCGGTGACCTCGCAAATCTCGCGGATCACCTTGCCGCCCGAACCGATCACTTCGCGGATCTTGTCCTTGGGGACGGTGATGACGGTGATGCGCGGCGCGTTGTTGGAAACCGCCTCGCGCGCGTGCTCCAACGCCTTCGACATCTCGCCCAGAATGTGCAGGCGGCCGTCGCGCGCCTGGTTGAGCGCGATCTTCATGATCTCCTCGGTGATCGAGGTGATCTTGATGTCCATTTGCAGCGCGGTGACGCCCTGTTCGGTGCCGGCCACCTTGAAATCCATGTCGCCCAGATGATCCTCGTCGCCGAGGATGTCGGACAGCACGGCGAAGCCCGTATCCTCCTTGATGAGGCCCATGGCGATGCCGGCCACCGGGCGGATCAGGGGCACGCCGGCGTCCATCAGCGACAAGGACGCGCCGCACACCGTCGCCATCGAGGAGGAGCCGTTCGATTCCGTGATCTCGGAAACGACGCGGATGGTGTAGGGGAAACTCTCGCCCACCGGCAGAAGCGGGTGGACCGCGCGCCAGGCGAGCTTGCCGTGGCCGATCTCGCGCCTGCCGGGCGAGCCCATGCGCTTGGCCTCGCCGGTCGAATAGGGCGGGAAGTTGTAGTGCAGCATGAAGTTCTGGCGGAACTCGCCTTCGAGCGCGTCGATGATCTGTTCGTCCTCGCCGGTTCCGAGCGTGGTGACCGACAAGGCCTGGGTTTCGCCGCGGGTGAAGAGCGCCGAGCCGTGGGCGCGCGGCAACACGCCGACCTCGACCGAGATCGGCCGGATGGTCTTGGTGTCGCGGCCGACGATGCGCGGCTGGCCCTTCAATATGGCGCCGCGCACGATCTCGGCCTCGAGCGACTTGAAGAGCTTGCCCGCGAGGGTGCGTTCGCCTTCGTCCTCGAACAGGCCGGATATCTTGCCCTTGGCGTCTTCCAGCATGTTGGAACGCGCCTGTTTCTGCCGCTCCGCATAGGCCGCGGCCAGTTCGGCCGAAACCGCTTGGCGCAGCTTCTGCTCGATGGCCTTTTTCTGCGCCTCGGTGTCGGGCATGTCCCAAGGCTCCTTGGCGGCGGATTCGGCCAACTGAACGATGGCGTCCAGCACCGGCTGGAAGCCCCTATGGCCGAACATGACGGCGCCGAGCATGATTTCCTCGGACAATTCCTTGGCCTCGGATTCGACCATCAGCACGCCCTCTTTGGTGCCGGCGACGAGCAGGTCGAGCGATGAATTCTTGAGATCGTCGATCTTGGGATTAAGCACGTATTGGCCGTCGATATAGCCCACGCGCGCGCCCGCGATCGGCCCCATGAAGGGGATGCCCGAGAGCGTGAGCGCCGCCGAGGCGCCCACCAGCGCCACGACGTCGGGATCGTTCTCGAGATCGTGCGACAGCACGGTGCAGATCACCTGGGTCTCGTTGATGAAACCGGGCGCGAACAGCGGCCGGATCGGGCGATCGATAAGCCGCGAGGTCAGCACCTCCTTCTCGGAGGGCCGGCCTTCGCGCTTGAAGAACCCGCCCGGGATCTTGCCGGCGGCGAAGGTCTTTTCCTGGTAGTTGACGGTGAGCGGGAAGAAATCCTGCCCCGGCTTCGCCTGTCCGGCGCCGACCGCGGTGCACAGCACCGTGGTCTCGCCATAGGTCGCCATCACGGCGCCATCGGCTTGCCGGGCAATCTTGCCGGTTTCGAGAACCAGCGTACGCCCGCCC
>Ga0187871_10001332_pt1 | contig 21647 bp, 14 predicted proteins | sample June2016WEW_16_1_FD_132988 | JGI IMG/M metagenome (GOLD analysis project Ga0187871, IMG submission 132988) | Peatland microbial communities from SPRUCE experiment site at the Marcell Experimental Forest, Minnesota, USA - June2016WEW_16_10 | ecosystem: Environmental > Terrestrial > Soil >...
GCGGCACCGCGATTATCGCGACCTGTGGCCGCTCGCCGCCGGCATCATAATGCTGTTCGTATCGTCACGGTTGCAGCCGGGAGCGGCCGAGCCGCAAGCATTTTTCACGCGCGTCGGTCCCCAGCTGGAGAAGCTGCAACGCATGCGCGCTTCCTATAACTGGATCTCCACCTGGCCGGTCCAGCTGATCTGGCAGTACGTGCTGCTGTGCGCGGTCTCCATGCTCGCGTTCTGGAGAGTGCGGCCCAAAGCTGCGCGCATTTTTCTCATCGGCATGCCGGCGCTCGGCATCCTAAGCGTGCCCGTTTCGTATATTCTGCTCGACCAATTGAAATGGGGATTGATTCCACAGTTTCAGCCGGCGCGTGCGCTTCTTTTCCTAACTGCATTCGCCGTGATCCTGGGCGCGGCGGCAGGCATTCGCGCGGCCGAGCAAAGGCGCCGGATTGAATCCGTAATTTGGTTTGTGATGGTGCTGGAGGTTCCAACGGCGGTGCCCGTCTTCTCCATCTCCGCGCGCAATCTTCTGTTGTTACTTGCGCTAGCTATCGCATTATGTGGCGCGCTTGCGCTGGAGCGATTTCGTTTCGCGCCGGCGTTGTTGGCCGCGGCGGCGATAGCACCGAGTTTCGCTTTGCCCTACCTGGCGCACGTCCGGAACTATCCGCACCCTGACCTCGCTGGCCTGGAAGATTTAGCCCTGTTCGCCCGCGCGCAAACTCCCAAGGACGCGGTGTTTCTCTTCGGCGATGCCGGAAGCGGCGCCGATCCGAGCATTTTTCGCGCTGAGAGCCGGCGTGCCGTCTATGTCGACTGGAAATCCGGTGGACAGATGAATTTCAGTGAGCCGCTGGCGCGCGAGTGGTGGCAGCGCTGGCAAGCGACCAACGCGCTGCATTTCGACCCTTCGGAGATCGGCCGATTGCAGGACTTGGGAGTTGATTACCTTGTGCTTTCTCCAAGCCACCGTTTGACGGACCGGCAGCCGACCTACGAAAACGGCCAATTCGTTCTGTACAGACGCTAGCGGCCGGACGCGAGGAATTCCTCCACTTCTGCCCGCGCCGGTACGGACGCCTGGGCCCCCATGCGCGTCACCGAAATCGCAGCGGCTGCGTTTGCGAACCGTAGCGCGTCCTCTATTCCCCGATCTTCCGCCAACGCCACGGTCAGAGCTGCGTTGAATGTATCGCCGGCGGCGGTTGTGTCCTTAGCAACCACCGGAAACGCCGGGCTGAGAAGCTCCAGTTTGCCGTCCAGGTAATAACAGCCCTGATCGCCCAACTTCAGCAGGACCGCTTTCGGGCCGCGCTCCCGTAACGATCGAGCCAGCCCAGCTGCTTCGGACGTCGAAACGCGTCCCGGCTTTAGACCCAGCAATAACGACGCTTCGGTTTCATTCGGAGTGAGGATATCGACGGTCGCGAGCAATTCCGGTGATAGCGGCGCGGCCGGTGCCGGATCCAGAATGGTTCGTGCGCCTTCCGCCCGCGCCAGCTTCAGCGCCGCCGCGACGGTATCTAACGGCGATTCCAATTGGAACAACACGAAGCGTGCGCCACGAAAAACGGAGCGCATCGCTTCTGTTTCAGACGCCGCTAGCGCGTGATTGGCGCCGGACGCGACCACAATGGAATTCTGCCCAGTGGTGTCCACCGAAATCAGCGCCACTCCGGTGGCCTGGGAGCGAGTGGCATGAACTGCGCTGACATCCACACCGGCAGCGGAGAGACTGGCTTTCAAATGATCGGCGAAGACATCGTAACCAACGCGTCCAACCATCCGCACCGTTACTGAGTTCGCGCCCAGCCGGGCTGCGGCCACGGCCTGATTCGCACCCTTGCCGCCGGGAATCATTTGGAGATTGCGGCCGAGAACAGTCTGGCCGGGCGCGGGGAGATGATCCACCGTCACCACGAAATCCATGTTGAGGCTGCCCACCACGACGAGCGTGGTCATCTGCCAAGATCGATGCCGAACTTTTTCAACTCTTCGGCATAATAGCGACGGTGCAGCAGGTCCCACTCCTCGGTGCCTTCGGGGATTTCCTTTTTCTGCGAGCGGATCTTGGTGCGCGCCGCGCGGTCCACTTTTTCTTCCATCGACAAAAGCTCGGTCATGGAGCGGACAATCTCCAGCCGCACGTCGTTGGGATCCTTCTTCAAACGAAACTCGCGCGCCTTACGGAAAGAAGTGACCAGCTTGTGGGATATATCGTTGACCTTGTCACGGGAAAGCTTCATATTGTCGCCCGTATCGCGGCCGGCCGCGCGAATTACCTTGCGCTGCGAAATCAGGGTGTTCTTGATGCGCCGAAACATCTCCTGGTAGCTGACGCCTTCGCGCCGCATATATTCGCTGTACTGGCTCAGTAACTCGCGGACCTCATCGTTCAGCCGATCCTCCACCTGCAGCTCGTCTTCTATAACATGGCTGATCATTTCGGTGGCTGAATTGGGATCAGTGGTTTCGATGACCTGGGGCGTCATCCGTTTTACGAGTTGTCGGGACAGGTACGCGATAAATTCTCTGCTCAGCAGCATCTTTATGTAAATTGAGGCAGCGACCCCTTGGCCCTCCTTCAGACCAGGAGCAACCTGTGACCGTTTCTCAATTTTCGCACAGATTGGCTTTACTAGGCATTAAGCGCGCTGAAGTTTGCGCGCGGCGTCCACGCGCGTGGCGCGCGCCAGTGGAAGAGCCGCGCCCAGCGTCGCGATTGCAATTACCACCAGCGCAGCGGCGCTGAGCATGGTTAAGTCGCGCGCCGAGACGCCAAACACCAGCGACTCCAGCCAATGCGACACGGCCCACGCCGCAGAAATTCCGAGGACAGTCCCGGCGGCAATTAGTTTTAATGCCGCTATGCCGGACCAGGCTAGAATCGTGGAACGGCGCGCACCCAGCGCCATGCGGATGGCAATCTCTTCTTCCCGGGCTGTGACCCAGTAGTTGAGCAGACCATAGACCCCCACCGCGGACAAGGTCATGGCCAGTCCCGCGAAGATTACTAACAGCAGCGTAGCGAAGCTGCGCTGATCTAATGTCGCGGCCATGCGGCTCTCCTCAGACAGCAGTCTCTGGATTGCCAGGTTGTGATCGAGGGATGCCACCAAGCGCCGCACGGCGGGCGCGAGAGAGTTCGGGTCACCGGCGGTGCGAACCATCGCGACCATGGCTTGCCGAGGGTCCTGTGCGAAGGGCCGGTAGATTTCCGGATACGGCACGGTTCCCATCCCTTCCTGTTTAACGTCGCCCATCACGCCGACGATTTCGAATGTCGCGCCCGGCATGTAGGGGCCACCGTATTTGATGACGTGTCCGACGGCCGATTCCTTGGGAAACCACTGCCGCGCAACTGTTTCGTTGACCACCGCCACGAATGGCGCACTCGCGCGATCCGCGCTGGTAAATGTCCGGCCTTCGCGCAATGGAATTTTCATGGTCTCGAAATATCCCGGACCGGCGACGTTGAACAAAGACAACGGAACGTCATCTTTGGCTGGAACAGGGGCGCCCAGCACCGAATACCACCAATCGCCGCAGTCGCCCGCGGGAGGTGGACAGTAAACGGCGCCCGTTTCCGAGGCTCCAGGAATGGTGCGGAGCCCGTCAAGCAAGCGGTCGTAGAAATTTTGAATGGCCTGTGGATTTTGATAACTGGCTCCTGGAAGTACCAGCTCGAGAGAAAGCACGTGCGCCGGCACGAATCCCGGGCTCGAATTTTGCGCCGTGATCAAGCTGCGAAGCAACAGACCTGAACTGAATGCCAGTACCAGCGTGATAGTGATTTCAGCAACCACCAGCACGTTCCGGAACGATCGTTCGCGTTTTGTGTCGGTGCCTGAGCGCCCGCCCGCGTTGAGTGCGGAGGTGAGATCTACTCTTCCGGCCGTCAATACCGGCGCTAATCCCACCACTACGCCGACGACGATGGTGAGGCCCGCGGTGAAGAGCAGCACCCGCAGATCCAGACCGACCTCTTCCAGCCGTGGGATTCCTTTTGGAGCGATCAGAATCAACGCCCGCAGCGCCCAGTAACCGAGCGACAGCCCGAGCACGCCGCCGATCGCCGCCACCAACAGATTTTCAGTGAGAACCTGCCGGAGCAAGCGCATCCGTCCGGCGCCGATCGCAGTTCTGATCGCGATCTCGCGCGAGCGCGTCGCGTTCCGCGCCAACATAAGATTCGCCACATTAGAGCAAGCCAGCAGCAGGATCAAACCTACAGCGCCCATCAACAGCCACAGGGTGGGACGAACCGACCCGGCTGTCTCGTTCAACAGAAACTCGCCTTTCGAGCGGTGGTCATTTTCCGTTCCAGGATCTTCCTGAGCCAGCCGTTGCATGATCTGGTCCAGATCGGCGACAGCCGCGGCAAGCGTTACGCCCGGCCGCAGCCGCGCCAGCACGCGCATGGAGCCATGTTGAGTCCGAGGCTCTGAATCGCTTCGAAACAGGCCCATCGGAAGATAAAAATCGACGGGGCCATTCAGAAAATCCGGTCCTGGCGGCAACACGCCGATGATGCGGTAGGGCAATCCGTTCAGATCGAGCTTGCCGCCCAGCACGCCTTTGTCGCCACCCAACTTGCTGAGCCAGAATTTGTAATCCAGAACGGCGGTACGTGGAGCGCCGGCGCGATCCTCCTCAGCGGTGAATACTCGCCCCAGTAGCGGCTTCGCTCCCAGCAAGGCGAAAAAGGTTCTGTCCACTTGGATCGCCTTGGTGAATAACGGCTCATCGCGGCCGGTCAACGTAAAATGATTCCACTGAAAGCCGGCCATGTCTTCGAAGGTGTGGTTGTACTTCTTCCAGGAACGATAATTCCCCCACGTAACGCTGATGCCCTCCACTTTGGCATGCGCTTCACCCAGCCATACCAGCCGCTCAGCGTCAGGATAAGGCAGGGGCTTCAGCAGAACCGCATCCACCACGCTGAAGATCGCCGAGTTGGCGCCGATTCCCAAAGTCAACGTGAGAATCACCACCAACGAGTAGCCCGGCGCTTTCAAAATACCGCGCAGGCCGTAGCGCAGATCTTGCAGGAAAGTTTCAAAACGCGGGAAGGTCCAGGCCTCCTGCGCGCGTTCTTTGATCAAGGCGGCATTTCCGAAGTGTCGGTTGGCTTCGACGCGTGCTTGATCGGCCGGGATGCCGCGCGCGAGACGGTCGTCGGTCTCGAGTTCCAGATTGGATTGGATCTCGGACGCGAGATCGTCGGATATGCCGCGCCTCCCGGTCAGCGCATTGCGAAGCTTGGACCACCATTCACGTAAGGCCCACTCCGCGGGGTCACGCACGGCCAACTCCTTTGGGCGCCAGCACGCGTCCCATGGCTTCGACAAATCGTTCCCACTTCGAGGTGGCCGCCAGAAGCTGTTTGCGCCCGAGCGGAGTGAGACGGTAATACTTCGCGCGGCGCGAATTGGGCGACGTTTTCCACTGCGCGGTGATCCAGCTCCGCTGCAGCAGCCGCTGCAGAGCGGGGTAGAGCGAGCCGTTGTCTACCAGGAATTCGCTCGCGGAATGATGTTCGATGAACTGGCCGATGCCGTAGGCGTGATTAGGCCCCATTTGCAGGCTGCGAAGAATCAGCACCTCCAGCGTGCCTTGCAGCAGTTCCAGCCGTTCAGATAGATTGTCTACGGTAGACATGCTATCTATGTAGCATGAAATATGAACTCCGTCAAGGGCCGCGAAATTGCTATATTGCCCTTGTTGATCGCTTTCTTCCAAACGCCTCGCGCACGCAGCTTCACCTCCATCTTCCGGCATCTGGGAGCCTTGGGGCTGTTCTTCCTCGCAATGCTGGATAGCTCTCCCATTCCAACGTTCGGCGGTCCGGATATCCTGATTGCGATTCTCGCCGCCACGCACCGAAACCCCTGGTACGAATATGCGGCGGTGGCAACCGCGGGCTCAGTGATCGGCGCATATTTAACATTCCGGATAGCGCGCAAAGCCGGCTCGGCCTACCTGAATAGTAAGTTCGGAAGCAAACGCGTATCCGCGCTTCTGAAAATATTTGAAAAATGGGGCTCCGGGACGCTGGCAGCCTCCGCCGCTATTCCTTTCCCTTTTCCAACCAGCATGTTCTTCGCAGTAGCGGGCGCATCCAAATACCGCACGGGCAGGTTCCTTGCGGTTGTCGCCATCGCTCGGGCCGTCCGCTACACAGCCATCGCCCTGGTCGCGGATCTTTATGGCCGCCACTTCATCCGGATTCTCCGGCATCCGACGCAATATTGGGGTTGGTTGTTGTTGTTCACCGCGATGGTATTCGCCCTCATCACTACAGGGATTCTAGTCAACCGGCGTTTCCGCACCACCTAAAATCGCTGCGCGTTACTCCCGTGTTGCCCTTAACAAGGCACTGACATTTGAGCCAATCCGCCCGGTGCCGCCGGCCCCAGGAACCTTATGTTACCGGTTATGGGTCCTGGGAGTACTGAGAGTAGGGTACCGATTGGACAGGTTTCGCGTTTGAGTCATAATTGAAAATACCAATGCGCCCAGAATTAGTCCCCGCATCCTACCGGCTCTCTTCGATGCAAGAGGGAATGCTGTTTCACTATCTGCGGAACGCGGGATCCGGCGTAGACATAGAGCAACTGGTGTGCACCCTCCCGGAAGCTATTGATTCCAGCGCGCTTCGAAGGGCATGCCAGGCATTGGTGCAGCGTTATGACGTTTTTCGCACTCGATTCCAGTGGGAGAACGTGCCACAACCCGTCCAGAATGTTTGTGTTACGGCCGAAGCAGCCTTTGATGTCACAGATGTAAGCCACCTGGCGCCAGAGGTGCAGGAAGCGCGAATCAAAGAGTATCTGGAGGAGGATCGGGCCACGGGATTTCCGCTGGACCAAGCCCCCATGACGCGCTTCACTCTCTTCAGGCAGGGAAGTTCGCAGTACAAATTCATTTGGACCTTTCATCATGTGGTGATGGATGGACGGTCCTTCCCGATCGTTCTGCGGGAACTGTTCGATTTATATGAGGCCGAGCGGACTTCGAGCGGCGTTAATCTGCCGGAGCAGCGGCCCTATTTCGAGTACATTCGCTGGCTGGAGACCCTGGACCATTCGAAAGCGGAGGGCTTCTGGAGGAAGCATCTCGAGGGTTTCGGTTCGGCAACGCAGATACCGGCGCTGGATGGCGTCAGTGAAACCCCAGGCCGGGCGGAAATGGAGTTGCGCCTTAGCAAAGAAGCAACCGAGGCGTTGAGGACAATAGCGGCCCGGGAGGGTTTCACTCTCAATAACATAGTGCAAGGCGCTTGGGGATTGGTACTGGCCCAGCAGAGCGCGTCGAAGGACGTGGTTTTTGGAGTGACGCGAGCATGCCGGAGCTTCAGTCCACACGCGGGCGAAATGGTGGGGATTTTCATCAATACCCTTCCCCTGCGGATTCGGGCCGAGTCTGGCCAACGACTATACGATTGGTTTCGCGAGATTCGGGCCGCGAACATCGAACAGCGGGACTATGAGCACACTCCGCTGGCCGCAATCCAGTCCTGGAGCGAAGCACCGCGGGGAACTCCGTTGTTCGACAGCATCCTGGTTTTCGACAACTACCTGCTGAACTCCAAGATGCAGTCGCTCGGTGGCGCCTGGGGGCCGCGCGAGATCCAACTGCTGGAGCGGACTAACTTTCCGCTTACGCTCTATGGGTACGGCGAATCGAGTTTGATCCTGAAGCTGGCGTATGAGCAAGAACGCTTCAGCCCTGCTTCTATCGAGCGTACGTTGGGGCATTTCCAAACCGTCCTCGAATCGATAGCCTGCGATATCGACCGTCCGCTGTCCGGCATATCCATCTTAACGGCTGGAGAAAAGCGGCAACTCACTCAAGACTGGAACGATACCAAATCCGATTACCCGAGTGGCCGGTTGATCCATGGTTTGATTGCAGAGCAGAGCGCGAAGACACCCGACAACATCGCCGTATCGTTTGGCGATCGAAGTTTGACTTATCGCGAACTGGACGTCCAAGCGAACCGGCTTGCCAATTACCTTCGGAAAAGAGGCGCGGGCCCGCATGGATTGGTGGGCATTTTTGTGGAGCGCTCGGTGGAGATGGTAGTCGGTCTTCTCGCGATTTTGAAGACCGGAGCGGCCTACCTGCCTTTGGATCCGATTTATCCCAAGGAACGGCTCGCGTTTATGATTGCGGACTCCGAGGTGGCGCTCCTGTTGACGCAGGATTCTTTGGCTCCTAGCGTGGGTCCTCAATTCAAGGGGACGCTGGTATGCCTGGATCTGGAGTGGCCGGAAATCGCGCGAGAGGAGCCGCGGATACCTAGCGCGGACATTACCCCGGAGGCCCGGGCTTACACCATCTATACGTCCGGCTCAACGGGTATCCCGAAAGGCGTTCAGCTCAGCCATCGCAACGCCGTTAATCTGCTGTACAGTTTTATGCGGCAGCTCCCGGTGTGCAGCCAAGATGTGCTGGTGGCGGTCACTACGCTTTCATTCGATATCGCGGGCCTGGAAATCTGGATGCCTCTTCTTTGCGGAGCTCAAACCGCTATCGCGAGCCGGGAAACTTCCATGGATGGAGCCGAGCTGGTGGAGGAGCTGCGCAGGCGGAGCGCCAGCATCCTCCAGGCCACGCCATCCACCTGGCAACTGCTGCTGGACGCCGGTTGGCAGGGAGATCCGAACTTGACGGCGTTGTGTGGAGGAGAGGCGTTTCCGGTTGAGCTTGCCGGGCAGCTCAAGAGCAAAGTCAAGCACATTTGGAACGTATATGGGCCGACGGAAACCACCATTTGGTCCACAGCGTGCCGTTTGCTGCCAGGCGATGAACGAATCACGATCGGCCGTCCGGTAGCGAATACGCAGTTGTATATTCTGGACGAAGACTCTCGGCTGGCGCCGAGGGGAGTGCCTGGTGAACTTTACATTGGAGGAGATGGCGTGGCCCTGGGGTACTGGAATCGCCCCGAACTAAATGCCGAAAAATTTGTGCCGGATCCATTCGCTCCCGATGGCCTCGCCCGTCTGTATCGAACCGGCGATCGGGTCCGGTATCGGGCGGACGGCAATGTGGAGTTTCAAGGGCGCTTCGATCAGCAGGTAAAGTTGCGTGGGTATCGGATTGAGCTGGGCGAGATCACGCAGGCGCTGGAGCGTCACCCGCAGGTGAAAGAAGCGGTGGTGACGGTTCTGGAAGGAACGCAATCGAGCAAGCGGTTGATTGGATATATCGTTCCACGAGCCGCCACGCCCGGCATTGCGGAGCTGAAGGATCATTTGAAGCAGACGCTGCCGGAATACATGCTGCCTTCCCAATTCATGTTCCTGGACGCGATGCCTCGCCTATCGAACGGCAAGATAAACCGGCATGCGCTTCCGTCTCCGGAAACGGTGGAGAGCAAGGAGAGCGATAGCTACGTGGCGCCACGCGAAGCCACCGAAAAGCAATTGGTGGCCATTTGGGAGACCCTGTTAAATCATCGGCCGATTGGCATTCGGGAAAACTTTTTCGATTTGGGCGGACACTCGCTGCTGTTGACAAGATTGCTGGGCCAAATCCAGAAGGAGTTTGGGAAGAGATTGTCGATCGCGACAATGTTTGAATCGCCGACGATCGAGGAACAGGCGGCCGTGCTGCGGGGCCAGAAGACGCACTCCGCGGTTTGCCGCGTGATTCCGCTCAAGCCGCAGGGATCGCGGCCGGCATTCATTTGTCTGGGAGCCAGCCCGTTGTTTCTGCCCCTGGCGCGGCTGCTAGGTCCGGATCAGCCATTTTATGGTCTCGATCTGACGGAGCTTCAAAACATCAAATTGCCGACGCCATGCCGGCTGGAGGACGTGGCCGCTTACGTGGTAGGCGCGATCCAGGAGTTCCAGCCTCAGGGCCCGTATTATGTGGGCGGATGGTGTATGTTCGGTGTCTTGGCGTATGAAGTGGGCCGGCAGTTGATGGCCCAAGGTCAAGCAGTGGAGTTGTTGACGATCATCGACACTCCGAATCCCGCCTACAACCGAGGGCTCTCGCAGATGTCGCGCCTCAATGCCAAAGTGCAGAAGGCGCTATTTCATCTAGCCACTCTCCTGCGGGCCAAACCGAAGGAGATGCTTCGATATGCGCTCGAACGGGCCAGAAATCTACGGAACAAGGTAGTGCGATTGCGGGAGCGGCTGTCTTTTGAAATGGGTCTTCAACAAGTGGACATCCGCCTCATGGATTTAGATCCCATCCTGTTTTACGCAGCAGTCTCCTACGAAGCGCCGGGCTATCCGGGGCCTGTGTTGATCATCCAGGCGAAGGAAAGGCCGTCCGGGCGCCATTGGCAACTGGCGGAGCAGTGGCGCGAGAGGATGTCGAACGAGGTAGTGGTTCACTACGTGCCGGGCGGGCATGAGGGGATGTTTAAATATCCGCACGTCGAGATCCTGGCCAATGCCATGAAGCAGAGCTTTGATTGGGCAGCCGGAAAGCGAAAAGTCTCAAACGGCGACGGCCTTCCCGCTCCGGGCGCAGAACCGGTTCTGGAAGAGATTTCGCGTGGACGAGGCTGAAGGCCGCCCCAGCTAGCGGCCTATGGCAAAAGTCCCCTACCACCCAGTTCGCAGGCGAAAGCGCCTGCGCCACGCCTATCTATCAACAGTTTGCGGAACCAAGTGGGGCGGGCTTCAGCCTGCCGGGACTTTCGCCACAGGCTGCTAGTCAAGTGACCTCGGGAGAAGGCGAGCGTGCGGACACCAGTCTGCTGGACTCGGTTCGTTCCGCCAGGTGCTTCCCGATTTGAATCATCGGCTCTTCGATCCAGCGATAGCCGGCCACGGATAACACCGCGGTGGCGACGATGAATACCACGGTGGAAGCCACGAGTCCGATGCCCCGCCAGAGGTCGAAGGCTAGCCAGATTGCGGGCAAATGAAACAGATAAATGCCATAGGAGTACTTGGCTACCGCGTGCGCCGCGGAGCTTAGAATGTTATCCGACAGATCGTGGAATTGCGGAATAAGAAAACCCAGTATCGTACAGGTAATCCAATCAGGATAGTAGACCTTCCGGACCGGGTACCCCAGACCGGAGCTGACATAAGCGGCCGCTAGAATCAGCAGTGTCACCGGCCACCAAAAAGCCGGCACTCTGGCCTTCGCTCCGCGCAACAGGAGGGTATAAGCCAGGACGCCTCCCATGAAACATGGGAAGAAATCCAGCATCTGGAAGGGGCGATGTCCCCTGCCAACACCAATGGCATCGATGGCGGCCACCGCGAGCGCTGCGAGGGCTACCATCCTCACTCGGCCTGACCGCAAAGCGAAGAATATGAATGGCAGTACGAGGTACATCTGCACTTCCCAGGGAAGGCTCCACAACGGACCCATCGCATCTCCGGCACGGGTGATGTTTTGTATCAATGCGAGATTGGAGAATACCCGAAAGAACGACAGTTGACGAAAGGGCTGGAATGGGATGTAAGGTATGCCTAAAATCATGATGGCGAGGACGGTCAAAACACTCAACGGATAAATCCGGAAGAACCGGCGTATATAGAATGAAGCCGCCAAGTGGAATCCGCCGACACGCATACGAAGATGGAGAGCATCAGAACCAGACTGGTGTGCACGAAGAAGATCATCACGCCCAGACGGCCGGCGGCTGGCAACATGTCATCCGAGTGGCCCAACCATTGGAACCCGTTATCCAACAGATGATCGAAAGCGACCAAGAGCACGGCCGTGGCGCGCAGCACATCCAGATTGCGAGTTGGGGCGCGTCGAGAGTTTACGAGATTGTTATCGACAACGGCGCGTCCATGGAAGCTTCCTTTCGTATTGATTGAGAAATCGGGTCTTCTATGCCTGCCCATTAGAGCATCTCTGCTGCGGTCAGGCAAACCAGTCACTGCACGGCGCCAGTTTTTTCGTTGATCTCCCCGTCCGATCGAGCCTCGATCATTGCCGCTGAATTCAATAGGTTATCCGCACTGTTCGGATTGCGGCCTGGTTCTTCATCGCAATCGGGCGGCTGCATTGGCAAAAACCGCGTATGTTAGAAAAGGGCATGAGACGACTTCTACTACTGATGGTTTGCGCAGCGGCGTCGGAGGCTCAAGTCATCTCCATCACAAGTCCTACTTCCAACCAGGTTGTGAGTGGATTTTCAGGCGTTCCTTTCGTGGTGAGTTTGGCCAGCGCACCATCGGTGACGCGAGTCTGCTACACGGTGGACGGTTATCCGGCGACAAACCCGGGCACCAACGGGCTGAACACCGCCGGATGCGCCTTGGCGCCGTACACATTTTCATTCAACACCTTTTGGGTAATGAATGGCCCGCATCAGGTCACAGCAACGGCCTACGACGCTTTGGGTAACGTAGTAGCGACAAACACTCAGCCGTTCGTGGTCGCGAATACTTGGCCGGTCTCATGCGGAGGATCTCCTCCGGCGCTCTCCGTCTCCACCGGGACTCCGGTGACATCCACTTGGAGTGGAGGCGTTACGGTGACCGCGCAAATAACTGGAGCTTGCGCGACAGATAATCTCAAGTACTTTTTTTGGCTGGACGGAACCGATGTAGTCAGCGTCGGCAACGTAACCGATGGCCAGCCCCGCTCCACCACGTTCGACACCACCCGTTTTTTTGATGGTCAACATGTGGTCGCCGTCACGGTGCAGGACTCGACCAACAATACCGTTTACCAGAACAGTATCGATGGCACCGAAAATGGCGCGGCCGAATGGTCGCGCACGGTTACCTTTTCAAACGGTGCTGTCCCCTCCGACGTGTGGAACAACTTCCATGACTTTTATCTCACTCCTGGGGCGACAGCCACGCTGGGATGCAATGTAGTAAACGCCAACGGAACCGCCGGAACGCCTGTGCCGTGCGATTATACATCCCTGAATACGGCAGTGGCAACAGTGGGTGGTTCGGGCAACGTGACGGTGGCGAACCCATTGCCGGCACAGGGCACCAGCGCACAGATCCTGACCATGGGCGAAACCGTCAGCTGCACGGATCTCAGCACCGCGCTGAGCTCTCTCTTCACGGTTACCTCCACATGCCATGTTTTTCACGCGAGCGACACCGGCAGGCTAATGCGCATTATAAGCGGAACGAACTGGATACCGGGCTTGTACCAGATTTCCGCCGTCAACGAAAGTATCAACGCCGCTACCATGTCTCTCCCGGGGTCCGGCGCGCCGCAGAATGTGACTACCAGCACTGCCGCCAGCGGGGGGCATTTCGGCATGGGCCCAACCCGCACCGCTTGGATTCTTGGCGAAGCGTCAAACATACTTCCGCATTTTGGAAGAAACAACACCATCCTCACTTCTTACGATCCGGTGAACTCCACTTTCGTGCATTGCGGATTCTCTAGCTCGGTACTCGTCACCGACCAAATTTACAATCCCAGCTTCGGTTCCGATCTGAGTGCGTCCGGCTTTAACTGCCTGGAGCAAGGCGTCTTCAACGGTACACTTGACACATTTACAAGCGGACAACAATCGGCGTTCCAGAGCGCGGCGAACTCGTATATCAGCACCTGGCTCTCGCAGCTGGCATCGCTCAACTTCACCAAGCAAATCTTCACCTGGGGTACAGGAGAGAACCTGGCGGGGTCCGGTCCAAGCATCTGGGGTAGCACCAGCGGTCCGGCAGCTAGTTGGTCGCCAACGGGTGTGCAGTATATTTTCGAGCAGTGGGTTCCGAATATGCTCGCTATCTCGGTGGTGGACGAAGTTAATTCACCGTGGGGGGGGCATCCGCTGGCCGGTCCTATCACATTTACGGGCGGAGCTAACGGGAGCATCAGTTCCATTGTGGCTTCCTCGGGCACTTGTACAATCAGCGGAATAAACGGCTTCGGGGTTATCGGCGGATTCGTGATTCACGGCTCCGTCATCCCGAACATGAATAACGTGGCACCCACCATCAGTCATCTGACCGGCAGCACGTTCCCTTGCGCGGGCGTAGCCAACGGAACCTACAGTAGCTCCAATGATCCTGGATTGGTGCTGGAGCCCTTCGCCAACACTTGGTTCGCTTCAAATACCAGCTATGTTCTATCGAGCGCATTTGCCTCGTTCCGAACACAAGGAGTTGCCGCGGGGGGCGGGCGCGCGTTCATGGGCTGGCCGAACGCCGCGAACACAAACTGCTCCTCGCTAGGCAACTGGAACGGAAATTCCGTTCAGTCGAATAGTGGCGTTTCCAACATTTCGGATTACAACGACATGTATCCGAACCACGGAAACGAGCAGTACCTGAGTTCGCGAGTCCAGCTTAGTTCAGTTATCAATGACCCGCTCGGATTCGGCTCAACCATGCGCAACGCCTTCGGCTGTTATAATCCCTCGCACCCCACCGTCATGCTCACGCAAGGCACTAGCACTGGATTTGGATTCCAAGGCTATCCGGTTGCGATCAGCACAATCTCGAATGGGCTGGTCACGTTTTCGGCGCCCCACGGGCTGATCAATATTATTCCCGGCCTCACGCGGCTGACCGTCACCGGGGCAAGTAATCCGGCATTCAATACCAATTTCTACGTAACCGACGCGCCGACTCCCACTACGGCAGACATTGTGCTGGCGGCCACGGACTTCACGGACACCGCCGATACGCCCGGGACGGGAGGGACGCTCACCTTCGCGGATGGGACCGAGCTAGCCACCTCGAGCCAAAAAGCGACCGGTGGAATTACGATTACGCCCTTAGGCAGCACGCACGTCACATACTCCGGCACTCCCACTAACAACGTGAATCGCCATCGCTGCCAAACCTTCACTCTCTCGGGCACCTCAACGAACAGCGCCTGGAACACCCGCACATTCAGCTACGGTTGTGAAAACCTCAGCGTGGCGACGGATGGTAACGGATCAGCCAGCGCTGTGATGTACATTCGCGAACTCCCCAGTGGAACTTCGACAGGCGGCACGGCCTCCATCATCGCCGATAACACGATGGTCAAGGGAAGAAACGGCGACACGCAGCTTTTGGACTACAATCCCGAGTTTACATTCGGAACGGTGATGGAATGCGCCGTCACGCGTTGCGCCGGGCAGCGGTTGTACAAAGTAACCGATGAGTTCCAGGAATACATGGATCACGCCGCCGGGAATGGTGTGAAAGCCGGCTGGGGAGCGCAAGCCTTGGGCGCGGTTACTCTATTCGGCGATACCACAGTCGCCAATCAACTGCAGGCGAATCCCCATTTCGAGAATGCCCGAGCCGTTCCCACCTTCCGTGCCGCGTCCACTGGCGCGCAGATGATGAATCGATGGCAGAAATACATACTGCAGCCGACGCTGCAGTCGCCGGATTATGGTTTCTTGATCTCGTGCGGGGCGCGAGCGAGTTCTTATGGCAATATCCTCATGTGCTGGAACGCGAGCGATGCGCCGCAGAGCCGGACATTCAACCTGGCGCCTTACCTCCAGACAGGCCAGAATATTATCCGCTCGCGAGCCACCTATCAGGGCATCTCGCCGCTCGGGATTATCAGCGCGGGGACGCAGTCGGATTCGATCACGCTAGCGAGCGGCGAAGCAGTGTTCTATGTCTTTCCAGCGTCGTTCGCCTTGGAGCTTCCACAGCCCATTCTCGGCGTGAGACTGGCTGACGTGGCGAATGCCACCAAGGTGGTGGTGAGATATTCGTATGACAACTACCTGTTAGATAGCACGGCTGCTAACGTGCAGGACTGCGGAAGCGGAACGGCGTGCGTTTTGAATGCCGACCGGTCTTTCGGGATCGTTTACTACCGAATGTTCTTCCTGGGCGCTAACGGCGCGGTCCTGGCAACTTCCGACGTGCAGACGCAGTGATTCCAGTAGTCGCCAACCCATTCTAGAAATCAGTGCGCGGCGGGTAGCCGGTGCAGCGGCAGCTGCGAGGTGGGAAGCTTACTTCTAAGGAACTTCGCGCAAAACGGAGCGCGGCGCGGGCCAGTTCCTGGTCCGTTTGGCGGTGCGCGCCGCCGCACCCTTTGCGCTTCTTACGACGCCTGCGTCATCACTTTGCTATAGAGCGCCAGGGTCCGGGCGGCCATCGTTTCAACGCTGAACTCCTCGCGTGCCCGGAGCCTGGCTGCCTCGCCAAACGATAATCGCAGTTCCTTGTCGTCCAACAAGCGGTTGATCGCGCCCGCCAGGGCATCCGAGTCATGCGGGGCAACGGTGAGACCGGTCCGCTCATGCAGGGAGACGAATGGAACGCCGGAATCCAGTTGGGTATTGACTACCGGCATCCCGGCCGCCATCGCTTCTACCTGAGCGATGCCGAAGGCCTCGCTCCTGACCGTGGACGCCAGAACGAAAACCTGGGCCGCATGATAGCAACTCACCAGATCCGCGTGGCCGATCTTGCCCAAGAAATGCACGCGGCGAGCGACGCCCAGTTCGGCGGCCAGTGCCTCCAGCTTGCCACGCAAGGGTCCCTCTCCAACAATCAACAAGGTTCCCTCGACCTTGGTCATGGAATGCACCAGGTACTCGAAGCCTTTGTAATACACCAATCTTCCGACGCTCATAATCAGCCGGCTGCCATACTTCTCGCGGACGGTCCGCACCAGGTCCCAATCGCATTGTTCAAAATCCTGGGTGCGGATGCCCAGGGGTATTACGTGGCAGCGCTCATGATGCGGGGCGAGGATGGCGGAGGTTTCCAGATAGTTCGGAGAGGTGGCGATGATGGCAGCGGCTCGGCGCAGGGTGGCGTGCAGGAACGGCTCAAACAGGGTGGCCAGGAATTTCTGGCGCACCATGTCGCTGTGATAAGTAACCACTAAGCGGCCGCGATGTCCGCTGGCCAAATATGCGAAAACCGCCATGGGATTCGGCAGATGCAAATGCACAATCTCGCTTTGGCAGCGGCGGATCTTGGCGATCATGCCGGGGCACAAGGGAGTGGAGGCCAGGCTTAGCCTGGTGGGAACCCGGTAAACGGGGAAGCCGTCGGGCGTCTCCTCAGAAGCACTGTGATCGTCACTCGATACGATCACGCGCAGGTCGATCGAACTACGAAGTTCGGCGCACAAAGACTGCAGGTGAGTCTCGATTCCACCCATGTGAGGCGGATAGAATTTCCCGACATGCAGCACTCTCAATTTACGGCCGATTCCCGGTGGCGCAGGAGACTCCGCGCTAGTGATGGATGTCATCCCCGCGTCACCGCTGCCCTCTCGCTGGGTGCTTTCGATATCGGTTTCAGTTCCCATGGGGACTGATGTTTAGACTCCGGCCAGGATTCGCTCAGTTCCATGCGGGGCCGGCAGTGCGGCCAAGTCACCCTGAACCATTTCCTTGATGAGACCAACAAAGTTCACGCTGGGTTCCCAGTGCAGAACCGAACGGGCGTGGCTGAAGTCGCCAATCAGCAGGTCAACTTCGGCAGGCCGGTAGACGGCCGGATCCGTCTTGACGTAATCCAGGTAATCGAGGCCGGCTTCGGCAAACGCGAGTTGGCAGAACTCTCTCACGCTGTGGGTTTCGCCGGTAGCCACCACAAAGTCATCGGGCGTGGGCTGCTGCAGCATAAGGTGCATCGCACGGACATAGTCTCGCGCATGGCCCCAATCGCGCTGGGCCTCCAAGTTACCGAGGCGCAATTCAGACGCCAAGCCCGCCTTGATTCGAGCTACGCCGTTGGTGATCTTGCGGGTCACAAACTCGAGGCCACGCCGCGGGCTCTCGTGATTGAAGAGTATACCGTTGCTGCAGTACATGCCGTAGGCCTCGCGATAATTCATGGTCAGGTGGAATCCCGCGACCTTGCTTATGCCGTATGGGCTGCGTGGATGAAAGGGCGTACTCTCGCGCTGCGGAGTTTCCCGAACTTTACCGAACATTTCGCTCGATCCCGCGAAGTAAAACTTGCATTGAGGTTGCAACTCGCGGACCGAGGCCAACACGTGGTGCGTGCCGTTGATATTCGTGGCCATGGTAGAGAAGCCGTCGGCGAAGCTTTCGGCCACAAAGCTTTGGGCCGCCAGGTGGTAGCATTCATCGAACTGATGCTTCGTGAAAATGTGGAAGATACTGGCATAACTGTCCAGATTAGCCGCATGAATGTGGACCTTGTCCAGCACGCTTGCGAGCCTGCTCAGGCGCGCGCTAGGTTGCTCCAACGCGACGCGCCGTACCAGCCCATGCACTTCATAGCCGCACTCCAACAGATACTCGGTTAGATAGCTTCCATCTTGACCCGTGATTCCCGTAATTAATGCTCGTTTCATAGTCGCCTCGAGGTTGATTTAGTTTTCCATTCAAAACTTTGTTACACCGCACATCTTAAGAGCCATTTTGCAAGGGCCGTCCCGCCAGCCATCGGTAATAGTCTCGATATTGCTGCGCAATGGTGGCCACCGAGTAGCGCGGCGCGCGTTCCAATCCGCGTTTCCGTAAGTGGTCCCGTTCGGCGGAATCCTCTAACAGCGACCGCACCGCTTCGGCCCACGCCGCAACGTTCGATTCAGAGACCACTTTGCCGGCGTCACCGATGACATGGGGAATTTCTCCCGAGTCGCTGCCGATTACGGGCACGCCGCAACCAAAGGCCTCGATAATCATCCGCCCAAATTGTTCCCGCCAGTTTTTCGTGGTTTGGCTCGGCGCCACCATCAGATCCATGCAGCCCAGGTAGCGTGGGACATCTCCGTGCTTGGCCAGCAGGATCTTCACTCGATCGGACCAGCCCCGCTGGGCTGCCCACTCGTTAATTTTGTCGCTGTAATCTCCGCTGCCGAGAAACAGAAGGCTCCACGGAGGAGCCTGCCCCACCCGGTCCATGGCTTGCATGAGAACGTCCAGCCCCTTGGCTTTCGTCAACCGCCCGACAAAGCCCACTACAGGTGGAGTCAGCTGTAACTCTTGCAGCACTTGAGCCCGTTCGGCGCCCGATAAAGGTTTAAACTGCGTCAAGTCCACGGCCAGGTTCAGCACTCGGCCGGTGCGCTCCGGATAGCCTCTTTTCAGCATGGCTTGGAAGACCAGCCCGGCGCCGGCGATCCAACCTTGTGCGCGCGCCAGCACTGTGCGCTCAAAATACCCAAATGGCGGCGGGTAATGCTTCACATAACTCTGCGCGGTCCGGAAACAGAATCGGGATGCGCTCTGCTTCAGCGCAGCGGCGATCTGGTAACCGGCCAGGATATAGGGTTCTTCCCAGGCATGCACTACGTCAAACTCGCCCTTGCGAATCAAGTTTTGTAACTGGCCGCGGTCATAACTGAAAATGTGGATGAAGCGGCTGAGCTTGGTGTGCAATGGAACCAGCCGCAGCGGCGATCCGCTGGGCTCCGCCTCCATATCGATCGGCCGCAAATCGCCTTGAAAGAAATCCGGAGCGGCCACCGTGATTTCGAAGTCCGGATCGCGCGCCACTTCGCGAACCAACGCCCGGTTCAGCGCTACGCAGTAGGAATGACCGACTGTCAGAACCCGCAGCGGCCGGCTCATTTGACCGCAAGCCCTTCCGAGAATGGGGCCGCCGACTCCAGCAGATCTTGGCGTTCTCGAGGAACCGCGACGATATTGGCGTCCCAATTCACGTCTCGAACCGCGACTGGACTCCCGAGAACCGCCGAAACGTACCCCATGCTCTCCAGAATGGAAGTAACGGCAGCGTTCGTATTGTGCAGCTCGATGATCAGAATGGGACGGCTGGCTGCGAGCGTATTCCGGGCGCCGTTGAGCGCTTCCTCTTCCGCGCCTTCGATGTCGATCTTGAAGACATCGGGGGGACGAAGCCGGTTCATTGCTTCCATTGAATCGAGGGTGCGAACGTTGACTTCGATCTGGCCGGAGGCTTGGTCGGGAGCTTTTCCCACAGTCGCCAGACTGCCCCAAGTCGGCTCGGCGGAAGTCTGGAAGGCTTCCGTTCGATTGCTGCCGCCCAACGCTTCCGATAGGATCGAGATATTTGAGAAACCGTTGAGACGCGCGTTGTGCTCAATTTGCCGGGCGTTGGAGGGCAGCGGTTCGAAGCAAACTACCTGGCCCGAGGGGCCTACCAGACGGGCGGCGATTACCGCGAAGAAACCCACGTTGGCGCCCGCATCGTAATAAACCATTCCAGGCCGCAGAATTGCCGCTAAAAGCTGCTGTACCTCCGGTTCGTGGGTCCCTAAAATAAAACCGCTGTGTGAACCTGCAACATTCAGTTTGAGGCCTGCTCCGGTCCCGCGCAGAATCACAGTATCTTGGCCCTTGAGCGAAGACGCGCCCCAGGCGCAGATCCGGCGCAGCGTCCGGCTACGCCACTGGTTGCGCGAAATGAAAAGAATCAACCGGCTGGGGATGAGGCTGAGAATCGCGTTCCTGAAGCCACTCATCTCATCACCTCGTACCCGCCGTGCCCAGGCGCGTTGAACTGGTCTCCGCCGTGTCGAGCGATCGAGTGGGCCGCGGCGCCACGGCCACCAGGAAGAAACGCTGGCCAAGCAGGGCGCTATCTTCCCGCAGAGGAACAAATGAATTGTCAGGAGGCGCGGCAAAGAATTGGTATCCGGGAGGAAAGAACCTCATGAGCGTGCTCACCGAGCCACCGAATTTCTCCAATCCTACTCCCACGTGAACTTCAATGAAGCAGTCCGGATTCCGCTCGAGCGTTGCCCGGGCTCCTTTCAGCACTTCGCATTCGAAACCCTCCACGTCGATAAACAGTACGTCCGGGAATCCGTGCAAGGACGCGAGTTGATCCACGGACACGGCCTTCACCTCCAGCTGCCCCCATTCGCCGCTTCCATCGTCAACTTGACCGTTAGGACCTCGATTAAAAATCAGAGTGCCTGGCTCGGCCGCTCCCGCTGCGTGCAGAATCTTGCAATTTTCGATTGCATTCAATTCTCTGTTCCGCTCTCCAGCTGCGCGGTTCTCCGGGTTCGCTTCCACGGCAAGCACAAAACCGGACGGCCCAACCGTTTTCGCCAGCATCATTGCAACCACGCACTGGTGCGCGCCGATATCGAAAACCCTGGCGCCGGGCCGCAAGGCGCCGTATTGCTTAAGCAGCGCAATTTCCGGCAATTCGGCCCAATCGTGGTCGTACCAGCCGGCGCCCATGGGATCGATCAATTCCAGCTCCAGAGAGTAGCCGCCGTAATTGTGCACCACGCGGTGGGGGCGATAGCTGGCGGATGTGTAACGCATCCGCAGCATCCGGAGTTTGGTCCAGAGCGGCTTGGGAACGACCGCCTGGATGGTTTGTTTTAGGCCCATGGCGCAGCCGTGCTCCAATCCCTGCAAATTCGATGGTATACGGCCAAAGTCTGGCCGGCATGTTTGGACCAGGTGAATTCAGCGGCATGCTGGCGTGCTTCTGCGATGCGCTGTTTCCAGGCTTCCGGAGCGGCTTTGCGTTGATCCAGCAGCTGGACCACTGTTTCACTCCACCGCTGGATGTCGGCAACCGGGCAGTAAGCGGCCGCCGATCCGCCGGCCTCACGGAGAGCGGCGATATCGCTCGCCACCACTAGGCAGCCGCAAGCCATGGCTTCGATCACGGGCAACCCGAAGCCCTCCGCCTCGGAGGTTTGCAGCACGATAGCAGCTCTTCGGTAAACCGAGGCCAGTTCTTCCTTGGTTAGGTGCGGGGTCTCGACAACTTTGTCCTTGAGACCGAGTTCGATTGCTAACCGGGATTGCTCGGCCGTGAAAGCGCCTCCCACCCGCACCA
>Ga0187871_10001334_pt1 | contig 21615 bp, 11 predicted proteins | sample June2016WEW_16_1_FD_132988 | JGI IMG/M metagenome (GOLD analysis project Ga0187871, IMG submission 132988) | Peatland microbial communities from SPRUCE experiment site at the Marcell Experimental Forest, Minnesota, USA - June2016WEW_16_10 | ecosystem: Environmental > Terrestrial > Soil >...
CGAAAACCAGGGTGATGCGGTGGTCCCCTGATTTCCCGGTCACCAGGCGAAGGCCAGTGAGCTTTACCGCCGAGCAGCTGTCTGAGATCGCGATGTCTTCCGGCTTCAGATCAACGACTGGCTTGTTCCGCTTGTCGTGCACCACCAGGTCCAGAGTGACCTCGTCGGCGTTGGAGACGATCGTGGCTTTGTCGGCCTTCTGTGGTGGCGGAGTAGCGCTGCTCGGTGCTGGCGTGGTTTGAGCGTTAGACCACGGGAGGAGGACAAGGAAGAAGAGCGGCGCAAACATCTTTTTCGTATACATATAAAGAATTCACCTTACGCAGATGCATCATTAAGCTTCGCCCCAAAAAGTACCGCCATTCTACATCGATTCGGCGTGCGGGCAACCATCTAATTGGGAGCAAAGTGGAGACGCGACGGCGGTTCCGGCTCAATTCGGAAACGGCTGCCCCGGCTTTACGATGCGAATCTGGTGGTCGGTAAAAGTGAGATGTCCGTTGGGCAGCTTGACCTTCGGCATGTGACAACTCACGCACTCCGACTTGGCCGTAGGACAGATTTTGGTCTGGGTCTGCGGCTTATCCGATGCCAGCGAGGAAGTTGGAGCAGCCGTGGCGGACGACGAATGGCATGCCAGACACTGCGCATCGTAGGAAGAATCCTGGACGACGATATCCTGATGAGGATCGTGGCAGGCGATGCAGCTGATGCGCGGGTCCGCTCCATCAAAACACTTGCTGTTGGCCAGACGGTAAGGCTGGAACCGGACGGTGAGTTCGCCCCGCCAGTGATTGCGAACGGCGGTCTCCCAGGAGCGATGACACTGGCCGCAAAAATTTGAGATGTCTTCGGTTGACTTCTTGCGTAGATCTGGCGGCGCGGAATCGAAGTCGCCGTTGATCGCGTCGGCAAGATGCGTGGTTGTGCCGGCGTGACAATGCTCGCAAGTCACGCCGGGCCGTAGCGTCTCGTAGGTCATTTTTCCGTTGGTGACTGCATTGCTTGCGTGACATCCGAAACAGACCTTGGTTTCGCGGAGTTCGATGGGCCGTCCGACCGCGTCGTCCAGATTTTTCGGCTTCAGATCCTCGTCGCCCGTAGTGAAATCCAACCCCGGAATCGAGGGGTAATAACTGACCGCGCTTTCATATTGCTGACCGTTGCGTTCCAGAACCCAGGTCTGCGCGCCTGCGCCAAAATTCCAATGAATGGGCAGGGTGATGGTGCGGGTGCCGTCGCTCACGTTGTACGTGCTTTCGCCTGCACGAGTTTCGACAGTGTAGGTGTACGGGCCCTTGCGCACCGTCAGCTTCGGAATATCCTTCAGCACAAGATTGGAGCCGGGTAGCGCCATTGCCCGCCCCATCGGCGTGCGTGGCTGTGACTCAGCTCGTGCCCGGTGGCAAGAGACGCACGCGGCCTCCGTCTTGCCTTGCGCCACCGTGCGCGGCGATGCTGCGAAGATGGCTGCGAAGCCGATCAGCGCACGCACGAGCGGGCTAAGGATGGGTTGTCGGGTTCGTATCATTCTTAGTCATTTCAAGGCAGAGCAAGCGCTCGCGGCGGGCATCTTCCTTGCGTCCGAACTTTGAGTACGCCTTGGCCAGCGCGATGTGGACCTCAAGATTATCGGGTTGCAATTGCACAGTCTTTTCCAAATATTGGATGCCATCTTTATCGCCGGTCTCGGCGAGCGCCCGGCCGAGCACGAGTTGAGCGCTGGGTAGCGCAGGATCCTCGGCAACCGCCTTGCGGGCATGGGGCAGAGCTGTGACGCCGTCGCTTTGCGTCAGCGGAATCCATGCCAACATGACTTCCGCCACGGCGTTCGAAGGGCTCACCTCCAGCTCTTTCTTGAATTCGAGCACGGCCGCGTCGGGGTCAGTGGCGTAGAGCAAGTAGCCATAAAGACAGTGTGCGTTGGGCACGGCCGGAACGCGTTCGAAAAGTTGGTGAAACTCGGCCTGCGCCGCGTTGAGATCGTGGCGCATGAAGTCGAACGCGGCTTTGCCGACAGCGATATACAACTCCTGCTGATCGGCCCGCAATTCTTTCGGCAGCAGCGGGGTGCGCAGGCCGGCCAGCCCCAGAGCCAGCAGCAGTTCTGGGTTGGAATCTTCATCGTGGGTGAAAAAAGCATAGCTTCGCAGTGCGTCTTCGAATCTTCCCGTGCGCGTGAGCAGAAGCGCCTCATGGTAGCGGAGAATTTTTCCGTTGCGCGGCTGGTTCGCGGCTCCCTGGGCCAGGGCTCGCTCAATATCTTTCAGGGATGGTGAATAATCGCCAATCTCAAATTCACACAGCCCGCGCATGGCCAGAGCCGGCGCCGCGTTGGGAGTGAGTTCGAGATAATGGGTGAGCGCATCGCGGGCCGCAGCGTAGTCGCCGGTCGCATATTGCAGCGAGCCCAGGAACCACCATCCGTCGGGCCACTGTGAATTTAGTTTCAGGGCCTGCTGGTAGAGTTCAATCGCACCCGGAAGATCGTTGACGTCGCGCGCGGCCGTCGCCTTCGCGACGACATCGGAGAAGCTGGCGGGGTTGGCCTGCGCGGCGGCGGTCCCGCAGACGGTCACCAGCAAGCACGCCAGCATCAGAGCGCGAAGGCGCATACTGTTTCCCCACCCTCTGATTGCAATCATTTCCCCAGGTCCCATGCTCTTCGGCAGAGCTTTTCGCCACATTTCGCTGGACGGAATATAACACTTCAGCTCGCGGGCCAGTGTCTTCGTGGTCACGGATGTTTCGCTGAATTGGCTTCATCGGAAGGTGTTGCAGGATGAACTTGCGACTCCGTGGTTTGGCCCTCGGCCGCAAGCGGAAGGTTGACTTCCAGGGCGCCGACGTTGTCGGTCGCGACATCCCGAACTGCAACTCGTATTGATACCGCCGACACCGGCACGTCGAACTGCTGCTGCATGCGATAGATAGCCTCACGCGGAGCATCGGGAGAAAACTGCCCGCTGTCCTCCGCGACCCGCTGTACGACGGCATTCACAATTCTCCCGTCGGCATCAAAAGCCGCCGCAGCCAATTCCAATGCTGGATAGCGAGCCGCAACCGTGTAATCGATTTCGTAGGTTTGAATTTGGATCGGGCGCAAGGGTTTGGCGGGATGGTTCGGACGGCGCTCACGAAAATAAGCCGGTTGATCGGCCAGGGTTGCCATCTGCTCCGCAGTGGCCTTCGCCGGGGGCGAAAGAGCGTGAATGTGCGCGCGGAATAATAATTGGTGCGCCACGGGAGCCCCGTGCTGCATGTTGGGAACCAATGAATCCGCGGGCCGCGCCGTCTGCAGCGGCTCTAGTTCAGCAGCCGCCCGCAGCGCTTTCGAGGGTGCGGGTTCGCCCGAACTGGGATTGCCGTAGTACGAGCAGCGATAGGCCAGATGATAGCCGCGCTTCGCCAGTTCCACATGAATATGACGCAGCCGCCCGTCATACTTCTGATTGCTGGGAGAGTACGTCAGAGTGTAATAGTGGCCGCCGGTTTCGGTGGCTTCGGTGAGCGCACCAGCCACGTCATTTGTTCCATAGAAGGCGCGGCCGCCGGTCTCCTCTGCGATTCCTCTTTCCGCCAAGTAGCTGGCATTCAGGGCCGTGCTGTCGGAATCCGTCACCATCCCCATGGCAGACGGATGAGTACTCACGTGGGTCACGACCACACCCCGAACGTCGACCGGGTAGACGGCAATTTGTCCGCGAGACAGGGTATCGGCTGTCTCTTTGATTTCGTCGCTGGAGCTCAAGGCTTCAGTCGTCGGATCGGAACTGGGAAGGATCGCCGATTGAAACGACGCCGAGAGCCAGATCACATTCTTATGTCCGGGGAGATCGGCGAGAAATTTCGCAATCTGAATGAGCGCGCGCGTCGGCGAATAATAGGCCTGGAAATTATCGGCATAGAGAAAAATGCGAGGGATATGGGCGCGGGCATTCTTGGGATTCAGCGCGTCGGCAAGCGCGTTGCGGTCCTCGGTAAAGCCCTGCACCAGGTAAAGCCCATCGCTCAAAACGAAGACCGCGAAACGGGTTCCCAGCGGCTTGCTCCGGACGAACTTCATGACCTGCTCGCGCACCACGGGCTGATCGTCAACACTCATGTCGAGGACATCGAGCAGCAAAACATAGAGCGGGCCGCGTTCCGGTCCTGACGGCACGTTCACGAATGTATTGGGCGGCAGGGAGGCTGGACGCTTGGGCAGGGACTCTGAGATCAGATCAAAGTCGTGGACGTCGAAGGACCGCACGCGTTGAGGTTTTCCGTCTTCGGTGATCGAGAAGTCGTCGGCCGTCAGGCCAGAGACCGGCTTTCCATTCGGGTCAGAAACAACGACGTCAACGATGACGCGCCGCACGCTCTGGCGGATGACCAGACCAGGCTGTTGCGCATCGGGGGCGGCCGGAGTCGGCAAAGGAGCCTGCGAAGACGCAACGTTCGTCTTCGCGCCCATCGTGCCCGTCAGCATCGTGCCCATCAACAGCGCGGCTGCCAGGAGGAGACGTGTTCTCAGCGAGAGCGATGCGAACATGCAAAAAATCTCCGGCTGCCGGGCTAGGGCCTCAGCCGAGTCTGATTCTACCCCACGTCCAAACCGCCCGAATATACATCTCGCAGACGGGCGCGCGAACCGCGAACGGTCCTTCGGCCGTTACTCGGGATCTTACTCGACCCTTACCGAGAGGCTCGACTCCGCAACCGCTGCTCCCTGTCGGGCGGTCACCAGAACATCGCACTGTCCGGGGCCGGGAGTGAGGTGCACCAGCATGGGGATCGAACCGTCGGGGCCAGGTTGGGCCAGGTTCAGAGGCTTGCGCGCGATCTCCTTGCCGTCGCGCAACAACTTCAATGTGACCTTTGTTTCTTCCCCCGTCGTTGCCTTGGGCGGGTAGACGACGAAGTAAAGACTGAGGGGGCTACCGGGTGCAATCGAATCGGCCAGCGTCGGCGTGACCCGGCCGTTCTCCAGTTCAAAGGGGCTCTCGGGATTGCGGGGCCCGGTCAGCGGATCGAAGCGGCGGACCAATCCCAGAGAGCTTAAGGATAGATTTTTTCCGGGATCGACGAAGACAGAGACGCGCTTGGCCGACGTCTTGCCAGTTTGCTCGTCCGTCACTGCCGTGTCGATCATGTAGTGTCCGGGCTGCAGCGCCACGGGCTCGGCGTAGAGAATGCGATCACTCTGCAGCAGGGCCGCGTTGGCGGCGGGCACTTTGCGAACCAGTTCCCGGCTCACCTTCTTTACGATCTCTCCCGTGGAATCGTGAATGAATGCGACCAGCGCGGCTCGCACCAGAAGGTCTCCGGTTTTCTTGTCAGAGAACGCCTTAATGCCGGCGAGAGGGACTTCAAACGTGACTTCGTATTCCACCGCATTCTCCTGCGGTCGAAACTTCATGGCCGAAACCTGATAGGGAAACTCGACGGGAGCAGGCTCGGCGTTCATGGCGTTCAACGCCAGCAGTTCAAAAGGCTGGAGCGGCTCCCCGTTAAGATCGGGGACAGCGTAGTAACCGCTGCGGGTCTGCACCGTCGTTTTGGGACGGCTGATTCTCACCTCGATTTTGCGGAAGTGTCCATCGTAGTTGGTCGACGTCGGAGAGTACGCCACTTCATAGTGGGTCCTCATGTCTTCCATCATGTGTTGCATGGGTATGGCGATCTCGTTGGTGTTGGTGACGGCGAAGCCTCCGGTCGACTCGGCCAGTTCGCGCATGGCGAGCTGGGGGCTGGCGACTGCGGTCAACGCGACGTCGTCGTCTTCGAAGTGTCCATTGACGGGATCAACCTTTTGCGCCGAACTCTCCGCCCCAACGCGGCGCTGCATGGCCAGAGCGGGCATCACGGGGTCATCCATATTTAACCCCCGCGTGTCGATGGTGTAGAAGGACACTCCCGAGCGGTTGGCGTGGCTGATGAGGTTGTCGATGGCATCGCGCCGGTTCACCGGGAATTGCAACCCGTCCGCCAGATAAAGAATTACCTTACGGCCGGGCAGCTTTTCCTCGCCGCTCACCAGTTGATGCAGCGGGTCCATGGCATCCATACCGTTCGACAAGCTGTTGGCAAACCGCAGTCCTCGAACCATGTCAGCCTGAGTAAGAAGCGCAGTGCCCAGGGTAACGGAAGCATCCTGGGACGAGGCGTTGGCCGCCCACAACGGGTCCTTGATGATTCCCGGTATTGGATTCGAAAGTGCGGCCTGGACGGCTTGTGCCGTCGCCTGGCTGGTGCCTGGCGACGCGAGGATATTTTCAGCATAAGCCTGCATGCTGGCAACTACGCTGTCTGCCACCAACGCCGACGTCGTCGATTCAGAGTTTCCCCTTAACCCCTTCGTGGCTGCGTCGACCGCCTTGGCCAAAGTGTCTTTGTCGGTGGTATAGGGCTGCATTACTGCGAGGCTGCGATCCAGCCGGTAGATGGTTACATAAGTGTTCGGGAGGTTATCGCTCTTGAGAAATTCCTGCACCGCGCGGCGCGCGAACTCCAGGTTTAGGGGAGCGATCTGTGCTAGCACAACTGAAACGAAATTCACCTGACGCATGGAATTCAATGGGCGCGGGGTCTCGGTGCGCGGGGTCTCGCCGCTCCTTGCGGGCGCCGTCGAAGTCCGCGTTCCTGCGGCGGTGCGCTCGGTCTCCAGTTGTTCGCTGCCCAGAACGTTGCGAAACACGCGCTGATTCTGACGAACCCCATCCTCGTAGATTTCCACCTCGTCGGGTCGCAAGTCGGTGACGGGGTGGTGATGCTTGTCGCGCACCACCAGGTCCAGAAGCACTTCGCGCGTGGTGGTACGAATCGTAGCGCGTTCCTTTTCAACGGCAGGAGGGGTGCTGTTTTGGCAAATCAGTAAGGCGGAAGGAGCAATCAGGGCGGCCAAGGCAGCTACAAAAACGGTACGTGCCGGCATACAAACACCTCACCAGTACCCGCCGACTATCCCCAATTAGCGGGCTTTCCCGACGATTCTGGCCCAATCAAGATCGCCAGTTTACCCCCAATTGTCAAAAGATGCACGCTTTCCTTAAAAAATCGTTTTTTCTCTTGACAGTGCCTAACCATAGGCGGTAAGTTGCGACGTTCTTCGGAATAGTATGAATCCACTACGTAATCGCTTACGGTTCGTCTGAAAGTGCCATGAAGTCTCCGGGGAGATGGGTCAGGCACGAGGGTTGTGAGCGCAGTTTCAAAGCAAATTCGGGGAGGGGCGATGAATTCCATTCTTGAGCTCGGGACGTTAAAAAAGACTACGAGCGCGGCAGCGTTGCTGCTGGTTCTCATCCTGCTGGCGTCGACCAGTTTTGGACAGCAGCTGACGGGCACCTTGAGTGCAACCGTCCAAGATTCTGCTGGCGCGGTTGTGCCGAATGCAAAAATCACCATGAACAATGACGCATCCGGCGACGTGCGTACCACCGTCTAGAACGGATCCGGCTACTTCACGATTACGGCCGTTCAGCCTGGAACGTACTCTGTGTCGATCGAGGCTCCGGGTTTCAAGACGTGGGACCAGACTGGCATCGTCTTCAATCAAGGCGACAGCAAGACCCTGCCCAACGTTCGGCTTGAGGTTGGCAAGGTGACCGAGACCGTTGAAATCAAGGCGGGCGCCGATGTTGTCATCCCCGACAACTCCGAAGTCAGCACGACCATCAATCAGGAACTGATTGAAGATGTGCCGATCGTTGGCCGCGACGCCGGCGAATTACTGAAGGTCATGCCCGGAATGGCGCTGACCAACGGCTTGGGTCAAGGCTCTGGGTTTAACGACAAAGTCGTAGGCACCAACACCGGCCCGGTGGGCGCTTATTCTTCCAATGGCACGCAGCCCTACGGCGCCATGGCATACATGCTGGACGGCGCCAATCTGGTCGACCCCGGCAACGCCGGCACCCAGATCGCCAACATCAACCAGGACATGGTTTCTGAAGTTAAGGTGCTGATGTCGTCGTACAGCGCCGAGTATGCCAAGGGACCTGTGATTTTCCAGGCCTTCAGCAAGAGCGGCGGCAATCAGTTCCACGGCGAGGGCTACCTGTACGCCCGCAACAGCGCGCTGAACTCGGATGACGCCTTCGCCCACAGCCAAGGCATACCAAATTCTGCCGAGCACTATTACTACGGTGGAGGAAACGTTGGCGGCCCAATCATAATTCCTGGGCTTGACTTCAACAAGGACCGCAAGAAACTCTTCTTCTGGGCCGGTTACGAATACATGGACCAGCATCCGGCGGCGAGTCCACTGAACTTCAACGTGCCGACGACGGAGCAGAGAGCGGGCGACTTCAGCGAGGCCACGATCGACGGTCAGCCCGGCCTCACCAATGGAGTCGGCTCGGCGCTTTATAACGGTGTGGATGGCGCTTACGGCTCGGCCTACTCTACGGTTTACAACCTGCCGGGGGCGTCCTCGGCTTGTCCGACGTGTACGTCGACATTCCTGGATCCGAGCCAGTTCGACTCGAACATCGTTGGCATTTTCAACTGGTTGCCGCAGCCAAGCATTACTCCGTCCGGGGCCAACGGCTGGAGTAACTACCAGTACATCAGCAGTGTTCCGCAGAACCGCTGGGAAGCTACCGGCAAGGTGGATTATTCCATCAGCGACAACACCAAGTTAACCGTTTCCTACACTCGGCAGATCGAAAACGATCAACATCCGATCAGTGTCTGGTGGACTCCGGCGTTTACCTTGCCCTATCCGTCGAACGTGGTTGCGGCCACCACCTCGAACGAGATCATGTCGAACCTGACCCACGTCTTCGATCCGACGACCACGAACGAATTCGTGTTCACTTTTGCGCGTTACATCAACCCCGCCACCCTCTCCAATCCTTCGGCGGCTAGTCGGTCCACGTTTGGGATCACGGTTCAGGGACTATTTGGCAAAACCACGAACCAGATTCCGAATTTCGAGGGGCCATGGGGTGGAGCTTTCCCGGACATCGCAGAATTCTCGTTTGATGGAGGCTTTCAACCCAACGGTTATGGCGCTATCAAGCGAGACCCTTCGATCTACGACAACTTCACGAAGGTGATCGGTAATCACACCCTGAAAGGCGGCTTCTACTGGGATACGAGTGAGAACATTCAGTCGAGCTGCGGCTATGGCTCTCCAGATGGCCTTGGGCCCTGCGACAATGGAACGTTCACTGGCGGAGGCTGGGGTCCGAACAGCTCAGGGAACGTGATTGCCGACTTCGCGCTCGGGCGCACAACGAGTTATGCGCAGATGACCTCGATCCCCGTGAACGACCTGAAGTTCCATCAATGGTCGCTCTATGCCCAGGATTCCTTCAAGGCGAACCGCCAACTGACCCTGAATTACGGACTGCGCTTCGATCACGTTGGCCAGTGGTATGGTAGCCCGCAGGGAAATCAGGTCTGGGATCCGTCCAGCTATGTCAATGGCGCCAATGGCAAGCCCTGCCCCACAGATGCTTCTGGAGCGTCAACGTGCCCTAACACTGGTTTGCTGTTTCATGCCATCGACAACAAGATACCGCTGTCCGGTTTTGTCTCTCCTCTGTTCTACTACGAGCCGCGCGTAGGCTTGGCCTATGACATCTTCGGAAACGGCAAGACGGTGCTGCGCGCCGGCTTCGCTGTATTCCACTACCAGATTTCACAAAACCAGGGATCCGAGGCGACCGGCGGACCTCAGGGTTCGGTCACATTTACAACGCCGGGTACCACCACCGGGTTCGCTCAAATCGACACCCCCAACTCGGCCTTTACCCCTCCTTCCAGCTTCGGCACGGCCCAGAATGGAGCAGCCGTCTCAGCTGATCTGATGGGAGACAATAAGACTCCGTTGACCATGAACTGGAACGTCACGATCTCAGAGGCGCTTCCATGGCGGTCAGTCTTTGAAATCTCGTACGTGGCTAACAAGAGCCAAAACGAATTTATCGACGGAAGTGGCACCAATCTGGGTAACCTGAATAACATTCTCCCTGGCCGGTTCTTCCTTCCCGACCCGATCCAGGGCTTTAACATGTCCCCGAACGCGCCAACCTGCACGGGGGCTTTCAATGGCCAGTACACCCACTGCGCCCCGTATACCCTGAACTACACGCCCACTTTTAACGCCAACGATTACCGTCCGCTGAATAACTACCAGAACGTTGACGTGGTGTTTCACGGCAGCTATGCGAACTATAATTCGCTGCAGGCGACGTGGCAGAAACAGTCCGGCCCGATCACCTTCCTGGCGAATTACACCTTCAGCAAGGTTCTGGGCATCCAGGACGGCGAGACCGACAACGGACCGGGCAATGGTGTTGGAGGTGACCCCTTCAGCATCCACAACAACTATGGTCCGCTGGCTTACGACCATACCCACATTGTGAACCTCTCCTATGTGTGGAACATGCCCAAGTTCGTTCATAACAACGCGGTTCTTGGGGGAGCAGTCAATGGATGGCAGTTCTCGGGCTACACGACGTTCCAAAGCGGTGCGGCGCTGCAGCCCAATCTTACGAACCTGAATGCCAGCTACCCAGGAGTGACCTATCCCACCAATCAGGCGCCGGATCTTCCGGATCTCACCTTCCCCTTGCCCAATGGTCTGAGGTCGACCCAACCCAGCACATCCTCATGGTTTGGCTCAAACGCCTATAACGACCTTCTGCCCAACTTGATTTGCAACCCCAGAAGCCATACCAAGAGTCAATTCTTCAACCCGAATTGCTTCGGTATGCCCGCTTACGGCCAACAGGGTCAGTTGCAATGGCCCTACATGAGGGGTCCGAACTACTTTGATTGGGACTTGGCGCTCTTCAAAAATTTCCAGATCACCGAACGGCAGAAGCTGCAGTTCCGCATATCAGCGGTTAATTGGTTGAACCACCCGTTGCGCCAGTTTGGATTGGCGAATACCTCCGACGAGTCGCTCAACTTCCAGGATGTGTACACCGTACCCATCCTGGCCTCGGCTACCGGAAGCGCTGGCAACGAGTGCGCTGCCTTGGGCAATCTCCAGGTGGTGCACGGGGTGTGCCAGGCTCGTGTGACCGGCATTTCGCCGTATAACACGAACGCCACCACGACCGGCACGCCGGCGTTCAAGACGGGCGCTCGTATCGTCAACTTCGCCGTGAAGTACTACTTCTAGGCGAACTTGTGAGATAGAATCATCAAAAGGGGTGGCGCAAGCCACCCCTTATTTTTCTGAACGCGAATGCTTCTTCACGGGCTGGCTCGACGACTCTGTGCGGCTGCGGTGTTGAGCCTGGCCGCGGTTGTTCTGCTCCAAGGCGCCTCCACCTCCAGCCCCATCCGCTTCGAACTCAGCAAGATTCCTTTTCGTCTGGAGAACGACCAGACGCCGGCGAAGAATCCTCCTGAAACCATGCCCGGCGGAGTTGCCGTTTTCGATTACAACGGCGACGGCCGTCCGGATATTTTCTTTACCAACGGCGCCAACATCGCCACGCTCAAAAAAGACTCTCCCAAGTATCGCGACCGCCTGTTTCGCAACGACGGCAATGGCGTGTTCACCGACGTAACCGACGCAGCGGGCTTGGCCGGCTCCGGCTACGACATGGGGGTTGCTGTCGCCGACTACGACAACGACGGGCATCCTGATCTGTTCGTCGCCGGCCTCCATCACAGCACGCTCTACCACAACAACGGAGACGGCACGTTCACTGACGTGACCGTGAAATCGGGCCTGGATGGGAGCTTGAACCGTCCCGATGCCGAGTTTGGACCTTATTGGGCAATCACCGCCGTTTGGGTCGATGTCAACAATGACGGCCTGCTCGATCTGTTTGTCGTCAATTACATGCAGTGGACGTACACCGACAAGCCACTGTGCGCGATTCAGGGCCTTGCCGACTACTGCAGTCCGAAGTTTTACAAAGGCCAGCCCAACCAGTTGTTTCTGAACAATGGCGACGGCACTTTTCGAGAGGTATCGAAAGAGTGGGGCCTGCGCAGCCACGTCGGCAAAGGGATGGGTGTGGGCATGGCCGATTACGATCTGGACGGCCGGCAGGACTTATTCGTCACCAACGACGCTCTCTACAATTCGCTCTTCCATAACCTGGGCAACAAGTTCGAGGAGGTTGCCTTCGATGCCGGCGTCGCTCTCACCGAAGATGGCAGCTTCATTTCAGGCATGGGCTTGGATTTTCGCGATTTCAATAACGACGGATATCCCGACATTGCATTTGTTGCCTTGGTAAACCAGACTTTCCCGCTGTTCCAGAACACGGGCAAGGGCAGTTTCCGAGAAGTCACGAGCGAGAGTGGCATGCGTGACGGTAGCCTTAGAATGTCCGGGTTTGGCGCCGCGCTGTATGACTTCGATAACGATGGATGGAAGGATCTGTTTGTGAGCGGTGGCCACGTCGAGTCGCTGAAGCTGAACGGACAGGACATCGATCAACCGAATGCCGTTTTCCGGAACCTTGGCGCCAGTGGAAAATGGGCTCGGCTGACCGATGAAGCGGGCTTCGCGTCCGTCCCACCGGCTCGCCATCGTGGGTGTGCCTTCGGCGACCTGGACGGCGACGGCCGCATCGATGTGGTTGTTACTGCGCTTGGCCAGGATGCCGAAATCTGGATGAACCGCAGCGAGAAGTCAGGACACTGGCTCGATATCGCTCTACGAGGAACCAAGAGCAATCGCGATGGCATGGGCGCGCGCATCAAAGTCGTGACCAAAAGCGGCGCGCAGTATAACCATATGACTAGCAGCGTGGGCTACGCGTCATCGAGCTACGGCCCGGTCCATTTCGGCCTGGGGTCTGACAATCGTGCCGAAGCCGTCGAAATCCACTGGCCCTCGGGAATCGTTCAAACTCTGCAGGATGTTCCCGCCGACCAGGTGTTGAAGGTGACCGAACCAAAACCCTGAGCCTAGCCCTTACTTCGAAGCTTTCGTTTTCCGCTGCAGCTGGGCGATCTGCTGCTTCACCAGATCCGCGTCGCGTCCGGCGGGGAAGTAAGTCAGGCAGTTCCTCAGGTGCTGGATTGCTCCGGCATAGTCTGCCTTTCGCGCCAGGATTACAGCCAACAGTTGCTCCGTGCCCAGGACCGTGTGGCGCGGATCGATCGCCAGCGATTTCTCAGCGCTGACACTGGCCTCGTTGATCTTGCCCAGTTGGAACTTGGCCCAGGCATCGTCATACCAGAGCTGCGGCGTGCCGGCCGGGTCAAGTTGCAGCGCTTGGTTCGTGTTGTTCTCGGCCTCCCGCCAGTTTTCCTGCTGAGCCGCCATCGACGCAAGCTGCTCGTAAGGTAAAACGAATTTCGGATCGGCGGCCAAAGCCTTGGAAAAAGAGTCTCGGGCGCCCTGCGGATCGGAAGCTTCCTGAAGCTTGCCCAGTTGAAACCACGCCTCAGCAAACTCAGGATAAATCGCAACTGCCTTCTTCAAGCTGCCGAGCGCGCTGCCGGCATCTTGATCGAGCCATTCTGCCCTCGCCTTCTCAAATGCCTTCATGGCATTCGCAGGCGCCGTTTTGGTCGTGCTGCTGAGTTCGGTACCGCTGCTGCGTGCTTCCGGGAAAAGCGTGATCGTCCCCAGGTCCGGCTCATCGCGTAGATTTCGCACCGTGATAGTGACGGCGCTGGAGCGGAATCCGGCCAGAGAGGCATGTACCTGGCAGCCCTCATATTTGGTCTCCATCTGCCGCTGGTCGTCGGCGGGTATGCGCTCCACGCCATGCGTGTCCACGAATCTAATCACGAACTGGCCCCGCAGATCGGCTTGGGTCATATTCACCACGGTGCCCTTGCAGTCCACAGAAACCAGCATCGGTTGCCACGGGAGAGGTTCTCCCTCCAAGGCGAGCTTGCCCAGCAGCACTCCTCCGGCACGACCTTGAGCCGACATGTTCGCCCAGTAACCGTAAAATCCGCTGTCTTGTATTGAGTCTGGCCGAGTGACAGTGTTGGGCGGCGCCGCCGTCACCGGAGGGATGCGGCCCTGCGCTCCGGCCTGCTGAACTTCGAAGCCGACAAGAACCAAAATCGAACAAAATGAGACCGCAAGCGGGAAAAGAGTTTTCACAGCGCACCTGCCCTGACATCCTTACCTATTAACTATTGTACGGCGGCGCCGGATGCGGAGTTCGACCGATTTTGCCGCGCCGGGAGCGCGCCTCCTGCGCTATCCTATTTGACATGAGGGCGGCACTATTATTCTGTGCACTGTTTCCGGCCTTAATCGCGGCCGCGGCTCAGGAAGCAAATCCAGATCAACTTTTCAAGCAGGCCATTGACGAACAGCAACGCAACGATTTTCCGGCGGCTATCCGAGACTACCGCAAAGTGCTTGAGTTGCGCCCTGACGACGTTCAGGCCAAGGTGAACCTCGGCGCCAGTCTTGTGCATGTCAAGCAGTTCGACGAGGGGATTGCGTTGTATCGTTCCGCGCTGACATCACTCAAGGACAAGAATGGCGTCCTGTTCGACCTTGCGCTTGCCTACTACAAAAAAGGCGACTTTGAAAACGCGCGCCAGCAGTTCGAGATTCTGCATGACGCGCAGCCGAATCGTTTGCAGGTCGTGATTCTTTTGGGCGATAGCGATCTGCGGACGGGAAAATCGGACGCCGCACTCAGTCTGCTGGAACCTCTCGAGAACAAATATGCACAGAACATGGATTTTGAATATGTGCTGGGCACGGCGCTGATCCAGACCAAGGGCAGGCGGCGCGAGGGGGTTGCTCGCATCGAGAAGGTCGCCAAGGCCGGTTCCGACGCCTCTGCCTTCCTGCTTGCCGGATCAACGCTTATGGACCTGAACGACTACGATCAGGCGCGCCAGGATCTCGAGGAAGCGCTGCGCTTGAACCCACGGCTTCCGAAGATCTATACGCTGGTCGGGACCGCCAGAGACAAAACCGGCGATGCGAAAGATGCAGAGCCGGCGTTTCGCGAAGCCCTCAAAACCAATCCCGACGACTTTGATGCCAACCTATATCTTGGAGCTATTCTCTACAAGCGTCGTGAACTGGATGAGGCCAAGGGCTATCTGGATCGAGCGTTGCAGCTCAAGCCTGCCGACTCGATGGCCCGCTACGAGGCCGCCATGTTTAAAAGCAAGTCAGGAGACTATGAAACTGCGGCCAAGGAATTGGAATCGCTGGTCAAAGACGATCCTGATTGGTTGGAGCCGCACGTCGAGCTGGCAACACTGTATTACCGCCTGCATCGCCCCGAGGACGGCGCGAAGGAGAGGCAGATTGTAGACGGCATCACTGCAAAACAGCAAGCACAGGGTCCGGGGAAGTAGTCGCTTCGTTCCTTCCCAGGTTACGGAGTGACGGTGATCTGTTTGCCGGAGTATTGCACAACTTTGTCAGCCTCATCCGCCGCATTCACTCCCACTCCGTGGTTCTCGCCTACGAACACGACGCGGAAAGTCCGGCTCTCCAGCATCCCGGGAAACTGTCCTTTGCGTTCGCCGATGGTCAATGTATGCGCCGCGTCATCCCAGTGCAGGGGGATCGTCGCGTAAACCCCTTTTTCGTAATCGTAGTTGTCGTTCTCATCTTCGTAGAGCGTGAAGTCGCCGTTCGCGCCGTGGTAAATGCGAAGCTCGATCGGGTCGGCGGTTTTCTCCGTGGACCACTCCTCATCCGGACCAAGAGGAAGAATTGACCCCGCGCGGACGTATAACGGCAGACGCTCCAGCGGCGTGATAGCGTTGATCGTCCTTCCACCATCGATTGCTGATCCCGTCCAGAAGTCGTACCATCTGGCGGCCGGAAGATAGACCGGCCGCGTCGTGGCCCCAGGATCGGTGACTGGGTTCACCAGGAACGCCGGGCCGAACATGAATTGGTCGCCAATGTTCTGCGCGCGAGGATCAGTGCGGAAGTCCATGGCCAGCGGCCGCATCGGCGTATAGGCTTCGCTCGTCGTCTTCCACGCCAGCGAATAAATGTAAGGAAGCATGCGATAGCGCAGGCGATCGAAGTTCACGAGAATAGTCTGCGCGTCGGGCCCGTAGGACCACAATTCATTCTCATCGGGATTGCGCGTGCCGTGAACGCGCAGAATCGGATTGAATGTTCCATACTGAAACCAACGTATAAACAGCTCGCGGAACGCCGGATCCGCGGGGCTTCCAAAGACAAATCCGCCAATGTCGGTGGTCCAATAAGGAATGCCCGAAAGCGCGAAATTCAATCCCGCCGGAACCTGCCGGCGGAAACTGAGCCAATCCGAGTTGATGTCGCCCGACCACGCCGTAACCCCATTGCGTTGCGATCCGGCGAACGCCGAGCGGGAGAGAATGAACACCCGCTTCTTGTCGGACGCGCTGCGTTGTCCCTGATAAACGGCCTGTGTGTCCAGCAAAGGAAAAGCGTTGACGTATCTATTTCCGCTGCCCGCTGCGAGTTTGTGATTCAGTAAAATGTTATCTTCCTGGCCTTCGGTTTCCGGTTCGGTTGTATCCATCCACCAGGCGTCGAGCCCAATGCTGAACAATCCTTTGTTTACCTGGTCCCAGTAATACTTGCGCGCTTCGGGGCTGGTCGCGTCGTACACGGCCATTGCGTCGGTATGGTAGGGCGGCTTCGCGTACTTGAACTTGTCGACGAACCAGCCCTTGCTTTGCATGTAATCGTAGTTCGCAGAGCCGGGCTCGAAAAACGGCCAGATCGAAATCATCAGGTGGAAGTTTTCGTTGTGCAGTTGATCCACCATCGCTTTCGGGTCGGGATAATTTTTGTTGAAGACAAACTCGCCTTTGCGATTCCACCAAAACCAATCCTGCACGATGTTGTCGACCGGTATGTGCAGGTCGCGATACTTGCGGGCCACTCCCAGAATTTCATTCTGCGATTTGTAGCGATTCTTGCATTGCCAGAACCCATACGCCCACTTGCCGAACATCGGAGCCTGTCCCGTCAGGTCGCGGTAGCTGGCAACGATTTTGTCGAACTCCGGCCCGTAAAGGAAGTAGTAATCAATGACGTCCGCGACTTCGGAACTGATGTAAAGAATATTCGCGAAACGGTTATTGAAACGGCTGCGCGAAGTGTTGTTCCAGAAAATGCCGTAACCCTTGCTCGATAGCATCAGGGGCACGGAGATGTTGCTGTTCTCCTGGGAAATATCGACCGAGTCACCGCGATAGTTCCACACACCGGCTTGATGCTGGCCTAGTCCATAGAGGGCCTCGTGCGACCCGTAGATACTGACCTGTGATTCGGCGCGGTACGTGTCCTCGCCATTCACTGTTTCAGGCGTCAACTTGCGCGAAGCTTCCTGCACCAGCGACCCGCCGTTCAATTCGGCGTAAGTGATGGCCGAGTCCTTGCGCGTCACAGTGACTTTAAGCAGCGAGGTGGAGAGCGTGACGGCATCATCCGTGGACTGCATTGACCACCGCGCGGCGGGCCAACTATCTTTGATGACGATCAAGTCTTCGCGTTTCGGGAACGTGGCCGTAGGTGAATAGAGCACGCGGATCACGGAGCCCGAGCACACCTGTACTTTCAACGTTCCAGTTCCCAGGGTGAAGACAACACCATCCGATTCCTGCTGGACCTTGCGCACGGGATTCATCGCCGCCCACTGAGCAGGGGCAGATGTGGCGCAGAACAGACAAACGAAAACGATGGCCAGAGATGAAACGAAGAACCGCGATGATTGTCTAACTTTCATGAATAATCGCATGAGTAATCGGAATCTCCACATGCTATAGCTATGGGTTAATCACTTCAAGCACAACGCTGCTGGTTTCTCCGGAGCTCGGCCCAACCATCAAGTCGAACATTCCCGGCTCGACTACACGATTCATATTAACGTCGATTAGTGACAGGTCTTCCGGAGTCAGAGTGAAGTCGACCGTCATTTTCTGGCCGGGCTCGAGGCTGATGCGTTTGAAGCCGCGCAACTGCAGCACCGGACGAGTGATGGACGCGACTCGCTGATGAATATAAAGCTGCGCCACTTCGTCTCCGGCGCGATTGCCAGCGTTCGTTATGTCGACGGAAACCTTGGCGCTCCCGCCCGGACGAATTGTTTTCGGTTCGACGTGCACGTTCTCGAAACGGAATTGCGTATAGCTAAGGCCGTAGCCGAACGGAAAAATCGGCTCGCGTCCGTCAAATAAGTAGCTGCGATTGCGCGAAGGCTTGTGATCGTAGAAGTCAGGAAGCTGTCCCACCGACCGGGGAAAACTGATTGGCAGTTTCCCACCCGGATTCACGTAGCCGAACAGCACGTTGGCCGCAGCCGTTCCGCCTTGCTCTCCCAAATACCACCCTTCCAGAATCGCGGGAACGTGCTCCTTCACGTAGTTGATCGACAACGGACGTCCATTGATCAGTAGCACAACTACCGGCTTGCCGGTTTCGACGATGGCCTGAATCAGAGCGTCCTGCGAACCGAGCAGATCGAGCGAGTCGCGGTCCCCCAGATGCCCCTCAGACCACGCTTCGCGATTGGTGCTTTCATTCTCACCTACCACGACGATGGCCACATCGGACTGGCGAGCAACGGCAGCCGCCGCGCGAATGCTTTCAACCTCCGACTTAGGATCAGGCTGCGTGACTTTATTTTCGTACCACGCCGACCATCCTTGCTTGCCGGTTGTAATCTTGCAGCCTTCGGCGTAGAGCACCTTCACGCTATCTCCGGCGCGCTTGCGAATGCCGTCAAGAATGCTGATCTGATTTCCGGGGCCGGGGTCGCGGCTGTAGCCGCCCAGGTGAACGTCGGCGGCATTCGGGCCGATGACCGCGATGGTTTTCACCTTTTTCAGGTCGAGCGGCAGAAGGTTCTTGTCATTCTTGAGCAGCACGATCGCCTTCTGCGCCACTTTCAATGCCAGTTGCTGATGCTCAGAGCTATTCGTAATTTTCTGGGCATAGTCCGGGTCGACGTACGGATTCTCGAACAGACCCAGACGGAACTTGGCTTCCAGCACGCGTTGCACGGCCTGATCCAGTTCAGCCTCGGGGATTCTTCCGTCGCGCACCTGATCGAGCAAGGTGGCGTAGACCGAGCCGTCGGACAAGTCGTAGTCCACGCCGGCGCCCAGTGCCTTGCGCGCGGCCTCGGCGTAATCGGCGGCGACGTGGTGAGTTTCAACCAGCATCTGCAGGCCGCCTCCGTCCGACGTCACATAGCCGCGAAAGCCCCACTCCTGGCGCAGCACCCGATCGAGCAGCCAGCGGTTGACATGGTTCGGGATGCCGTCGATCTCGTTGTACGAAGCCATCGCGCTTCCCACGTGGGCCTCTTGCACGGCGGCGCGAAAGGGAACCAGAAAGGTCTCGCGCAAGTCGCGTTCGGAGAAATTTGCCGGAGCGGTATTGGTGCCGCTTTCCGGCTGGCCGTGAGCCGCGAAGTGTTTCATGGTGGCCATCACGTGATGCCGATCGATCATCCATGAAGTGCCTTGCAGTCCGTTGATCGCGGCCACGCCCATGCGTGCGACCAGATATGGATCTTCGCCATAAGTTTCTTCGGTCCTTCCCCAGCGCGGGTCACGTGACAAGTCCAGCACGGGAGTGAAAGCTGTATTGACTCCCGCGGAGGCCATCTCGTCCGCCGCAGCCGTGAAGGCCTGTTGCACAAGTTCGGGATCCCAAGTGCTGGCCAGGCCCAGCACTTGCGGAAAGCTGGTGCTGCCGTAAGCCATGAATCCGTGCAGGGCCTCGCCCTGAAAAATTGCCGGAATGCCCAGTGGCGTTTTCTCGACGAGGTAACGCTGAGCCTTATTGCGGGCCTCGGCGGCATCGTGAGCACTTACCTGCGAGTCCTCGCGGTATAACTTGACCAACGCTTCAAACGCCTGCTTTTCCTCGGGATTCTCCGATGCGGCCCGCGCGCGCCGACGGCCTCCGGCCAGCTGATCGACTTTCTCCTCCAGCGTCATCCGCTTGACAAGGTCGGCTGCACGTTCCCGGGGAGTGAGATTCGGGTTGCGATATGCGGGCTTGGTTTCCTGAGCGCAGCAGGGAAGAACTAAACCGAGAAGAGCGGTAAGAAGCAGATTCTGCCGAAGCATCCAGTCTCCTGTTATCACAGCGTCGCGTCGTTACAGCAGACGGACGCATTCTGTAAACGCTAACGTAGAATTGCGACGCGACGCATAGCACGTCCCGCGGGCACACGAACGACGCTACTCGAACGCGACCCTTGCCGCATTGTTTTAACAGCTAAACTCGACTCGAGCGGCCGACTACTGAGCAGTTTCCGTAAACGCGGGCGCTACCGGATGCCCCAGCCCGTAGGGCCCTTGCGCGTTCACAGTCACAGGCCCCGCAGTCGACGGCAGGGTGAGTGTGACCGATGCTACACCGGAACTGTTGGTGACCGCGATGACCTGAGAACCGCTGGTAGTCCCATTGGAAAGTGTTCCCGCACTGGTTGTGAAAAGCACGCTTGCCCCGGTCTTGGTGCCACCCGACGGATCGGGTGTCAACGTCACTGCCAGAGGCGTTGGCAGAGCCGTACCCTTGGTTCCGGTCTGTCCATCGCCACCGCTCTTGGCCAGCGTGGCCGCCGGGTTGCCGACCACGATCCATCCGCCTTCGGTCTGAGTCGCTCCGCTGTCGGTTCCCGTCACTGTGAAGTGGCAGAAGCCGGGAGTGCTACCCGCATTCACCGTGATCTCGCCGGGCGTGCTGGGGGTGATGGTGGAGGTTGTCGGGGTAATCGTCCCGCTGCACGCAGCGGCTCCTTCGAAACTATCGAAAGCCGCGGCCGACAGCGTGACGTTGGCCACACCGCTGGTGATCATCGGATGCAACGTGACGGTTCCGTTCGCGGCGACCATCACTGTATCGGGATTCAAATCCCATGTTGAGGCCGGAGTGCTGGCCAGGCTGCCGTTCACCACCATTAAAGTCGCGGTGTAGGGCGCGAATGTCATGGTTGACGGCCACGCCTGCGGCGACCCAGCCACAATCGATGAAGGCGAAGATTGCGACAAAGTGTAAGTCGTCACAGTGGTGGGAGTGAATCCGGTGGTGGTGAATGTAACTTGAGCCGTGTTCGCCGGATCTTTGTTCAGCATCATGATGGTGAGCGTTGTGCCGGTGGCGTTCAGTGCGGCGTAGGTGCTGAAGAGGTTTGGGTTGGCATTGTGCGTGGCCAGCACCGAGGTCGTTCCGAATCCGTGCGAGCCGTCATATTTGGTGTAGAGCTTTAGCGCCTGGTAGTTCGGGTTTGAGGTACCAGGCGCGGTCCAGCGCGAGGCCAGGTAGGTTCGCTCGCGTCCCAAGATTCCGTAAGCATCAGCATCGCCAAGTGCGGTCGAAAAATCTGATTCACCGGCAAAGGCCGCGCTCCATTCCGTGATGCTGAACTGCGTGCTCGGATAAATCTGGTTCAGCAGGGCGCGCATCCGCGGAATGCGGAACGGGTTTGGTTCAACCGGCTCAATGCTGAAGCCATTGTTGTCGATGTACGATGCTTCGCTTTCGTACGTCGGATCCCACCAATCGCGGTAGATGCGGGCTGCCAAGGCCTGCAGCTGCGCGTGGGTATAGGTCGAAGTGTTGGGTCCGTCCGGGTAGGCGTGGATGTCGAACACGTCGAGCGACCTCGTGCCCGAACCGGCCACGGCATCCGCCCATGCGATTTCATTCAGCCACCACGGTAGGAAGTCGATACCGGCGTGTGTGGA
>Ga0187871_10001336_pt1 | contig 21597 bp, 39 predicted proteins | sample June2016WEW_16_1_FD_132988 | JGI IMG/M metagenome (GOLD analysis project Ga0187871, IMG submission 132988) | Peatland microbial communities from SPRUCE experiment site at the Marcell Experimental Forest, Minnesota, USA - June2016WEW_16_10 | ecosystem: Environmental > Terrestrial > Soil >...
CAGAGCGGACAGTCCAGCACAGCGTTAATGACCTGGCTCGGGCAGTCTGGTCTGGTCCCGCACACACTTCACCGCCTGCTGAGTTCTGCCAGGACGTGCAACGCCGGGTAGGCGCCATGTTCAGCCTTGAGGTGCGTGACCCTAACGCTCCGGTACTGACGTCTAGCCAGTTTCGCAGGGCTCGGGCGGTGCTCACTGATACACCGCCGCTTGAGTACACGAGCGTGAACGGTAACGGTGGTGGTCACGCATGAATAAGACAGTTCGTGCGAGCTGTGCGGATCTCTTCTGCCGGGATCAGGCCAAGATCGAACATTCGGTGATGGTTCGGGCACAGCATGACGACGTTTTCCAGGTCGTCTGTGCCACCGGCTTTGCGGGCAACGATGTGTGCAACGTCGCACGGTGCTTCAGCCCAGTTGCACAGCGCACAGCGGTCGATAAATCCAGGACGGATCATCCGCCGGAAGGTGCTGGGGCTGGTGTAGACGCCGTTAGCAGGTCGGCGGCCAGTCATGGTCTGCGAGTGGCCGATTCCAAAGCACGTCCGATTGCAGTAAACAGCGCCTTCGCGCATCTGCGACGGCAGGCGTTCAACGGGTTTTCCGCAAGTACCGCACGGCGTGGTCGTTCGGGCTACCCGGGCGCGCCCTGGGTGAGCCTTCTGATGCGCGAACTTGCAGGGATTTCCGCAAAATCTCGCTTTGGCGCGTGCAGCCTGGCCTTCGCGCCAAGGAAGTGGTCGACCGCACTGTTCGCACGACGGCGGTGCATTATCACGCCCGGCTGTGCGGCGGCATGTTTCGCTGCACCACCGTGCTCGTGCACGGGCCTTAATGCCAGGACGCCAAGGGATCTTCGCGGCGCAATTCGCGCAGGTCTTGCCAGGTATGTACCGAGGGCTAGCGCTGCTGGTCACGGTATAAGTATACAGGGAGTTTAGCAGTGGCACCTTTGACTGGCCAGGCCGAAAACGACCTCCCCGACAGCGTTTTTGCCCACATCGAGGCCGGCGGATCGAAGGACGCGAGCGGAAAGACCGTTCCGCGGTCCAAGCGGCATTTCCCGATTCATGACGCGGCGCATGTCCGCAACGCGCTGGCTCGCGCACCGCAGTCGCCGTTCGGCAAGCCGGCCATGCCGAAGATTCTGGCTGCCGCGCGCAAATACGGCGTCAAGGTCTCCGGCGCGGAGCGGGCTATGTTCGGCGAGGTCACGCTCGATGGTTTCCCCGAGCGGCGGTTCACCCGGTTCCCGCCGGAGATCCGCTCGGCGCCCAACGGCAGTACCGCGAAGCACATCTTCGGGTACGCCGCGTGCTTCGGCAAGCTGTCCCGGCGGCTCGGCGGTTTCGTGGAGCAGGTCGGGGAGACCAGCTTCAACGAGAGCCGCACCGAGGGCTGGTCGAACGTGGTGTGCCGGTACAACCACCGCGATGACGGCCTGCTGGGCACCACCTACGCCCGCACGCTACAGCTGGCGATCGATGAGACCGGGCTGTCGTATGAGGTAGAGCCGCCCAACGCCCGCTCTGACGTGCTCGAATACGTGCAGCGCGGCGACATCCGGCACTCCAGCTTCGCGTTCCGGGTGCTGCCCGGCGGCGACGAGTGGGGCGTGTCCGAGTTCAACTACCCGATGCGCACCCTGCATTCGGTGGAACTGGTCGACGTCGCGCCCGTGCTTGATCCCGCCTACCCGGACGCCACCGCGGGGGCGCGTGCGATCGACGGCGCGGTCGTGTCGCTGGCCGGCTGGGTGCAGGGCGATGTGGAAGAGGTCCGCTGCCGGCTGGACGAGGGCCGCGCGATGGAGTTCTTCAAGGTCACCAGCCGCGATGGCGGGCGGCCGAAGCCGCAGACCAAGCCGGCCCCGCCGAAGCCCGTCATGACCGGCGCCAACGCGCTGCTGGACCTCATGAACAACCAGGACGATCCCTACAAAGACGAGGGCTGACCAGCCGGTCAGTTCACACAAGTAAATATCTGCCGTGGCCGTAGCTGCGTAAGCGTACGGACGGAGCCGGTGCAGATGCCATTCACAGAAGGGAAATAAAAATGGCATCAGAAGTCGCGAAGCGACTGCGGGACCGGCGTATGAACGTGTGGAATGACGCCAAGAAAATCGCTGAGGACGCGGCCAACGAGAACCGCGCCTTCACGCCGGAGGAGCAGGGCAAGTGGGACGCCTACAACGAGGAGATGACCACCCTCGACACCCGGATCAAGGCGGTCCTGGACACCGAGGGCCGGGCCAAGCAGGCGGATGACGCCTACGACGCCCTGTCCGGCCGCAAGAAGGAAGGCCCCGAGGGCACCCCGGCCCAGCGCGACACGCTGGCAGAGGTGCGCAAGTGGGCCCGCGGTGACGAGGGGGCGTCCCGGGCGCTGGAGATCCGGCACGGCGCTCCCGGGCCGATCAACTACCGCATCCTGACCACCGCCGGCGCGAGCAGCAGCACTAATGCCAGCTCCGTTATCCCGACCGACTTTTACGATATGCTAATTTCGCACCTAATCGAAGTATCCGGGATTATGCAATGTGGTCCCACGGTGCTTAATACAGGGGGCGGAGAGACGCTCCAGGTGCCTAAGACCACCGCGCACTCCTCTCCGGGTAACCCGCCATCACCGTCCCTTACCGCAGCGCAGAACGCAACGCTGCCGACGAGCGATCCTGCCTTTTCCATGATCTCGCTGAGCGCCTATAAATATGGCGTTCTTTTGCAGGTCGCGAGAGAATTGATAGACGATACGGCCGTGGATCTCCTTGGGTACTTGGCTATGCAAGCTGGCCGGGCGCTCGGCAACAACTTCGGAAACGCCCTGGTCAACGGCACGGGCTCTGGTGGGCCCAACGGCCTGATCAACCTGGCTACCCTCGGCGTTACTGGTGCCACGACTGGCGTTTCCGGTGCGCCGTCTTATGCCAATCTCGTGGACATGGAATACTCCGTGATAGCGCCCTATCGCCAAAGCCGTTCGTGCTATTGGCTGGCTGCCGATAAAACAATTGGCGGCTTTAGGAAAATCACGGACACCGTGGGGCGCCCGATCTGGGAGCCGAGCGCAGTTCTGGGATCTCCGGACCTTCTTCTCGGCAAGCCGCTGGTCGCGGACCCGTTCATGCCGGCAATGGCGACTTCGGCGAAGGCGATTTGCTTCGGCGACTTCAGCCAGTTCTTCGTGCGCCTGGTCGGCGGGGTCCGGTTCGAGCGGTCCGACGACTTCGCGTTCGGCAGCGACCTGGTGACGTTCCGCGCGATCCTGCGTGGTGACGGCACCCTGGTCGACCAGACCGGAGCCATCAAGTACTACGCTGGGGCATCGACGTAATACAGCGAGTAACCGAGGGAGAGGCCATGCCACCGGAGGCGTTCCTGATGACGGGCGGCGCACAGCCGTTCCGTGAGGCGGAAGCGTGCCCGGTCATGGCCGGCCCGCACTGTGCGCCGCGGGATAAGCGGTCCTTCATGGTGGCCGACGCCGCCGTGGCGGACGGCACGGCAGCGGTACGGATCGCGATCTGGCGCTGCCAGTTCTGCAATGCGCTGCTGATCGGGATTGGGCGCCCGCTGGCGGAGATCGCCGGCAAGCCCGGTACCGGCGTGCACAGTCAGGAGTTCGCGTGGCTGGAAGAGGTTCCCGTGCGGCCGGAGGGGGCGGCACGGGAACCCAGCCACGCGGGCAGGGCACATGAGTAACCGCAAACGGCTGCTCGCCGTCAGAGAGCGCATTCGGTGCGGGGCCTGCAACGGGTCCGCCGGGGGCCGCGCCACCGTGCTGCCGGACGGCCAGCACATCTGCCCGCGCTGCGTAGATACCGGGGTGCTGGCGCAGCGGCTGCCCTGCGGGCATGTCGGCATCCCCGGCACGATGGTCATCTCCGACAGCGCCGACCGGGGCAATTTCCAGTGCATCCAGTGCTCAGCGGAATCCACGCTGCCAGGAAGGGCGAACTGATGTGGGTCGCTATGGTGATCTCAATTTCCGGCGGGCGCGCGGATGGCCGGCCGTGGCCGAACGCGGGGTACCTGCTGGAGCTGCCGGATGCTGAGGGCGAGGACCTGATCCGCGGCCGGATGGCGGTACAGGTGCCGGTGCCCCAGCCCGTGCAGGCTCCGGTATCCGCGCCGCCGCCTGCCGCGCCGCCCGTGCAGGCTCCGGTATCCGCGCCGCCGCAGACCGCGGCCGGGCCCGTTCCCGCGGAGCCCGGGACGGCCAGCGCGGCGGAACCGGCTGCCGCGGCGGGGCAGGAGATGGAGCAGCCGAAGCCGGCTGACCCGAAGCAAGCCTGGGTCGATTACGCGGTCAGCCAAGGAGCGGACCTGTCGGCTGTCGCGGACGTGACCAAGCAGCAGCTGATGCAGGCTTATGGCGGGCGGCTTTGACCCGCGTACGATAAGAGCAGGTACACACACGCCCGCGGCCTCCTGGGGAGCCGGGCTCCAATCATGAGGAGCCCGCGATGGCTATCGCTCCCACCCAGAAGCCGGACGACAACGCCGGGGGCGGCAACGTTTCCGGCACCGATCCCACCAGTGCGTTTTCCGGGCAGCGGCCCAAGGGCAGCGACACCACCAACATGCCGGGCCAGTACCCGCCGGGCGGCTGGGGCGACGCGCTGTTCGGCGGCACCCTGCCGGTGGGCACCGGGGCGCCCGGCACCCAGGGCGCGGTCGACGGCTCGACCGCCGACGTGACCAATGAGCCGGGCCAGACCGATGACGGTTTCACCGGACTGCCAGAATCCGACATCGTGCAGTCCGGCGCTCCGGGTACGCCGACCACGCCCAACACCGCGGGCGGCGGCACCTCCATCTCCTACACCCAGCCCGGGTCCTACAGCTCCGGCACCTACCAGAGCGAGACCGTGCAGGATGACCTGTCCGGCCCGCGGGACTCCACCCAGGCCAACGACATCGGCTACGCCAGCAGCGGGCCGAAGCTGCCGGGCATGTCCGAGCCGGAGGCGGGCAACAGCGCCTTCCAGCCGGGCGGCGGCGGGCACGTGCTGCGCGGCGGCCGGGATGTGCGGCCCTGATGAAAGACCTGTCGCCGCTGGCTAAAAACAGCATGTGGCCAACCAGCCAGTCCGGCGGCAACCGGATGTGCTCCAACTCCGAAGCGATGACCGCACCGGGGTCCTCACCGGTTGACCCGGAGATACCCAGCGCCCAGCAGTCGGACCCGTCCGTAACCATCCCTGCACCGATGCCGTCCGGAACCAGCGGGAAACCGCAGGCCAGCAAGCAGGACAGCTATCACCCGGCCCGCCCTGCCTGGGGGGCCACCACCATCCCGGACGTCATCCGGGGCGGCGCCAATGGGTCCGCGGCAACCTGATAAGGAGCACATCTCATGCCCAGCGCACCGAAGCCCATCACCTCCCCGCCACCCACCAGCCCGGACCAGCCGTACGACAGCGACGGTTCCGGCAGCGCCGACACCCAGCTCACCAGCCAGCACGCCTACGACGCGGCCGGCGGCGTGGCCAAGGCCGACCCGTGGCCGAAGGTGCAGCAAGGCGGCGCCGCGGACTTCCGGACCGGCAGCATCACGGGCGAGTGGCCTTCGAATGGCGCCTCGTCTGCCGGGCCGTGGAAGCAGGCGTGACCCGTGAGTGACATCGCCAAGGTAGCCGTCAACGGCAAAGAGCTGGCGCTCGGCAATCAGGACGTCACCAAGGTGGCGGTTAACGGCAAAGAGACCGCCGTTGTGCGGGCCAATGGGTCCGAGCTGGCCAAGGGCAACCAGGACCTGGCCAAGTAGGGCCGGGAGCGCCGGATGCACAATCACATCGTGGCCGCCTCGTTCAATGTCAGCGGCCTGCACGGTGTGCTGCTGATCCTCGCGGTCATCCTGTTTTTCATCGCCGCGGTCATCGCCTGGTTCGTTTCGCCGCGGACGCACTGGGCGACGCTGGTGGCGGCCGGGCTGTGCCTTGCCGCACTCTCCGCACTGGTGACCTGATCGGGCGTACGCTGGGGGTCACAGTCTGAGGCCGTCGCAGCTGGCGGAGCCGGTCCGTTTCGCATGAGACGACGGCGATGCCATGCGCTATCTAGTGACCGGCGGTGCCGGGTTCATCGGTTCTAATCTGGTGGATGCCCTGGCCAACGCCGGGCACGAGGTCCGGGTGCTGGACAACATGTCCCGGGGGCGGGCTGACCGGCTCGACGGCCTGGGCGCCACGCTCATCACCGGGGATATCCGCGACCCGGATGCGGTGACCGATGCCATGCAGGGCTGTGACCGGGTGATCCACGCCGCCTACGTGCAGGGCACTCAGACGTTCTACGCCGAGCCCCGGGAAGTGCTCGACGTGGCCGTGCGCGGCATGCTCGCGGTGCTGGCGGCGTGCGAGGCCACCGGCTGCGGCCAGCTGATGCTGATCTCCTCCTCCGAGGCGTACCAGGTCGCCCCGGTGACGCCCACCCCGGAGAACGTCCCGCTGGTGGTCCCGGACGTGCTCAACCCGCGCTACAGCTACGGCGGCGGGAAGATCACGTGCGAGCTGATGGCGCTGGCCTGGCAGCGTACCGGCGTGCTGGACCGGGTGATCATCGCCCGGCCGCACAACATCTACGGGCCGGACATGGGCCGTGAGCACGTCATCCCCGAGTTCTGCCTGCGGATGAACCGGCTGGTGGCCGAGTACCCGGACCCTTCAGGCGTTGTGACGTTCGGCATTCAGGGAACCGGTCAGGAGACCCGCTCGTTCTGCTGGGTCGATGACTGCGTGGATCAGCTGATGCTGCTGTGGGACAGGGCAGAGGAGCCGGTCAGCGTCTGCCACGTCGGAACGATGGACGAGCACACGATCGCGGACGTCGCCGGGGCGGTGGCGGCCTGCTACGGGCGGCAGATAAAGGTGGTCCCGGGCACGCTGCCGAAAGGCTCCCCGCCGCGGCGGCTGCCGGACACGGGCAAGATCCGCGCCATGGGCTGGGACCGCAGCAAGGAACGGCGGTTTGAGGCCGGCCTGGCGGATACCGTCGCCTGGTATCGCTCGCATGGCTGACGTTGAGGTCACCCAGGTCCGCTACTGCGGCATCTGCCGCGGCGAGCAGCTGAAGCTGATCCTGGACCTGGGGGAGCAGCCGCTGGCCGAGCGGGAGACCGGCGGCGTGTACCCGCTGGCGCTGATGGAGTGCACCACCTGCGGCCTGGTGCAGCTGAGTCATATTGTGGACCCGGCGCAGATGTTCCCTTGCGACCACCCGTATGCCACCGGCAACACCCGGTTTCTGCGGGAGCACTTTGCGAAGCTGGCTGTCATCCTCACCCCGCGGGTCAGTTCCGGTGATCTGATCGTAGACATCGGCGCCAATGACGGCACGTTCCTGGACGCTTTCCGGCACGTCAACCGCGATGCCCGTCTGCTGGCTATTGAGCCGACCGGGCAGGCCGCGGCGTGCCGGGCCAAGGTCATTCCGGTCGAGCAGGAGTTTTTCACCGCGGCCCTGGCCCGCAAGATCGCCCGCTACATCGGCGAGGCCAAGGTGATCGTGGCTACCAACGTGCTCGCGCACGTCCCGGACCCGCATGACTTCCTGTCCGGCGTCAGCTCGCTGCTGGCCGATGACGGAGTGTTCGTCACCGAGAACCATGACTGGGCGTCGGTGGTCAACGGGCTCCAGGTCGACACCATCTACCACGAGCACTTGCGTTACTACTCGATCAGCTCGCTGGGTTACCTGCTGGCCATGCACGGGTTCCTGATCAGCGGCGCCGAGCCGATTGCCGCCCACGGCGGCAGCTTCCGGATCAGCGCCGTGCGCCAGCACCGGGCGTTCGGCGCCCGCGCGGGCCGGGCGCGCGACGAGCTGCGCGAGCTGATGGAGGCCAGCGCCGCGTCCGGGCCGGTGTACGGGATCGGCGCGTCCACCCGCGCGACGCCGCTTATCCATTACACGGGCATCGCGCCGCACCTGTCCAAGGTGTGTGAGGTGGCTTCCAGTGCCAAGATCGGCACGTGCATCCCGGGCACGTCCATCCCCATCGTGGATGAGAAGGCGCTGATTGAGGATCAGCCGCCGCACGCGCTGCTGCTGTCCTGGCACCTGAAGGACCACCTGGTGCCTAAGCTGCGCGCGGACGGATATGAGGGCCGCTTCATCGTCCCGCTGCCCAAGCCGAAGGTGATTTATGGCTGACAGATTTGAGGATCATCGCGGCGTCATCCAGGACCTGATCACCCGGCGGGTCGATTCGGTCACTGAGATATTCACCAGGGCCGGGGCTGTCCGGGGTAACCACCGGCACGATTTCACTACGCAGTGGGTGTACGTGGTATACGGGAAAATGCTGTTCGTCACTCTGGAGGACGATGGCCGGCATGAGCGCACCGAGGGCAACTCCGGCAAGCTGATCACCGAGCACGCCGGGATACCGCACGCCTGGCGCGCGATTGAGGACACGCTGGTGCTGGTGTTCACCCGCGGGCCGCGAGCCGGGGAGAACTACGAAGCGGACACCCAGCGGCTGGCGGTGCCGCTGCTGTGAACTTCAATACCCGGAAGGGGTCACAATGAGCTGGACAATCCCGGCTGCGAGCCTGAATTCTGCTAGCGTCCCGTCAGACGGCTCAGCAATTGATCTGGGAAATGTGCGATCGTCTCACGGTATCGAGGTCGTGCTTGATCTGACGACGGCTAATGACACGCCGCAAGTCTGGCTGGAAGGCTCACTTGATGGCGTCAATTGGTACAGCATGAACACGCCCGCCGGTATGCCCATTTATCAGGTGCCGTCTAGCCAGCCGGCAGGGACTTACATCGTGCTGGTTATGGTTGCTAACCAGCCTGCGCAGTACGTGCGGGCTACCAGCGACGGCCCGTCAGGCTGCGCCACCGTGACGACGCTGCATACAGCGACCGCCTGAATCGCCATGACCCAGTTCAATACCGACAAGGACGTCCCGCACGGTTATCTGCCGGACTACCGGATGCTGGCTGCCCAGCTCGGCCCGGCGGCCACTGTGTGTGAGGTGGGGGTGCTGCAAGGCGGCTCACTGGACATGTGGCAGGAGCTATTCCCGGACGGCAGGGTAATCGGCGTCGACAACGACCCGGCCAGCCGGTGGCCGGACGGTACTCACCGGATTGTCGCGAACCAGGACCATCCGCAGCTTGGGCGGCTAGTTGCCGCTGAGGCACCACAAGGCTGTGACCTTATCGTGGATGACGCCAGCCATATTGGGCACCTGACCGCGGCGACATTCGCGCTGCTGTGGCCGCTGATCCGGCCGGGCGGCTTCTACGTGGTAGAGGACTGGGCCGATCCGTGGGTGTCGCCTGAAGTAGGCGTAGCCGATCCGGGTGACCGCCTGGTGGACTACGTGCCCGCACTGATTTCCGCGCTGCGCGAGGGAGCTGACCGGGTGACGTACACCTACGAGGGCCTGGTCATTATCCGGCGGCGGCCATGATTTCGGTGCTGTTGCCGTCCCGGGGACGGGCAGAGCTGCTGGCGCGCTCTGCCGGTTCGCTGAAGGACACCGCGGTCCAGGCACCGGAAATACTGGTCGCCGCCGACGATGACGATCCGGCGACCGTCCGCGCTGCCCGGCAGCTAGGCGCCCGTGTACAGGTGTGCCAGCGTGCGGGTTATGCGGGGCTGCACCTGTACTATCAGCAGCTTGCGGCTCTCGCAACGGGTGACTGGCTGCTGATCTGGAATGACGACGCGACCATGATGACGGCCGGCTGGGATGTCCTGATCGAGACGGTGCCGGCAGGCGTCCTGGTCGCGGACGTGCCGTCCACTCAGTCCCCGTTGTGCTGTTTCCCGGCAATTCGCCGGGAGGCCGTTACGGCGCTCGGCCGGTTCAGCAGCGCTAATCCGCACGTCGACACGTTCTGGCAGGACGTCGGCCGCGCCACCGGGACGATATTTACAGTGACGGGGTGTTTTGCCCGCCACGATGCCCCGGTGAAGCCAGATCAGGCGTACGGCTTCTACGAGCCGGGACACCAGGCGGAACTGACAGCCTGCGCAGACATTATCCGCGCCGCGTTTGCCCCGGTGGGCTGATCATGCCACCGCGCTGGCAGATCCTGATTCCGACCATCCCGCACCGGCACGCCAAATTGTCTGGCCTGCTGCGCCAGCTGGATGCGCAGATGCAGCTGGGCGTACAGGTGGTGGTTTACCGGGACAACCTGGAGACGAGTTACGCGGGCAAGCTGCAAGCGCTGATGGACGCGGCGACGGGAGTGTACGTTTCCGTGCTATCTGATGATGACGGCGTGTGCCCGGATTTTCTGCCGCGGGTGTATGCGGCGATGGACAGCGGCCCGGATCAGGTGGGCTTCCGGGTCCGGTACACCGAAGCGGGGGTACGCCAGCAGCCCGTCATTCACTCGCTGACGTGCGGCGGCTGGTCTGACGACGCTGCGGAATTGCGGCGCGACATTATGTACTTCAATCCGGTTCGCCGGGAGCTAGCGCAGCGAGCCCGGTTCCGCGGGCCATACTGCGATGCTGAATGGGCAGAAGACCTGCGGGCGCTCGGCTGTATCCAGACAGAGGTATTCATCGACGCGGAAATGCTGTACTACCAGCGCGATGCCGCGGATAATTTCCACACTCCCCGTCAGCCGGCAGCCGCCGGGCAGATTTTGCCGCTGCCGCGTTATTGCTGGCTGGCTGAACTGCGATGACCAGAATCCGGCAGTTCTATCATCTAGGCGCCGACACTTTGTGGAAACCCGCGGCCCGGCAGCATATTGCCGCTTGCCACGAGGCGGCTTTGCCCGGCGCAGTCACCGTAGGGGTCACCGGAACACCCGGGCGATCCGCACTGGCCCGGGACTGGCTAGCTGAGCAGTGGCCGCTGGCTCGCGTAAAGCTGCTTGATGGTGAGTTCGAGCAGCCGACGTTGCGGCTGGCCCGGGATTGGGCGCTAGTGAACCCGGATGGAATGGTGCTGTACGCGCACGCCAAGGGCTCGGCAAATTTGTCCCCGGTACAGGAGGCGTGGCGGGAGTCGATGACGATCGACGTGATCACCCGATGGCGGGAGTGCATCGCTCAGCTGTCCGCGGGGTATGACGTCGCGGGCGCGCACTGGCTGGACCCTGTGGTCTATCCGAACATGCTGATTGCCACCCAGGCGAACGGCGGCAGCCAGACCCCATTTTTCGGCGGGAACTTCTGGTGGGCAACCGCGGCGTATCTGATCAGCTTGCCCGTGCCCAGCGCGCTGACTCGCTGGGGCGCTGAGCGCTGGATCGGGCTCGGTCACCCGAAAGCCGCCGACATGCGGCCCGGCTGGCCCACCATCATGCTGTTCGCGGGCCCGGCTGCGGAACGAATGCTCCAGCGGGACTTCTGGTGGAGCGGATGACTAGCTGAGGAGAAAAATCGTGTTTCTGATCGGCACGGTCAGTCCCGGCTCGCCATGATGCTGCCCGGACCCACCCCAGATTCCGCCGCGGGCATTCCCGCGGACCGCCCGCCGGCCGTCTCGGTGATCACCCCCACCTGGGGGCGGCACGAGATGCTGATGAGCCGCTGCATTCCTTCGGTGCTGGCCCAGGAGTTCAAAGGTACCGAGCACATCATCGTCAGCGACGGCCCGGACCCGCAGCTGGCCTACCGGCTGGGGCCGAACGGGCCGGACGGGCGCCGGAACCTGCTGTACTACGAGCTGGCCTCCCACAGCCCGGATAAGCACTATGGGCACCTGGCCCGGCTGGCCGGGATTGAGTACGCCAGCGCCGACCTGATCACTTACTGCGATGATGACGACGCGCTGCGCAAATCCCACGTCAGCGAGATGGCCCGCGCGCTGAACAACAGCCCCGAAGCCGGGTTCGCGGTCTCCCGGATGATGAGCCACGGCCCGTCCGGCCCGGCCGTGGTCGGCTGGGGCGCGCTTGGCTGCGGGAACGTCGGCACGCCGATGCTGATGCACCACCGCTGGGTGCTGGAGCACGGTACCTGGGGGCCGGCCAGCCAGTACGAGGACTGGGAGCTGGTGGAGCGCTGGCTGCACGCGGGCATCCGGTACGTGAACGTGGACGCGGAGACTTCCGACGTGTGGCCATCCGTCTTCCGCTGAGCTTAGAGTCCATTACGGTAGTGTGGTGTCATGCTGCCGCGAGACCAGCGCCCCGCAGAGTGCGTTTGCAAGTCGTGCGAGGAACCCATCCACCCGATGCACCCGCAGGGGATCGGCCCGGATGGCGTCGTGCGCTGGGTGTGGGCGCATAGCACCAAGGGCGGCACCACGCGCTGCATCGTGGACGGCCAGTTCGCGAAGACAATCGCGGAACCCCGCTGAGCTTGCCCGGGATTGTGCGCCGGCAATTGCCCGTGTTATTCTCAGCCAGTTGTTACCGCAATATGCAGGAGCTGCCGGTGTCCCCGAGATTCAGTGAGCCAGTGCTGGACCGCACGATCGGCCGCGATCTGCGCCAGCTGCGCCGGTCGGCGAATATTTCCGTCAGTGCGATGCAGCGGTGCATGAAGTGGTCGGAGTCCAAGGTCTCCCGGGTGGAGAACGGCCGGTCCCCGCTGGAGCTGGACCAGATCCGCGATCTGCTGGACCTGTACGGCGTCACCGATTTCCGCCGCGAGGAGCTGCTGTCGCGGGCGGCCCGGCTGGTGATGCCCTCGGGGGAGGCCAGGAACCGCGAAGGCATGCTCGGTGCCGCGTCCCAGCTGATGACCTGGGGACCGCAGCTGGTGCCGTGGGTGCTGCAAACCACGGACTTCGCCTGGGCCGCGCAGCAGGCCGCTCAGGACATCACCCGCGCCCCGCACGACGTCATCACCCGGCGCATCAGCTCGATCCTCGCTCAGCAGGCCCGGCTGTCCGGGGACCCGCCGCTGGAGGTGCAGGCGCTGATCGGCGAGGCCGCGCTGCATCAGCGCTGCGGGACGCCGGGGGTGATGGACGCCCAGTGGGAGCAGCTGCTCGCGTTCAGCAAGCTGCCGAATGTGGCGATCCGGATTCTGCCCTGGGACGCGGAAGCCCCGTCCTGGGCAGGTGCGTTCACCTACGCCGCCTTCCCCGGCCTGCACGGGCTGCCTTCGGCGGATGCGGTGCTGACTGAGCCGCTGTACGAGGGCACCGTGCTGGCCATCGAGTCGCAGGTGCACGTCTACCGGGCCACGTTCCGGGCGCTGTGGGCGGCGGCGCGAAACGAGATGGCCAGCCGGGATCTGCTGCGGTTCCCGCCGGGCCAGCGTCAGGCGGCCGGTATTTCCTTACCGCCTGCCGCGGGGTAGTCTCGGTCTGCCCGCGTCTGGAGGTACAGGCGGGGGGCATCGGTGGAGTAAAGAACGGGCTCGCTGGTACAGGCCGGGACAATCAAATCTGTTACAAAACCACTGTTCATACGAGGTCAGCGGCCTGCTGTAACGGATCTGCTTGCCGGCACTGGCCAGCGGGCCTGTTCCTTCTCACCGAAACGAGCGCTGATGCCCGGTTATCTCACCGCTGGCGTCTTCCCCGGTGGCGGGGTCCGCGTCTGGCACACCGTGGGGCGGCCCTATGAGCCTGGTGACCTGTGCATCTGGCTGCCGCGGCATGAGTGGCGCGAGTTCATCGCCGCGGTGCGGGCAGGCCGGTACGACTACGAGGACCTGCCCGAGCTGGATATCCCCGGGCCTATTATTCTGCCGAACCCGCCGGACCCGGCGCCGGCAGGCGAAGACGAGCCGGAGGATCAGGCCAGCGGTCCTGAGCAGGATGAGCCGTAGACTGGCCTGACTCAGCGTGCGAGCGGATAACGCTCCGGTAGCCGCCTCCCGGCGCATGCAGCCACGGAAGGCTGGCTGTGGACGACAACCGCCTGGTCGCGCTTGGCACGTACACCCCGGAGGGATACCTGACCCCCGGCTACGGGGACCACTACCTGTTCTTCGTGGGCCGCGACGACGTGCACGGAATTCTGCTCTGGCTGCTGACCCGCGAGACCATGGGCCTGAAGTTCAACATGTTCGGCTACGACGACGATGAGCTGAACGACGCCATTCTGGCGCTGATGGCCAGCCCGAACGTCGCGGTGCAGGGCACGCTGGACCGGTCCCAGGCCGGCGGCGTGCACGAGCGGGCCATCCTGGCCAGCGACCTGAAAGACAACCCGGATTTCTACAACAGCTTCGTGATCACCACCTCGGCCACCCACCAGATCAGCCACACCAAGGGCGGCGTGCTGATCGCGCAGGGGCTGTGGTTTGAGGGGTCCGCCAACTGGTCAGGCAGCGGTGAGGGCACCGGCATCAAGCTGGCGGCCGGCACCGGCCTGAACGCGGCGCGGGACACGCCCGCACCCGGCTTCAAGGCGCAAAATAATACGCTGCTGGTCTCCGCCAACCCGGTGGGGCTGACCCGGTTCGGCGCCCGGCTGGACGTCGAGCACCGGACCGGTATGCAGCAGCAGGCCGCCCGGGACGCGAAAGCCGCGGCGGCAAAGGTAACGGAGGGACAATAGGCACATGATCATTCTCGGTGTCATCCTGCTGGTCGCGGGGTTCCTGCTCAAGATCGCCGTCCTGTGGCTGATCGGCGTGGTCGTCCTGGTGGTGGGCCTCATCCTGCTGCTGCTCGGCGCGATCGGGCATCAGGCCGGCACCCGCCGGCATTACTGGTAACCGCACCCGCTGAGCGACCGCCGCGGCGGTATCCTGGCCGCGGCAGGTAGCAGGGCCGGGCACGTGGCCGGCAGCGCGGGCACGTCTGCCGGGATGTGTCATGAGCGCTGAGCAAAACCAGGGAATCACCGCCCTCGCGGACTGGATGGCCGGCCGTGAGGTGGGCGACCGGCACAAGAGCCTGTTCTGGGCCGGCTGCCGGGCCGCTGAGCAGGGCCTGGAACCGGGCCCGCTGATCGCCGCCGCGGTGACGGCCGGGCTGGGGGAGAGCGAGTCCCAGCGGGCGGTCGCCGGCGCCGCGGCCACCATTGCGGCGGGCCGCAAAGACCACGGGAAGATCAGCTCGTGAGCGCGGCCAGGCACCCGGCCACGCAGCAGATCATGCAGTGGTTCAGCTACCGTCACCTGCCGGCGGGCGTGCCGCGCGAGGTCAGCGAGCGCTTCACGGTTTTTGCCGGGGAACTGCTCGGCCAGCTGGGCGACGGGCCGGAGCTGACGGCTGGCCTGCGCAAGCTGCTGGAGGCGAAAGACTGCCTGGTCCGGCAGGCTCTCGCGGACGGGAAAGACGCCCCGTGAGCGCGCCGCGGGAAGCCCAGCTGGTGGACACCGGCAATTCGCTGCTGGCCAAGGTCGAGAGCACGCTGTCGATCGGGACCGTCGAGTCCCCGGACGGCCAGCTGGCCCTGCTGACGTTCCGGACCGCGAGCACCACCTTCACCACGATGGCAAGCGCGGTGGAGCTGAAAGGCTGGCTCGACCTGCTGAACGGCCTGTGCGCCAGCATGAGCAAAAGCGGCCTGGTGGTGGCCCGGGGTGCCCTGCCGCCCGCGCAATTCCCTCAGCGCGGCCCTGGTGGCCGTACGTGAGCAAGCCATGGGAGACCTCAGCGCGGGTCAGTGCCGACTGCATGCCGGATGATCTGCTGGACGCCTGCCAGGATGAGGCCCGGGATCTGTGGGGCGACCTGTCCAGTGCCCGCAGCGCCGCGCTGGACAGGTCGCTGCGCTGGTCGATGCACTGCGACTGGCTGACCACCCGGATCGTGATCCTGTCCCGGCTGGCCGGGGTGACCAGCTGGGAGGAGGTCCCCACCGACCTGCTGCTGGACGGCACGTACGCGGGCATCTGCGCCGCCGCCGGGCTGGACCCCGGGCCGCAGCCGGACTCCGCACAGCTGCTGGCGCTGATCCAGGCCACCAACGGCAGTATCGGGCTGGAGCACAAGTGAAGCCGCTGAAGATTTTCGCCGCCCACGACGGCGGCTCAGGATGCGCTTGGTATCGCATGACTATGCCCTTGCAGGAGCTGGCCAGGCACCCCGGGTTCGAGGTCACCTTCGCCGACGCCGGGGACTCCAATGGCCCGCACACGGTCACCGCGCGGCATCTGGAGGGCTACGACATCATCGTCGGTCAGCGGCTGTCCAAGCACGACGGGCTCCAGGTCTGGCGCGGCGCGCGGACCCCATTCTCCCGGCTGGTGTATGAGACCGATGACGACGTGTGGACCATCAACCCGGAGAACTGGCAGGCGTACACCCATTTCCGGGATGAGACGATCCGGGACGCGATCACGCACGGCGCGCAGGTGGCCGACCTGATCACCGTGAGCACCCCGCATCTGGCGCAGGTGATGACCGGGCACACCGGCAACGCCAATGTGGCCGTGCTGCCCAACTGCATTCCGGCCTGGGTGACGCAGGGCCCGCGTGCGGCACGCGCCCGGCCGGCGATCGGCTGGCAGGGCGGCGCCAGCCACGGCGTGGACGTGGGCATTATCGTGCAGCCCGTCAGGCGGTTCCTGAAGCGGTTCCCCGCCTGGGACCTGCGACTGTGCGGCACCGACTACCGGCCCACCTTCAGGCTGCCGGGAAACCGGGCGGATTTCAGCACCTGGGTGCGGGTGAACGACGACCCCCGCGGCTACTACGCCACGATGGACTTCGGCATCGGGCTGGCGCCGCTGGCCGACAATGACTTCAACCGGTCCAAGTCCATGATCAAGTGCCTGGAGTACAACGCCCTGGGTATCCCGGTGATCGCCTCAGATGTGGAACCGTACCGGGACTACATCACCGATGGCGTGAACGGGTTCCTGATCCGGTACGAGCACGACTGGCTGAAGCGGATGAGTGAGCTGGCCACCGACCCCGGGCTGCTGGAGCAGATGAGCGTCAGCTCGCGGGAGGTGGCGAGAGCGCACACGATCGAGGGCAGCTGGAGCAGCTGGGCCAGTGCCTACGCCGGCATGTTTCCCGCGCGGGCGTAGGCACTGGCCCACTGCGTCACCGGCTAACTGGGGCAGCGGCCGGCCTTGACGTCCGCGATGAAGGCGGCGTAGGCGGCCGGGGTGACCGTCAGCACCTCCTGCTGCGCGGCGGGGCGGTGGTCCTGTGTGGTGTCGCCGATGCCGATCACCCGGCGGCCCTGGCCGACCTTGACGCACTCCCCGTGGCTGCACTTCCTGGTCTTGCGCCAGCGCTGGATGCCGTGGCTGACCTTGACGCAGTTGCCGTCTGGATTGCTCTTGCTGGACTTGAACCAGCCGGTGAATTCGGTGCTGACATGCGTGCTGTCCATGTGCCCTCTTCCGCAGGATCGGGTGTGGCGGCGGTAGATTACTGTAAACGACCCGAAGGGACCGTGTATGCCCTGGTTCAAGGTGTCCGTGGTCATCTGGACGGAGCTGGACGGCGGCGAAATCGACGCGCTCACCGCGGTGATGGACGCGATGCCCGTGGTGGGGGAGCACGAGCCGCTGCGGCTAGTCGACGGCGGCCCGGCCGAGGAGCTGGATGAGGCTCAGGTGCAGGAACTGCTGGAGTTCATCGCCATGCTCACCGCCGCGAAGGCCGATGCCGCCAGCGGGATCGTGGTGACTGACCCGGCTCATCCCGGGGTGGCGTTCTCCCCGGCCGCGGCAGCGGAGCTGATCTCGCTGGAAGCTGAGGACATCACCGGCCAGGACTGACCGGCCCGTCTTCCATCGCGTTCGCCCAGCCGTCGCAGTACCCCAGGCCGTAAGCCAGCTGATTACCTTCGGTGCCGGTGGCGCCGTCGCGCGGCCGGTAGTCCCGGTCAGCCAGCGCGTCGTTCTCGCCGTTCTTCCAGCCCGCCAGATACGCGGCCCGGTGGATGATGTGCAGCTGGCTGTCCATGATCACGTCCTCTGCTGCTGGATTGCCGCGGTGCGGGCGGCGTGCACCTCTGGCTCGATATCGACCTCGAAGACCTTGCCGTCCAGCTTGCGCCGGATCAGGATCACGTTCTCATCCTCACCGTAGCCGGGCACCTCTTCCCCGCCGGCGACCTCGAAGTCCTCGCTGCCGAGCCGCAGCGTGCCGTGGTGGTTCCACAGGTACTCGGTGAGGTGCTGGCTTAGCTCTCCCTCGATGCTCATCCGCTCGCGGAATTCGTCCAGATCCCGGTTGATGTCGCTGCCCATGATCACGTCCCCTCTGCCGTCACCACGCGGCACGCCACGTACTCGCCCTCGGGCAGGTCTTCCTCTTCGGCCGCCACCTCCGTGCATGCCGGGCAGCACACGCCCGCGGGGGTGAGCAGGCACACCCGCTCCCCCTCGGTGCCCCACGGGTGGTCGGCGTCCCACTCGTCCCGCTCCGGTGCGTCCTCGGGAGGCTCGGGATGGCCGCAGCCGTACGCGCCCTCGTACCACGGGACCGCGCCGTGCCTGGTGACGGCAGCCATGATCAGGTCCCCTTCACGTTGACGAGCTGATGCAGCTCGTGCCGGATATCCACCAGGCCGCGCGAGTCCGCCATCACGACGCCGATGTCCTTGTATGCGCCGGGGATCTCATCCAGGAACGTGCGGCCGGAGGCGGCATCCCACTCGATCCCCTTCATCGATTCCTGGAGGTCGGCCTCGGTGAAGTGCGCCTTGGCCGCGCTGCGGCTGAACTGGCGGCCGGCGCCGTGCGGGCTGGAGTGCAGCGCCCACTGGTTGCCCCGGCCGGTCACCACGTAGGACGCCGCGGCCATCGACCCGGGGATCAGCCCCGGCACGCCCTTGTGAGCGTCGATCGCGCCCTTGCGGGACAGCCACACCAGCTCATCGCCGTGGGTCTCCTGCTCGGTGTAGTTGTGGTGGCAGTTAACCTTCTCGGTGACGCGGAAATCGATGACGTGCCCGGCGCCCAGCCAGTCGCTGAAGCAGGCATTGACCCGCTCCATCATCTCGTCCCGGTTCAGCCACGCGAACCGCTGCGCCCAGCGCAGGTCCCGGATGTAGGCGTTGAATTCCCGGGTGCCCTCGGTCAGGTACGCCAGATCCGGGTGCGGCAGCTTCGTCCCATTGGTCTTGCAGGCCAGCTGCGCGAGCTTGATGTGCCGGAACGCCAGCTTGTTGCCGACGCCACGGCTCCCCGAATGCAGGAACAGCCAGAGCCGGCCGTCCTCATCGGCGGTGATCTCGATGAAGTGGTTGCCGCCGCCCAGGCTGCCCAGCTGAAGCCGCCAGTTTGGCGCGACGGCCTCAGCGGCGCCGTAGCCGTCCAGGCCCTCCAGCTCGATGATCCGCGCCCGGGTGCCGAACCGGCTGTTCCACCAGCGCTGGTTGTAGTTGCCCGGCGACAGCGGAATAGTGTGCTCGATCATCCGGCGCAGCGCGGCCAGGTCCATGCCCTCGATGGCGTCCCGGTGCACGTCAGTACGCCAGGCACACATTCCGCAGCCGATGTCCACCCCGACCGCGGCGGGCATGATCGCACCCAGCGTAGGGATAACCGAGCCTACTGTCGAGCCTTTGCCGAGGTGGGCATCCGGCATCAGCGCCAGGTACGGGTGAATGAACGGCATGGCCGACGTCATGATCGCCTGCTGGCGTGTCGGCTGGTCCAGGATCGACGCCCAGGACTTCAGCTTCGGGGTGATCTCTTCCATGATGCCTCCCTCGTTAAGACTCTATGATACTGCAACCAAGGGACAGCCCGGGGTTATTTCCCGGGCACCTGCTGAGCGCGGCAGGCGGGCGTAGGGTGACCGCAAGGCACGGCCCTGCCGCCGCGGTGCGGGAGCTGCCCCGTCTTTCCCGGGCGGGGGAGTTTTCTCATGGCGCGCATACTCATAACCGGCGCGGGCGGCTTTGTGGCGCATCACCTGCTGGAGCACGTGCTGGCCACCACCAGCTGGGATGTCGTGGCCACCGACAGCTTCCGGCACCGTGGCAAGACTGACCGGATCGCCCAGGTGCTGACCGGGCACCCGGACTGGCGTGCCCGCACCACCGTGTTCACCCATGACCTGTCCGCGCCGTTCAGCGACCAGGCCACCATCTCGATCGGCGCGGTGGACTACATCATGGCGATGGCGTCCGAGTCCCACGTGGACCGGTCGATCTCCGATCCGGTGCCGTTCATCCGCAACAACACCGACGTCATCTGCAACACCCTGGAGCTGGCCCGCGAGCTGGAGCCAGCCATGGTGATCGTGGTGTCCACCGATGAGGTGTACGGCCCGGTCCGCGGCGGCTATGCCTGCCCGGAGTGGTCCACCATCCTGCCGTCCAACCCGTACGCCGCCTCCAAGGCCGCCCAGGAGGCCATCGCCATCTCCTACTGGCGGACCTACGGCGTGCCGGTGGTGCTGACCAACACGATGAACATCATCGGCGAGCGCCAGGACGCGGAGAAGTTCCTGCCGATGGTGATCCGGCAGGTGGCGGCGCGCGAGCCGGTGACCATTCACGGCACGCCGGAGCACATCGGCACCCGGCACTACCTGCATGCCCGCAACGCCGCTTCGGCGTGGACGTTCCTGCTGGACCGCGGCAACCCGGCGATGTACCCGGATGCGGACAGGCCGGATCGCTGGAATGTGGCCGGGTCTGAGCAGGTATCCAATCTGGACCTGGCCCAGCGGGTCGCCACCATCATGAGCCAGCCGCTGCTGTACGAGCTGGCCGACTTCCACTCCGCCCGGCCCGGTCACGACGCGCACTACGGCCTGGACCCGCGCAAGCTGGCCGCCGCCGGGTGGAAGCCGCCGGTCGACTTCAGTGAATCACTGGAGCGGACGGTGAACTGGTCGCTGGCCCATCCAGCCTGGCTGCACTGAGGACGCCCCGCTACTCTGTTGCTGGCAACGACGGCGATAGGAGACGGTCATGGCGCAGCCCGAGCAGCCGGAACCACCAGAGACCCGCGGCGGGGAGGACATCGACAGGCAGGACGCCGAGCCGGGCGAGCCACTGCCGCAGCGAACGCCCCGCGACCCCGCGGACTGGCTGGACGATGAGGCGGCTCGTGACCCGGTGCTGGCTGCGGCACTGAAGCGCCAGCAGGCGGCGGCAGCGCGGGGGCACGCATGAGGAGCTACCGGCAGGCGCAGATCGCTCTTGCGCTTTCCACCGCCACTGAGCAGGAGCGCAGCTGGCAGGGGAAGGTGCCCGAAGCCAATGACGAACGGCACATCCCGTGGCTGCCGTTCCCGATTCCGGAATTTGTGGCGCTGACCGCACTGGCGGCTGCCGAGGCGGACGGGCCCCGGTTCCTGGAGATCGGCTGCGGAATCGGCACAAAAATGCTGCTCGCGCAGGCGATCTTCCAGCTGGATGTCACGGGGTTTGACCGGGTGCCTGAATTCGTGGAGCAGGCTTGCGGCAACGGGCTGAATGCCGTGCGAGCCGACGCCGCCACCTGGGACGGCTACGGCGAGTTCGACATCGTATGGTTCAACCGGCCGCTGCGCGAGGCAGCCGAGGAGGCCGCGCTGGAGACGCGGGTGTGGGAGTTTACTGCGCCCGGCACAGTGGTGATGTGCGCGAACCTGGAAGCCCGGCCGCCGTCTTCGTGGTACCTGATCGAGGACGACTGGGAGGCCCGCCGGGGCGTGTGGCAGAAACTGCCCGTCAGCTAAACTGAGGCCAGAAGCCGAGGCCAGAGGCCGCTCCCAGGTGCGGAGCCAGGAGCCGGGGCAGTTCCGCCCGCCTCCTGGAAGGCCCCTGTGAGCCTACTGAATTACGTGACGCTG
>Ga0187871_10001338_pt1 | contig 21576 bp, 20 predicted proteins | sample June2016WEW_16_1_FD_132988 | JGI IMG/M metagenome (GOLD analysis project Ga0187871, IMG submission 132988) | Peatland microbial communities from SPRUCE experiment site at the Marcell Experimental Forest, Minnesota, USA - June2016WEW_16_10 | ecosystem: Environmental > Terrestrial > Soil >...
CCGCCGTCCCCGCGGCTGTCGTGGAGGCGTCTTCGGCCCAACCGCCGAGGGCGAGAGGTGCGTGCAAATTTCACAAAGTGAGGAAAGCATGTCAGAACCAACCTACGAAGAACTGAAAGCCCGTTTATCCCAGCTGGAAAAAGAGGTCGACACCAAGAAGCGCAGCGGCGAGATGACCTTCAAGGTCGGCGAAAAAGGCGGCGTCAGCGTTTACGGGCTGGGCCGCTTCCCGGTCACGCTCTATTACGAGCAATGGAACCGGCTGCTGGGCGCGGCCGAGGACATAAAGAAATTCCTGGAGGAGAACAAGTCGAGACTAAAGCTCAAGGAGCAGGGCTAGCCAGCGAATTTTCGATTCCTAGTTCTCAGTTCTCGGCTAAACCTCGAGGGTAACCAACTGAGAACTGCGAGCCGCGAACTAAGAGCTGGTTTCGGGATATAATTAAAGTCTGTGCCCAAGTACTCCATCGTCGTCCCTTTGCACAATGAGCAGGAGAACGTCACCGACCTGTACGACCGCCTGAAAGCGGTAATGGAGGCCGCGGGCGAAACCTTCGAGATTGTGCTGGTCGATGATGGATCGAGCGACCACACTTTCGCCATGTTGCGCGAGATTGCGGCCGTCGACAGCCGCGTCACCGTCGTCAAGCTGCGCCGGAACTTTGGGCAGACCGCAGGGCTGGCGGCCGGTTTCGATCATGCCCGCGGGGAGTACATCATCGCCATGGATGGCGACCTGCAGCACGATCCCGCCGACATCCCGCTATTTCTCGAAAAGATTGCGGCCGGTTACGACATTGTCAGCGGCTGGCGCAAGGTTCGCATCGACAACTTCTGGATGCGGCGCATCCCCTCCCGTATTGCAAACTGGCTAATGGCCAAGCTGAGCGGCGTTGATATTCACGATTTCGGTACGACCTTCAAAGCCTATCGCCGCGAGATTCTCGAACAGGTGCCGCTCTACGGCGAGTTGCATCGCTTCATCCCGGCGCTGGCGTCGTGGTACGGAGCGTCGATCTGCGAAGTGCCCATCCGCAACGTGAATCGCGAGCGCGGCGCTTCGCACTACGGTATTTCCCGCACTTTCCGTGTAGTCTTCGATCTCATCACCATTCGCTTCCTGCTTCGCTATCTTTCGCGTCCCCTGCACTTCTTCGGGACCTTCGGCCTGCTCAGCCTGTTCGGCGGCAGCGCCGTCGTAGCCTGGCTGGGAGTAGAGAAATTCCTGCGCCACATTCCAGTGATGGCTTCCCACGGCCCGCTAATGATGCTGGCTCTCGGCCTTCTGCTCGGCGGATTGAACCTGCTGGCTATCGGCCTGCTGGGCGAGATGCAGGTTCGCCACTATCACGAACCCCGCCACCGCGCTCCTTACTCGGTCGACCGCGTCTTTCGTTCGCAAAACGAAGAACACAGCGTTTCGGAATAGATCTCGTCGAAGACTAAACACGGTAGCGATGCGTCCAATCAGCTTACTGATTAACCTTTGAGGTCACGTCCATCGCGCAGCGGGCTGCCCCAGCCGCAGCCACTCGATGAAGTCGGTGCCGGGAGGCACGCCCCCTAGTTCGCGCAGCCGGGTTGCATTTTGTCCGCGATGGTAGTGGCTGTGCATCGCCGCCTGCATCAGTGCGTGCCGTGCGCTTGTTTTCAGTGGAGGCCTAAACCACGGCACCTCCACGGTCAGCCGATCTCCATCGATCTCGCCGAGCATCGCGGACATTTCCGAGTGGTACCTGCGTGCAAAAGCCTTCAAGTCGGCCATGTTCGGATAGTCTTCGACCTTGGTGATTACGAACTCCACCGTTCGCGGTCCGACCACCCACAGAAACGCCGACTGCACCAGATGGATATGATGCAGCCGCTCGCGAATTGTGCGATCCGCCAAGGCGGCAGGGTAGGCTTCGAACGCGTGCCAGTGCTCGGCGTCCGCCCACTCCTGGTGGGCGTAGAGTTCATGAAGGTAGGTAGTCATTTGTACTCCACGTGGCATTCATTATAGGAGTGATCGTGGTTCCGCGATCCGTGAATTGCAGAACGGCCTGTTTCCACGGCGTATAATGTGCAGTTTGGATTATCAGGAGCGTCCGTCATCATGGCACAAACCACGCAGCACGAATTGCAATTAGCCCGACGCATGTCGCGGCTGGGCACAGAGACTGCCTTCGAGGTTCTGAACAAGGCACGGGCGCTCGAGCGCCAAGGGAAGAGCATCATTCACCTCGAAATCGGCGAGCCGGATTTCGACACTCCCCCTAACGTGGTCGAGGCGGCCGTCGCCGCGTTGCATGAGGGTTGGACTCACTACGGTCCTTCCGCCGGCCTGCCTGAGCTTCGACAAACAATTGCCGATTACGTGAGCCGCACCCGAGGCGTCAAGGTTATTCCTGAAGAAGTTGTCGTCGTGCCAGGTGGTAAACCAATCATTTTCTTCACGATCCTCGCTCTAATTGATGAAGGGGATGAAGCTATCTATCCCAACCCCGGTTTCCCGATTTACGAGTCGATGATCCACTACGTCGGTGGAAGGGCAGTGCCGATGCACCTGCGCGAGGAACGTGATTTCTCCGTCGATGTGGACGAACTTGCAGCTCTCATCACTGATCGCACCAAACTAATCATTCTGAACTCGCCGCAAAACCCGACCGGCGGCGTCATGGAGCGTAGAGACGTCGAGCAGGTTGCGAACGCGATCGGTGACCGCAACATTTTAGTGTTGTCAGATGAGATCTACAGCCGGCTGCTTTTTGAGGGCGAGCATTTTTCCATTATGTCGGTCCCGGGAATGCAGGAGCGCACTATCCTGCTGGATGGTTTTTCGAAAACCTATGCCATGACCGGCTGGCGAATGGGCTACGGAGTTATGCGCCCGGACCTGGCGGCCCACATCACCCGCCTGGCCACGAACTCCACTTCCTGCACGGCCAGCTTCACCCAGATCGCAGGAATCGAAGCTCTGCGCGGAGACCAGAGTTCTGTGGATCACATGTGTGATGAATTCAAGCGCCGCCGAGATGTGTTCGTCGCCGGCTTGAACAAGATTAAGGGCTTTTCCTGCCGTATGCCCAAAGGGGCGTTCTATGTTTTCCCCAATATCACGAAGACGGGATGGAAGTCGAAACCGCTCGCCGACGCATTACTTGACCAAGCCGGAGTAGCGGCGCTTTCCGGCACCGCGTTTGGCGAGTTCGGCGAAGGTTACCTGCGCTTCAGCGTGGCCAATTCGCTGGAGAACCTGCAAGCGGCGCTCGATCGCATCGACCAATGGACGAAGCAGAATTTGTAGCCGACGTACGAGGTACCATTCTTCGTCTCGTAGAAATACCAAGCGATTGAAACCCGCGAAGAAGACATCGAAGACAGGCGGCACTCCCCAAGCGAGTCGTCCGCACATGCCGGGCTACGGCTTGCCAGAAGGCAGCAAGGGCCTGCTTCCTTGGAGCTGGGCCGAACAGCGTCTGAAGAGATCGCACAACTATTGGATCACCACGGTGAGGCCCGGCGTTTCCTCTCGCAACGTTTCCCCTCACACCATGGTGGTCTGGGGTCTGTGGCAGGACGGGCGATTTTTGTTCAGCACCGGCAGCAAGTCACGCAAAGCGCGCAACCTGACGGAAAACACCAACTGCGTGGTCTGCACCGAACTTGCGCAGGAAGCGGTCATCGTCGAGGGCATCGCTGAGATCGCCGATTTGACTGCACGCCGCAAGTTCCTTCCCGCCTATGAGCGTAAGTACAAGTTCGATATGTCGCGAATGAAAGCAGATATCCTATCGATGAAGGAACCAGTTTTCGCTGTGCGTCCCCGCGTGGTGTTTGGTTTGTGGGAAAAGCACTTCGTCGAAAAATCCACGCGTTGGTTGTTCAAGTAGCCTCAAACACTCGCGTCATCCTGACGCGATCTCTCCCGCCTTGGCTAGGCGAGTGATCTGATCGGCCGCGCGGTAGGCCAATGCCTGGATGGTGCAGGTGGGCTGGTTTCGGCCGCTGGTCACGAAGCTGCTTCCGTCCACGATGAAAAGGTTTGGAACATCGTGCGCGCGATGATGCTTGTCGACCACGGAAGTTTTGGGATCATTCCCCATACGGCAGGTTCCCAGCAGGTGTACGGCCGCACTCGTATCTCCGTTGGGGTACGCCCACTTCTGAACGCAACCTGCCGCGTCCAGCAACTCCAGCGATCTGGCAGTGAAGAATTCCAGCGTTTTGACATCGTCAGCATGGGTCTTGTAAGTGAAGCGCAATGCCGGCAAGCCCCAGGCATCTTTCGCCTCGGGATCGAGGCTGACGGTGTTCGATTCGAGCGGCAGACACGTGGTATGGGTCAACACAGTCACGGTGCGGTTGTAGTTTTGCTTTAGCGCCTTCTTGTAGCCGGCACCCCAGCGCGGCGTATCGGGTGGCAAGCCGGCGAGCGCGAACCCAATGGGATAAAAATTGAAGCGGGCATCGATTCCGCCTCCGCCGTAGAAACCGCGCTTCGGATCGGAATCGTAGAAATCCTGGACTACACGGGTCACCTGCACGCTCTTGAATTCGTTGAGCGGATGTTCAAAGGTCCCGAGCGCGAAGCTGCCGCGATCCACCATAAAAAACTTGCCGACCACTCCGTTGGAGTTGGCCAGCCCCTGCGGATACAAATTAGACTTCGACATCAAAAGCAGACGTGGAGTCTCTGCTCCGTTGGCGCAGACAACTACCGCCTTTGCCTTCTGCAAGTGCTCCTGCTTGTGCGCGTCGAAGTACAGTACTCCATCCACGTGCCCATTCTTGGCAGTAGAAATCTTCCTGACGTAGGAATTCGGCCGGATTTCGCACCTGCCGGTCTTCTCGGCCAAAGGAATCACTGAGGCGAGCGTGCTCGACTTTGCCCCCCACTCACAACCATAAAGCTCGCAAAAACCGCAGTGCGCGCAAGCCGACCGGCCCTGATAAGGTTGCGACAAAATCGCCATCGGCGCCGGGTAAGGATGCCAGCCTAGCTTGCGCGCGCCCCGTTCCAGCAGCACTCCGGAAGACTTAATCGGCATCGGCGGTAATGGATACGGCTTGGAGCGTGGAGGGTCGAAGGGATTCGCTCCTGCAAGACCAGAGATTCCCAGGTCCCACTCTGCTTTCGTGTAATAAGGCTCGAGGTCGGCGTAGGTGATGGGCCAGTCGGCAAAGCCCGTGCCTTCGATCGCTCCCCAACGCGTGCGCTCGACGAAGTCAACCTCGTGGAAACGCCAGTAGTTTCCGGTGAAGTGTACTGTGCCCCCTCCCACACAGCGCCCGTACTGCGCGAAAGCGGCGGGCTCTGCCTTCTCGCTCGCGGTCTTGCGGAAAGTGTTGGGCTGAAGGGAATGATCGTTGGTGAGCGCGTCCTGCCCAAGAAACGGCGGAATCCAGATGTCCTTATGCTTCAACTCATCGTGGGTGAAGTCTTCTTCATGAAGATGAGGACCCTGCTCCAGCACCACAACCTGGAATCCCGCGGTCGAAAGCTCTTTGGCAACGACTCCGCCGGCGCCGCCCGCGCCCACGATTACGAAATCGACTGCCGTCTTGTCTTCGAACTTGATCATGCGTCGAGCGTCACCGGTCCTTTTTGTATTCGCTGTCGTAGTAGCCGAACGGCGGCTGGAAGGTCATCTCGTCTTCGAATCCAATCAACTTCCATCCGGCCTGGTCGTGGTTGCCTCCGTACTCGGGGCGGGAAAGGTATCCCACGATGGTATGCACTCGTACCAATTCGAAGAAGTCAGTTTTCTCGATGGCAGTGAGCAGTTGAATCTGTTGCACAGAAGCTAAAGACGAAAATTTGTTCGTGCCGGGAAACATCTCCACTGTCTTGTGCTGCAAATCCTTGAGACCCTGCGCGTATGCCGGCTGCTTATCACGGTCGAATGTGGTCAGGACACGATCAATGAAATATATGACTCGGGCTTCGCGGGCCCCGGGCGCATCGTCGCTTGGGATGATCTGAGCGGTCATGGCCTCGATTTCGATGGCGTCTTTGGGAGAGAAGAATTGAAATGGAGCAGGTTGACCCGATTGCGCGATGTGCTCAGCGTGCGCTTGCGCCGCCACAATGCCAGGCCACCTTAAGGCAAGCCAGGCCGAACTCAGTCCGGAGGCCGAACCAAGAAGAAACTGCCGCCGCGAAGCATTGCCGGAGTTCATAGTCGATTGCCGATAAGTTTGCTACAAGCAAGCGGAGAACTGAAAGCCGGCCCACGAGCGCAATGATATAGCCCACTCGCGGACCGGGAAGGACTTTGGAAAGCTATTTGTACGTCGCGGTGGTGCGAGCCAGAAAATCGCGATGCTCGGTAAAATCTGTCATGGAACCGAAGGCCGGACCGCCTAGCGGGTTCGCCTTCAACGCCTCCCGGATCGCGGCGTTGACCTTGTCGATGCCTTCCGCGTTGGCCGCCAGGTAGAAAATCCAGAACGTACCGGGCGCTTCGGTGTGCTCCGCTTGGGTGTCGATTTCGTATTCGTGAATCGTGCCATCGGCGAGCATTTTCTCCAGCAGAGGAACAATGAGGTTCTTGCTTAATGTCTCAATCGCATCATCGGGCGCATCCGCCTTTAATTTGTAGGACGCTCCTTGCGTGTAGAGATCCTTCCACGATCCGGAATGGTAGTTGTAGTGACGGCTGACGAAAATGGTGTCCCAGTGTTTCGTCGCGCTGGTCAGGACCCCCGTGGTGGTATTGCCCGATTTGTAGAACTGGTCGAGCACGTTGAGTACTCCGGCCATGGACGTTGCCGACCACCAATCGTCATGCGTATCGCCATCGGCCGAGTGAATCAGATTCGTGTCGCTGCCGTATCCCACCAGGGTTCCGTTGGAGACAGCCTTGTCCAGGATCTTTCGGTCCGCATCGTCCGCCTTCGACATATCTGCCCACTGCGCGCGCGGAATATTCCAAAACGACACGTACGAGTACATGGGCGGTTTTTCTTTCGCCTCGGACATCTGAGCGCCTGCCGGCAAGGCCCACACTGCCGGCATCGCAAGCGCACATAGCGCTGCAAAACCTCTCCAAAACTTTTTGTTCATGTTTTTCATCCTCCGTCATTTAGCCAGGACCCGCAATTGTTGCACACCCCTGGGCGACGGTAGTGTACACCCCAGACGACGCCGAGGGGGACGCTAGTGAAATGGCCGGAGCGAATTTTTCGAAGTCTCCAGGGGCGGCTAGACGCAACCTAGAAGTCAAAGCGCAAACCGAATTCGGCTTCGCGCGGAGCGCCCACTGCGAACACTCCGCTGCCGCGTCCGATTCGCACCGTGTTGGTATCGGCATTGGTTCCCGAGATCGTCCCGTTGATGGCCCCGCCTCCTGCAGTCAGTCCGCTGAGGGGCCCGAAGTTCCTGAAATTGAAAGTGTTGAAAAAGGAGATGCTGGGCGTGATGGTCACGCGCTCGCGAAACTTAAAGGGCCAGCTCAGGATGGTGTCGACATCCTTGTAGTAGCCGTTCCCTGCATTGCTTGCGGGCGGAAGTTGAACGGAAGGTATCACCGCGCCGAGAGCGACCAACTGTGGCTGGGTGAACAAGCCGGCCGTGACCAGAGCTTGTCCGGCGGGCGTGAGCGTGCTGCCGTTTCCGAAAGTGTTGTTGAAGTTTGTGAGGTAGGTGTTCAGGTTTCCGGGAGACACCTCGCGCGCGAACGTACCGGGGCGGCCGATACCGGTAGCGGCGGAGTTCAGGAAATCGCCTGTCGTGCCGTCCCCGGTAAGGTCGGAGCGGTAGATTTCTCCCACGGTTCCTTGTGTGGGCAACCTCAGATCAGAAGGCTGGGGCGAGGCAAAGCCACCGATCAGGCTGAGTCGTGGACCGTGGTGGGCAAAGTCGAAAGTTGCGCCGAACTTGAACTGGTGCGTGCGATCCTCAAGCGTTGGGCCCATGAAGGCGGTGGGGTTGCGGAAGTCCCAAGCGTTCGGAGTGAAATGCTGGTCGCTGCCGCCATCGCTGACGAAGCGGGACAGAGTGTAGTTGACCTTAAGGTCAAGACCGCTCATACCGCGGAAAGGATTCTTGACTCGTTGCTGCCATTCGCTTTGCAATCCGTTGTACACCGAACGGCCCATGGGATAGTTCATGAACATACTTCCCACGTTTGGATTGATACCTCCGAAGGCCGCACCGGTGTCAGCCGTGAGGCCGTAGTAAGGGGCCGAATATCCTCCGTAGTAGGGGCCTCCGGAATCCAGGCCGAAGTCGGCGAAGTCATTGATCGTAGCGGGACCTGGCGGAGCGTGATGCACCCCGGGATGCAGCCCCGGGCAAGCTGCAATCGCTTGATCTATGGTCGTCACGCCGCAGGCCGCGAGCGTGCCAGCGATTGCGTTGTTTGCGGCGTTTAACTCCAGGTACCGGGAATCGCCGACATGGTTGACATCCACCCCGACCTGAAAGTGCAGCCCAATGTTGCGCAGGTAGTCCACTGTCAAAACGCCGCCCTTGGTGAGTTCACGTTGAAAGCCGATGTTCATCTGGTAAGAACGGGCGGTGCGGAAGTTAGGGTTGTACGGGTAACCAAGAGTTAAAGTGTTGCCCACAAAGTTCGGATTTGAGCCGGCTGCGCCAACTGCAGCAGTGGCCGCAATATATTGCGCTTGCAAGTCGGCCATCGCTTTGGCCGCGCCCTCGGCATTTACAGAACTGGGGCCCAATGGCGCGAAGCAAACCTGCGTCGCCAGATCATAGCCATCAATGGAATAGACGGGGTTTCCCTGAGTACTGCCTGCGACGGGCATATAAAAGGGAAGGGAACCCGCGCTTGCGCCCGGCTCACAGTTTAGATATGGGGTCTGGTTGAACAAGCCAGTAGCCAGTTTATTGCTGCGATCGTACGAGACGTTGTTGAAGATGTTGTTTTCGTAGTAGAGGCCTCCACCGCCGCGGATAGAAGTTTTCCCGTTGTGCCACGGATCCCAGGCAAAACCGACCTGCGGGGCGAAATTTAGATTGGGCTGCCGAACCCGGTTGCCCAGCCCCGTTCCCCACTGATCAAGAAGGTTCCCGGTGCAGGTAATCAAAGTCGTCTCGGAGCACGGGATGGGCGCGAGATCGCTATCCGTGCGTCCAGTGTCGCGGATATAACGCAATCCGTAGTTCAAAGTCAGGTTGGGCTTGATCTTCCAGCTATCGCCCACATAGGCCTCAAAGCGGGTATCGAACAAGCCACCAGCTGGGTAGCTAAAGGCGGGCAGTTCAGTGCTGAAACCCTGGCCATTGCCCAGGTACGCGCCAGCGAGAGGATAGTCGGAGACATTAGGATCGCAGCCGCTGAAGTTGGTGCCAAGGTTACAAGAGTAGAACGGCGTCGTCTGCACGCTTCCGGCAGGCAGCAGATTAAAGTTGACATAGGAATACAGCAACGGGGCCAGCCCATTGAAAGAGGCAAACCCTCCGGTGGAGATGCCGTTGACAGTACCGCCGAAGCGAATGATGTGCGCCCCCAATACCCGGCTGGCGTCGTATTTGATCTGCTTGTTGCTCTGGAACGTCTGCTGCGGAGCCAGATAGTTAGGTCCCGTGTATAGGGCGGTGTCGTTAAAAAAGATCTCAGCGTTAGGGAACGGATTGATCGACAGCGGTTGCGAATCGGTGGCGCCGATGATCTGGTTGTGAAACTTGAAGTATCCGAGGCGGATGGCGTGAGACCAGTTGCCTTCGGTGATGTCGATGCCGATGGCATGAGTTGGGGCGTAGTCTCGATTGGCGTAATAGGAGAAACCGGTTGCGGCGGAGGAGGTGGAATAATTCCAGTCGTAGGCGAACTTATAAAAAACGCGGATGTGCTCGGTGGCCTGCCAGTCAAGGCGCGCGCTGACCTGCGAACTCTTGAAGGGAGAGTCGATGCCTTGCGTCAGGAACTGAAAGGGAGCGCCGGCCACGATCGAATTGGCACTGTCCTGTTTGAGCCGTTCGGAATCGATAAAGAAAAAGAGCTTGTTCTTGATGATAGCGCCGCCGAAGCGGCCGCCGAACTGGTTGCGCTGAAATTCCGGAGACACCGCACCGGGAAGATCCGCAAAACCCACGCTGTAATCGCGGAACTGGTAGAAGGCCTGGCCATGATACTGATTTGTGCCGGAACGCGTTGCCAGGTTGACAGAGCCGGTGCTCGTGATCTCAGTCGAAATATCGAGCGAGGAGCGGCCAATGCTGAATTCCTGAATGGAACTTAGCGCGATGTTCTGTGTAGTGGTGCCGACAGTCTCGTCGCTGACGTCGAGGCCATCCACTTCGATACGCGGAGTGCGGCCGAAATCTCCGTTGATGGAAATGGAGTTGTAGCCGACCTTGGTGGGATCAAAGTTTTGCCCATCCTGCATCTGGACGCCCGGTTCCAACTGGGCAAGATCGAGAAAGCTGCGCCCGTTCACCGGCATGTTGTCGATCTGCTCGCCACTGAGCACGCCTTGCACCGCGGATTGTTCAGTATTGACGGTGACAGCGGAGGCTTGCACCTCAACCGTAGTGGTTTCCTTGCCGACCTCTAGCTTCACATTGCCCGAGGAGGTCACCGTGATCTGGACCGGAATAGTCAGTTGCTCCGTCTTGAAGCCCTTGGCCTGTACGCGAACCTGGTAATCTCCGACCGGCAGACCTCCGGAGTTGTAGGTGCCGGCTGAAGATGTCTTGACGGTGACGACCTGCCCAGTAGAGAGGGATTTAATAGTTATGATCGCACCTGGCACGACCGCGTTGGTCTGATCGGTGACGGTTCCTTGAATGCTGCCCTGGCTGACCGTAGTTTGGGCGAACGAAAAAGAAGACAACGACGATACTAGCAACACTGCAATGACAGCCTTTGAAAGCAGGCAAGAGAAATGGCGTTGACGGCGAAGACCAGAAGCAGACATGGGGCACCCTTTCGATCTGGAAAGCCGACATTCTACACTGGCCCGCAAGCGCCCGCCATACTTCTGTCGCGTATGATATTTTTCGATGGTTCGCATTAGGGCTAAGGGCGTGCTCTTTCGATTCGATCGAAGGCATTCTGAATAAACTCATGTCTAGAAAATCCCGCGTTTTTGCCACCTGCGATATTGGAGAAGCGATTGAACTGCTTCGCCGCCGCGGCTATGAAGTTGAGGTTTATCCGCAGCCGGAAGCACCGCCGAAGAGTCTGATCATTGAAAAGGTGAAGTCCGGTATCGACGGCTTGATCACCACGTTGCGCGATCCCGTTGATGCCGAAGTCTTCGAAGCCGGCAAAGGGATGCTGAAAGTCGTGGCGCAGTATGCCGTCGGATTCGACAACATCAACCGTGCCGACGCGAACCGCTATAAGGTTCCATTCACCAACACCGCCGACGTGCTCACAGAGGCGACCGCGGAGTTCGCCTTCTTCATGCTGGGCATGCTGGCTCGCAAGATGTGGCCGGCCGAGCATCTCACCCGCGACAACCAGTGGGGATACTGGCATCCCTACCTGCCGTTTCTCGGCGATGAGGTGACGGGCAAAACCATCGCGATCATCGGCACGGGACGCATCGGACTCGCCATGATCAAGAAATGCGCCGGCTTCGACATGAACATGCTGTGCTACGACCCGGCCTATGAGAACCACGATTACATCAAGGCCATTCAAGAAACTATGGACCTGCGCCAGGCACGCGGCATTTCAAGGGAAAAGACCTGGATCAAATATGTCAGGTTCGAAGAAGCTCTGCGCGAAGCCGACTTCGTCAGCGTGCATGTCCCGTTGTTGCGTGCGGAGGAAAGTGCCACACCTACCTATCATCTGTTCAACGAAAAAACTCTGCGGCTGATGAAGCCGACCGCATTTCTGATAAACGACGCGCGCGGGCCTGTCATCGATGAAACTGCCCTGGCGCGCGCTTTGCGGGAGAACTGGATCGCCGGGGCTGCGCTTGATGTATACGAAAAAGAACCACTGCCGGCCGATTCGCCGCTGCGCGACCCCGCTATCGCCGACCGCTGCCGCTTGATGCCGCACTTTGCCAGCGCCGCGCGCATCACGCGCCTCTCCACCGATCCCAACAAAGGCATGGCGGGACGATGCATTCAAGGGTTGATCGACGTGCTCGAAGCGAACTACGGCGGTGATATTACGAAAATGCCTTACGTCGTGAACAAAGAGGCGTTCGGAAAGTAATCGGCAGGAGCAAGACCACTCTAGATGTTCTCCGACCGCACCAACTGGAAGCTCACGCGCAATCGCCTGACCCATGCGCTCGAAGACGTCAAATCGAGCGTGCGCATCCTCGATCTGACGATTTCAAATCCGACACGGGCTGGGCTGCGCTATGACGACGCCCTTATCCTCCAATCATTGGCTTCGCCGCGAGCGCTCGATTACGATCCCCAACCCAAAGGGTTACTCAGCGCCCGCGAAGCAGTGGCGGCCTATTACCGGCAAGAGCACAACGTTACTGGGTTTGATCCGGAGCAGTTGGTCCTGACCACAAGCACCAGCGAGGGTTATTCGTTCGTCTTCCGCTTGCTATGCAATCCGGGCGATGAACTGCTGGTTCCGAAGCCGAGCTATCCCTTGTTTGAATTCCTTGCCGACTTGCAAGACGTCAAGCTTGTGCCTTACCCCTTGATTTACGATCACGGCTGGCAGATGGATTTTCCGTCACTACAGAAGGTCGTGACGGAACGGACACGGGCCGTCGTAGTGGTTCACCCCAATAACCCCACGGGTTCGTTCGTGCATCCACACGAGCAGGAATCGCTGAACCGTTTTTGCCATGAACATGGGCTCGCGCTGATTGCCGATGAAGTGTTTCTCGACTACGCGCACGATCGAGGGGCGCAACGTAGCTTCGCTTCGAACCAGGAAGTGCTGACCTTCGCGCTGAGTGGACTTTCCAAAATCTCCGCCCTACCGCAAATGAAGGTGGCATGGATCGCCACCAGTGGCCCGGCGACGCAAATCGAGACAGCGCTAGCGCGACTGGAAGTCATCGCTGACACATATCTTTCCATGAACGCGCCCATCCAGTGGGCGACCCCAGCGCTACTCGGTCAGCGGCAAAACATTCAGCGGCAACTTCTCGACCGCATACTCGGCAACCTGGCCGAACTCGACCTCCAGCTCGCCGCGCAGACGACTTGTCAACGTCTGCGTGTGGAAGGCGGATGGTATACAGTGCTGCGCGTCCCGGTCACGCAGACTGATGACGAACTGGCAGTTGCTCTGTTGCGGGGAAAATCTGTGCTGGTGCATCCCGGTCACTTCTACGACTTTCCGAGCGACGGATATTTGGTCTTGAGCTTGATCACGACGCAGGATGATTTCAGGGAGGGTATCAAGCGGCTGCTGGAAGCTGTTGTTACGTGATGCCGAGGCTGCGTCCGCGGAAAACAATTCGCTTTACTTCACGAAAGAGTATGTTGGATGATCAAGTCGTGAGGTTTTTCTTTTTCAGCTTGTCCCTGTGCCTCCTGTTCCTTCTGTCTGGCTGCTACAGCGGTTCGCGCCCTTCGCACATTGGCCGTGCAGCGCCTGACTTCACCGTGCAAGACTCCGACCGAAAGGTTACGTTGAGCCAGCTTCGCGGCGATGTGGTCGTATTGAATTTTTGGGCTACCTGGTGCCCTCCGTGCGTAGACGAACTACCTTCCCTGCTCTCCATGCAGCACCGCATGAGAGACAAAGGCGTAGTCGTGCTGGCCGTGAGCATAGACGTGGATTCCGACGCCTATCACCGCTTTCTCAAAGAGCGCAACGTCAACTTGCTGACGGTCCGCGATCCGGAGCAGAGAAGCAGTACCTTATACGGTACCTTTGGCTGGCCCGAGACCTACATCATCGACCGCAAAGGTGTGCTGCGGCGCAAATTGATCGGGCCCGTGGATTGGAATTCGCGCGACATAACAGAGTTCCTCAGCAGCCTGTAACGCCGCGGGGGATCGCTATCCCTTTAGCCACGGATTACTCTCCCGCTCTTCTCCAATGGTGGTCATCCCACCGTGCCCTGGGACAACCACGGTGTCATCGGGCAGTGCCAGCACCGTTCCGTGCAGCGATTGCAAAATCTTCTGCATAGAGCCGCCAGGCAAGTCGGTGCGGCCGATTGAACCGGCGAAGAGCGTGTCGCCCGCGATCAGTGTTTTTTCGGCAGGGAAGTAGAGGCAGATGCTGCCTTCGGTGTGCCCCGGCGTATGTAGAACGCTGGCGGCGTGTGCGCCGGCCTTCACGGTGTCCCCGGTGCTCAGACTTTGATCAATCTCGACTGCGCCGGGAGGAGCCACGCCAATCCAGGCGGCCTGCACGTCGAGCATCTTGAGCAGAGCATAGTCGTTCTGGTTCAGCAGGATGGGCGCCCCCGTGGCCGCGCGCAGTTTCATCGCGCCTCCGACATGATCGATATGCGCGTGAGTGATAACGATCTGCTTTACTTGCAGATTATGTTTGCGCAGGAGCGCGACAACGCTCTCAATGTCATCGCCGGGGTCGATGACCATGGCCTCATGCGTGCTCTCGTCGCCAATGATCGAGCAGTTGCACTGTAGTGGCCCGACGGGAAGAATCTCGTGAATCATCTTTCCATTGTAACGAGTCCCGAGTAACTGGTCCTGAGTTCCGGGATGAACCTGTTCCGACTTGCCACGAAGCGCGGCTGGCGAGACAATACGCCAACGTGCTTGGGAGGGTTCCTGTGGCCGCTAAATACCGTCAGCATGGATATCAGGATCGCGACCGCGAGGAAAAGCCGCGCAAGGAGTCTGGAGAAAAGCCGGCTTCGGTGCCGCCCGCACGACGCGACTACAGCATGGGGCCGAAGCCAGTGAATATGCCCGGCACGCGCGCCGTCTCGCGCTGCGCGCAATGTGGCACTGTGCTGCAGGCAATTCCTCAGACGGGTCTTTGTCCCAAGTGCGGTTTCGAACTCCATTCCTGCAAGCAATGCATGTTTTTCGACCCCGGAAGCCGTTTCGAATGCATGCAACCAATAAAAGAACGCATCACCAAGAAAGACGCGCGCAACGATTGCACCTTCTTTGAGATTCGCGTGACCAGAGAAAAAGAAACGTCCACTCCCGCCAGTCTGCGCCCCAACGACGCACGCCAGGCGTTTGAGAATCTATTCAAGAAGTGAGTCGCACTGATTACGCTACTTCGCTTACGGTTTCTGCGTGGGCCTCAAGAGAATCTCGCTCACAAACGACTGGGGGCTTTGCGTCACCAGCATCGCCACCGTATGCGCCACGTCTTCCGGTTGCAGCATCTTCGCGGGATCTTTACCGGCGTGCGGGCTGAGATCAGTGTTTGTCGACCCAGGACAAATTACAGCTACGCGGATGTTGTAGCCACGCAACTCCTCCGCTATGGAATAGCTCAATCCGTTCAATCCCCATTTTGATGCGGCGTAAGCTGCGCCGTTCGGCAGCGCATTCTTTCCCGCGAGCGAAGAAATGTTGATGATGTGGCCAAATCGCGCGCGAATCATCATCGGCGCGAACGCCCGAGTAGTATAAAAAACGCCCCTGAGATTCGTGTTGAGGATCTGCTCCCAGGCGTCAGGGGGGAGTTGGTGGAGCGGTCCGCCGAATCCGCCGACGCCCGCATTATTAACCAGGATATCGACGCGCCCGAAGGAAGCCTCGATGCGCTTGGCCGCAGCCTCAACCGACTGAAGATTGGTTACGTCGCAAAGAACCACCTCAGCTTTTCCGCCCACTTGGGCGATTGCCTGCGCAGAGGAGTCCAGAGTGGCCCGAGTGCGTCCGCAAAGAACGGCCGTAGCGCCCAAACTGGACAACTCCTTTGCTATGGCGGCACCGATACCTCGGCCTGCACCGGTAATAACTACCAGTTGTCCGGTTAGAGGCTGAGTCGTATTCTTCAGAACCGTGCTCATTGGAATCTCCTTCAGTCCTGCGGAAGATGCACTCCCGGCGCGTTCCTATTCCGCAGAGAAGGCTAGAAGTAAAGGTTCTCCACGAGATGCGGCTTTTGCATCTTATACAATAGCTCCAGTGGCGAGTGGGAAGTCGCTTGCCTTCGGAGCAAGAGGTACTTATAATCCGGCAACCGGGAATGAAAGGGTCAGTCGCCATGCCTCCCCCAAGTTGACTTCTCTTGCGGGCGTGGCAGAATGCTACCTGGCAACTCCCCAAAGGCGAATCTGCAGCGCAAGAAGCAGTCAGAATGCAGCCAGAGCAATAAGAAATAGAAATATCAGTTTCGCAAGATTGTGAATTTCCCTCGATCCAAGGAGCCATACTGATGAAAAAGATTCTGGTCACGGTTGTGCTTGGAGTTGCTGTACTCGCAGCGGCCAAGGACGCGGTGCCACCACTGGGACAAGCAGCACAACCGTCCGCGTCACCCGCGCAGGGCCCGGTTATTAAAGACCCCGCCGAGTACAACGCCTATGTTGCCGCCACCAAGCAGACGGATCCCAAGGCAGAGATCAGCGGCCTGGAAGCGTTTCTGACGCAGTATCCCAACAGCATCATGAAACCACAGGCTCTTGACATCCTCATGGCGCTATACCAGCAGACGGGCGACCCTAAAGTGATGGATGCAGCCAAGCGCGTGCTAGCCGTGAATCCGGATAACGTGAAGGCGCTGGTAGTGCTGGCCTTCAGTGAGCGCGCCGCGCAGAATTGGGCCGATGCCAAGACGCACGCCGAGCACGGATTGGAGGTGCTGCCGAAATGGACGAAGCCGGACGGGCTCTCGGACGCGGATTTTGCCAAGCAGAAGACACAGTTTGGCACAATCCTCGAAAGCATCGCCGGATTCGCTGCTCTGCAGTTGAAGGATTTCACCTCGGCTCAGAAGCATCTCCGAGCCGCGGTAGAAGCTGATCCCAATAATGTCGAAAATGTCTACCCTCTCGCCATTGCTTCGCTGCCTCCCTCAACGCCTCCCGACGAGATCAACGGACTGTTTTTCATTGCACGCGCCGCTAACCTGGTCACGGACCCAAATGCCAAAGAGCAGGTAAAGAAGTTTGGCCGTAATAAATACATGCACTATCACGGCGGAGACGATGGATGGAACGAGTTGCTGGCTCAGACTGCGACTACTCCGCTCCCGCCATCGGGCTTCACCATCAAACCCGCACCCACTCCAGCCGAACAGGCCCACAACATGGTCGTAGCTACTCCGCCGGATAAGATGGACTTCGCGCAATGGGAATTTATTCTGTCTAACGGCTCACAAGCGGACCAGGATACGGTGTGGAACGCCATCAAAGGGAAAGCTGTACAGTTGGGTGGCACGGTGATCAAAGTATCGCCGACCCAGATCGAAATTGCCGGAAGCCTTGACGACATCGATGCCAAGAAGGCCGACATCACACTCACGTTCGAGGCTCCAGTTCCCGCGAGGCTTCTCCCTAAGGAAGGCGCCAGTCTGGACTTCCAAGGCGAGCCCGCCTCTTACACTCCGAATCCATTCATGATGGTCATGGAAAAGGGCATGCTGCCGAAGCCGAAGGTCGCGCCCAAGCCTACGGTTCACCACAAACCCGCTGCTCAATAGTTCAAGTGGGATCTAAACAAGAGGCAGCCCCGCGAGGGCTGCCTTAGTTTTTGGGACAATGAGCTGGGCTACCGTCTGTGACAAGCACGAGCGCCCGGGTGACGAGCTGTCGACCTAGCGCACCGCCTTCTTTTCCAGCGACACTGGCCGCGCGCTGCGTGGAGGCCTTTTCGCCCCGTCACGAAGCTGGCGCACGTCGATCTTGAGTTCGTCGATGGTCCGGCTGAGCGTATTGCGATGCATCCCGAGTTCGCGGGCCGCGCGGCACTGGTTGCCTTTATTTTCCTGAAGAACGGTGAGGATAAAGCGCTTCTTGAACTCGCGCACGCCTTCGGAATAGAGAATGTTGCTTTTGTACATTTGCAGGATTAGTGCTTCCAGTTGATCTTTCACGTTAGTTCTCTCTCTCTTCGTTCAAATGTCAATAGTGTGAACTCGCTGGCGCGGCCTTTATTTTGGCTTGGAAGCGGAAGTGCCGTTCAATTCCTTCGGGCTCCGATGCAGAAAGTCGAGTCCCTCGTAGAATCGGGCCCGCAACGCTGACGGCGCCACCCAGATCGCTGCCCTTCCCACCACCAGGAAATAGGGCGCCAGTTGCGAATTCTCCAGCATCTTCGAGGTAGGCGTGAACGCCGTCATTCCCATCAGGACCACGGCCACCACCAGCCCGCCCTTCAACACACCCAACAATGCGCCCAAAAACCGGTCCAACCCACTCAATCCGGCCGCCTTCATCAACTTACGTGCGATCTTCGCGGCAATGCCGAAAAAGATCAAGATCGCAAAAAAGATGATGAGGAAGCCGAGAATCTCGGCCAGCCACTCGTTCTTCAAAAACGTCATCAACCACTCCGCCAGGTGTTGATAGCGCCAGGCGGCGACAACGTAACCAATCACTAATCCGGCCATGCTCAGAGCTTCCGCGAAGAAGCCCTGGATGGCCGCCGATACCACGTTCAGCAACACGAGCACGACAATGAACCAGTCTGCCGCGGCCATGCTACTCTCCCGCCCACCCTCTTGCGAGCAATTGTTTGCGAGAGCCTGCGGTTTGCTCTAGTGAAAAACCCGAAAAACGCTCGCGCTCACACATCCAGCTTATGCCCCGTGATCTGGAGATAAGCGTCGAGATACTTCTCACTCGTTCGGCTCGCTACTTCGGCTGGCAGAGCCGGAGCAGGTGGCTGTTTGTTCCAGCGAATTTCTTCCAGGTAGTCGCGTACGTATTGCTTGTCATAGGACTCCTGGCCTCTGCCCGGCGCATACTTCGCGGCGGGCCAGAAGCGGGAGGAATCCGGCGTGAGTACCTCATCGGCCAGCGTGATTCCCTTGGCAGTTCGTCCAAACTCGAACTTGGTGTCGGCGATGATGATACCGCGCTGGCGAGCGTAGGCAGCGGCCTTTTTGTAGATCCGAAGGCTGATCTCGCGCAAGTGGCTTGAGGCCTCTGCTCCCAATATCTCGCACATCCGCGCAAAGGAGATGTTTTCATCATGGCCGGTCACCGCCTTGGTGGCCGGAGTGAAGATGGGCTCCGGGAAGGCCTCAGATTCGCGCAGCCCTGCCGGCAAGGGGATGCCACACACTTTGCCCGTTGCCTGGTATTCCTTCCACGCCGACCCCGAGATATATCCGCGCACGACGCACTCGACGGGAAACATGTCAGCGCGCTGGACGATCATCGACCGCCCGCGCAACTGATCGGCATATTTCGTCAAAGCTGGCGGATAGTTATCGATATCCGCGGTGATGAAGTGGTTGGGCACGATGTCGGAAAGGAAGTCGAACCAGAACAGCGAAATCTGGGTTAGGACCCGCCCCTTGTGAGGAATGCCGGTGGCAAGCACGTAGTCGAAGGCGGAAATGCGGTCGGTGGCGATGAACAGCAACCGCTGATCATCGAGTTGGTAAACGTCGCGCACCTTGCCACTGGCGCGAAGTTCAAGGTCAGGGAAATCAGTTTGCAGAATTACAGGATCGAGAAGGTCTGAGTTCATGTTTGAAATTTTACAGGGTAAGGAGCGAGGCGTATTTTAGACTCTCAGAAATTTTTGTCAACGGCAGAGATTGCAGCAGAGTAAGAAGTCCGTATCCTATTGATTGGGGAAACCTTGGCAGCCAGGAGCATCCTTAAAGCGAGGATGAACTCGAAAATTGCTAGTAGGGCTTGTGGAAAAGCTGAGGATGAAAGTGGATATCGTGGCCGTGGGAAAAGAACTCCTCGCAGCTGAATCCTGACAGTTGCAATTACCACGGTTACCTCCCCAAGCGCCTGTCTCGCAGCTAAGCTGGAGCTTCACGAGGGCTCTCATGCGTCTCAGGTTTCCATTCTTTTTGTCAGTGCTGGCGGCGGTGAGCCTCGCGTTCTCTGGTACTTTCTCATTCGCCCAGCAGGACGACGAGGAAGTTCAGCGCAAGGTGGTGACCAGGGTGGCGCCGGTCTACCCCGACTTAGCCCGGAAGTTGAAGCTCCGCGGGGTTGTGAAGCTGATTCTCGTAATTGCCCCCGACGGCAGGGTAAAGTCCACCGAAGTGATGGGAGGAAACCCAGTGCTTACTCAGGCTGCAGTTGAGGCGGTGAGTAAATGGAGATACGAGCCGGCGTCTCAGCAGACTCACGGAATGGTCGAACTAAGGTTCGATTCGCACTGAACCCGCGCAACAAACTCTTCTAGGCTGCTCCAAAGCGCACCGACACCAGCTTCGAAACCCCCGGTTCCTGCATAGTCACTCCGTAGAGCACGGGCGCAATACTCATCGTCTTTTTGCTGTGCGTGATGAGCACGAACTGCGTCTTGATGCTCATTTCTTTCACCAGTTCGGTGAAGCGGCCGATGTTGGCTTCGTCGAGCGGCGCATCCACTTCGTCAAGAATGCAGAACGGGCTGGGCGTGTACTGGAAGATGCCGACCAGCAGCGCAAGCGCGGTAAGCGCCTTTTCGCCTCCAGAGAGCAGCAAGACACTCTGCAGGCGTTTCCCGGGAGGCGACGCGACTACATCGATGCCACTCTCCGCAGAGTTTTCTTCATCGGTCAGCTTCATGAAAGCATGCCCGCCGCCGAAAAGCTTCTTGAAAGTTTCTCCAAAGTTCTCATTGATCTTGGTGAATGCTTCCTGGAACTTCTGGCGCGAGACTTCGTCAATCTCGCGGATGGTTGCCGCCGTGTTCTCGATCGATGAGATAAGGTCTTTACGTTGGGCATCGAGAAACGTGTGACGCTCAGCGGTTTCGCGGTATTCTTCGAGCGCCATCATGTTTACCGGTCCCATGGCCTCGAGCTTGGCGCGCATCTCGCGATAGGACTGGTCGCAGGCCGCGAGTTCTTGTCCAGTAACGAGAGCGATCGTGGTGTCGGCCGACAAGGCGTCGCGTTCGATTCCGAGTTCGTTCAGGCAAGTATCCGCCATGTACATGGCATCGGCCTGCAACTTGGCTGCGGAGGCTTGCAACTCGCCGCGGCGGTCGCGTGCCTGGTCGAGGAGTTGGCGGGCATTGCGGAGAAGCTCATCGATCTCGGTGAGGCGCGCCCGGAGTTGATCTTTCTCGAATTGCAACAACCCCTCGCGCGCCTGGCCTGCATTGCGCTCCGCCGTGAAGTCGGCGGCTTGTTGCTCGAGTTGAAGGTTCTCGGTTTCGCGCTGCACTTTTTCGGCGGCTGCCGCTTCGATCTGCGCAGCTAAAGCGTGAAGCCGTTCGTTCATTTCGGTGAACAGGGACTCGATGCGTCCGAGCGCGGCCGTGGCCGAGCGATGGCGTTCTTCGAGCGCAGCGACGCGGGCCACGCGCTGCGAACTAGTCTGGGCGGCGTCTTCGCGGCGCTGTCGAAGGACGCCGAGATGGTCCTGAGCTAACGCGATTTGCTGCTCGAGTTGAGCGCGAGTTTGTTCCAGCGCGGCGATTTCCTCCCGCCGCGCCGAAACGATCGCTTCCTGCTCGGCCCGTTCCGTGGCAAGGCGCTGCAAGTCGGCTTGCGAAACACTCATGCGTTCGATGACGCGGGCCATTTCAGAGTCGAGTTGCTGCAGCATGTGGCCTGACGTCATCGACTGGTGCTCGGATTCTCGCTTCTCGGTGTCAAGACGTTCGAGCAGGGAAGTGAA
>Ga0187871_10001339_pt1 | contig 21570 bp, 14 predicted proteins | sample June2016WEW_16_1_FD_132988 | JGI IMG/M metagenome (GOLD analysis project Ga0187871, IMG submission 132988) | Peatland microbial communities from SPRUCE experiment site at the Marcell Experimental Forest, Minnesota, USA - June2016WEW_16_10 | ecosystem: Environmental > Terrestrial > Soil >...
CCTGTTTGTATTGGGCCGCGGCCAGGCTGTACTGCCGCCCGACAAAGTAGATCCACCCCAGGTCGGTGTTGTAGATCAATGAGAGCGGATCGAGGTCGAGCGCCTGCCGCATCTCGACGGCGGCCTTTCCGGTTCGTCCCAGAGGGGCGAGCAGCAGGGTGGCATACCAGTGGTGCGCCGGGGCGGAGCGCGGGTCGAGCGCCAGCGCGCGTTGGAACTCCCGCTCGGCGCCGGACCAGTCCCAGTCGGCCAATACCTTGGCGCCCGCCAGCGAAGTATGGGCTTCCGCCAGACTGTCGTCCAGCTCGATGGCCTTAGCTGCCGCCAGCCGCGCTTTGGCCAGCGCACCCAGCGCCCCGGATGTGCGCGGAGAATCGAGTGCTTGCAGATCGCTGGCGTCCGCCAGGCCGGCATAGGCGGGCGCGTAACCGGGATCCTTCGCCACGGCCCGCGCAAAATAGCCGGCCGCTTTGATTAAGTCTTGTGTATCGCGCCGGTTCCAGAAATATCTTCCCTTGAGGTACAGTTCGTACGCTTCGGGATTGAGGGGACGAGTCACCGCGGCCGTCTTGGGGGCCAGCTTGACGGCTACCTCGCGCGCGATCGCCGTGGCCACCTCGCGCTCGAAACCTAACAAGTCTCGCAGTTCGCCGTCGTAGCTCCGCGCCCAGACGTGCGTGTCGGTGGAGGTTCGGATCAATTGTGCGGTAATGCGGACGTGCTCGCCGGTCCGCATGGCCGAGCCCTCCAGAACCGCATCCACCTTCAGTTCGCGCGCGATCTGATCGATCGGCTTGCGCGTGTTTTTGTAGCGCATCACCGAGGTGCGCGAGGTAACCTGCAGGCGCTCGATTTGGGCTAGTGCGGTGATGAGTTCCTCGGTGATCCCGTCGGCGAAGTAATCCTGCGCGGGATCGCCAGACAAGTTCACCAGTGGCAAGACCGCCAGGGAATGCAAAGCCGGGCCGGAAAGCCGGGCGCGTCCGTACTGAATCAGCAGCGCCGCCACGGACAGGAGGCCGGCGCAAGCCGCCGCCAGGGTCCCGCGCCGCCGGCGGCGCCGGGCTCCAATAAGCGGGGCTTTGGAAACGATCTGAACCCCCTCCCCTTGTGGGTCCACATTTTGCCGGCACTCGCGCACATCGCCGACAAACCGGTAGCCCTGCCTGGCCTGCGTCACGATGTAAGGATGTCCGTCCGGGCTCTCGCCCAAAGCCTTCCGGAGGCTGGAAACGTTGCGCCAGAGGTTGCCCTCTTCGACCACCGTGTCCGGCCATAGGCGCCCGGACAACTGATCCTTGGTCAGCAGCTCGCCGTGGGATTCAAGGAGCGCCAATAGAATATCGAACGGCTTGCCGGCTAAAGCGACGGGCTGACCGTCCTTGAGCAGAACGCGTTTTTGGGGATCGGCGCGAAACGGACCGAAATCGTATAGCCGCCGGGGCGCTTTTTCCGGATTTTTCAGGGTTTTTCCGGTTTCCTCCATGGTCTCCGTAGGGCCGGTCCCCTCAGAATGGGTCGAGCAACAAAGGCGGCTGAGATGACGAGGCCAACATCGCAATTCTACACCGCGCGGCCGATACACCGTTGGCCTAGTACGGCCAAGACCGTTCCAGTCCGCTGTTTGCATCACAGGAGAGAAAAATGAAAAAACAAATCGTAACCGCAGCTTTGAGCCTTGCCTTGCTAAGCGCACCCCGCATGGTGGCCTCGGACTTCACCTTCGTGAAGATCCCGGTGTCTAACAGCATCCAAACCAACCTTGTGAGTACTTTTCCCACAGGCCTCTTCAAGGCGGCCAACAATCTGAAAACTCCGTTTGAGATTCCAGCCAAGCCGGATACCTGCGGGAACACCGGTAAGGGCGCCTGCAACTTCTATGATGGTTTCGGAACCGGCGGGAACGGCCAGTCGATCACCCTGACCGTCGCGGTTCCCCACCCAACCCTGGTGTACACGCTGATGAATGCCTACTCGGCCGGCTTTTCGACCCAGATCGCGACCATCGAGTTCGTAGGCAGTTCGGGCACCACCGAAACCTTCCCGTTAATCGGCGGTGCGAACATCCGCGACTTCTTCCAGGGAAGTTTCGCTAATTCGCTGAATAACGGAATACCGAACATGACCGCCGTGAATGCCTTCACGTGCGTAGCTCCCGCCACCTGCCTGGGCGCCGCGGGAACCGGCAACGTCAACGACGGGTTCTCCGGCACCTACAACCTCGACGAACAGGAATATGCGCTGGATGCCGCTTTCGCCGGCCAGGAGCTGGTGCAGATCATCCTCACGGATACGGCCGACAACCAGGACCCGATTTTGCTGGGAGTCACGGCGATGTCACAAACTACGGACGCACCCAAGGTCAACAGCTTCTCCCCAGAGAAAGGCAAAGTGGACGCCACGGTAACAATCCACGGGAACGACCTGATCGGTGCTACGGCCGTGACCTTCAACGGCGTGCCCGCCAGTTTCACCGTGGATACTGTCCTGACAATAACGGCCACGGTTCCCGCCGCCGCGACCACCGGTCCGATTGCGGTGACCACCCCACACGGCACGGCAACCAGTAAAACGGACTTCACCGTGAAATGACGCGGGTGCGCCACACCATATGGAAGCCCGGCGGGATATGAAATTTCCCGCCGTCGATATAGAACACGCCGGCGCCGGGAAGCGCGTCAATCGCGACTTTCTGCGCGTGGTTGTCGAAGTAGGTGAGCGGACGGTGGGTACCGGCGGACTTGGCGTCGAGGTCCACCATCTCGCCATAGAACGTAGCATGTGCGCCGGCCCATTCGACGTCCGAGAGCTCGATTCCCACGGCGAAAGGCTTTGCACCGGAATTGCGATCCAGCTTGCGGATGTGGCCGGTGATCACGGCGCCGCGCGGCAACATCAACTCGCCGTTTTGCCGGACGTCCTCAACCACGCGCCCACGCAGCGGATCGCCTACCGAAGCGGTCTTCGAAACGATGGCGGCCTCCAACTCGACCGGGACCAGCAGGCCAGCCGGAAGATCCACTTCGCGCGTGGCCTTGGGGCTCTCCGGAAGACTGGCGGGAGGCGCATCGAAGCGAATCGTCGATTCACTCCGGTACTCGCGGCAGTCGGAGAATTCGATGACATCGCGGCTCGCCTCGCCGGAGAAATGCGTCATCGTGAGTTCGGTGCGTTTTGGCAGCAGCGCGGCGCCGGCGCCGATGCGCGTGCGCGCATAGTTCGTTTGGAACACCGCCTCCTCGAGGCGCAGGCTGTACGGCATAGCCTCGCCGTACACGTCGAGCCGCATCAGGTCCAAAGAGAGCGGATCGAACCAAAACGAGCCCTTGGCGGCCACTACCTCTGAACCGGTTCCGGTCGTGATTTCGAAACCGCTGTCTTGTGAAGTGAGATGGAACTGGCAATGGATGGAGGCTTGCCCGGCCAGTTTCTCCGCGCCCAAGCATTCAAAAGTGCCCTTCCCTGCGACGAACAGCTTGTGCGAAAACATGGCGAACATGCCGGTGCCTATGGCGCCGCTGGTCACCATGGACGTGACGTCCCGATCCTCGAAGTGGTGGGAGCCAGGCCATGCGAATAGTTCTTTCCCCGCCACGCTGGAGACCTCCAGCCGCACCGTATCGACAGGCTTAAAAGCGCGGGAATGCGGGTCGCGATGTGCGCGCTCGATGGTTTCGAGGCAGGTGTAGTTGGGAATGGTGGTCATATCCTGCCGGACTCTTTCCTGGAATCGAGCCAACTGGCCGTCGCCGGGCGACTCACCGGCAGCGCCCGAAGTCGCCGCAAGGTATACGACGCCAAGCCACACGCCGCGGGAGTGTACTGTGGTGCGCCGACGGCTACCCATAACCCACTAATATCAAAAGACTATTGTAAAGCCGTCTACCCCAAGATACCATTCAAACTTCAGGTATTAGACATAACCAGATCTGAAACTATTTACCATGGGGAGCCAATCGGCGCGAATTTTGAAGTTCTGTTGGGCAGTAGCCGGAACCGCCCTGTCATTCGGACTTCTGCTGGCGCCGGCTTCCGGCGATGCCGCGCACACGCCCGCGCATGTCTACACGGCGACACCGCGATTCGATCCCGATGCATGGACGTGTGGGCAGGATCGCTTCCCCAAAGGAGCGGCCATCCGGCTGGTGTCTGCCTCGGAATCCCGGGACATCGCGCCGGGCTTTTTCGCTTCCGCCGATCCGGAAGTTTCGTTCGACGGACAACGCGTCCTCTTTGCGGGCAAACCGCGGCGCGGAGATCCCTGGCAGATTTGGGAAACCACGGTGAGTGCGCCCTCCGGCACCGCCCAATCGCGGCGTATCGGCGCGTGGCCCGAAGATTCGATCCGGCCGCTGTATCTGCCGGACGGCAAAATCGTCTACGCGCGGCGAACGCCGCAAGGTTACCAGATTGAAGTGATGGCCCTGGCGGGCGGGCAGCCGCTGCGGATCACCTATGCGCCCGGGAATTACATGACGTGCGATGTCCTGCACGACGGCCGCGTGCTCTACGAAGGTCCGCATGCGGCGGCGGCATCCGGCACATCCGACTTATATACGGTATATCCAGACGGGAGCGGCGTGGAAGCCTACCGTTGCGATCACGGCGTAAGCCGGCATGCCGCGCGGCAGTTGGCCGGCGGCGATATCGTGTTCACCACGGACAAAGGTCTCGCCCGGTTCACGTCCGCGCTGGCCGTGCAGACGGATAACGTGCCATCGCGGGGTGGCGAATTCGCCGGACCCATGGCCGAGATCGGGGCGGCGGAATGGCTGGTGGCCTTCCGTGCGAATAACCGGACGCCGTACGCCATCCACAGCCTGAATCCGTCGAACGGCGGGCTCGCGAGGCTGGCGGATGCGCCGGGCGTCCAGCCGGTGCTGCTTGCCGCGCGGGAAGCCCCGCTGCGATTTCCATCGGGTCTGCACGATTGGGCAGGAGCCAATCTGCTGTGCCTCAACGCCTACACGTCGAAGACCCACATTACGGAAGGCGCCATCGGAAGCATTCGTCTCTATTCCCAGGGCGCCGCGGGCACGCCCGCGCTGCTGGGCGAGACTGCGGTAGAAAGCGACGGCTCGTTTTTCCTGCACGTGCCGAGCGAACAGCCGCTGCGCATGGAATTGCGGGACCGGTCGGGCCGGGTGCTTGAAGCCGAGCGGGGATGGTTCTGGATGCGGCGCGGCGAGCAGCGCGTCTGCGTCGGCTGCCACGCGGGTCCGGAACGTACGCCAGAGAATGCGGTGCCGAAAGTGCTGCTGCGCGCGGACGTCCCGGTGGCTATGACAGGGAGTACAAAATGACCAGAATCATATGCTGCGCTCTCCTGCTGGCCGGGTTGGCGTGGCCCGCCGACCCGCCCGCCGCCGTCACCATCCGTTTCGAAGACGCCACCGCCGCTTCCGGCATCCAGTTCACCCACACATTCGGCGCGCGCAAATTGGGCTCGCTGCTCGAGAGCACGGGTGCGGGCTGCGTCTGGTTCGACTACAACAACGATGGATTACCCGACCTCTACGTAGCCAACGGCCGGCCGCTGGGCGATGACATCCATCCCTATCCGCTGCGCCAGGCGCCCGCTACGCCGCCGCACAATCATCTCTACCGGAACGACGGCAACGGCAAATTCACGGACGTGACAGACAAGGCTTGCGTCGGCGGGGACCTCTTCAGCATGGCAACCATCGCGGCCGATTTCGATAACGACGGGCTTGTCGATCTGCTGGTCACCGGCTACGGCCACGTCACGCTGTATCGAAATAAAGGCGACGGCACCTTCGAAGACGTCAGCGCCAAGGCGGGCCTGAACGTGCCGGGCTGGTCGATCGGCGCAGCCTGGCTGGATTACGACCGCGACGGCTGCGTGGACCTCTTCATCGGACGCTACGTGAAGTTCGATCCCAAGTACCGCGCCTATTACGCGGCGGATAACTACCCCGGGCCGCTCGATTACGCCGGCAACACCAACATGCTATTCCACAACAACTGCAACGGCACGTTCACGGATGTGAGCCAGAAGTCGGGTATCTCAAAGTACATGGGCCGCGCCATGGGCGTAACCGCAGGCGATTTCGATGGCGACGGTTACCCGGACATTTACGTGGCTAACGACAAGACTGAGAACTTTCTGTTTCACAACAACCACGACGGCACGTTCACGGAAAAAGCCGTGCAGAGCGGGGTCGCCTATGGACAGAATGGCGAATCCACCTCCGCCATGGGACCGGCATTTGCCGACTTCGAGAATACGGGCCGCGTGGGGTTGTGGGTCACAGATTCACATTACAACCGTCTGCTGCGCAACAACGGCGCGGACTTCACCGATATCACGGAGGCGGCCGGCATCTCGCAGTTGACCGCGCAGTACGTGAGTTGGGGCACCGGGGTTTACGATTTCGACAACGATGGCCTGCGCGACATTTTCATCGCGCACGGCGGCCTGATCCACATGGTGCCGCAGGAGCACTCCATCTTCCGGAATCTGGGCGGCGGCCGGTTTGCCGATGTCGCCGGCACGGCCGGACCTTTCTTCGAAGTGAAGACAGTCGGACGCGGAGCATGCTTCGCCGACTACGACAACGACGGCAAAGTGGACGCTTTCATGGTGAACCTCGGCGGTCCGGGCTATCTGCTGCACAACACGTCGCCGGGCGTCAACCATTGGTTGGCTTTCAAACTGGTGGGCCGGAAGAGCAATCGCGATGGGATCGGCGCCAAAATCGAGGTGGCAGCCGGTGGGCATAAGCAGCAAGCCGAGCGCGTCGCGGGGTCGGGCTATCTTTCGCAGGACGATGCGCGCGTGCATTTCGGTTTAGGCGCGGCGGCGAAAGCGGATATCGTAACGATCAGGTGGCCAAGCGGTATCGTGCAGACGCTGCGGGAGGTGCCGGCCGACCGCGTCGTCACCGTGGAAGAGAAATAGGATGCCCCGCATATTCCTGGCCCTCATCTGCGGCATCGGGGTTCTTTGCGCGGCAACGCCGCGATACGCTTCACCCATCGAACTGGCCGCGTCCTCAGACGGCACACGGCTCTATGTGCTGTGCGAAGGCAACGATGAACTGGCTGTCATCGATGCGCGCTCGGGAGAAGTCGTGGGGCGCGTGCAGGTGGGCAGAGTGCCCAAAGGGCTGTCGCTCAGCGGCAACACCGCATACGTCGCCAATTCGTGGAGCGACACGGTTTCGGTAATAGACACCGCCTCGCTACAAGTGACGCGCACGCTCAAAGCCGGCTTCGAACCCAACGCGGTCTTTGCAACCAGATCGGAACTATATACCGCGAATCGCATCGGTAACGATGTTTCCGTAATCGACTTGGCCACGGGCGCGGAAACCGGCCGCTTGACGGCCGGACGCGGCGCCAGCTATCTGACCCCTTCGCCCGATGGCCAGTCGATTTACTGCACGCATATTTATCCGAACATCGGACGCCATCGCACGCCGCCGGAGTCCGAGATCACGGTTATCGATGCCGTGCGCCAGATCGTCCGCGAGCGCCGGCCGATCGACAACGTGGCCGGCGTCTTCCACGTCGCTTTCTCGAACGATGGCCGTCTGGGCATCGCCTGCCAGTTGCGCCCGAAGAACCTCGTGCCCCTGGCGCACGTCGAGCACGGCTGGGTGTTCGGCGATTCATTGACGTTGTTCGGCACGGACGTGGGCGAGCCGGTGCAGGTGCTGATCGACGAACTGGAACGCTATTACACGATGCCGTTCGGCGTAGTCATCGCCGCCGATAAGAGCACAGCTTACATCTCGACCACCGGCGCCAACAGCGTGACGGTAATCGACATCAAGCGCTTGCTCGATTTTGTCCGCGCGGCCTCCCCGCAGGCGCGGCAGGCGTTGGCCAACGACCTGTCCGCATCGGCGCACTTCGTCGCGGCGCGCATCCCGGTGGGCCGTGCGCCCAAGGGCATCGCCCTCTCGCCCGATGGCGCATCCCTATACGTGGCCAATCGCCTGGACGACACCGTTTCGGTGATCGACACGGCCACCCGCAAAGTGACGCGCACGATCGCACTCGGAGGCCCGGCCGAACTCACACCGCAGCGCCGTGGCGAACAGTTGTTCTTCGATGCGCGCTTTGCCTTTCACAATGGCTTCAGTTGCGCCAACTGCCACATCGAATCTACTTTCGACGGCCTGCAATGGGACCTGGAGCCGGACGGATTCGGCAAGGATATCGTGGACAACCGCCTGCTCGAAGACGTGGATGGCACGGAGCCCTTCAAGTGGAATGGCGGCAATCCGGACCTGGAAACCGAATGCGGGCCGCGGACCGAAAAGTTCTTCTACCGCTCGCAGAGTTTTTCGCCGCCGGAATTGAGCGATGTCGTTGCCTATGTCAAGTCGATACCGCTGCGTCCCAACCGGTTCCGCCTAGCGAACGGCGAGTTGACTGCGGCGCAAGAACGCGGAAAAGACATCTTCGAGCGCACCCGCCGCAAGAACGGCACGCCGATTCCGGAGACGAACCAGTGCGGATTCTGCCACGCGGGCCGTCACTACACCAATCAGACGCAGGTGGATGTGGGCAGCGGCAAATGGTCGGATCGTTCGCCCGTCATCGATGTTCCGCAATTGACGAACATCGCGCTCACCGCGCCCTATCTTCACGATGGGTCGGCGCGCACCCTGGAAGAGATCTGGACTGTATTCAACCCCAAAGACACGCACGGGGTAACTAACGACCTGAACAAAGACGAACTCAACGATTTGATTGAGTACTTGAAAACACTATGACGCACAAGATCTGGGTCCTTCTCCTGTCGCTGCCGCTGGCAGTTTCGGCTCAGCCTATGCCGCGCTACCACTGGCAGAATTTCACTACCGCGGACGGGCTGCCCGACAATCGCGTCTTCAGCGTGGCGGTAGACGGCGCGCGCATCTGGGCCGGCACTGAAAACGGTTTAGGTTTGTATGAAAACGGCAAATGGAAAGTCTTCGGTACGGCAGATGGGCTGGCGCATCGCGCCGTGACGTACGTGGCCGTCGACAAGAGGACGCACGAGGTGTGGGCCGCAACCATGGGCGGGCTGAGCCGCTATTCCGCCGGCCGTTTCGACAACTTCACCCAACTCAACAGCGGACTGAGCAACGACGTGGTTTACGGCGTAGCCGTCGAGGGCGATTTCGTGTGGGTGGCCACGGCCGCCGGCGCCAGCCGCCTGAACACGCGCACCGGCGAATGGGCCCTTTATAACGAACGCAACACGCCCATGCACGAGATCTGGACTTATGCCGTGAGCACCGGAACCAGCAAAGTGTATTACGCCGTGTGGGGCGGCGGCGTACTCGAATACGACGTCAAGAACGAGCGCTGGAAAGACTACCACGATCCCGATGGCGAGACCGAGATGGTCCTTTATAAAGATCAAGGGCTCATTCACGAAATAACCACGTCGGTGAGTTGGATAGAGCGGGACAAGATCCTGTGGGCCGCCACTTACTTTGGCGCCAGCCGCTACGACGGCCGCAACTGGCATAACTTCATGGAGAAGGACAGCGGACTGCCTGGTAACTTCATTAATCAGGTGAAGGGCGTGGATGGCAACCGGGCGTGGTTCTCCACGGACAAAGGATTGGCCTATTACGACGGCGAAAATTGGGCGGTCTACCGCCCCGCGCTCGATACCGGTAAACCCGAGATGCTGGTGCGCGATGCCCAGGGCAAGGTGAAGCAGGTCGAGACCGATACGGCTCCCGCTCACAACTACGTTTTTGGAGTTGATTTTCAGGGGAACGACATCTGGGTGGCCACAGCCAAGGGGTTGAGTCACGGGATGCTAATTCAACAGGAGGTTAGTCAAAATGTTACTCGAAGAAATGATCGATGAGATCGGCGGCGCGGCCGTCCAGAAGCGGGCCGTGACGGATTTGCGCGTGCTCAACGAAGCTTACGATTACGATCGTCCGAGCTCTTTTTCGCGCGCCATGCGCATCGACCTGAACGGCCTGGTCGTGCTTTTGATTTCCGGTACGGCCAGCATCGATGAGAACGGCGAGACGGTACACGTGGGCGATTTCCGCGCGCAATGCCGGCGGATGTTCTATAACATCACCGGCCTGCTGGAAGCGGAGGGCGCCACGTGGCACGATATCGTGCGCACGAGCTTCTATCTGCGCGATATCGATCGCGACTATCGGGAGTTCAACGAAGAGCGCACGGCATTTTATCGGGAACAAGAGCTGGACCCCCTGCCCGCCTCGACCGGCATTCAGGCCAAGCTGTGCCGTCCGGACTTATTGGTGGAAGGCGAAGCGATCGCCATATTCCGGAACACCGCGCGGCCCGTCCAAAATTCTAACGGCACTCACTAAGGAGGTCATCGTGCGGTTTCCGATTGCGTTACTACTAGCCGCGGGCGTGGCGTCGGCTCAATCGCCGGGCCCCTGCTCCTGCGGCGCCAATCCGCCGGGCCGGCCGGAGACCCGCACGCTGGCGCCTTATGCCAACGCCCCCGACGATCTGCGCCCGTTCTCGCGCTACACCAAGCCCTATTACGAGCACTATACGAAGACCGTCGAATATAACGGGCCGGCGCGCGACCTACCCGTTCCCGATCTGAAGGACCTTACCGAGGTGCGTATCGGATTCCTGGGACCCATCCAGGATCACCGCGACCAGACCCTCGGCCGCATGATGCTCAACGGCGCGACCCTGGCCATCGAGGAGGCCAATGCCAGGGGTGGCTACGGCGGCAAGTCCTTCAAGCTGATGGTGCACAACGATTCGGCCCTTTGGGGGGCTTCCAGCAACGAAATCGTCAAGATGATCTATGACGAAAATGTGTGGGCCATGCTGGGGTCGATCGACCCGAATACCACGCATATCGCGCTACGCGTCTCCTTGAAATCGGAGATGCCGATTATCAGCACCGCCGCCACCGATCCCACGCTCCCGGAGACTACGATTCCCTGGCTGCTGAGCGCCCTCCAAGACGACCGGGTCCAAGGCTACACGCTGGCGCGGCGTATTCTCAGCGAGTTGGGGCTGAGTCGCGTCGCCTTACTGCGGGTCAACGAACCGTATGGCCGTTTCGGGAATGGAAAATTCAAGGATGCGGTCCGCCGCCTGGGACATCCGCTGGTTCTCGAACAGAAATACATGCCCGGCGACACGGACTTCCATCACCAACTCAGCGTGATCCAGGATTCCAACGTGGACGCGATTGTGCTCTGGGCGGACCAGATACCGGCTGGAAACATCCTGAAGCAGATGCGCGAGATGGGGATGAAACAACGGGTTTTCGGCGCCTATCGTGTGTATGGGGATGAGATGTTGCGCATCGCCGGACCAGCCGCCGAAGGGTTGGAATTTGTGTTCCCGTACGATCCCAGCCGCGACGACCCCGCGTGGCTCGATTTCACGGCCCGCTTCGCCACGCGCTTCGAGAAGCCGCCGGACGCGTTCGCGTCGCTCGGCTACGACGGCATGCGCATCCTGCTCGATGCGATGTGCCGGGCGGGCTTGAACCGCGCGCGCATCCGCGATGCGCTTTACGGCCTGGAACGCTATCGCGGCGTGACCGGGGAAATGATCTTCGATCCCAATGCTAAGAACATTGCGCCGCTGTTCCTGGGGACCATCCGCAACGGGAAAGCGGAGTTCCGCCGCGAGCCCATGCAGAAGGCCTACGCCAGTATTGACGAAGAGGCTGTCAGCTACGCGGGACCGCCGCTGGCGGACAATCCCGCGGGCGAGATCCGCATCGGCATCTTCGGACCGCAAGCCGATAAACTGGCCGCCGATCCGGCCTTACAGGGCGCCGCCGGCCGCGGTTACACGCTGGTGGGCGTGGCGTCGGAAGGCGCGTGGGGCAAGGCTTCGTCGGAACTGGTCGAGATGATGGGGCAGGATCGGCTGATCGGGCTGATTTCCACAGACCGCAGTTCCAGTCACCTGGCGGAGCAACTGGCGGTGAAGATGTTCGTGCCGCTGATCGCGCTGTCGGCCGACCGCTCGCTGACCGCGCTGAATATCCCCTGGATCTTTCGCATGCCGCCGGATACGTCGATCGAGCAGGCGATTCACACCATGACGGCAGCCACGGCGAAAGCGGGAGCCAATCGCGGCCGCGTGCGGGAAGTATTGGCCTCGGGGACGCCCCTGGCGGGCACCGTGCATTTCAACGCGCGCGGAGAAATGCAATAGGCCGGGCTTTCACTTCGGTATCCGAACCTCCAGCCTGGTTCCGTGGCCTTTCCTCGATTCGATCGTCAGCCTGCCGCCCAAGCCTTCCGCGCGCGACCGCATGCTGGCGATCCCGTGCCCCTCTGCCCCCGCTTGCGGATCGAATCCTTCGCCATTGTCGCTGATCCGGAAAACCACCCAACGGTTGTCGTGTTTCAATTCGATCGAAACCTGGGTGCTGTTCGCGTGGCGAATGACATTGTGCATCGATTCCTTGGCCACCAGCAGCAGTTGACGGCGCGTGTCGATGCCCAGCTTTAGGTTTTCATCCGCTTCCGGCGTGACCACCACGCAGTCGATGTCGCGCGCACTGAACAGTTCGCCGGCGAATCTACGGATGCGCACGGAAAGATCGCCGAGCGAGTCGCGCTGCGGATTGATGGTCCAGACGATGTCCGACATGGATGCGGCCGTTTCCCGCGATACCGTGGCGATGCGCGCCAACGCATCCGGCATGGTGGGGGCGCTGGCAGGCCGCCGCGCCGCTTCGCTTAGCAGGCCGATCTGCGAGAGTGCCGATCCGATGTCGTCATGCAGGTCCGTTGCAATGCGCATGCGGACGCGTTCCACGGCCAGAAGATGGTTCAGCCGGAAGCGCCAGACGCCATAGATGGAAGCCGCCAAGGCAAACGCCGACAGCAGCAGGAACCACCATCGCTGCCAAACCGGAGCCGCGATTTCGAAACGAAACGAGGCCGGGGTTGCGCTGGTGTTCCCTGCCGGATCGATCGCCCGTACCGCAAAAATATAATTGCCTGCGGGCAGCCGCGGATAGATCACGGTGCGCTCCGGAGTCGCGCCGCTCCACTCGCGATCCTGTGGTTCCAGCCGGTAGCTAAAGCGCAGCCGACCGAAGCCGCCGATGCCGCTGAACGAGAACTCCAGGCGATTCTGCCAATCCGGAAAACGCGGAGCGCGCACCATCTCTTCGCCCCATCCGGAAATCGGGTAGAGGCCGTCGGTAAGCTGCACTTGCGTGAGCCGGACCCGCGGCCGGGGGCTGCGTGTTTCTGTAGGTGGGGAGAAGCGCACCAGGCCCTCGTCCGTGCCGAACCAAAGATCGCCGTTCCGGTCGCGCGCCGCCGAGCGGATCGACCCGCCCAGGATGGGTATTTCGGCGGCATACGACGCGGACTGCCCCGTATGGGGATCGTACGACCAGAGTCCGGTGGCCGATCCGATATACAAGCGGCCCCGGTTGTCACTGGTAAGGCTTAAGATCGCGCTCTCCACCAAACCGCCTCCCAATTCCACCGGGCGAATGCGCGGCTGAGACTCGCTGGGACCTTCAATCACGCCCAGCGCGCCCCTTGTGTAGCCGACCCAGATACGGCCGCCGTCGTCCACGTGCAAGCTGAAAATCTGGGACTTCACGGACGGTGGAAATGGGGACGGCACCCGCGCGAAACTCCCGTTGCGATAACGAAACAATCCGCCGTAAAGGGTGACCACCCACATATTGCGATCCGCATCCTCGGCCAGGATCCAGGGGGCCTGCGCAACCGGACTGCCCGGAAGGCCGGCCAGCGTCTCCATCCGGTTCGAGTCCCGTCGCCAGCGCCCGAGGAACGAACTGACTTGCCAACGGGCCAGCCAAATATCGCCCGATCGGGTTTCATAGAGACTACCCTGGGCGCCTTCCGGCCACCCTTCGGCCGGGCCGTAACGATGGACCAGGCGCCCCTGCCGGAAGCGCTCGACACCGTGTGGGGTGACCACCCACATCTCGCCGGCATGGTCCGCCAGGACTGGACAATATTCCGGCACGCCCGGCACCGGGATGGGCGGCGCGAGATCTTGAAAAGCCGGATCCTGAAACCGCTGTATGCGAAGGCCGGCCTGGTCCCAGGTGACTGCCGCGACGCCGCCTTGCGAGAGAGGGGACACTTCCACTACCCTGTGTTTCGCCAATCCGTCCCGCACCGACCAGGCAGTGAACGGGTCGCGGACAATCCGCATGACGCCGGAGCCCTCCACGCCGACCCACACGTTGCCCTGGCGGTCCGCCGCCAATCCCCAGGTGAGCTCTCCGGTTACGCCCTCGCGGCGTCCCAGAAGCCGCAGTTCGTGGCCCTCCGAATGAAACAACCCACCCTGGCCTGTGATCCAGTAGTCGCCGCGGACATCCTGAATCATGTGCGCCATGATGTGGCCGCGATTTCCGGCGGCCGGCTCCAGCCGGTCGAGAATCGGGGAATGGCCAGGCCGCGCATGACGGTCAATCCTCAACGCGCCCGCGGTGGTGACCAGCCAGATGGCGTCTCCGCGATCCCGGAACAGCCTGCCGGGCTGCCGCGGGATGCCTTCCCGCGCCGCCCACTGATCCCTCGAACCGTCGGCATTGCGCCGGAAAAGTCCTTGGTAGTTGCTGGCAATCCAGAGCACGTTCCCGGCTTCCGGGAGCGTATCGACGACCTCCTGAGTCGACGTCGATCCCGGCAGGGCCGGCGGAATGAAGTCGCGGCGAAACGCCCGGCTACCTGGGTCCAGACGGTATACGCCGCCATCCGTGGCCGCCCAAAGCGTGCCGTCGGGGCCTTCCCTTACCGTGTTCACGGAGTTGGAATCCGATGCGGATCCGGTCGGATAGCTTACAAATTGGCGGCCTGCCTTGCCATGCGGATCGTAACGCGCGACTCCGGCGCCGTTGGTCGCCACCCAGATCTCTTTATTGCGTGTTTCGATGACGTGGTTCACCATCGGAAACCCCAGCCCGTCCCGCGTGGTGAAGTTTTGGAATTGCTGGCCGTCGAACCGCGAGACGCCCAGCAGGGTGGCGATCCAGATGAATCCGCGCGAATCCTGGATGATGGAACCAATCCGGGTGTTGCCCGCCAGTCCATCCGCGGTGGAAAACGTGCGCGTGATCAGTTGTTCCGCGCCGAGCTGCAGCGCGCCGCAGAGCAGCAGGTAAAGAACCCGCCTCATGCGACTACCTACGCAGGTGGTGCCGGTGCCATACACTTCATGCTATTTTCGCACCGAGGGCTTACGTGCCGGGGACTTCCAACACAATGGACGAAGCAGTGACCCGCGTCTGGGTGGTGGAAGACCAGCCGGAAATACGCAATAGCCTGACCGCGCTCATCGGTGGTACGCCGGGGTTTGAATGCGCCGGATCCTTCGGTTCCATGGAAGCCGCGCTCGGGCAGCTTGGGGCTGAGCCTCCGCACGTGGCCCTGATCGACATCGGGCTCCCCGGCATGAACGGCATCGAAGGCATCCGCCGCATTCACGAACGCTGGCCCGCGGTTTCTCCGGTGATGCTCACAGTTTATGACGACGACGAGCGCATCCTGGAGGCGCTCTGCGCCGGCGCCAACGGCTACTTGCTGAAGAATACGCCGGCGGTCCGGCTACTCGAGGCCATCCGCGACTCGGCCACGGGGGGCTCGCCCATGTCCCCGGAAGTGGCCCGCCGGGTGGTGGAGTTGTTTCGCCGGGTGCAGCCGCCTCCCCAGGCGGATTACCAGTTGACGCCGCACGAATTGCGCATTCTGAACCTGCTGGTGCGCGGCGAGAATTACAAGACGGCCGCGGTGAAGATGAGTGTCAGCGTGAACACCATCTCCTATCATGTGCGCCACATTTACGATAAGCTGCACGTCCACTCGCGTAGCGAAGCCGTGGCTAAGGCGTTGCAGAGCGGGATTCTGCGGTAGCGCCACAACACTACCTGCGTAGGTGGTGACTCCGTTTTCAAACTGCCGCACAATCCTCATATGACCTTCACCAAAACGTTTGCACCATCCGCCGCTCTGGCGGCTTTACTGGCGGTTTCGGCCCTGTCGGCCCATGCTGCCAATCTGATTAAGAACGGCAGCTTCGAGAGGCCACTAGCCCCGGCAGGCAGCTTAACCTGCTTTAACACGGGGCAAACCTTCGTTAACTGGACGGTTGTGGGCGCTACGGGGAACGTGTGCGTGATCAGCGGAACGTACACAGCCAATGGATTCACAGTCGAGCCTGAGGCGGGCGCGCAATCCATCGACCTGACCGGCTATGGGAGCAACATGGCGACGGGCGTATCTCAGACCGTTGCCACAACACCCGGCGCGGCGTATCAGTTAACTTTCTGGGTGGGCAACGTTGTCAATACAGGTGGCTCTGACGGCGTCACCAGCACCGTCAACGTTCTGGTTAATGGCGTCCGGGTATACACGGCGACGAACTCCCTCGGCGCCGGGAGCAGTTCCGTGGTCTGGCAGAAGTTCACGGCTACCATCACTTCGCTTACTCCTCAGACCAGCATCGCCTTCATCAACGGCGATCCGGCGGGCGACAACTACAACGGCCTTGATGGCATCACGCTCGTCGCGCAGACGGGTGACGAAGTCCCTGCCATCGAGCCTCAGGAGAATTAGGCCGGTGCTTCGGAATATTGCGGTTCTCGCGCTGCCACTCTGTCTGGTTCTGGTTCCGCGGGCGCGCGCCAGCGACGAAAGCGACGTCCGCGCAGTAGTGGCGCGAGAGGTTGAAGGGTGGGCGAAGTACGATGCTAAGGAGGCCGCCTCCGTATTCACGAGCGATGCCATCTGGCAGAATCCGTTCGGAGTGCGTCTCCGCGGCAGCGCGCAGCTTGAGGAATTCCTGACCAATCTGTTCCAGCGGCCGGGCTATCGGGCGGCCAAAGACACCAGCCAACCGAAAATCCTGGACTTGCGGTTTCTCTCGACCAGCGTGGCGGTTGTCTGGAGCGACGAATCGAGCGCGGGCCAGATCGACGACGAAACCGGGAAGCCGATGCTTCCGCGGCATTCGTATTACCTGGAAGTGCTGGTGAAGAGGGACGGTTCCTGGAAGATCTCCGACTCCATCATCATGGATCAACTGCCGCCCAGCCGCCCGTGACTAGCGAACCGCGGCACGACACTACCTGCGTAGGTGGTGCGCGGGCCGCGGAGCTACCTCATAATCCGCTAGTGGGTGCGGAACACCTTCAAAATCTACGCCCCCGGAGAATCAAAATGCGACGAAACGTTACGATGAAGATTGGATCGGCCGGAGTGCTTGGCGGCCTATTGTTAGCGGCGCAGATCACGGCTTCCGCTCAGACGGCACTTACTCTGGGAGGCTTTGATTCGACCCGCGGCGGCGAATTCAGCCTGGCTCAGGGAAGTCAGCTTTCAGCTTTGCGAAGCGCCATCGCCACCACTTATCCCTACGCCACACTGACTGCCTCGCCGACCCTGACCACGACATATCTGGATACTGTCAACGTCTTGCTGATCTCGTCGATCTACTCTGAGTCGATTTCCATTGCGAGTCCACTGTCCACATCCGAACAGGATGCACTGGCCGGCTTTGTCGAGCGCGGCGGCATCGCCTTACTGTTTGTCGACGAGGATGTAAGCATTTCTACGGCAGTCAGCAACAGCTTCGTCAGCCCGTTTGGCATCCATGTCACGGGTCAAAGCAGCAGCTACCTGACGACCGTCACGCCCACCGGCCCGTCGCTGCCTGTATTAGACGGCCCACTCGAAAACATCACGCAATATCAAACCGTTTCCGATGGGTGGTTCGACGTAACGGGGTCGAGCACCGTGCTGGCTACGATTGTTGGGAACACAGGAGGCACCGTGCCCGAGCTTCTCTACCTCACCAAGAGTAGCTTGTGCAGCGTCTATAAGGGCATCGCGGTAGTCTCGGGCGACTCCTCGATGCTGGACAACCTTTTTATCACCAGTGACGACCAAAACCTGGTCCTGAATGCCATTGGGCTGGGCATCCCGGTTTCGGCGGTAACACTGAGTCCCAAGAGCGTCAAGGGCGGCCACAGCACAACCGGGAACACCGTGAGTCTTGCATTCGCGGCGCCGGGCACCGGAATTAAGGTCAATCTCACCAGCTCAAACCCGGCGGTTGCGTCCGTGCCCTCTTCGGTGACGGTTCCTGGTGGAAGCCCGGTCTCGCCGGACTTCGGCATTGTGACCACCAGCGTCGCGGCCAATACCAACGTGACCATCACCGCTACCTATGCGACAGGTTCGAAAACCGCGAATCTGACGGTCGTACCGTAGGGCGTCCGCCACGGCAGTACCTGCGTAGGTGGTGCATTCCCGGGGCTGCCGCGCCAGACTACTTCGAGTGAGGAGCATTTCGATGAATCGAATCCAACGGATGAAAGCCCATTTCCCGACGGTCGCCTGCCTGCTCCTGGCCCTGAGTCCGGCGTTTGCCCAGGAGCCAGCCGCCTCGACGGCGCCAGTGATCGTGAGCGCGGTCGCCGACCTGGTGCAAAGCCAGATCACCATCACCGGACAGCGTCTGACTCCGGCCACCGGATCGCCGGTGGTCAGTCTGGATGGAAAAGCATTGACCCTGGTGTCGTCGGCCGGCACGCAGGTTGTTGCGGACCTGCCGGCCGGCTTGGGTACGGGGACCTTTGAACTAACCGTCAACAACGGCACGAGCGCCAGCTTCGACGTTACCATCGGGACGGTGGGTCCGCAGGGTCCGGCGGGGCCGACGGGCGCGCAGGGGCCGAGAGGCGCGGCGGGCGCCACGGGTCCGGCAGGGCCAACGGGTCCAGTCGGGGCTGCCGGTCCCGCTGGTCCTCAGGGAGCGAAAGGTGCGACCGGAGCGACTGGCCCAACGGGACCCACGGGCCAAACCGGCCCGACTGGCCCGGCAGGCGCGACCGGTCCGGCGGGACCGACTGGCCCTGCCGGCCCGGCCGGCCTATTCTGGGAGGGCGCCTGGGTATCCAACCTGGCGTACAGAGGCAGCGATGCGGTTTCGTACAATGGCTCCTCCTACGTCGCGACGCAAACCATTCCTGCCGGTCAAGCGCCGCCATCCACAGGCTGGAGCCTGCTATCGGAAGAAGGCTCGACTGGCGCAACCGGCCCCGCAGGTCCGCAGGGTCCGGCTGGAATCGCGCTGCCGTTCCTGGGCAGCACCGACGCAAACGGTGCGGCTTTCTCGGTGGTGAACAACGCCGTGGGCCAGGAAAGCATTTACGCCAGGGGCGGGAACGCCGCTTCGGGCGCTTCGGCGGGCGGCAGCGGAGTTCAAGCTAGCGGCGGATTCTCAAACGGTGGGGGATCCGCTGGCGGCGCCGGCGTAGAGGGGTACGGCGGGACGACCCTGTATGCCGGGGATTACGGCGGCGCAGGAGGCTCTTTCTTTGGCGGCGGTAACAGCGAGTTCGCCGTCGGCGGCGGCGACGGTGTCGATGCGTACGGCGGGTATTCCGGTTGCTGCGGGGGCGCTGGAAATGGCGTCGTCGCGTACCCTGGCGTAGGCCCTTCCGACGGCGTGAACTACGGCTTGGCCGGCAAGTTTAACGGCGACGTCCTCGTCATCGGCAACCTCGCAAAGTCCGGCGGCTCTTTCCTGATCGACCATCCCTCCGATCCCGCCAACAAACTGCTGTATCACTCCTTTGTCGAATCGCCGGACATGATGAACGTTTACAACGGCAATGTCACTACCGACGGATCGGGGACGGCCATCGTCACCATGCCCTCTTGGTTCGAAGCTTTGAATCGGGATTTCCGTTATCAGCTCACCACGATCGGCCAATTTGCGCAGGCCATGGTGGCCTCGAAAATGAGTAACGGCAGCTTCACGATCAAGACCGACAAGCCTATGGTGGAGGTGTCCTGGCAGGTTACCGGCATTCGCCAGGACGCGTGGGCCAATGCGCACCGCATCCCCCTTGAAGTGGATAAGCCTGCCGAGTACCAGGGGCACTATCTGCACCCCGAGTTATTCGGGCACGAGGGCGAGCCCAGCATCGCGGAGATCCATCATCCGCGCCCGGCGCGACGCCAACAATAGAAGAGCGTAAACCGTGACCATCACAACACTACCCACGTAGGTGGTGCATTACAGCGGCCCCCACGTCAGACTATTTCGAGTGAGGAATATTCCAATGAATCGTACCCAGCGCATGATCGCCCATTTCCCGACGGCAGCCTGCCTGCTGTTGGCCCTGAGTTGCCCGGCGTTTGCCCAAGAGCCAGCCGCCTCGGCGGCGCCGGTGATCGTGAGCGCGGTCGCCGACCTGGTGCATAGCCAGATCACCATCACCGGCCAGCGCCTGACCCCGGCCACCGGATCGCCGGTGGTCAGTCTGGATGGAAAAGCATTGACCCTGGTGTCGTCGGCCAGCACACAGGTTGTTGCAGACCTGCCGGCCGGCTTGGGTACGGGGACCTTTGATCTGACCGTCAACAACGGCGCGGGGGCCAGCTTCGACGTTACCATCGGGACGGTTGGTCCGCAGGGTCCGGTGGGGCCGACGGGCGCGCAGGGGCCGAGAGGCGCAGCGGGCGCCACGGGTCCGGCAGGGCCAACGGGTCCAACCGGAGCTACCGGTCCGGCAGGTCCCCAGGGGGCGACCGGCGCGACCGGCGCGCAAGGTCCGATAGGTCCTGCCGGACTATTCTGGGAGGGCGCTTGGGTATCTAACCTGGCGTACCGAAACAACGATGCGGTTTATTACAATGGCTCCTCCTACGTCGCGGTGCAAACCATTCCCGCGGGTCAAGCGCCGCCATCCACGGGCTGGAGCCTGCTGTCGGAAGAGGGTTCGACTGGGGCCACCGGTCCACAAGGACCCCAAGGCGCGGCCGGCGCGCAAGGCCCCGCGGGGCCGCGGGGGCCCGCTGGAATCGCCCTGCCGTTCACGGGCGGCATCGTCGCGGAAGGCGTAGCTTTTTCGGTCACGAATGGCGCTCTTGGCTGGTCAGCCATTTTCGGCGCGGGTGGGCAGGCGTCCGGCACTTCGCAAGGCGGCAGCGGCGTTATAGGCAGCGGCGGGAACTCAAACGGCGGGGGATCTACCGGCGGGGCCGGCGTATTGGGGGACGGCGGCGATACCGCCGCTATCGGCGATTACGGCGGCCCCGGCGGCATCTTCCAGGGCGGTGGCTCCAGTTCGCTCGGGGTCGGAGGCGGCGACGGTGTGGATGGCTACGGCGGCTCCTCAGGCGGCACCGGAGGAGCCGGAAATGGGATCTATGGTTCGCCGGGGCAAGGCTATTCCGACGGCGTGAATTGGGGCTTGGCCGGCAAGTTCAATGGCGACGTCTTCGTCAGCGGCAGTCTCGCGAAGGCCGGCGGTTCGTTCCTCATCGACCACCCTACCGATGCGGCCAACAAATATCTCTACCACTCCTTCGTCGAATCGCCGGACATGATGAATATTTACAATGGCAACATTGTCACCGACGCGGGCGGGAGCGCCATCGTCACTATGCCCGACTGGTTCGAGGCGCTGAACCGCGACTTCCGGTATCAGTTGACGGTGATCGGGCAACAAGCCCAGGCATGGGTCGCGTCCGAAGTTGCCAACCGCGCTTTCACCATCAAGACCGACAAGGGGAACGTCAAGGTCTCCTGGCAGGTCACAGGCATCCGGCA
>Ga0187871_10001343_pt1 | contig 21548 bp, 12 predicted proteins | sample June2016WEW_16_1_FD_132988 | JGI IMG/M metagenome (GOLD analysis project Ga0187871, IMG submission 132988) | Peatland microbial communities from SPRUCE experiment site at the Marcell Experimental Forest, Minnesota, USA - June2016WEW_16_10 | ecosystem: Environmental > Terrestrial > Soil >...
AAAGATGATGATCAAACCTATAACCCAGATCTACATTTTATGATGTTACATGATTTTAAAAGCTCTGCTCAAGTAACTACAGCTGAATTTCTAGGGGGGGGCGGTACTTTTTCTGTACAAGGTGCTCCCCCCGACCAAACAACTTATAATGTTGGTGCTGGGGTAACTTATATTCATCAAAATAGGCTGCATTTTACAGTAAATTATGATTTACGAATAAAAAATAAATTTGCAGGTCATTCTGGTTCGTTAGCGGTTAGATACGAAATTTAACAAATTATTTAACATAGTGCTTATTTCTTTTAGTAAAAACATGTAAAATTTTTCTTTTAGTAATGTTCTTTCTTGCACATTCATAGGTAGAAATCTTGACATTTGTTCTTTAAATGTTTTCCCATAAATAATGTCAGGTAAAGCATTAATCATTTCTTTAGCTTTAATTAGATAGTTATCAATTTTATAATCGTCTATTTTTTGTTTGATTAAGATTAAATTAATTATAGAACCTTGTTGTTTTAACCAATGTAGATCCCAAATATCACGATAACGAATATAAGCTTGGCAATTAACAAAAGAAATCAGCTTGTCTGCTAAGATTTCTTCTAGCGTTTCGGTTATAATTAACATATCGTTATAACCATCAGGTAAAAAATCATAATTTTTTTGTAGTTGTTGAGGTTCTTTGGTATAAGCAGGTATATTTCCTATTTCAATTTTGATCATTTGTTTTGGTAAATCCGGGCGTTCAGGATAAGTGTCTATTCTAATTTGCCATTTGCTAATTTTAATATTTCGATTTTCTGGTTCATACGACATTTCATGCGGCTCTTTCACTGTAACTTTTAATCCATAGCGTTTCCCTAAATATTGTTCTATACAGGTTTTCATAGATATTAAGTTTTTTGTTGCAAAGTTAGTGCCACCAGCAAAATCTAAATCTTCGCTAAAACGCGGAGCTCCATAGCATAAACGTAAAGATGTTCCTCCCTGAAATGTTAGTTTATCTAGCAATCCAGCATTATCAAGGGCAAATAGAATATCATAATGTAATAGTTCTTTTTCAATAACAGCCCTCATGTGAGCATGTCCTTTAGCTAGCATAGCTTTTTCTACCATTGTTAGAAAATTATTATTTTGAAGAGTCATTAAGTTCTCCTGCATTCACCATGTTAATATTACGTCCAACACGTTTTAAATCTCGCCAAGCAATGGATTTAGAAGCAATACGTAGAGGTCTATTTTCTATCTGTTTTATACCATTTATAATATTATCTAAAGGACGTTTAGTATGGGTATATTCAATGGTACCAAAGGTGGTTTTATAAATACCTTTGCGACCGGTAGTCATAATAGTTAGTCGATCTATAGGAATTTGAGAAATAATTCCATATTCAGATAGAATTGATTCTAAACTAACATAATTATATTCACCTTTGCGTAATGCTTTTGCAATATGTTCGATTGTATAACTATCTGAGGATGTGGCATGAGGGTTAACGTAAATACCGCGACAAGCTCTATTTAGAATATTACTTCTAACTAAACGATTAATGCTTTCGGTACAAGTTTTATGACTATCTTGAAAAAAAAGTCTATGGAGTTCTTTTTTTGTAAACACATACTTTCCTTTTTTATCTAATTTTCTCAAGATTTCAATAGCTTTACTTTGTTTCATATTTTCTCTCAAGTAAACTGTTAGACTATAAAAATATAGATTTTAAGTATACTTGTAAAATTATGTGATTATTAAGAAACTGTCAATATTTAAATGCTTGTAATTCCTCCAATATAAACTATTATTAATTTTATAATTATAATATTTTGTTTACTGACATTATAAACCATTCTGGTTGGAGCTAATTTACGATGCCACGGATTATAGGCTCTGCAAAAAAAACATCTTATTTTAACCGAAAAAAACTCTTAGCTTCTTTTTTAATCGGGCAATTTATTGTTGGCAGCTGGGTATGCTACGGAGCGCCTGTAAATTTAGATCAAAGTCTAGATATGACTATTAGCGGTATAAACGAACCTTTTGGATTTGGTCCGATTGCTGCGAATGGAATGTGCCAGGTAAATTATCCTGGAGGTGGTTTTAACCAGATATTTCCAGGAAATCCATGGGCCGGTGATCTGTCGAATATTCCAGGGGATTTGTTAACTATAGGAACAACTTCTCCTAATAACTCGAATGGTGTTGGTAGCTTGAGTTTTCAAAATGATGGTTTGGGTTATCCTATTCTTGGCCCTATGTTTGGGACTACAGTTAACAATGGTAGTTTTATTAATAGTGATATTGGTTATACTGATACTGGTTTTGCTAGTGCTACTACCGGCATTAGTCCTTTTATTAGTGCTAATGTTAGTAATATTGGTAGTTATACTATTACAATAAATGGTGGTGTTATTGGAGGTTTTGGTGGTTATGCTGCTATAGATATGAGCACGGCTCAAAATGGTACTGTTACTATTACAAATAATAATAGTTCTGGTTCTATTAATGGTTATAGTTACTTTGATCCAACTACTGTTTGTGTTGTAGATACTAATAATTCGCCATATACTTATAGCGGCGCTATTCTTGGTTCGTTAACTAGTGGTGGTGCTGTACCTACATGTACTGCAATAAATTTCGCTGGAGCAGGAGTTAAGTTTAATTTACAGCAACAAGCTGGAAACATTAATGGTGTAATTAATTGCAGTAATGGTGCTAATACGTTTGATGTTAGTGGTGGTACCATGACAGCATACGCCAATAGTAACATAATATATGGTGCTTCAACGGCTGGAGCAACCACTTTGACTATAACAAACAGTCCAACAATTCATGGTAACATATCTCTTCCTGTAACGACCAATATATTAAATATAGGAACTACTTCAACGTCAGCTAATTTTTCTACCGGTGGAAATATTACTAATGCGCAAACAATCAATGTTGTTAAAACTGCTAGTCCAAATAATTTTACGATTAATAATAGTATAACTGGCGTTACAACTTTCACCGCCGACAGTGGTACTACTACTACGGTTGCTAACGGTGGAAATATTTCTAATAGTAGTGGTTCTTTAGAAAATTCTGGAAATGTTACAATAAATCCAGGTGGCACCATTGGTATCCCTGTAAATTTTGGTGTTGCAACTGGAGCATCTTTAAATATTACTGGTGGCACTGTAAGCAGCAATGTAACTGGTTTTCCTACTAGTGGTACAGTATCAGATAATAATAATATTAACGTAACTGGCACTTTTACTGGTACAGGTGAAATAACAGGGGTTGCTAAGATTGCTGTAACAGGATCTAGCGGTAGCCCTACTAAATATACTATTCAAAATTCTATAGGAGGGGTTACTACTGGTTTTAGTATAGATGCCAATAGTACTGCGCTGGTCGATACTAATGGAAGTATTGCTGGTGGCGGTAAGTTGACAAATTTAGGAATTTTAACGGTGCAAAATAGTACTGGTGGTATCGGTGGTGATGTTAACATACCAATAATAAACACTGGGACAATAGGAGTTACGGCAGGAAGTATTTCCGGAACTAATTTATTAACTAATTCAAATGCATTAAATATATCTGGTGGTGCTATTAGTGCGCCAATAACCAATAATTCTGGTGCAACTATAATAGCTACAGGAGGAACTATTGAGACTGGTGCGATGTTAAATTCCGGTGATTTACAGGTTAAAACTGGAGGTTTGGTTACTTCAGCAATAACCAACAATCCTGCTGCGGGAACCATAGAAGTTACCGGTGGCAGTATTACTACTGGCACGTTAACCAATTCCAATCAAGTAAGTATATCTGGTGGTACTGTTAGTGCGCCAATAACCAATAATTCTAGCGGAACTGTAAGTGTTACCGGAGGCAGTATTACTACCGGTGCGTTAACTAATTCAAATATAGTAGATATATCTAATGGTACTATTTCTGCGCCGATAAATTTTGGTGCTGCAAGTGGAGGAACTTTAAATATTAGTGGTGGTGCTGTAAGTGGAACTGTAACTGGTTTTCCTACTGCTGGTACAGTATCAGATAATAATACTATTAATGTTACTAGTAATTTTACTGGTACAGGTCAAATAACCGGGGTTGCTAATATTGCCGTATCGGGAATTAGCGGTACTCCTACTAAATATACCATTCAAAATTCTATAGGAGGGGTTACTGCAGGGTTTAGTATAGATGCCAATAGTATTGCGCTGGTTGATACTAGTGGAAGTATTGCTGGTAGCGGTACTTTAGCCAATGCAGGAACATTAACGGTACAAAGCACTGGTAATGTTAATATGCCGATACAAAACTCTACTATCGGAATAATAGGGGTTACTGGTGGAAGTATTTCTGGTACCAATTTGTTAACTAATTCAAATAAGTTAAATATATCTGGCGGTACTATTAGTGCTCCAATAACTAATAATTCTGGTGGAACCGTAACTGTTAGTGGAACCGGACAAATTACTACTGGAGTCTTGATAAATAAAGGGGATTTAGAAGTAACTGCTGGTACCATTAGTTCGCCAATAGCCAATTCTACTGGAACCATAAATATTACCGGAGGAAGTATTACTACTGGCACTTTAACTAATTCTAGCACGGTAAATATATCTGGAGGTAGTATTTCTGCACCTGTAGTGTTTGGTAGTGCTAGTGGGGCAAGCTTAAATATTGTTAATACATTATCTGGAACTAGGGCGGTTTCTTCTGGTACTTCTATAACCGGATCTATAACCGGTTATACTACTGGAGACAGTAATACTATTAACATAGACACTACTTTTTCGTCTGGTGGGTCGATAAGTAATATTGGTACTATTAATGTGGCTGGAACTAGTTCTACAGAAACTATATTTACTGTTAATAATCCTATTTCAAGTACTACAGGTATTAATATAAATCAATATGCCGAGATGGATGTTAATACTGGTGGAACTGTTTCTGGTAGTGGTTTATTGACTAATTCTAATTTGTTAAATGTAAATTCTGGAGGTGTGTCTTGCCCGATCAAAAATAATCCTTCGGCAACCATAGCTGTTGCTAGTGCCGGTATAATTTCTGGTAGCAACCCTTTGACTAATTCAGGTACATTGGAAGTAAATGGCGGAAACGTTGCTTGTCCGATAACAAACAATGCCGCTGCAACTATATCTGTTAATGTTGGTGGCGCAATTTCTGGTAGTAATCCGCTAGTTAATTCAGGTATTTTAGATATCAACGGTGGTACTGTTAGTGCTCCTTTAGTAATGAAGCCGACTGGAACCTTAAGTATTACCAATGGCGGTAGCCTGTCTGGTACTACACCGATGATTTTTTCTGGGATTTTAAATTTATCACCAGGAATTGTTATTAGTGTCCCAGTGAAATTTGGTGCTGACGGAGGAGTTATAAATTTTGATGGCGGTTTTTTAACTGGAGCTTTAAGTGGTTTTGGTAATAGAAACGAAATAGTTAACATATTAGCAGATTATACTAGTCAAAGCGCGTTAAGTAGTGTAACAAATGTTGGAAATCTTCTTGTAAATACTCAAAATTTTACAATTAATTCTGCAATTTCAGGTATTGCTTATAATTTTGCTAATGCATTTAACGCTACAACGGTTATAGATTCTAAAGGAGATCTGTCTGGTGGTGGCGCTATTAGTAATGCTGGAACCATTTCAGTTGCCGGAGGTACAATAGGTAATAATTCTGGAATGGGAAATGTAACAAATACAGGAACAATAGAAGTTGCAGGTGATGTTACGGTTAAATCGTTTGTTAATGGTATGAATGCTACAACAGCATATGGGCCATTACAAGGACCGTTAACATCTATAGGTACGGTAAATATAATAGTTGGACAAACACCTACTCTTACTGTTACTCCAACCAGTTCTTTAAACTCTGATACTCCACCGTTAGAAGCTGTTCCTGCTAACAATCAATTATATGTACAAGGTGGGACTAATCCTAGCGTTTTAAGTTTTAACAGTAATGCTAATAAAATTAATATAACTGATAGCACTGCTACTACTACTGATAGAAGTGAAACAGTGATGTTAATGGCACAAAATGGAACTTTACAATTTTCTTCTGTGCCCGCTGGGATTACTATTGTTGGTCAAGGTACTAATATGGTAACTGCTTCTGGACCAATCAGCGATCTTCAAATTACCGTGAATAATTTATTATTTACTCCAACGCCAGGTCAATATGGTTTAGCTAGTATAAGTGTTGTTGTTAATGATGATAGTGTCATTGGTTCTAACTACAATTCAAATTCGAGCGTTAACGGTGGAAGTCTTAATTCTGGTGTTTTAAATATTGCATCAGGCAATATGGTTACTAGAAACGTAACTAACATTCAAGGATCTATAAATATTACTGGTGGAGATTTATCTGCCTTTATTTCTAATTCAAATATTATAACAAATAATCCTGGTCAAACTCTAATAGTTTCTGGAGCTGGCAGTACCAGTTCCGGCAGCTCATCATCTTCTAGTGGTGGATCTAGTACTACAACTCCAGTTGGTAGTATTGGTAGTAATAAGGCTTATAGTGCTATAAATAATTATGGAATATTTCAAGTTGTTGGTGCAAAAGCAACGGTAAATGCTGCCGCTATTAATCTTTATAAAAATTCTAGCGATATTGTTGTAGGTAGTGGTACCATGACAACTTCTGGCGATATAAATGCTCCAATTAATTTTAATTCTGGAGCTGTTTTAGCAATTGGCGGTGGTGCTATAAATGGAATTATTACTGGTGGTGATGACAGTACTATTAATGTAATCGGATCTTTTTCTACTGCTAATGCAATAAAAAACGTAAGTGCTATTAATGTTACTGCTACTACTAGCAGTGTTGGTAATTTTACAATTAATAATGCTGTAACTGGAGTTAAGACGTTTACTACTGACGCGGGAACTACGGTTATTATAAATGCAGACCAAGGAGGTAGTATTGCTGGTTCTGGTTCTATACAAAACAATGGTACCATGACATTAACTAGCGCTGCAGCTAGCGCCGCAACTAGCGCCGCAACTAGTGCTGCAACCAGTGCTGCAACCACCGCAGCAGCTGGCGGGGCATCTTTTTCTGTAGTTAGCGCTGCAGCCACCACTGCTGCTGCAGTAGTGTCTAGTGTTACAAGCAGTACTGCGGCCCCTAGTCTAGTTATGGGAAGCAGCGCTTCACCAATGGACGATGTTACTAATATAGGAACATTTAATGTTAATGTTGGTAAATCTTACGTTAGTAATTTTTATAATGGTTCAACAACTAGTACGTCTAGTGCTTTGTTAAGTGTTACTGGTGGTATGATTCAAACAAAAAATGTTGAGAATATATCGGGTAGTATAACAATTTCTGGTGGGGATTTATCTAGTATTGCAGAAAACTCAAATACTATAACAAATTATGCAAATCAAAATATAACTGTTTCTGGTGGTGGAACAATAGGAAATACTAATGCATTTGCCAATATAATCAATTCTGGAATTATTACCGTAGGATCTGGTGGAACAATAAATTCATCGATTAAGTTAGCTTTGTCTGGTCCTAGCAGTTCTGATGATACTGGGACTGTAAATCTTGCTGGTGGTGTGGTGGTAGGTAGCATTAGCGGTCCGGATTTGCCTGGAGTGGGAGGTGCTATTAATGTAACTGGTGATTTTACTTATACCGGAACAAATCCTGTTATCCAAAGAGTAGCTACTATTAATGTAACTGGCACTAGTAATTTTTCAATTAATAATTCTATTTCTGGGCTTGATAACGCTTTTTCAACAGCAACTAAAACTACAACTATTATAAATAGTTCTGGTCAATTGTCTGGTGTTGGTTCTATAAATAACGCGGGGACATTAACAGTATCCAGCGGTTTGTTGAGTAATCCTGCAATAGGAAGTAGTACTGAGGCCATGGGTGCGGTTGTTAATACAGGCATTATTAATGTTAATGGTGGCAATTCATATGTTGGTACTTTTACTAATGATTTATCAGGTTCTGCATTAAATATTGCTGGCGGTGTTGTGCAAATAGGAACCATTAATAATAATTCTGGCGGCATAACAATTTCTAGTGGAGATTTATCTAACAATAATAGTAACGGTAGCGTAACTAGATCATGGTTAACAAATGCTGTTAATCAGACAGTAACACTTTCTGGAACTGGAACCATTGGTGCTAACGATGTGGCTGGAGCAATAACCAATATAGTTAATAACGGTATATTTAATGCTGGCGGCAGCAATATAACTGCAGAATCTTTTACTAATAACAATGCAAATGCTGCGTTTAATGTTACTGGCGGTACAGTGACAATTGGTGCCGTAACAAACACTTTAGGAACTATAACAATTTCTGGTGGAGATTTATCTAGTGCTGGCACGGTTAGCAATGGCGTTTTAACTAATGCCTCTAATCAAACTATAAATATTTCTAAAGCTGGTACTATAGGTGTTGCTAATCCGTTAGCCACCATTGCCAACAACGGAATAATTAATGTTGCTGGAACTAATATAAATGTTAATACTATAACCAACAATATTGGAGGAATAATAAACGTTAATTCTAATGGGGTTATTCCTAGTACTAATTTAGTAACGTCTGGTGTGGTAAATTTAAATGCTGGAGGAGCTATAAATTCCCCTATTGTTTTTGGAACAGGATCTAGTGGCATTTTAAATTTATCTGGCGGTACTGTGAATGGAATAGTCGGTGGCTCTGCTAATGCTTCTGGTAACGGTATTGTTAATGTTAATGGAAACTTTGTTTATGATGGTGTTAATACTGCCATAACTAATATATCAACTATTAACGTAAATTCTGGTAGTCTTAGCGTTAATGGTTCACTGACAGGGATAAATAATTCTTTTAATATAGCAGCTAATGCGACAGCGCTAATAAATAGCGGAGGTAGTGTTGCTAATAGCATTTCTAGTAATTTAACTTTAACTAATTCTGGTACTTTAACTGTAAATACTGGTGGAAGTGTAAATGTACCAATTATTTTTGGTTCTGGTGGTGGTGTTTTGAATTTATCTGGTGGATATGTTACAGGCGCCATTGGTGGTGCTTTAAGTTCTGGTGCTGGTACAGTTAACTTAACTCAAGCTCTTACTTATAACGATGCCAACCCAAAGATAAGTAACGTGGCTAATATTAATATAAATGCTGGTACTTTTAACGTTAACGATCCAATTACTAGCATTAATACAGCTTTTACAACAGCCACAGGTACTACAGTTAATATAAATTCTGGCGGGTATATTGCTGGATCTGGGCAAATTAATAATGCCGGAACTATAACTTTAGCTGGAGGAACTATAGGTTCTTCTACCAGTGCTATTGGCGGTATAGTAAATAGTGGTATTATAAATGTAAATAATAATGTTTATGTTTCAGGCAATATTAATAATAACAACGGAAATGCAGTAGGAAGTAGTGGTGGAACCTCTAGTGGTCTTTATCCAACAATAACCACTACCACGACTACTGCTCCAACTACTAATATCGGAACAATTATAGTAAATAATGAAGGAAATATTTACGGAACTGGTTCTGCAGTTTTACAGAATTTTGGTGCTGTTACGGTAAATACTGGCGGATCAATTAATATGCCAATTAATTTTGGCTCAGTTGATTCTGGTGTTTTAAATTTATCTGGCGGATCAGTAAATGCAAATATAACAGGTGGTGGAACTGGTTCTCTTAGCACTGGAACAATTAATATAAATAATGATTTTAATTACAATGGTTTAACTAGCGATGGCCTAAATAATAGTAGCATTATTAGTAAAGTAAATACTATTAATGTGAATAATACTAGTAATTTTACGGTAGACAATTCTATTGCTGGAATTAATAATACTTTTACTACTGCGGCAGGTACAACTACCAACGTAAGTGCCGGTAATTGTCTGCTTGGTTCTGGAGTAATAACAAATGCTGGTACTATAAAATTGTCTGGTGGAACATTGGGTTCTAGTTCGATGTTTTTTGGGAGTTTAACAAACACTGGTACGGTTGAGGTTAGTCAAAATTCTATGGGAGGTAATATTTACGTAACAACGTTAAATAATAATTCCGGTGGAACATTAATAGTAAATACTAATGGTGGGGTTGCGACTTTAAGTTCAGGAGGTATTAATCAATCTGGCGCGATGATTACTGCTGGTACTATAAATTCTTCAATTAATTTTGGTTCTGATACTGCAGCATTAAATATTATCGGTGGTTCTGTCAATGGAAATATTACTGGTTATAGTGTTGGTAGCACTAATGCTAACAATAATAATTCTATTAACATACAATTGACAGAAACAACAGATAATTTTGTAACTAATGGTACCATTAATAATGTTAGTTCTATTAATGTAATTTCCGGTAATTTTATAATTAACAACCCCATAACTGAACTTGGCAACTCTCTTACCACTTCCTATAATACAACTACTACTGTTAATTCTTCTGGTAGTATTTCTGGTTCAGGAAAAATAAATAATACTGGTGCTATGATTGTTTCTGGCGCCATAGGTTCCGGCAGTACTCCAATTGCTAGTATAACTAATAACGGCATATTTGTTGTTCAAAACACTGGACAAATAATAGCAGGATCTTTTGTTAATGTAGGTAGCGGTGGTGCTAGTAGTACATCTAACAGCAGTACAGCTAGTAGTGGCACCATTCTTAACCCTTCGGCTACTGGCAGTGTCGATATTACTATAACGGCACCTTCGTTAGGGATAGATGTGGGCAGTCAAACAGTAGAGACTACTCCTGGTCAACAAACCACAGCAGAAAATACTAATTTATTGTTTTCTACTGCTAATCAAAACGCTATTACTATATCTGGGGTAGGTAATAATGGGGGCGCAGTATTATTAACCGCATCTCATGGTACTTTAACTTTGGGAAATACCGCTGGTTTAACCAGTATTTCTGGTAATCAAAGTAATAGTTTATATATTTCTGGAAGTTTAACTAATTTAAATAATGCTTTGCAAGGATTAATTTTTACTCCAAATACAAATTATACTGGTTCAGATACTTTACAAATTATTACTAGTAACAATCAAGTTCCTAATAGTAATCAAGTACTTAATAATAATCCAGTTCCACAACCACCGGCGTCGTATGTGCCAGTATTAAATATTTCTGGCTTAGTAAAAGCAACCAGTATAACTAACACTTTAGGCTCAATAAATATTTCTTCTGGAGGAGATTTATCTAGTGGTAGCGGCTTAACTGCTAGTCCCTTAATTAATGCAGCTGGTCAAACTATAACAGTTTCTGGAGCAGGAACTATAGGGGCTACTGCTGCATTAGGAACCGTAACTAATAGCGGAACTATTAATGCTGGTGGTGGTACTGTAACTATTGGTGACTTTACTAATAATAACGCCAGCGCTGTTTTAAATGTTACTAATAGTACAACAACTACTGGGATTTTGAATAATGCTTCTGGAACGATAATAATTTCTGGTGGTCAGGTAAATGTTGGTGGTACTCCGGTTAGCAGTGGCACCAATATAACAAATACTTCTGGTGCAATAAAAATTTCTAGTGGTGGTGATTTATCTAGCGTTGGCATTGGTGCTAATGCTAGCACTTTAACTAATGCGTCTGGTCAAACCATAACAGTTTCTGGAACTGGCACTATAGGTCGTACCAATCCATTAGGTGCTGTAACTAATAATGGAACATTTATCGCTGGTGGTGGGGTAGTTAAAGTAGGAGCATTTACCAATAATAATTCTGCAGGAACAGTAGCAAATCCAGCTTTAAACATAACTTCCGGTAATATGACAGTAGCTGGTACTATAACGAATACTGCAGGCGGTATAACAATTTCTAATGGAGATTTATCTAGTGCTAGTAGCGCTAGTGCTAGTAATTTAATAAACGAACCCGGTCAAACTATAACAGTTTCTAATAGTGGTACTATAGGTAATAATCCTCTTTGTGGAGCGTTAGGTACAGTAACTAATAACGGAACTATTAATGCTAATGGTGGCAATATAACTGTTGGTAATTTTAATAATGGTGATGCTGTCAATCAATATACTGGCTCTTTAACTGTAACTAATGGTATTGTTAAAACAGGCAATATTTTAAATAATCTTGGTAGTATAGCGGTTTCTAGTGGAGATTTATCTAGTGCTAGTACTGTAATAGCCAACGCTAGTACTTTAACTAATGCAGCTAATCAAACTATAGCGGTTTCTGGATCAGGTACTATTGGGGTTACCCAAAGGCTAGGTGCCGTAACTAATAACGGCATGTTTAATATTAGTGGTCAAGTTAATACTACAGGTGCTTTTAATAATAATTCAAATTCTACTACTTATATTGGTGCCAATATTGACATTGGAGGAAGTGCTTATACGTTTACTAATGCGGGCACTGTAGCCATGCTAACATCAGTTACTTTAACTGGTAACTATACAGTTACAGGAACAGGTACCCACACTGTAACTATAGATAGTAATAATATTCCTAGTGCTTTGATTTTAAGTAATGGTGCTGCTACTTTGGCACAAAGTTCTACTATAAATGTACAAAATACTGGTGATGCCTTAATTCCAAATCAACAAAAGTATAGAATTATTACTGCCAGTACTAATGCGCCAACGGTCGCCAATGTAAATGTATTGGGCGGTAATGATTTATTATATTACACTGTATCAACCGCTGCCAACACTGCTAACAATAATTATACTGATGTTATTATAACAGCTAATCGTCAACCAATATTAGGAATTGTTGAAGCAGTAGGTAATTTAGCGGCATGCCCTGTAGCTACAGTGTTAGATAATTTAATTAATACCGGAGTAGTTACAGGTGATTTAAGAACAGCTTTAGTTAGATTAGATGGATTATCGTCAGAACAACAGATAAGTGACGCGGTAAATCAATTGTTACCAGAAGCTAGCATTACTGCAGATACCGGTTTTGTAGCACCATCAATGGTTTTTGGTACTATGGAAGAAAGAACAGATTTAGTTGCTCGTGCTGGTATAAGCAATATTCAAACCGGTTATGCAGCTGGTAGTATGCAAGCCAACAATAATTTATGGTTTAAAGGTTTGGGTGGCAGTATTAATCAGCAACAACAAATGAGTTCTGCTGGCTATATTGCTAATACGGTGGGTTTTGCATTTGGTTTAGATGATCAGTTTTTTGAAGACACTTGGTTAGGTATAGGCTTTAGTTCTGTTGGTACCCATATAAATGGCAAAGATGTTCCAAGTAAAAAAACTCATGTTAGTAGTCGACAAGTAACATTGTATGGTAGCTATTCACCAGAAGACTATTATATAGATGGTTTTGCTGCTTTAGCATTTAGCACTTATAAATTAGTTCGTGGTATTTCGTATAATGGATTAAACCAAACTGCTACCGCTAATTATAACGCTACCCAACCGTCTGCTAAAATTGCGGCTGGTTATATATACGAACGTAATAATGGTTTTAGAATTATTCCTAATTTATCTTTACAATATTCATCCTTAACTCAAAATGCTTATAACGAAACTGGAGCAGGTGGTCTTAGTTTGCAAAATGTAACTAATTCGAGTTTAACTCAATTAGAAGGAGGGGTTGGAGTTAAATTTGCACTCTTGCATAAAGAAGATGACGAACAAACCTATAACCCAGATCTACATTTTATGGTGTTACATGATTTTAAAAGCTCGGCTCAAGTAACTACAGCAGAATTTTTAGGTGGTGGAGGTAATTTTGCTATACAAGGTGTTCTTCCAGAGAAAACCACGTATAACGTAGGTGTTGGTTTCACCTTTGTTCATCAAAACAGACTAAATGTTACTTTAAATTATGATTTGCGCAAGAAAAATAAATTTATAGGACATGCTGGTTCTATAGCTGTTAAGTATGCGTTTTAAGAATATACTGGCAATTTTTTAGCAACCATATTTTTTTGTAATTTTATATATTGTGGAATTCCATTTTTATATGGTGGATAATCTTCGCCTTGAATAAGAGGAGCTAGGTATTGTTTGCACGCATCTGTGATCCCAAAACCTTCGTCGTTAATAAAATTTCTTGGTAATAGTTTTTCTTTATTAGCAACTTCGTTTAGGTTTGCAGTTTGTATCTCCCAGGTATATGGATTATTGTTAGTTCTTACAATAATAGGCATAACAGCATTTTGTCCAGCAATAGCTAATTCTACTGCTGCTTTTCCTAGTAAATAGGCTTGTTCGACATCTACTTTAGAAGCAATATGTCTAGCCGATCTTTGTAAATAATCCGCTACAGCCCAATGATTTTTAAAACCTAATTGAGTAGTTATTATATTGGCTAATAGTGGTGCGACTCCGCCTAATTTAGCATGACCAAATTGATCGGTTATTTCTGGATCTTGAGCAATGTATTGATTATTATGATTTTTAATGCCTTCAGATGTAACTATTACACAAAAACCATAGTTTTCGACACAGGATTTTACTTTGGTGCAAAATTTTTCTTTATCAAATGGTATTTCTGGAAATAAAATTATGTGTGGTGCTTGTGATTGGTCGGCAGCTATTATGCCACTGGACGCTGCTATCCAACCAGCATTTCTTCCCATTACTTCTAAAATAAATACTTTAGTTGAACTTTTCGCCATAGATGCTACGTCTAAGCTAGCTTCTAAAGTAGCGATAGCAACATATTTGGCAACCGAACCAAATCCAGGGCAATTATCGGTAAAAGCCAAATCGTTATCTATTGTTTTAGGAATGCCGATACAAGTAATAGGATAATCCAGTTGTTGGCCTATTTGGGATATTTTATATGCAGTATCTTGGGAGTCCCCACCACCATTATAAAAAAAATAGCCGATATTGTGTGCTTTAAATACATCCACTAAACGTTGATATTGAGAAAAATTTTCCTTGATGCTTTTTAATTTATAACGACAAGAGCCAAATGCTCCTGCTGGGGTATACTTTAAACCACTAATGTTTGCAGGTAGCTCCAAAGAAAGATCGATTAAATCTTCTTGTAGTATACCTATAATTCCATTAAGACTAGCATATATTGTACTTATTTGATCTGTTTTACCAACGGCTTCTATAACTCCGCAAGCAGTTGCATTGATTACGGCGGTTACGCCACCAGATTGAGCATAAATAGCATTAATATTTTTCATAATTTAATATAATATAAGTTATGTATAATTTAATAAAAAGTTTTGTAAATCTATTTTTACTAAGAGTAAAACCAGAAGATATAATATATTCAAAAGCATTGCTAGTCTTTTTGGCTGGAATTGATTTTATTGTTAATTATGAAGCTAATGTTATTGGCATTAAAGTATTTAACCTCGTTAATAAACAACAGATTAATTTTTTAGTACCAAGTTTAGCTCAGTCTTTGGTAATATTAGCAGTATTGTTTTTAGTGCTGTGGACATTAGTTTATACTACGTTAGCTATTTATAATAAAACCAATAGATTTATACAAATTTTAACTAGTTTAGTAGTAGTAGATATTGCTATTAGATTATTAATAATTATTTGCATAATTATCTTGCGATATTCAGCATTTTTAGCAACAATACTTTTAATCCCTGTAGTATGTTGGGAGTTTATATTATATATTTTTATATTTTCTAATGGGTTTAATTTTAACTATTTAAAAGCCGGGGCGTTTTCTTTGGTGTATATGCTAGTACAGCATAATTTAGGGGAAATATTAGTTAACTACATTTGTAATTAGAGCGAATTTTTTTATGCATATTCATATTTTAGGAATTGCCGGAACTTTTATGGCCAGCTTAGCTTTGTTAGCTAAAGAATTGGGTTTTATTATAACGGGGCAAGATCAAAATATTTATCCACCAATGAGTGATCAACTAAGATTGGCAGATATAACAGTTACTAATGGGTACTCCATATCAGATTTACCGCCAGCAAATTTAATAGTAATTGGCAATGTAATGAGTCGCGGTATGCCGATTATTGAGCATATTTTGGATAATAATTTAATATTTATGTCTGGTCCAGAATTTTTAGCTAAATTTATTTTATCGAAGCAATATGTATTAGCTGTCACTGGTACTCACGGTAAAACAACCACTACTAGTATGTTGGCATGGATTTTGCATTATGCTGGATTAAATCCAGGGTTTTTAATTGGTGGAGTGGCAAAAAATTTTAAATCTTCCGCTAGAATTGGAGCGGGTAATTTTTTTGTTATAGAGGGAGACGAATACGATAGTGCTTTTTTTGATAAAAGATCAAAATTTATTCACTATCGTCCCAAGACTTTAATTATTAATAATATTGAATTTGATCACGCGGATATTTTTCCAAATATATCAGCAATTATATTACAATTTCATCATTTATTAAGATTAATTCCTAAGTCTGGATTAGTAGTGTTTAATTCAAATGATAATAATATTAAAGAATTATTTGAAAAGGGATGTTGGAGTAATGTTAAAGGATTTTCTTTAGAACAAGAATTAATAGACAAACAAGCAACTTTATTAAAGCAATTAGCAAATAAGTTACAATTATCAGGTGAACATAATCTTAGTAATGCTTTAGCTGCAAGTTTAGCTGCTATGCATGTTGGAGTAAGTAGAGAAGTAATAATTGAAGCAATAGCAAATTTTACTGGGGTAGTTAGACGGATGGACTACAAGGGTTGTTATCGAGGAGTTAAGATTTATGATGATTTTGCTCACCATCCTACTGCAATTAAGGCTACAATTGCTGCAGTTAATAAAAAAAATCCCATTGTAGCCATAGTTGATATAGGCTCTAATACAATGAAATCAGGAATTAATAATGATGATTTAGTTAATGCAGTTCAAGAAGTTGATCAATTATATTTTCATGTTGATCCTAATAAAATTAGTTGGGATATTCAAAAATTATTTAATACTATAAAAAAACCAGGGAAAATTTGTACTAATATTAGCGATTTAATTAGTAGTTTAGCTAATAGTTTGCGAGATGGTGATCAAGTACTATTTATGAGTAATGGCAGCTTAGCAACAGCTAGCGAGCAATTAATTAGAAAAATGGGTGAGAATTAACTATTTTACAAAATAACTCAGCAGTTTTTTGAGCATCATAAATAGCAGAATGATGTTGAGTAGGATCAAAAGAAATTTTTGCACGTTTAGCAGCTTTAGCTAGAGCTGTTTGTCCATAAAACACTGCGCTTAAGGTTGCAGTATCTAAACTAGTAAAAGAATGAAAAGGACTTTTTAATTTACATCGTTTTATTGCTGAATTTAAAAAATGTAAATCAAACCAAGAATTATGTCCGACTAATACACATCTGCTACAACCAGCAGTTTTTCTGATCGTTTCTACAAATTCGAAAATGTCTTGTAATGCTTCTTGCTCGGTAACTGCAAATCTAAATGGGTGTAAAGGATCTATTTGATTAATTATGAGACTATCTTTAGAAATATTGGAGCCGTCGAAAGGAATAACATGATGATGTTTTAGTTCGCCAACTATTAAATCGCCATTTTCATGCATAGTTAATGCTAATACAGCAATTTCTAATAATGCGTCGTTAAGCGGATTTAATCCGCCTGTTTCTACATCCACTACTATTGGATAAAATCCTCTAAAACGTTTTGCAATATTTCTTTGAGGTTTTTTATTTATTATTATTTGATTGGTCATTATTTTTTAGAGTACCTAAAACTCGTATTAGACCGATATGATAACTATTTTTTTCAAGCTAAACAACTTAAATCAATAGAATAATAGGCTATATAAGCATCGCATATAGCCTATTATAGAAAAACTATTTATATAGATGGCTTAGAAACAGGTTTGGGACTAATGCTAGGTAGTTCAGGCTCGATGGTAAGTTCAGAATCAATTGGTTTTTTTATATGATTTTTAAAAACTTTTAATTGTAATAATAATTCTTGATTTTGATTTGGATTAGTAAAAGTTTCAGCAAACGCTTCGGTATTAGATGATTCTAATTTGTTGAGTTTATTATTAAATTTTTTTAATAGTTTGCAAAATCTATTTCGTTCTTTGCCATAGTTATAAGGGTTCATTTTTTTTTGAAGATCTTTAAGTTTAGTTTGTATTATTCTTAATTTATCAAGTTGGGTATTAACAGCTTGTTGTAATTTAGAATATTCGTCTTCATTAAATTTATTATTTTTAATAGTATTTAAAATTTTATTTAGATTTTGTTTTTCTTTATCGAGATTTTTTTTAATATTCATTGTCGCAGAAAAAGTGGTAGAGCTAGAGTCTATTTCTGCGGTTATTTGTTCTAAATTAATTGTTATTGTGGTGATATTACCAGTTAAAGTGGCAAATAATTTATTCATAAAATTAATCTCCTATTGTAATAAAATAAATTGAATATAAAACAATAGAAGATTAATTGGTTTATTTGATAAAAAAATCCCTAATTATACTAGGATTTTATTTATCATCTTTTTTCTCAGAATTATTAAGAGCATTATTATGATGGTGATCATGCTGATGATTATGTTCACCATGAGCTTTTAAATTTTCTTTATGTTTTACTATTTGACGGTCTAATTTTTCTCTTAATTTTTTTAAAGAATCGTACATGTTACTACTACTTACTTTAGCAAAAATTGGTTCTTTTTTACCACATAAATTAAGTTCTGCTTCAGCATTTTGCATATGTGGGTGAACTTTATCTACTTTTAAAGTTATATGTGCAGTAGTTATATGATCAAACTTATGTTGTAATTTATGTATCATATTATTTATTTCTGTCTCCAATGTAGGGGTAATTTCTATATGATGTCCAGAGATAGTAATATTATTATTGGTATTCATAACGTTAAACTCCTTAATATCTAAACTTTAAATTCTTGCCCTAAATATACTTCTTTTACTTCATTATTATTTATTATTTCCTCCATATTACCTTTAGCTATTAATTTACCATCATTCATTATATATGCTTGATCACAAATATTTAAAGTCTCTCTAACATTATGATCAGTTATTATGATGCCTATGTTTTTTTTAGCTAAAGATAATAGGATTTTTTTTATCTCGGTTATTGCTATAGGATCTACTCCAGCAAATGGTTCATCTAATAAAATAAATTTTGGATTGGCGGCTAAGGTTCTAGCAATTTCTAATCTGCGACGTTCTCCTCCAGATAAGCTGATCCCCAAAACATCTTTTAAATGAATTAAATTAAATTCTTTCAGAAAATATTCTAGTTGTTCATTGTTATAACTAGTAGTTGTATTATTTACTATTTGTAATATAGCTAAAATGTTATCTTTTACAGATAATTTTCGAAATACTGAAGGCTCTTGGGGTAAATACCCAATCCCTAATTTTGCTCGTTGATGAACTGGTAAAAAGGTTATTTCTTTATTGTTTAACCAAATTGATCCGGACTCACACGTAGTTAATCCTAGAATCATGTAGAAACAAGAAGTTTTACCTGCTCCGTTTGGACCTAATAAACCTATAATTTCTCCTTGTGGCAGTTCCATAGAAACATTATTTACAATTTTACGTTTGTTATAATATTTAGTTAGATTTTTTATGGTTAATATGTTTTTCATAGTTTTTTTATGGTAATTTTATTTAGTAGCTAGATATTTAGTTGAAACATTTTTATGCAATTCTAACTGATTTTGTTTCAGGTTGGCGTTCATGCCTGTTCCTGTGATTACTAATCCAACTTTAGTTATAGTTACATCTTTTGTGGTAGAAGCTAACTCAGTAGATGGATTAAATTCTAAGTAGGAAGTATTTAAAGTAAATCCAGTTGATTGGTTATAAGCGTGTTGTTGGTTTATGTAAACATTATTAAATAATTTTATAAGACTTATATTATCATTTAACGTGGTATTAGTGTGCATAATATTGCCAAAGTTGGCAGTAATATTATAAACCTGCCCTGTAGGTTTATAGATAACAATATTTGGTTGTTTAACAATAGAATATTGCTGTTCTGGATAGAATTGCCAAGACGCAGCAATTATAGAATTTTTTAACAAGCCCTGTTCATCGTAATTATGTATATTTAAATTATACATATATTCTTGAGTATTATTAGTGATTTTTTGATTAGGTTCTTTAGTTTGCAATTTTGTAAAAACAAACCAAAAAACAATTAAAGAAATTATTATTAATATTGAAAAAATGAAGTTGTGTATAGATAATTTTTGCATTTTTAATTAATATAATCCTTATAATAGCCCGGCTTGTAATAAATCATGCATATTAAAAATCCCTGCTATTTCTTGGTTATTTACAACCGGTAACGAAAAAATTTTATTGTTTTCCATAATTTTTATAGCTTCTATGGCTAATGCCTCAGAAGAAATAGATTTAAATTTTTTATTAATTACATCTATTAATTTTATATTGTTAATATCTAGCCGTTGATCTATTATCCTTCTTAAATCACCATCGCTTAATACCCCAGTAATTTTTTTTGGGTTATTATTATCAGAAATAATAAGTAAACCGAAGCATTTTTTAGACATTTCTACAACAGCATCGAGAAAACTAGTGTTTTCGTTAACTACAGGAATTTTTTCTCCAGTATGCATTATATCTGATATTTTTAATAATAAGCGTTTACCTAGTCGGCCACTAGGGTGGTAACGTGCAAAATCTTTATGATCAAACTCTCTAGCTTGTAATAGACTAATGGCTAAAGCATCTCCGATAGCTAAAGCTGCAGTAGTACTGGTAGTTGGTGCTAAATTTAATGGACAAGCTTCTTGTTGAACGTTAACTAAGATATGTAAATCTGCATGTTTGGCTATTTTAGAGTTAGAATTACTAGTAATAGCAATTATTTTGGTGGAAAATCTTTTTAGCATTGGCAATATAGTTATTAGTTCGTCTGTTTCCCCAGAATTAGAGAAGATTAAAATTAAATCTTGTTCACTAATCATCCCTAAATCGCCGTGAGATGCATCGGCTGGGTGAATAAAAAATGCGGGGGTACCTGTGCTAGCCAGAGTAGCTGCAATTTTTCTAGCAATGTGGCCAGATTTTCCCATACCAGTAACTACCACTTTACCTTTACAGGCCAAAATTACTTCGCAAATTTTATTAAAATTTTCGTCTATAGTATGGATTAGTTGTTCTATAGCCTTAGACTCTAATTCTAGTACTCGTCTAGCAGTAGATAAAAAATCAATTTTAACTTTGGTTGTCATTAGCCGTAAACCCAACTTGTGTTAGTTTTTAAAATAATTAATAACTTAATGTATAGACATATCATACTATTATTATAATATAACTATATCAAGCTGGCACTGTTGCAAGGGTGCGACTAAAAGTGTAACTTATGCCTAACATAAGCCATCCACCCGGCAGCTAACGCTGCCACCCTCCTTCGAAGCGAAGGAGGGTAAAACATACATAAATTAAAGTCTTTATTGTGATTAACAAGTAATAACCATATAGGTTAGTATTAATTAAAAAAAGTAGAGAATAATATAAAATGTAAGATAAACTTACCCTCCTTCGCTTCGAAGGAGGGTGGCAGCGTTAGCGGCCGGGTGGATGGCTTATGTTAGGCATAAGTTACACTTTTAGTCGCA
>Ga0187871_10001347_pt1 | contig 21532 bp, 14 predicted proteins | sample June2016WEW_16_1_FD_132988 | JGI IMG/M metagenome (GOLD analysis project Ga0187871, IMG submission 132988) | Peatland microbial communities from SPRUCE experiment site at the Marcell Experimental Forest, Minnesota, USA - June2016WEW_16_10 | ecosystem: Environmental > Terrestrial > Soil >...
ACAATTGGGTCGCTAGGCACGGCGAACGGCAGCCGGTCGATGATCACGCAGCTCAACTGGTCGCCGGGGACGTCCACGCCCTGCCAGAACGACGCCGTAGCGAACAAGATGCAGTTGGGCGTCGCGCGAAATTCCTCCAATAGCGCACTGCGCGGGCCAGTGCCTTGCAGCAGCGTCGGGTAATCGATATCTAGCGAAATCCGGTCGTACATCAGGCGCATCTGCTGATAGCTGGTGAACAGGACGAAGGCGCGCCCGCGGCTCAGCTTCAGCAACTGGGTCACTTCGATGGAAGCTTCCTTGGAAAAGGCGGGGCTGCGCGGATCGGGCAGGTGCTGCGGCACATACAACAGCGCCTGCTTCTGATACTGGAAGTGGCCGGGCACCACCAGCGTGCGAGTCTGCTCGATTCCCAGGCGCTTCTTGACGAAGTCGAAGCCGCCGGCCACCGCCAGCGTGGCCGAAGTCAGGACACACGTATCCACGGAATCGAAGAGCCGGTCGGCCAGCAATGGCGCGACATCGATGGGTGTGGCTTGCAGAAAGAAGCCGCGGCCACGGCGCTCCGCCCAATACACGTAGGACTGGTCGTCGCTCTCCAGCACGAACCGCAGTGCCAGTCCCAACTCCACCGCGCGGCGCTGCAGGGGGATGATCTCCGTCGGCGGATCCTTCAGCAGCTTCAAGTGGGAGCCGATCAGTTCCAGCGCGGAGTGCAGGTTGCGGTAGACCTCTTCGTTGCGCTCCACAAAATCCGCGCGTCCGGTGAATGCGGCGCGGCCCTCCGGCGCCGGCAGCACCGAAAACAGGTACGTGCCCAGCTCTTCGAAACGATCCAGAATGCGATCCAGTTCCGCCGATCCGAATTTCTTGGCGCGGGCCACCGCCGAGACGTCCCGCCGCAACTCCTGGAAGCGGTAATTGCTTACGGAGACGCCGAAATACTGCCCGGCAACGTCCTCGATTTCGTGCGCTTCGTCGAACACCACCGCGTGATATTCGGGCAGGATGCCGCCCTCGGTATCGCCGTCCTGCAGGACCTCCTTCAGCGCCAGATCGGCGAAGAACAGGTGGTGGTTGACGATCACGATGTCGCTGGCATGCGCGCGTTGGTGCATCAGGGTGAGGAAGCAGCGGTCGAACTGCTTGCACTTTTGGCCGGTGCAAAGATCGCTGCGCGCATCCACTTTGGCCCAGGCGCTGCTCGATTCCGGCAGCTTCTTGATCTCCGCGCGGTCGCCGATTTCGGTGGTCTGCTCCCAGGCCTGGATCACCTGGAAGTCGGCGACTTCTTCCAGGCCGGTCAGCACCGCCTCGCGGTCGGCGTCGTAGATCTTCTGCCGGCAGGCGTAGTTGTTGCGGCCCTTCATATAGCAGACGCGCAGCGGGCGCGGAAAATGCTGCTGGAGAAAGGGAATGTCCTTGAAGAAGAGCTGCTCCTGCAGGTTCTTGGTGCCGGTAGAGACCACGATGCGTTTGCCGGAGAGGATCGCGGGCACCAGGTAGGCCAGCGTCTTGCCGGTGCCCGTGCCGGCCTCCACGATCAGATGTTTGCGGTCCGCCAGCGCCGATTCCACCGCCTCGGCCATCTCCAACTGGCCGGGACGGTATTCGTAATTCGGATGCCACTTCGAAAGCGCGCCGTGCCGCGCGAAGAACCGGTGCACGCTGGGAGCGGCTTTGACATCGGTGGACATGCCGGGGTTAATTCGATTGTAGCGTGGTGGCGAAAGCTTCAGCCCAATGCTCCTGTACCTGTGGGGCGGGCGTCCACGCCTGCAGCGGGTCTCCAGACCCGCTCGCCGAGCGAAGCTCGCCGGTTCGGACGATTCTTGTGGGGCAGGTTGTTAACGTTGTTAACCTGCAGGCCGATTGTCGATCGGCCTTTCCCGTGCCGCGGCGACACGCCGACGAGGGCGTCGGCAGCGGTCCAGGGGGACCGCCCCACAACGAATGCAGGTGCTCGCGCGGCTGGCCCTTGCGCCCGGCTTTCCTTTTCGGGCATAATTGACAACACCGATGTTATGGCTCGCCTAGAGACAGGAGCTCGGGGTTGAGAACGGCCTTGATTTCTGCCATCACTGTGTGTGCCGAGCGGCGCTTTCAGAAGAAGGCGCGGAAATTCTTGCAGGGTCTATCCAGGGATGAATTGCAGTATATAGCGGAGTTTCTGGGCGCCTGCGTTCTGGAGTCTCTGGGCCGCTCCGCGCTCAGCCGGAGCGAGCTGGCCGACGGCATTGCGCATTTCGAACAGGTCCGGCGCGCCTCCCCGGACTGCGGCAGCGATCAAGAACACAAGATGATTCTGTTGTTGGAGTACCTGTGCCACAGCCGGATCACGAATTGCTCCCTGGCGGCGCCGGCAGGGCGGCTGTAACCGGACCTATTCCGCCGCTTTTAGCTCCCGAATCCAGATGTTGCGATAGCGTACGGCCTGCCCGTGGTCCTGCAACAGAAGCGGCAGCTTGGCCGGCGTCGCTTTGTAGGGCGGGCGCTTCATATAATCCGTGGGACCCGTCGGCATGGCGTGGTCTTGAGCCAACACGCCATTGAAGAGCAGCGTGACCGTGGCCGGTTCCAGCAACTTCGAATCGGGCGCGAACCGCGGGCCATGGAAGACGATGTCGTAGGTCTGCCACTCGCCCGGAGGACGGGCGGGGTTCACCAGCGGCGGATACTGGCAATAGATCGCGCCAGCCTGGCCGTCGGCGTAGGTCTTGTTCCGGTTGGATTCCAGCACCTGGATTTCGTATAACGAGTGCAGGTACACGCCGCTATTGCCCGGCTCCTGATCGGCGCCGTGCGGCGGATTGGGGGTGGCCCACTCGACGTGCAACTGGCAGTCTCCGAAGGGCTGCTTGGTGACGATGTCGCCGGTGCCGGGCGCGACTTCGAAGTAGCCGTCGCGCAGTTTCCAGGCGATGGGCTTGCCGTCGTGCTGCTGCCAGGCGGCGAGATCCGTGCCGTTGAAGAGTTGCACGGCATCGGAAGGAGCCGTGCCGGCATGCTGTTGGGTGCTGGGTTCGCCAGGCGTGACCATGACGGGCAACGGCCGGCTGCGGTCGCCGGTCTTCCACTTGATCACGGGAACGGTTGCGGCGAAAGCGGTGAGGGCTATGGGCAAGAAATATCGGATTCGCATTTCGCCCCGATTTTAACACTGTGGGACGCCGGCGGCGCGCCTTGTGGGGCAACTTGGCAAGCTGCGGCCGATTGTCAATCGGCCAACAGCGGCGGTAGCCAACCGCCAGCTATTCCACTTTGATGTCGCGCCCCCCAGCGGGCATGCTGTTGACTGAAAGATAGGCTGTCCTGGTCGAAAGATAGATGCGGCTCAAAGGGGCCCCGTTCATCGCAATGATATGATGAAAAGACCCGGGTGCGCGTGCGCCTTAGAGGATCAACCCGGTCTTCCCCGTGGGCAGATGTTAACCTTCCTCCTGAACAAAGACAGCAAACCAATTCGTCATGGAGGTGATGTGCGACGCCTTTTCTGGCGGCTGTCGATGGGGCTTCTGTTTGCAGGCTGCTTCGCCGAGGCCATCTTCGGGCAGGCGGCCGCGCAGAAGACCATGACGTGGCAGCAAGCGCGGGAGGAGTTCGAAAAGTCGAATCCCACGTTGCGGGCGGCCCGCATCGGCATCGACGAATCGCGGGACGAAGAGATCACTGCCTATCTGCGTCCCAACCCGGATCTCACCGTTACCCTGGACCAGATCAATCCTTTCTGGAAAAACCCTGTCGACAAGTACAGCCCGTTTTCCGAAGCGCTGCCATTCGTCTCGGGAAGTTACCTACATGAACGGCAGCGCAAGCGGGAGTTGCGTCTGGAGAGCGCGCAAAAGGGTACCGCCATCGCGCAATCGCAATTGGCGGACCAGGAACGGACCCTGCTTTTCACTTTGCGCGGCGCGTTTGTGCAAGCTTTGCAAGCCAAGGCCGTCCGCGACCTGGCGAAGGAGAACCTGGCTTACTTCGATCATGCCCTAGGCATCAGCCAGGACCGCTACAAAGCCGGGGATATCGCGCGGGTCGATCTGGACCGTCTGGAGTTGCAACGCGTGACCTACGAGTCCGATCTGCAAACCGCGGAAGTGAACCTGCGGACGTCGAAGATCCAACTCTTGCAGTTGCTGCACGATAGGACCCCGATCGAGCAGTTCGACGTGCAGGGGCCCTTCGAATTCGCGGAGCAAGTTCCGCTTCCGGGCGAGCTGCGGCGCATCGCCATGGAAGAGCGGCCGGATTTGAAGGCCGCCGCCCAGTCGGTTGACAAGGCGCAAACCGATTACAAGCTGGCGGTGGCTAACGGGTCGACCGATCCGACGATCGGCGTGGACTTCGGGCGCAATCCACCGATCCCGGTGTACATGGGCGTGAGCGTCACCATCCCGTTGCGCATCTTCGACAAGAATCAAGGGGAGAAGGCGCGCACGCAGGTGGACATTACGCGCAACGAGAGGCTGCGGGACGCGACCGAGGCGCAGGTGTTCAGCGATGTGGATTCCGCCTATGCGACTCTGCTCAATACCGTGACGCTCCTGCGGCCGTACAAGACGAAATACCTGGAAACCGCCGCCAGAGTGCGCGATACGATCGCCTTTTCGTACCAGCACGGGCAAGCCGCCTTAGTCGATTATCTGGACGCCCAGAGAGATTACCGGGCCGTCGAAGTGAGCTATCTGAACCTGGTGGGTTCTTACTTATCCGCTGCGAGTCAACTGAATCTCGCGGTAGGCCGTGAGGTGATCCCATGAAACGGCATGAACTGATTCTTTCGATCTTGTGCCTGGCCTTAGTGCTGGCCGGCTGCAGCGCGCAGGGCAAAGGCGACCCCAAGGCCGAGGCGCCGCCGCCAGCCGAGGTGGAGCACGTCCAGACCGCGGGCCTGTTCAAGGTGGACGACCCCGGCAAATTCCCGCTGGCGACCGCGGGCCAGATCGACGCGGCGCCCGAGCTGAACGTGACCGGGGTGGTCGGCGCCGATGTATCGCGGACTGTTCCGGTGATTACGCTGGCGTCCGGCCGCGTGATTGAAGTGCTGGCCCGCTTGGGGGATACCGTAACCAAAGGCCAGCTCCTGATGAAGGTGCAGAGCGCGGATATCGCCGGGGCGTACTCGGATTACGAGCAGGCCCAGGCCGACGAAACACTGGCCAAGGCGCAACTCGACCGCTCCAAGATTCTCTTCGAGAAAGGAGCCATCGCGCAGAAAGATCTGGAAGTCGCCCAAGACACCGAGACGAAGGCTCAAGTCACCGTCAAGACCACGCTCGACCACTTGCACGTGCTGGGCGCGGATCCGGATCACCCATCGGCCATTGTGGAAGTGCGTGCGCCAGTTGCGGGCGTGATCACGGACCAGCAAGTGACCACCGCGTCCGGTGTACAGGGATTGGCCTCTCCTAATCCATTCACCATCTCGGATCTCTCGCATATCTGGATTCTTTGCGATGTGTATGAGAACGACCTGGCGCAAGTGCATCTGGGCGAGTACGCGGACGTGAAGTTGAACGCCTATCCGAAGCAGGTTTTCAAAGGGCGCATCGGTAATATCAGCCCGATTCTGGATCCCAATCTGCGCACGGCCAAAGTCAGGCTCGAAATGGCGAATCCGGGATCGATGCGGCTGGGCATGTTTGTCACTTCGACGTTCCATGGCTTGCAGAAAGAGTCGCACGCCACGGTTCCATCGTCGGCCGTGCTGCATTTGCATGACCGCGATTGGGTCTATGTCCCGGCGGATGGCGGGCAGTTCCGGCGCGTGGAGGTGACCGGCGGAACAATGCTGCCCGGCAACCTCCAGGAGATCGCCGGCGGTATCCGGCCGGGCCAAGAAGTGGTATCGAACGCCCTGGTCTTGCAAGCCACGGCGGAACAATAATACAGTAAAACATGACCAAAGAAGAGGTTCGCGCGCGCATCGAAGAGATTGGCATCATCCCCGCCATCCGGCTTCCTTCCACTGAAGACGCACGGTTTGCCGCGGAGGCCGTCTATCGCGCCGGGCTGCCCATTGCCGAGATCACCATGACGGTTCCCGGAGCGCTGGGCCTGATTTCCGCGCTGCTGCGCGATTTTCCGGACATGGTGGTAGGCGCTGGAACGGTGCTGGACGCGGATACGGCGCGACGCGCAGTGGAAGCCGGCGCGCGATTTATCACCAGCACCGGAATGGACCCAAGCGTAGTGGGCCTGGCGGTTGAGGAAGGTGTCCTGGTGTTGCCGGGCGCACTGACGCCCACCGAGATTATCAACGCATGGAAGGCGGGCGCCGATTTCGTCAAAGTGTTTCCCTGCGCGCCGCTGGGCGGAGATAGCTATATCAGGGCGCTGAAGGTAGCCTTGCCGCAGATACGCCTGATCGCGGGAGGCGGCGTGCAGCAGCACACAGCCGGCCACTTCATCAGCGCGGGAGCCAGCGCCATCGGTGTCGGCAAAGAGTTGATCACCTATGAAGCGATTCGGCATCGCAAGTCGGAATGGATCCTGGAACTTGCGCACCGCTTCATGGCCATTGTGAAGAATGCGCGCGCGCATACGCCGTCGGCCAATGTGGTGACCTTTAAATAGCGGCAAAATAGTACGGCATAGCTGAACGGAATGATTCGCGGTCTCGTCGATTTCTCGCTCAATAACCGTCTTCTGGTGGTGGCGCTCGCCATCCTGCTATTTGCGTGGGGCATCATCTCATTCAAGAATCTCCCCATTGAAGCCTATCCGGATGTAGCCAACAACTACGTGCAAATCATCACGCAATGGCCGGGCCGCGCGGCCGAAGAGGTGGAGCAGCAGGTAACCATCCCTATTGAAATCGTGATGAACGGGCTTCCCCACCTGGAGCACTTGCGGTCCACCTCGCTGTTCGGGCTCTCCAGCGTAATGCTGATCTTCGATGACGCCTCGGACAACGATTGGAACCGGCAGAAAGCGCTGGAGCGGCTGTCGGAAGTCACCCTTCCCGAGAACCTGCAGCCGCAGATCGGGACGGACTACAGTCCCGTCGGCCAGATTTACTGGTACTCGTTGCAGAGTACCAACCCCGAGTACGACCTGATGGAGTTGAAGGCTCTCGAAGATTGGGTTCTGGAGAAACAGTTCAAATCGGTTCCCAACGTTGTGGATGTTTCGAGCTTCGGAGGCATCACCAAGGAATACCAGGTGGCGATGGACCCCAACAAGCTGGTGGAGTACGCCCTGAGCATCGGCGATGTGGAGCAGCAGCTAACCAATAACAACGTCAATGCCGGCGGCAGTTTCATCCAACAGGGCCTGCAACAAGTCAACGTGCGCTCCATCGGGCTCTTCGACAACGTGGAAGATATCGGGAAGACCGTTCTCAAGACTCAAAACGGCACGCCCATTCACATTAGGGATATTGCCACGGTCATGCAGGGGCCGAAGATCCGGCTGGGCCGCATCGGAAAGGCCCTCCACCGCAAGGACGGCAAGATCGCCGACAACGATGATGTAATCGAGGGCATCGTGCTGCTGCGGAAAGGCGCCGAATCCGATGCCACGCTGGACGCCATCCACGAGAAGGTGACGGAGCTGAACGAGCACATTCTCCCCAAGGGCGTGAAAGTCGTTCCGTTCCTCGATAGAAGCGACCTCGTCCACTTCACCACGCACACCGTTCTGCATAACCTGACCGAGGGCATTATCCTGGTGGCCATTGTCCTGTTCCTGTTTCTGGGGAACGCCCGCGGCGCCCTGATCGTGGCCATCACCATTCCGTTCTCTCTTTTATTCGCATCGATCTGCCTGGACCTCAACCACATTCCCGCCAATCTGCTGTCCCTTGGCGCGCTGGATTTCGGCATGGTGGTGGATGGCGCGGTGGTGATGGTGGAGAATATCGTCCGGCATTTGGGGCACCAGGGCGGCCCACCGCGGCCAGTGGTGGAGCGCATTCGCGAGGCGGCGCACGAGGTGCAGCGGCCCGTCTTTTACGCCATCGGGATTATCATCACGGCGTATTTGCCGATCTTCACGCTACAGAGCGTGGAAGGGCGTCTGTTCAAGCCCATGGCCTGGACGGTGGCCTTTGCGCTGCTGGGCGCACTGATCTTCTCCATGATTCTGGCCCCGGTGCTGTCCAGCCTGGCGTTCGGACAGAACACGCGGGAGTGGCGTAATCCGGTGCTGGCGTGGCTGATCGGGCGCTATCGTGTGACGCTGCGCCTGGCCATTCGCGCCCGCTGGGTCACGGCAGGCGTAGCTGTGACTAGCATAGCGGTAGCCGGCTGGCTGGCCTCCAGCGGCATCATCGGTTCCGAGTTCCTGCCGCACCTCGACGAAGGCGCCATCTGGACGCGGGGCACCTTGGCCCCCAGCACCGGCCCGGACGAGGGCAACCGGCTGATGACGCAAGCGCGCCTCGTCTTGGCCTCCTTTCCGGAGGTCACCCAGGTGGTTTCGCAGGTCGGCCGCCCCGACGATGGCACCGATACCACGGGCTTCTTCAACACCGAATACTTCGTCGATCTGAAGCCCAAGAATCAGTGGCGGCCGGTGTTCAAGGAAGAGAAAGTCAGGTTGATTGGCGCCATGGACCGCGAGTTGGAGAAAATCCCCGGCGTGCTCTGGAATTTTTCGCAGCCGATTGCGGACAACATGGAAGAAGCGGTGAGCGGCGTTAAGGGCGAACTGGCCATCAAGATTTACGGCGACGACCTGGTGAAGCTGGAACAGACGGGCGATCAGATCGTCAACGTGATGCGGAACATCAAGGGCGTCGAAGACCTGGGTCTGTTCCGGGTCATCGGCCAGCCCAATCTCAACTTCTCCGTGGACCGGGACCAGGCCGCCCGGTATGGGCTTAACGTGTCCGACGTCCAGGACGCCATCCAGACCGCCGTGGGAGGCAATGCCGTCAGCCAGGTCTTGCAGGGGGAGCGGCGCTTCGACCTGGTGCCGAGATTCACGGCGCCCTATCGCGACACCAGGGAGGCCATCGAGAACGTTCGATTGCTGGCGCCGACAGGGGAGCGCGTCTCGCTGGCGCAGCTTTCCAAAGCCGAGGTGAAGGACGGCGCCTCGGAAATCTATCGCGAAGCGAATTCCCGCTATGTGGCGATCAAGTACAGCGTGCGGGGCCGCGACCTTGGCAGCACCGTGCAGGAGGCCATCCGGGACGTGAACCGGCAGGTGAAACTGCCGGAAGGCTACACCATTAATTGGGCCGGTGAGTATGCCAGCCAGCAGCGCTCCCAAAAGCGGCTGATGATCGTACTGCCCATCACCATCCTGGTGATCTTCGTCATCCTGTATACGATGTTCCACTCCTTCAAGTGGGCTACGCTCATGCTGGCCAATATCGCCATGGCGCCTTTGGGTGGACTGATGGCGCTCCTGCTTACCGGGACGCACTTCAGCGTCTCGTCCGGCGTCGGATTCCTGGCGCTTTTTGGCGTTTGTGTGCAGACGGGCGTGATCATGCTGGAGTACATCAACCAGCTTCGCGCGCGCGGTCACTCGGTGATGGATGCCGCGGTGGAGGGCGCCGTCCTGAGGCTGCGGCCCATCATGATGACCACCTTGGTGGCTACCCTGGGATTGCTGCCGGCGGCCACGTCGCGCGCCATTGGATCCGATTCCCAACGGCCCTTTGCCATTGTGATCGTGGGAGGCCTCATGGTCGCCATGCTGATGAACATCTTCCTGCTGCCCACGTTGTACGTCTGGGTGGCGGGGGACCAGGATGTGCTGCCCAGGCCCGAGGCCGAATTCGAAGAATCGGTGTAAGCGCAGGAGCGCAGACGGCGTAGGACTTTACATTTACTTTACATCTCGCTTCAAGTATAATCGAAACCGGGAGGACGCATATGCGCCCATTGGACATCCCGGAAATGCTGATCGCCCTAGGTTTGGTCGCCATCCTGGCGTGGGGCCTCTACAATTGGAAGCACCGCGCGCACACGCATCGCTAGCGCCTGCCTGGCGAGCCTCCGCCCCGATCACACCTCCGCCGCGCCGTTCCCGCAACTCGTCCACCGTCACCTACAGAATCTGCGATATCTCGATTCGGCGGTAAACTGGAGTTGTGAGCACGTCTGAGGATGGGTTCGACGACTTCCGGCTAGACCGCACGCATTTTTCCGTCGTCCGCTTGACGGACCCGTACGATGCGGTTGAGTACTGGTTGTCCCGCCCGGTCGAAGAGCGGTTGCGAGCGCTCGAACTCTTGCGAAGGACCTTCTATGGCTATACCAGCGCTAGCGAGGGACTTCAAAGAGTTCTTGAAGTCGCTCAACTCGAACCGCGTTGAATACCTGTTGATTGGTGGGTACGCGGTCGGCATCCACGGTCATATCAGGGCCACCAACGATCTCGACGTGTGGGTCAACATGAGCCCGGAAAACGCCGACAGAATTGAGCAGGCGCTTCGCGAGCTCGGGTTCGCCGCGGCCGGGCTGACCTCCGGCCTCTTTCTTACCCCGAATAACGTGGTTCGCATGGGGGTGCCGCCCATTCGGATCGAGATCCTCACGTCAATCTCCGGGGTCGAGTTTGAATCGTGTTACGTCGAAAGAGAAACGAACCGGATTGAGGAAATAGTGGTTCCCGTGATCAGCCTGGCTCGGCTGCGGCAAAACAAGGCGGCCAGCGGCCGGGCGAAGGACTTGGCGGATTTGGAGAGCCTGCCTAAGTAGGGCTGGCCCCAATCACACCTCCGCCCCACCGCGCCGCTTCCGCAACTCATCCACCGTCACCGCCAGAATAATCACCGCGCCGATAATAGCCTGCTGCAGGTAAGGCGATATGCCCAACAAGTCGCTGCCGTTCGCAAGCAGCCCCATGATCAACGCGCCGATCAACGTGCCGATGACGCTGCCTTCGCCGCCCCGCAGGCTGCCGCCGCCGATCACTACTGCGGCGATGGCCTGCAGTTCGTAGCCATTGCCGCCCGAGGGCTGGCCGGTCATCAGCCGCGACGCTTCGATCATGCCCGCCAGGCCGGTGAGCAGGCCGCCCAAGGCATATATCACGGTGGTCGAGAACGACACCGGCACTCCCGCGTAGACCGCCGCATCCGGATTGCTGCCGATAGCGAAGGCGTGGCGGCCCAGGCGCGTATGCTCCAGAATCATATGCGTCGCCAGCGCGCAGATTACCACCACCCACAGCACGAAAGGCACTCCCAACAGGTTGCCCTCGCCCAGAAACGCGAAGCTCTGCGGGACGCGGTGCACGGGCAAACCGTTGGTGATAATCAGGGTCAATCCCCGAATAATGCCCAGCGTGCCGAGCGTCACAATAAAGGGCGCGATGCGCAGCCGCGTAGTCAGAAATCCGTTCACCGATCCCCAGAACAACCCGGTCGCCAGGCCCACCAGGATGCCGATAGGTACCGGCATCCCGTGCTCCAGCGCCATGGTGCCCAGCACGCCGCACATCGCCAGCATGGCGCCCACCGAAAGATCGATGCCGCCGGCGATGATGATCATGGTCATGCCCAGCGACATGATGTTGATCACGGCCGTTTGCCGCACTACGCTCGAAAGATTCGTCTCGGTGAGGAAGTGCGGCGACGCAATCGCCAGCGCCACAAATAGAACCACCAGGCTCAAGAACGGCAGCAGCCGCTGCATCATGGCGCGGACTCCCGTTCGAGCGCGGCGAAGCGCATGATTTCCTCCTGAGTAGTGCGTCCCGGCAATTCCCCGGTAATACGGCCCTGCCGCATCACCAGGATGCGATCGGCCACCTGCAGCAACTCCTGCATCTCCGAACTGACCATCAGGACCGCCGCCCCGGAGCGCGCCAATTCATCCATGAGTTCGAATACCTCGGCCTTCGCGCCCACGTCGATGCCGCGCGTAGGCTCGTCGAACAGAAACACCCGCGCGCGGCGGAACAGCCACTTGGCGATCGCCACTTTCTGTTGATTGCCGCCGCTCAAGCGCCCCGCCGCCTGCCGCCCGGACGAAGCGCGGATGCGCAGGCGCGCGATGTACTCGACCGTGACCCGGCCCTCGGCCCGCCCATCGATCAGGCCGAAACGGCTGATCTGGCGCAGGTTTGCCATGGTGATGTTGTAGGCGATGGGCAACCGCACCGCCAAGCCCGTCTTTTGCCGGTCTTCGGTGACCAGGGCGATCCCCGCCGCCACCGCTTCGCGCGGCGATCCGATTCGCGCCGGGCGGCCCTCCACGAAGATGGTTCCGCCATCGATGGGGTGTACTCCAAAAATGGCGAGGCAGGTTTCGGTTCTTCCCGCGCCGATCAGGCCGGCCAAACCCACGATCTCGCCCGCGCGCAGAGAGAATGCAACATCTTGAAATGCGCCGCGGCGCGTGAGTCCATCGACGCGCAACAGTTCCGCACCCGGCGCGACCGGCTGCCGCCGGCAACTGGCCCCCATCTCGCGGCCCACCATGTGCTGGATGATGCGGTCCGTCGAGACCTCCGCCAGCGGCCCGGTGTGAACCGTCGCGCCGTCGCGCAGGATAGTGACCCGGTCGCCGATCGCGCGCAGTTCCTCCAGCCGGTGGGTGATGTAGATCACGCCCATGCCCCGCGCGCGCAGCGTGCGCACGATGCGGAAGACTTCTTCGCTCTCCGCGCCCGAGAGCGACGATGTGGGCTCGTCGAAAATCAGCAAACTGGAACCGTGCTGGATGGCGCGGCAGATACCCACCAGTTGCTTGCCCGCGGGGCTGAGCCGCTCCACGCGCCAATCCGCCCGCAACGGGAATTGGTGCTCTTCGATGATGCGCGACGCTTGCTCGATCATGCGCCGCCGGTTCACCCAGCCGAACGGCAGCCGCTCCTCACGCCCCAGGAAGATGTTCTCGGCGACCGTCAGATGGGGCGCCAGCAGCGATTCCTGGTGTACCATGGCGATGCCGGCCGCGGCCGCTTCCGCGGGCGTGTGGAAGGCGGCGCCGCGCCCCTGCCACAGCATGCGCCCGGCATCGCGGCGCTCCATGCCCGCCACGATCTTCATCAGCGTGGATTTTCCCGCGCCGTTCTCGCCCAGCAGCAGATGCACTTCGCCGGGCGGCACACTGAGGTTGCCGTCGCGCAGGGCTGTCACACCGCCGAACCGTTTTTGGATGCCGTCCAGATCGAGGAGCACCGCAAGGGACAGTGTAGCGTGAGTGGATCCTTGTGGGGCAGGTTGGCAACCTGCAGGCCGATTGTCAATCGGTCTTCCATTTGCGGAGCCCGCCCACCAAGCCTAGCTTACTGAATCGTGTAACTCGCCGTCGCTATGCTGCTATGCAAATAGCCCGGAGCCACCGCCAGCGCCTTCAGCGCAGTACTGGCCGAAATCGCGATCGGCACGGTGTACTGTGTAGAAGACGTGGTGGGCGTCGTTCCGTCCGTCGTGTAGTAGATCGTGGCGCCGGGCGTCGCGTCCGTGATGCTCACTTGCTGCGCCCCGGTGTAGGCACCCGCCGCTGGATTGAACACCGGCAGGGCCGCCACATTGCCCGTATACGACAGATGATTCCAAGTCAGAATTTCCTGGATCGCCGACAGCCCGCCGGCGCCGCCCGTGAACCCAACATAGGCGGTGTTGCCTCCAGTCGTCGTTGGAATGTCGATGCTGAACTGCGTCGCGAAGTACTCGGTGCTGTTCGCCGTGTCCACGATCTCCAAAGTCAGGACCGGATTGTAGTACATGAGCCGCGCGCGCAACACGTCGCCGCTATGCAGGTTGATACCCGAAGGCGTCAAGTCGATAGCGGGCACAGTTGGATCGGCGCCGTCCGTGTAAATGCCCGTCGAGTTCGGACCTTCGCCCGCGTTGCTGTACAGGTCGAACTTGACGGCCACGCTGTTGCCAATTCCCGGCGACCCGCCGTATCCCAAGTCGCCGCCGTCAGAGCCCAACGCCGTGGGACCCTGGTTCTGAATGCATATCGTAAACCCGTCCGCTTGCGCATTCGTGAGCTGGAACGTGAAATCGCTGGTGAAAAACTGGGCGTTGACCGGTGTGTTGAAGAAGGCGCTGGCGGCCTCGTCATCGTTCCCATCCGTGAGCCGCAAGCGGGTGCCGTTCAAGGTGGTGCTGCCGTTGAAGGTCAGCCCCTGGGCTGTGAAACCATTCGGAAAGTCGGGTCCCTGGCCAGCCCCCAACGCGATGGTATAGAGCGCCGAACTCACCAGGCTCGGTGGCGTCCCGGCCGCAAATGCAATCGCCCTGATTGTATCCGTCTTACTCACGTTCACCGGACCCGTGTATAGTGTCGAATGCGTCGTGGGAGCCGCCCCGTTAGCCGTATAGTAGATGCTCGCGCCCGGCGTGGCGCTGGCGATGGTGACGCTTTGCGCCTGGGCGTAAACTCCGCCGGCCGGGCTGAACGCCGGTGTGGCCGCCGGCGGCGGCCGCAGTCCGAAGACCGCTAGTTGCGTCGCTGTCCCCACGTAAACCTTGCCGTGTGCCACGGTGGCCGCGGCGAATTTCACCGCCGGCCCGGGCGTGTCGCGCGAGCCGTTCTGCGTGCTGTTGTACAACTCATTGGCCAGATTGGTGGCGTCGTACGCGTGCAGCACCGCCGGCCCGTTTGACGCGTATGCGTCCGTCTGGATAGCCCACACGATACCATTGCCGCTGCCGTTAGCCGAAATCGAGGGCGTCGGCCCCGGAAATGCAAAACTCTCCGGCGAATAGGAAACCGCCGATGGCGAAAGCAGCCCGCTGCCGCCGGCGTTGAACGAGAACGCCTTCAGGTTGTCGTACTGCGCACCGAAGTACACCGTGTTGTTCCAGTAAGCCGGCATCCCAAAGAGCCCGCCAGTCGCCCCCGGCAGTTCCTGCACCACCTGGTCCGTGGTGGAGTTGTAGCCGCCCATGTTGTTGCGGTCCACCAGGTAGATGGTTCCTTCTTTCCCGCACTCCACCAATAGATCCTGATGCGCCGACCCCGCCGGCAAGTCCGGCAGCAGCACCACTCCGCCCCCGCCCAGGTCGATGTCGTCTTCCGACAACACGTCCTGGTTGAACGGCGTGAAGTAGCTCAGCACGCGCAGCGTTCCGCCGGTGGGACCGCTCATTCTCAAAATCGTGTCGCCCCAATCATTGCCGCCAGTGTTCACGTCGAAGGTGCCGTTTCCGGTAACAAAGTAGATTCCGGCGGAATCCGCAGCCGGTCCGCCGCCCGATTGCCATACACCCCCGTCGCTGCCGTTCGGCGTCGAGTTCCACACCACAACCTGCTGCAAGTTGGACGCGTCGTAGCCCAACACCCAGGCATGATACGGGGGATGGTCGCAGTGCGAGGCCGACGTGATGTACACCACCCCGTTCGCCAGCAGCAGCCCGGGCCGCTGGTTCTGATGCAGGGCATCGAAGGAGACCAGGCCGCCGGAACTGCCGTCGCCCGTCCCCGGTACGGTGGCCTGGAGGGCCACCGGCCCGCCGAATTTCTCGCTCCCCGTGGTGATGTCCAGAGCGTGCAGCCGCTGGAAGAAGACCCCGTTCTCCTTCGTGTTCGCCACCACGTACAGCGTCCCGGTGCTGGTGTCGATCACCGGCGTGCCGGAGATGCCGATCTGCGGCACCAGGTCCGTGCATTGCGCGTCGGTGGCACTGTCCACCGTGGTGACCGACGGCGGATTTATGAAGCTCACGTGCCACAGCGGACTCGCATCGGCGCCCGAAGCGCGGTCTGCGTCGAACGCGTAAACGCTATCGTTTTCGGTCGCCACTAACACCACGTTATGAGCCTGCCCGCCGATCGAGACATTCGGCACATACAACGGCTGCGCATAGATGTATCCGTCCACGGGCTGCACAAACAAGCGCCCAAACCCGTTGGGGTTCACGTTCGCAGGGGTAAGGATCGATTCGTGCAGGTTTTGGCCCGTGCGGGCGTTGTCGTTGTGATAGGTTGTAACGCTCACTTGCGCCCAGCCCGCCTGGACTGCGGCCAGAGCGAAGCAGGCAGTTACCCTTACAGAGATCATGGTTCTGCTCCGATCTGAAGTGGCGTTCCATGATTTTAGCACGCGGGTGGGTGGGGCAGATTAGCTGTGGGGCAGGCCATCGTTTTTCGTGGCCTGCCGGGTTCAAGCACGGTGCGCAGACGACAAACAACGATCGTCTGCCCCACGCCGGGCACCGGAGCTGTACAGTTAATTCGCGGACAAGACCCGCTCCGCGGTTGGGTGTATACTCGTGGCAACATGTGCGGAGCGGCATCACTGTTCGCATTCAGCGCCCTATTCATCCTGATACCGCATGCGAGTGAAGGCCAAGCCCGAAAGACGGTCCCGGACCGGGAGCCGATGGTCGATTGGAGCGACGCGGAGCTAATTCACGAGCTGCCCGAGTTGGCAGCCGTGCAGTCCGCGCCAGGCCAGGACCACGGGGCCACGATGCTCGGCGCCGTCCGCAGTCAAACAGTGCGGATGTTTCAGGCGTTTGGCAAGTCCGGCAATTTGTCAGCGTCGGAGGAACTGCACGCCATGCGGTTTCGGGTGCCCGGCGGGTTTGACTCGGATGAGCACGCCGTGTCCCGTTACGCCGCGGAGATTACGAACGCGGGCGATCCTCTATCTTTCGACGCTCTCGACGAGGGCCGCACCGGGCCAAGCGGGGAAGCGAAATCTGCACCGGGCGGCTCTGTGGTTACCAGCAATTTTCTTTGGCTTCTGAGCCGTATGCTGCCGCGCTACCAACCGCGCATGCGCGTTCGCTATCTGGGCCGCGACACACGCGGTAATGCGGATGTGGTGGTGTTTACAGCGCAACTCGCAGCCGGCGAACTACCTCACTGGGTCGAAACCTCGGACGACGCTGGTCCAATCTTATTCCGAGGCTTCATTTGGATCGATGCTGCCGCCGGCCGCATAGCCCGCATCCGCGCCGAACTGCTTCCGTCGACAACCGCCTCGACACTCGAAAAGCTCACTACCGACGCGCGCTTCAGCGTGGTGGGATTCAAGTCGAGTGAGGCCGAACTCTCGCTCCCGGCGAAAGTGACCGTCACGGTTCGCGTGCATGGGATGGAATACTACAACGTCCACCGTTTTTCGCGCTATCGGATGTTCTCCGGCGGGCGGCTCGATGCGGGGATCGCACAAGACAAGACGGCGGATGAGCCGGATGCGCGCGAAGCCATGGTGGACGGCATTGTGCTGCTTCGGAACCGGCAGCCGGCCGAGGCCGTCCGGGTGCTTCGAGAAGCGGTGCGCCTCGATCCGGACGCCGCCGAGCCCCACTATCATCTGGGAACTGCGTTGCACGAGATACACGATCTCGCCGGCGCCGAAGCCGAGCTCAGCGAAGTGGCGAAGCGAATTCCCGACGCCGAGGATGGGCATAGAGAACTTGGGACCGTGCTGTTCGAACGCGGCGATCCGGCGGGCGCGGCCACGCAATTCCGCGAACTCATCCGGCTGGACCCCAAGGACGCGGCCGCCCACGCCAACCTTGGCGAGGCGCTGGTGAAACTCCGCGATCCGCAGGCGGTGGAGGAATATCGTATTGCAACGGCGCTGGCGCCCGGGAACGCCGCGGTGAAGGTCCGCTTTGAAACCATCAGCCAAGCGGCAATCAAGAACACGCCCAGCGAGCCACCCACCGCACCCGAGACACGCATCAAAGTGGATGTCCGCCAGGTAATCGTCCCAGTGGTAGTGAGCGATAAGAGCGGCCACCAGGTGACCGGACTTCGGCAAGCGGACTTTCAGGTGTTCGAAAACGGTATCCAGCAGACCATATCGAGTTTCAGCGTGGAGCACTCCGAAATCCCGGCCGCACCGGAAGATCCCGCCGCGGCTCCCGCTGGCGCGCGGAAGCCACCAGCCGCCGCGGCAACCCCAGCGCCGCCCCGCCACACGTACCTGATATGCGTGGACACGCTGCACGCCTCGCCGGGGAACTTCGCGCATGTCCGGGACGCTCTGAGGAAGCTCTTTGCGCGGGAGGAACCTGGGTACGCGCAATACGCCTTGATCAATCTGGGCAGACAGGCGGAAATCGTCCGGCAACCCACGCCGGACCCGTTGCAGATCCTTTCCGCTCTCGAGTCGACCAAGGTTTGGGGGGCGGTCGTAGCCAGCGACGCAAGTTCAAATCGCATGGCTGTTGAGCAGTTTCGCCAATTTCTGGAGGAAACCAGGATTGTGTGTGACAATCGTACCGATTTAATAAAGTGCAGTGCACGACTGGATCTTCTGCCGGCGCAGGCCGAGTTTCTCGCGCAGCGCAATGTTCCGGCAACGATCGCTTTTCTCGACGCGCTGAAAAAGCTGGTCGAACAATTCCCAGGCGCACCTACCCGTGGTGAGCTGATCCTCATTTCCGACGGATTCCTGCTAAACCCAGCCAGCGAATCTTTCGGCATGCTGGCAGCCTACTTTCCCGACGCTCAGGACCATCCCGGAGTTCGCGCAGCGGGATTGCGCGGAAGGGATGATCGCTTTCAGAGTGACTTCGATTCCATCGCCCGGGCTGCCGCCAGGCGTAATGTCCGAATCGATACAATCGATTCGCGGGGACTGTACGCGTCGGAAAGCTTTGCCGCTTCGAGTCGCGGCAGTGTCTCTTCCCAAGGGCCGGCCGTGATGAGCTACACGGATGACATGTCGCGCGAAGCCGGCAATTCGCTCGCTGAGATCGCGGAAGCCACTGGTGGGATCTTCATACACGACACCAACGACCTGCTGGCGGGCATGCGGCGCGTGCTCGCCGACGGGCGCGATTACTACACACTCTCCTACGTTTCGAAGGATAGCAAAATGGACGGGAAGTTCCGCGCCATTACGATCAGACTCCGGGATAGCAAGCTCGTGGTTCGCGCCAAGCGGGGCTATTGGGCGACTGAAGAGTAGCGCGTCTTATGCCTGGCCCGCCTTGCCCAACCACAAATCAATCGGCCGCTTGACACCCGTGGGCCGGAATGGCAATTCGATCTTGCGGCCCTGCCCAGCCGACGCATAGCCCGCGTAAAGCGCTTCCATCACCACGCGGCCGTCTTCGCCGGTCGACTGCGGCTTTTCCTTGCCGCGCACGCACCGCGCGAAGTGGCGCATCTCATGCGGCGAGCCGTAATTCCACAACTCATCGAACACCGGATAGCTCCAGCCTTTAGTGCTCGGCGCCTTCTCCACCGCGTATCCGTAACCGTATTCGCTAAATGTGGGCATAGCGTTGCCCATGTGCAGATTCGGGTAGCTGACGCCGCCTTCCCCGTAGATCTCGGTGCGGTCGTCCATGCCGCCGCGCTTGGCCCAACTGTTCTCCACCAGTCCCACGCCGCCGTTGGCAAACTCCAGGACGCAAATGCTGTCGTCCTCGCCGCGCGTCTTAGCGCCGTGCACATAGGTGCCCATGTGACACGTGACGCTCTTGATCGGCGAACGGTCGAAGAACCAGTAGCAGAACGCGATGCCGTGACAGCCCATGTCCATGAAGACGCCGCCGCCGGAACGTTCCACGTCCCAGAACCACGCACTGTGCGGCCCGAAATGCTTCTCGCTCTGCTTCACCAGGTACAGCTTGCCGAACGCGCCATGGTCCGCCATTTCCTTGGCCTTGACATACTTCGGCGTGAACAGCAGTTCCTCCGCGTACAGCAGCAGCACGCCTTCGCGGCGGCAGACGTCGATCATCTCGTCGGCCTCGTCAATCGTCATCGATAACGGCTTTTCGCACACCACGTGCTTGCCCGCGCGCGCGATATCGACGGTCATGGCGCAGTGCAACGCATTGGGCGCGGCGATGGTCACCATCTCGATATCTTTTTCCCGCAGCATCTCCTTGTAGTCCAAGAAGACGCGCGGGATGCCATACTTCCGCGCCATCTCCGCCGCATGGCCGGGCGTGGGCGAGCACACCGCCACCACCTCGGCCTCCTCCGGCATGATCTGAAATGACGCTGCGTGGATATCGCCCTGAAACTGCGATCCGATGATTCCCACCTTCACTCGCTTAGCCACGTTCGACTACCTCCTCTTTCACCGGATCAAAATGGAACATCTTGCCCTCGCGGTAACTGCGCACCGCCAGCGCAATGTGGGTCATGGTGGTATAGCCCAACGAAGCGCTGCAATTCGGCTCCTGCCGCGAGCGCACGCAATCGAAGAAGTTGTCCACGTGCTTATCGTCGCCCTCGTTGCCAAGGCCCGGAATGACAATCTCCTCCTTGCCCAACTTGGCGGCAAACTCCTTGCGATAGGGCTGTTCGGCGACGATCTGCGCGTGATCGAATTGCCGGTTCTTGGGCCCTTCCCATTCATCTCCCAGGAACAGGGTGGCCTTGGTGCCGCGCAGCATGGTGACCGGCCCGACCTCGTTCACCTGCGACGATTCCACCGTGATCGTGTACTTGCCCGGATAATCTGCCGAATCCATGAAAGTGTCGGGAACCTCGCGGCCGTCGTTGTAGACCCACAGCCCGCCTCCGCCCACTACGCGCGTGGGATGTTGATTGCCGAGCGCCAGGTGGAAGGGCGCCACGATGTGATAATGCAGGTCCGTGGCGATGCCGCCCGAGTAGTCCCAGTATTTGCGGAAGCGGAAGAAGCGGTCGGCGTCGAACGCGCGCCCCGGCGCCGCTCCGATCCACTGCTGCCAGTCGATGTAGTTATCGCCTTTGCCCTGCGGACCGGCCTCCGGATCGATGTCCCAATTCCAGTCGCCATCCGGGTTGTTGCGGCTGTAGGTGCCCTGCGCGGCCACCACCTGTCCAAGCATGCCGCTCTCGACCATCTCGCGCACCTTGTGCCAGCGCGTCCAGGAGGTGCCTTGCACGCCGACCTGCACGATGCGCTTGGAATCGCGCGCGCGCTCGAACACCTGCTTGGCTTCGCCCAGCGTGTGGGTCATGGGCTTTTCCAAATACACGTCCTTGCCCGCGGCGATGGCCGCCAGCGCGATGGGCGCGTGCCAGTGGTCCGGCGTAGCGATGAAGACGGCATCGATGTCGCTGCGCTGCAGCAATTCCTGATGGTGCAGGTATGCTTTGGCGCCCGCGGCATCACCGGCCGCCCTGGCGAGCCGCTTGCGATACACGTCGCACACCGCTACCACCTGGACATCGCCGCGCGCCTTCTGCCGGCGCAGGCAGGCTTTCAGGTGATAACCGCCGCGCGCGCCGATCCCGATCTGGCCGATATTGATTCGATCGTTGGCGCCCATGGCGCGCGAGGCCGCCATCGCCGCGCCCGCCAGTCCCACGAAGCTGCGTCTGCTAAGTTCGTTCGTCATATCATCCGCCGCTCGATTGTATCAGGAGTGCCTAACCGTTTGGGGTAAACCTCGCGAAATCAACGCGACCGCTACCGAGCCTCGACCGCTACCGAGCCGCGACCGTGAGGGAGCGGCATCCGCTGTTCTGGTAGATGCGCTCTGGTAGACAATCTGCTATAGTGGCACAAAAATGCTAAACCGCATTTAACTCGTCCAGGGCACCCTCGACCTGCTCATTCTCCAGGTGCTCCAGTGGGGGCCCCAACACGGCCATGGCATCGGACAGGCGATCCGCATCCGATCGCAGGAGGCGCTGCAGGTCGAGCATGGCTCCCTCTACCCCGCGCTGCACCGGCTGGAACGGCAGGGCCGGCTGGCCTC
>Ga0187871_10001349_pt1 | contig 21531 bp, 14 predicted proteins | sample June2016WEW_16_1_FD_132988 | JGI IMG/M metagenome (GOLD analysis project Ga0187871, IMG submission 132988) | Peatland microbial communities from SPRUCE experiment site at the Marcell Experimental Forest, Minnesota, USA - June2016WEW_16_10 | ecosystem: Environmental > Terrestrial > Soil >...
TATCGCCAACGAATTCCTTCAAGAACATCGCCGCCGAGGTAGCGCCGCCCCAGCGTCCGCCCGTGTTCTTAATATCGGCGATGTCGGACTTGATCAGGTCGCGATACTCATCCTCGGCAGGCAGACGCCACATCTTCTCGCCCGAAGTCTTCAGCGCGCGGTTAAAGGCCTCGTAGAATTCGTCATTGTTGTCGAAGACGCCGGCGTTGACCATGCCCAACGCCACCACGCACGCGCCGGTCAGCGTGGCCGCGTCGATGAGGTGCGTCGCGCCGAGTTGCTTGGCATAGTGCAGCCCATCCGCCAACACCAGCCTGCCTTCGGCATCGGTGTTGATGATCTCGATCGACTTGCCCGACATCGCAATCTGGACGTCGCCCGGCTTCTGCGCTTTGCCCGACGGCATGTTCTCGCTGGCGCACACGATGCCGATGACGCGCAGGTTCGGCTTCAGTTGCGCGATGGCGCGCATGGCGCCGATCATTGCCGCGCCGCCGGCCATGTCATACTTCATCTTCTCCATGCCGTCGGCCGGCTTGATGGAGATGCCGCCGCTATCGAAGGTGATTCCTTTGCCGACCAGGCCGAGCACCGGCTTCTCCGGCGCGCCCGCTGGCTCGTAGCGCATGATGATCAACTTCGGGTCTTCTTCGGAGCCTTGCGCCACGCTCCAGAACGCGCCCATCTTCAACTCGCGAATTTTGTCGCCGCCGAAGACCTCGCACTTCAGGCCAACTTCGTCGCACATCTTCTGCGCGCGCTCGGCAAGGATGGTGGGCGTCATCCGATTGCCCGGCTCGTTGACCAGATCGCGCGTGAAGTTCTGCGCTTCGCCGATGATGCGGCCCTGCTCGGCCGCTTGTTTCAGCGCCTTCTCGTCACCGCCCTTGGCGACGATGACCAACCTGTCGATCTTCTTGTCTTCGCGATCGCTCTGGTAGTAGTTGGGCTCGAAGTTGCCGACGAGCGCGCCTTCGACGATGACCTTCGCGGCATCTTCAACGCCGCTCGGCATCACGAACGCGAAGCTCTTCACGCCCTTCGCCTTCAACGCGCGCACGGCCGCGCCGGCGAGCTTGCGCACTTCCGCCGACGAGAAGTTCTTGGCCTTGCCGCCGCCAATGAGCATCAGCCGCTTGGCCTTTAGCCGTGGCGGCTTGTGCAGAAGCGTCGTCTCCAGCATCTTGCCCGTGACCTCGCCGGAGGCGATGAGGTCCACCGCGGCATTGAGTACGGCCTTGTCGTCGGTGAGGAGTTGCGGCTTGGGCTTTGCGGCTTTGCCGTCGTTCTTGGGTTCTGCCGCGTTGTCGACAACAGCGACCACGAGGCATTCGGTGTCGAGCTGCGAAGGTGATGTGGTGTGAAGGGTCGTTTTCATCATTCTTATTCCGTGTCTTTATCCTAACGCCAGAATTGTCATCCCAAGCGGAGCCGAGGGATCTGCGGTTCGCGCCCGGAGCGTAGGCTGTCCATTTAAGCGCATGGGTTTCGAGTGGCGTACGCCCGAGTCTCGCGCAGCGAGACGGAAGAGCTTAGCCCAGCCTTTCAAGGCTGGGTTAGCGTTCAGTCATGCCCCGAGTCCCATAGGGACGAAAGGCCTGTCGTGCCTACGGCACTCCTCATCTTATTCGCGGACCTACCCAGCGCTGAAGCGCTGGGCTAAACTCTTCCGCGCCAAACCACCCCAACTCGCGCAAAAGCGACGCGAGTTGGGGGCCCCGGCACGGCGCTCGTTCTTCGGCAGTTGCGCACCGATGCGCCCGGAACAACGACTTTTCCCACGGGCTAATGTTTTGCGGCAACGCCAGCTCAAGAAACGTTAGCTCTTCCGACTCCGCGCCATCGCCTCTTTCGCTTCCTTGTCCGCGGTCTTGCGCCGCTCAGTTTCGCGCTTGTCCCAGGTCTGCTTGCCCTTCGCCAGCGCCATCTCCACCTTCACGCGCCCATTCTTGAAGTACAGGCGCGTGGGAATCAGCGTCAGCCCCCTCTGCTGCGTCTTGCCGATCAGCTTGTTCAATTCGCTCTTGTGTACTAACAATTTCCGCGTGCGCAGCGGTTCGTGGTTGAAGATGTTGCCGTGCTCGTACGGCCCAATATGCGCGTTGATCAACCAGAGCTCGCCGTCTTTCACCAGCCCGTAGGCGTCTTTGAGTTGCGCGCGGCCATTGCGCACCGACTTGACTTCGGTGCCGCGCAGGGCGACGCCCGCCTCAAACTTCTCCAGCAGGAAGTAGTTGTGCGACGCCGCACGATTCTGCGAAGCGTCGCGCTCGCCGCTGGCGGTGGGATCGCGCCGTCCGCTCGGCTTCTTCTCGGGAGCTTTGGCGGTCTGCGCTTGACGTGGCATACGGGCATAAATACGGCGCGAGGGCGCATCCTAAGCAGGGCTGCAGCTTCTTTCGCAGGTGGGATTCATCACCGCTGTCTGGAGAACGCGGCCGCGTTTACTACGCGAATTCATCATGCTAACACATGACGAATGCCGCAGTGTCGATGCGTTCGGAGATGCTATAATCGCGCCGATCCTATTGTCTGCGGTTGCAACTGTGAACGTAAGATTGCGTCAGCGGGCGAAGCATGCTCACGTTTAGCGTGGGTCCAAGTCTTACTTCCGGAGCCTGGCAGCAGCCGTACGAAGGCGAGGGGTCCGGTCAACATTCCCAGGGGTTTAAGGAACGTGATGAAACGCTTCACCACTGTGCTGATGCTGCTGATCGTGCTGGCGGTCTCGGCATTTGCCAATGCGGCCAAGGAAGCCAGGCAGCTCTATTTGAAAGGCAAGCAAGCCGAAGCCCGCCAGGACTACATCACTGCCTACAATTTTTATTACAAGGCGTATCAGCTTGTGCCCACGGACCTGACGTACCGCTCCTCATATGAATATGTGCGGTTTTTGGCCTCCGCTGCGTATGTGCATCAGGGGGAGAGCCTGATGAAGGGCAACAAGCTGCAGGAGGCGCTGACCGATTTCGAGCAGGCGCTGGCCATCGATCCCTCCAGCTTCATCGCGCAACAGATGGCCAATCGAGTGCGCGAAGAAATCAAGAAGCAGCTAAACCCGACCCCAGCCCCGCCGACCACCGAATCGGGCCTGCAGAAGCGCCTGGACGAATCTACCGGCCCGGTGGAACTGGCGCCGATTTCGCAGACGCCCATCACCATGAGTTTCACCCAGGATGCCAAGACGGTCTATGAGAGCATCGGCAAACTCGCCGGCATCAACGTTCTGTTCGATCCCGACTACACCTCCAAACGCATCAAGGTTGACCTGAACAGCGTCACTTTACAGGAGGCGCTGGAGATCACCGCTCTGGAGTCGAAGACATTCTGGCGGCCAGTCACTCCCAACACAATCTTTGTCGCCGCCGACACTCCCGCCAAGCGCAAGGAACTGGAGCAGAGCGTCATCCGCACTTTTTATCTGAGCAATCTTTCGATGCCCAACGAGCTGCAGGACCTGGTCAACATCCTGCGCACGCTGCTGGACACGCAACGGCTGCAACAATTCCCATCGCAGCAGGCGATCGTGGTGCGCGGCACGCCCGACCAGATCGTCATGGCGCAGAAGCTGATCGAGGACCTGGACAAATCGAAACCTGAAGTGGTGGTGGAAGTCGCCATCTTGCAGGTCACGCGCGACAAGATGACCAATCTGGGCATCACCCCGCCGAGCAGCGTCTCCGTTCAGTTGCAGCAGTCGAGCGGGACGACGAGCACTACCAGTGCCAGCACCGCTAGCGGAGCTGCCGGAACCGCCACCACGACCTCGAATACCGGCAGCCTCACGCTGAATACTTTCGGCAATCTGAATGCCACCAACTTCAGCGTCACCATCCCGGCGGCGACCGCGAATTTCCTGCTGACCGACAGCAGCAGCAAGCTCATCCAGCAGCCGCAAATCCGCGCCTCGGACGGCCAGAAGGCCTCACTGAAGATCGGTGAGCGCGTGCCCGTTGCGACCGGTTCGTTCCAGCCCGGCATCGGCGGCGTGGGCATTAACCCGCTGGTCAATACCCAGTTCAACTACATCGACGTTGGGGTCAACATCGATATCACGCCGCACGTGCACGGGCTGGACGAGGTCACGCTCAAGCTGGCCATGGACATCTCGGACGTGGACTCCTACCAGAACATCGGCGGCATCAGCCAGCCCGTCATCGGCCAGCGCAAGATAGAAGCCGAGATCCGCATGAAGGAAGGCGAAGTCAACATCCTCGGCGGCATCATGGAAGACACCCAAACCAAGGCGCTTTCGGGCATTCCGGGACTGGCCTCGATCCCTCTGTTCAAATATCTCTTCTCTTCGACGCAGAAAGAGAACATGACGAACGAGATCGTCTTCGTCCTGATCCCGCACATCGTTCGCGCGCAGGACATCTTCGCCAGCAACTTGAAGGCAGTGGATGTCGGCACCGCCAACGTAATCCAGTTGCGGCGTGACAACACACCGCCGGCGAATCCGCAACAGTCGCAGGCAGGCTCCCCGCCAGGAACCACGACCGGTTCCGCGCCGCCCAGGCCCCAGTCCCAAGTGCAGCCGCAGGGTAACGCAACCCCGGGGGCCAGTGTGCAGCCGACCGCCGCATCGGCGCCGGTGGGCAGCCCCATCGTGAGCTTCGATCCACCTACGGTCGACCAGCCCGCAGGCACCACCTTCACGGTGAATGTGAATCTCACGGGCGGGCAAAACGTCTCTTCCGTGCCGCTGCAGATCATGTACAACCCGCGCGTGCTGCAATTGCTGAACGTCTCCAACGGGCCCATGCTCTCGCAGGACGGGCAAGCGCCGACGCTGGTGAACCGCGATGACAGCATGGCCGGCATTCTGCAGGTCACGGCAGAGCGGCCGCCGGGAGCGCCCGGCGTCTCGGGAGACGGTTCCGTGTTCACCCTCACCTTCCAGGCGAGAGCTCCGGGACAGTCCACCCTCAGCATCAATCGCGCGAACCTGAAGAACGCCGCCCAGCAGACTACGCCGGCAAGCGGCTCGCAAGCCATTGTGACGGTTCACTAACGCGGCCGTCTAATGCAATGTGGCTCTCACCACGGAGGCACGGAGCGCACGGAGTCAACTTTACGTTGTTAGATTTCCTTTACTCCGTGTGCTCCGTGCCTCCGTGGTGAAATCTCCCTCGCCCAGCGCAGAAGGTCTAAAATAGAAGCGGTGCTTCCACTGCCAAAATCCGTTATCCGGCTAAGAGCCCGGCGTAGCCGCGGCTTCACCATGGTTGAGTTGATCGTCGCGATGACGATCCTCATGGTCCTGACTGCGGCGGCAACTCCGGTGGTCCGCATCACCATCCAGCGCAACAAAGAACGTGAACTGCGCCGCGATCTTTGGGAGATGCGTGACGCCGTCGATCGCTATAAAGATGCTGCCGATCGCGGCGCCTTCCAGGTTAAGGTCGATAGCCAGGGTTATCCGCCGGATCTGGATACGCTGGTTAAAGGGGTAGATGCCAACGGCAAGAAGCTGCGCTTCCTGCGGCACATCCCCGTCGATCCCATGACCGGCAAGGACGAGTGGGGCTTGCGCTCGGTGCAGGACGACATCGATTCCGATTCCTGGGGCGGACAAGACGTCTTCGACGTTTACACCAAGTCCGAAGGCACAGGCTTGGACGGAACGAAGTATAAGACTTGGTAGCTCTCGTGAGACAACCGACCCGGCAACGCGGCTTCACCCTGATTGAGCTGATGGTGGTCATCAGCATCATCGTGATTCTGCTGTCGCTCGCCATCCCCAATTATTCGTCGTCCATTCTCCACGCCAAGGAGACCGCGCTGCGCGACGATCTCTACACCCTGCGTTCGCTCGTTGACCAGTACACGCTGGACAAGCAAAAGGCACCGCAGTCGCTGCAGGACCTGGTCGAGGCTGGCTACCTGAAGCAGCTTCCCAAGGACCCGTTCACCAACTCGCGCGACAGTTGGGTTCCGGTCACCGACGACAGCATTCAGTCACCCGACCAGACCGAACCGGGCATCATCGACGTGCACAGCGGGAGCGAGCAAAACTCCAGCGAAGGTACCGCTTACAGCACCTGGTAACAGGCCTGAAGGCCCGCACTACCCGATCCAACCCTATTTCACCGCTCCGGTTTTTTCGCTTTGTACTGCTTGCCCAGCAGTTCCGCCTGGAACGTGCGATCATCCACCAGATGCAGGTGTTTGATCATCGCGCGCGATAGCAGCTCGTAATGGGGAATCTCGAGCAGGTGGTAGACGATGAACCAGACCGGCTTCTCGGTCGTCATCCACTGCTGATCGTCGAAGCGCTTCAGGTTCACGGGCCGCGAGAACCTGCGCATCGAGCGCTGTCGCCGCAGGTTGAAGTAGATGTTGAAGTAGCTCATCGCCAGCTCGCGCAGCGAACGATAGACCGGTTCGCGAAAGCGGCAGCCGGTGAAATTCGATTTCGCCACCGCGCCCCAGTGCCCTCTCACTTTGTAGATGGCGAGGACATGATCGGTATCGCGCTCCGCCTCGAAATCGAGCAGGAGTGGCGGATAGCCATTCACGCGTAGCGCGGCCGCCGCGAAAATTGCTCCCTCCAGGCAATGAGCGGTACGGTCGCGCAGCACGCGCCGCGGCGACCAGGCGGTGTCGGCAAGGTGGTAGGGCAGGTCATCGAGGAAGCGCTGGATCCCGTCGGGGTCTTTCAAGCCGCGCAATTTGCGCAGCTCCGCCGTGTTGAAGCCAAAGTCGTTGCTGGACATGATGAAGTGGAATGCAGTGTACCGCATCCGGCCGGTGCCCCAGGTTCGCCTGCCTTTGGGCTAACCTGGGCCTGCGTCTACAACCCAGGTTAGCGTCCAACGGATGGACGCGAACCTAGGGCACGAGCCGGCCGAATCACTCGTTGCGCAACGCGATGATGGGATCGACTTCCGTTGCCCGGCGGGCGGGAATGTACGACGCGGCCAGGGCCACGGCCAGCAGCAGTAACGAGACACACGTAAAGGTGGGCCAATCGGTAGAACTCACACCGTAAAGAAAATTGGGCATCGCCCGGGTGAGCACAAGTCCGAAGCTCAGCGCGGCTGCCCCGCCAACCGCTACGCCCAAAATCGCCGCCCGCACGCCTTGCCGGATGACGAGCTTCAGAATGTTCTCCGGTTGCGCCCCCAGCGCCATGCGAATGCCAATCTCGCGAGTCCGCTGTATGACGGAATATGAGATGAGGCCATAGAGGCCGACCGTGGCGAGAATCACCGCTAGCGCGGCAAAGCTGCCGATCAGGTAAAACGGATAGCGTCGCAAGAACACTGCCGGCGAGCGGTCAACATATTCCTGCATGGGTTGCGGCTGCTTGATTGCCAATTGCGGATTGATCGAACTCAGGACCGCGCGCATCGTGCCCAGGATCGCTCCCGGTTCACCTTGGGTGCGGATAACGTAAATCAGGTATCCGGTATAGCCGGAGTCCTGATCGACCGGGAAGTACATCGCCGGCGGCGGCGCGACCGCAAGGTTATCTTCCGCTGCGTCGCCGACCACTCCTACGATCTGGCGGTAAGGTTCTTCGGGTGCGGTGGTCAATCTTACTCGCTTGCCGACGGGGTCCTCGCCGGGCGAGAGATAACGCTTGACCCAAGCCTGATTTACGATGACCACCCAGGGCCGGCCGGCTACATCGGAGGCATTAAAGAAACGGCCATGGACCAGGGGAATCTTCATCACGGAAAAGTACTCCGCGTCCACGCGGCGCGAGGAGGCAGCTTCGTCTTCGCCCGGGGCCATGGCGCGCCCCTCGATCACAAAGCGGTTGATGCTGTGGTTGCTGACCGCCGGCAGGGCGCTCGTCGCCGATGCACCTTTAACCTCAGGCAGGTTGCGCAGCCGCTCCAGGAACTCGCGTGCGAAGCGCAGCCCTGGCGCGTTGCTAAAAGGCCACTGCGGGTCGACGGGATAAGTGGATCCAGGAAGGTAGGTGACGAAGGTCAGCAGATGATCGGGCTCGAATCCCGGATTCTGGCGCAGCAGAGCACGCACGCTCTGCAGCATCAGGCTGCCTGCCACCAGCAGCAGCAGAGAAATCGCAATCTCGGCGATCACCAGAGCATTGCGCATGCGGCCATGGCTTGAACTGGTGCCGCCGCGCGATTCGTCCTTGAGCACCTCGGTGATTGGCGTTTGAGGTACGGACAAGGCTGGTCCCAGTCCAAATAAAATCGCCGTGAGGATTGTGATTGCCGCGACGAAGCCCAGCACGGGGAAGCTGATTCCGGCATGGCGCAGATAGGGCATGCTCGTGAGCTGCGATTCAGGAATCGATCGTACGAGCATCCACAGACCAAGCCACGCCGCGGAAAATCCAATGAGTGCGCCGGATACGGAAAGGATGAGGCTCTCAATCAGCAACTGCGCGACGAGGTGAAGTTGGCTGGCGCCCAATGCGCTGCGAATCGCAAACTCGCGGCGTCGATCGATGGAACGGCTCATTAGGAGGTTGGCAACATTGGCGCACGCAATGATCAGTACGAAAGCGACCGCGCCGAACAATATCCACAGTAGCGGACGAACGTTGCCGACGATCTCCTCTCGGAGCGGAGCCACGCTCACGCCGATGGCGGCATTCTGCTGAGGATACTGGCTAGCCAGTTGGGCGGTGACGGTTTGCATTTCGGCTTGTGCCTGCTGCAGCGTCTGCCCGGGGGCAAGTCGTGCAACCACGCTAAGCCAGCGGGTGTTGCGCGCTGTCGCTTCATACGGGTTCAGGTGAAGAGGCACCCATAACGGAGCCGATCCCGCAGGCGCAAACTCGAAATCGCGCGGCAGAACGCCGATGATCGTCACCGGCTTGTTGTCCATCCGCACCACGCGACCGACCGCGTGAGGGTCGCCGCCGAAATCGCTCTTCCAGAAGCTATAACTTAAGAGCGCGACCGTCGGGCCGGAGCCTTCGGGCAGGTCTTCACCGGGTGCGAAGTCACGTCCCAGTATCGGACTGACGCCTAATGTGGAAAAGAAATTCACCGTGACCATGTCGCAAAAGATGGTCTTGGGCTCACCGTTGCCGGAAAGCGCAAACACGTCGGGCGCATATCCGGCGAGGGAACTGAAACTTTTGGTGGTGCGGATCCAGTCCTGGTAGTCGGGATACGAGGCGTTGTACGAGCAGCAGCCGGTCTTGTGTCGACCCTCGCCGACGGTCACCAGCCTTTCGGGCTGGGCAAACGGCAGAGGCCGCAGAAGCACCGGATAAACCACCGAAAATATCGCTGTGTTGGCGCCGATTGCCAAGGCCAGGGTGACGACCGCCGCGGCGGTGAATCCCCGATTTTTTCGCAGCATTCGCAGTCCATAACGCAAGTCCTGGCTCAGGGTGCTCATGTGGTGATTCGGAGGCTGGCACGGCCAGAACTCGCTTGACTGCCGCAAGCCGCTCTTTGCGCATCATAGCGTAATTCTTAGCAACTCGACAGTGCTGCGCGCCTGGGATTGCGAAGCGTTTGGAACCGATTTAATCGCGATTGAGCCCGGCGTAAATAGCGTGCGGATGTCGCGGTTTGACCGGAGAGAAAGGACTGAACGAATCGTTCTCTGCCGCCAATGCATCTTGTAAACTTTCGCAGTTCGGATTCGGCGCCTGTCTCCGGGTCTACGAGCGGCTCATTGAGCTAAAGGCAATCTGATGGCGAGCACAACAGTAGCCGGCGCGCATGGGATGTCAATGAGCCGCCCGGTATCCAGTCCGTGGCTCATTGCGGTTTCCGTCATGCTGGCCACGTTCATGGAGGTGCTGGACACTTCCATCGCCTCAGTCGCCCTCCCGTATATCGCCGGCAGTCTGTCGGCCACCAATGACGAAGCGACCTGGGTATTGACCAGCTACCTGGTGGCGAATGCGGTCATCTTGCCGGCCAGTTCCTGGTTTTCGCTGAAGTTTGGCCGCAAACGTTTTCTGATTACCTGCATCGCTATCTTCACCGTTTCGTCCTTTGCCTGCGGCGCGGCGACGAGCTTGGGGATGATTCTGCTCGCTCGCGCAGTACAGGGTGCGGGCGGCGGCGCGCTGCAACCGCTCTCGCAGGCCATCCTGCTGGAGACCTTCCCGCCAGAAAAGCGCGGCGCGGCGCTGGCGGTCTTCGCGCTCGGCGTGGTCGTCGCGCCCGTTCTGGGGCCGACCCTCGGCGGCTACCTCACCGACACCTACTCCTGGCGCTGGGCCTTCTACATCAACATTCCGATCGGCATTCTCGCCATTCTGCTAATCATGCGATTTGTGGAAGACCCGCCGTACATCAAGAACGCCAAGCCGGGCAGAATTGACGCCATCGGACTGGGTTTGCTGGCGGTTTGGCTCGGCGCCTTGCAGATCATCCTCGACAAAGGACAAGAGGACGACTGGTTCGGAGCGACCTGGATCCGCTGGGCAGCCTTCATCCTGGTGGTGGGGTTCGTGGGGTTTCTCATTCGCGAGCTCACGGCCAAGAAGCCGCTGGTGGACCTGCGTGTCTTTCGACACCGCAATTTCGCCATAGGCAGCGTGCTCATTGCACTCTTCGGCGGCGCTATCTACGGGCTCATCACCCTGCTGCCTCTCTTCTATCAGGAGCTATTGGGATACACGGCCTACTCGGCTGGCTGGGCGGTGATGCCACGCGGCATCGGCGCCATCGTCGCTATGCCCATCATCGGGTTTCTTACCAGCAAGGTCGACAATCGCTGGATCATCGTCAGTGGTTTCGCGATGTTCGGCTTCGCGGGACTGTGGTTCGGCGAGGCGAACCTCTCGATCTCGCAGTGGTCCTTCCTGTGGCCGGTCGTCATCAGCGGATTTGGCGCTGGAGCGATTTTTGTTCCCTTGAACGCCGTCGCCGTAGCGGGACTGAAGAACGAGGAGATCGGCAATGCCAGCGGTCTTTACAATCTGTTCCGCAATGTGGGCGGCAGCGTGGGGATCTCGGTAGTCAACACCGTGATCGCCCGCCATGAGCAGTTGCACCAGAACGAACTGGTGCGCTCGCTGGTTCCCAGCAGCACCAACTTCCAGAACCAGTTGCAATCGCTGGAGCAGTATCTCTACACACAAGGCTACTCGGCGACCGAGGCAATGCAGAAGGCCTACGGGCTGATCGGCCGGGACCTGTCGGCGCAGTCGGCATTGTGGTCCTATGTGGATGACTTCCGCTACTTGGCGCTGGTTTGCTTCGCCTGTATTCCGGTTGTTTTCCTGCTGAAGAAAGCGGTCCGCCGGCCCGGCGCACAGCCTATCGGACACTAAAAAGCACTTAGCATTGAGCGTCGCGCTTGTCGCAACAACCCGCCTTCGCTAAGTGCTAACTGCTAAGTGCCAAACAAAAAAAGCCCGCCCCTTCCGAGGCGGGCTTGAGGCCAAGCACGTTTCGAACTAGCTGCCGTCCTGGCAGATCTGCGTGATACCGGTGTAACCCTGGAAGGTCCAATAGCCGTTCACCGGCATGTTCGGATCGCCGCCAAAATACTTAAGCGTGACCAGGTCCTGCAGGTGATAGGTGAAGTTGTGGAGCTCGTAAGGCCACGTGCCATAAGGATGGCCGGGCTGACCGTTCTCCAGCGGATCGCCGACTTCCAGGATGCCGCAAGGAGTGTTGTTCTGCTGCGGATAGAGCGGATCGTCAGCCCACTCGCCGACTTCATGCGACAGAGCCGATACGTCCTGCGAGAAAACGCCGGAGGTCGTGATGTATTCGAAGTTGGCGTAGGTCTGCGGGCCGTTGGCGCTGTGATATCCACCGATGCAGCAGCCACCTTCGGTCAGGTAGGTGTTGGCGTTGATGAAGATCGGGAAGCCGGTGGGATTGATGGTCTGGCTCTGCGCCTGGTAGTTGCTGATCTGGGTGTCGTAGTAGTTGATGTCAACCAGCGCCACGTCAACGCCGAATTCCGTCCCCTGGTGTCCGTACTCGGAAGGAACGTTCAGGGTGATTTCCGGCAAGATCGCTACGAAGGCAGTTGGACCGCCCAGGCGCAGGTGGGAGTTCGGATTGTTCTGCACAATGCTCCAGAAGTTGGCGCGCTGGAAAGCATCGATGTACTGCGTGGTGCCCACGTCCACACCGCCCTGTATATAGGTGGTGGTGTTGTCAAAAACGGGCGACAGTACGGTCCTGGCTACGGGACTGAAGGGACCGCCCTGTAGAGGATCCCAAACCGAACCGTCGGACAGGACCAGCTTTACGGGGACGATCCAGGTGGTGATGATAGCCCCCGCGTTGGTGGAAGGATCTGCGCCCACCATCACGTAGGGATAGTTGGTGCCGTTATAGGTGAACGAGCCGTTCCATTCCTCCAGCAGACCGGAGGGGTTCTCGTGGCCCGGAAGCGCCGGCTTCGGCGGAATAACGGCGAAACGCGGATGGGCCGGCATTGTGTCTTCCGCCAGAGTAAAGACGGACAGGCAGCAAGCAGCTACCAGCGTGAGTGCCAGGAACTGGCACACGCCTGCAAAACGTGTCTTCATTAAATGGATTCTCCTCAGTTTGATTGATACAGATTGACCTTGCCATCCTCGGCAGCGATACCTCACCTCCGAACGATCTCTGGCGCGCAATCATCCTCAAGTGTGTCGCGCCGCAAGAACGTTTAGAGAGATCAGGATGGTGTTGCCAATTAATTTAGCAGCTTTTTGGCCATCCTGCCACCTGTTTTCAGGTAGTGCTGGGACTAAGGTAAGCGCGGTTCAAGCTTAGTCGCCAAAGACTTACAGCAGAATCCCAACACGGTGTCGGAATCGTCTCCTGTCCGGCGACAAAGCCGTAGCGCAATCACTTGCATCATCGGGAATTACGGAGAGCAATAGTTTACCTTTTTGCTGCTCACAGTTGCAGAAAAAAGCCCTGCCGAGCGGCAGGGCTTCCAAGTCAAACAAGCATTGTCATTTTGCCAGTCTAGAAGTAGCTGATGCCCCTCGGGGTGCCCAGACCGGTGCACTCATCCCATCCTACGCCCGCGGGCGCGCCGTTGCTGCCAACCTGGACGTCGTAAAAGGCGCGACGATAGCTGAGGATACCTTGGAAGTAATCGTGATAGGTGTTCCCCAACTCGACCTGATTGTTGTTTTTGAAGTTGCCGGCCGCATTGACGATGCCGGCAAGCGTAGGCGAAGAGACGCTGGTTCCACCCACCTGGCACCAGCCGCCGCATCCCGTCGTGCTGTACACCGCGACCCCAGTTCCGGGGTTCGCGTCAGCTGCCCAGTCAGGCGTGCCGCGGTGCGGTCCAAGTTTGTTAGCGAGAAAGAGCTGGTACTGCGGCAATAACTCTATCGTGCTGATGCCGCCGCCGCTGCCGTTCCAGCAATCTTCGTTTCCGGTGAAGTTGCCGTTGCTATCACGGATAATGCTGGTGCCGCCGGCCGACACCACGTTTGGGGAAACGCTGGGATAATCCGGACCCAATCCGGAGTCACCCGCCGAAGCGAAATAAACAACGGTGGGGGTGGTCATGTACTGGTCATAACCCGTCTCGCCGCTGAACTCGCCGCCGTAACCGAAGCTGTTGGACTCTTCACCGCCGCCGGCCGCTGCCACTGCCTGGCCGCCCAGATATTCGGCCGCCTGCGTTCCGCCCTGATAGGGATCGCTGCAGAACTGAGCCACGATGATCTGAGCATTTGGCGCCATGGAGTGTGCGTATTGGGTGTCGAGCGCAGTCTCCACGTCCCAGCCGCTGCCGTCGTTAACCGGGCACGAGCCGCAATCGCAAATGAACTGCAGGGTCTGCGCCGGCAGTCCGAACTGAGTGTTGAAGGTATTGAAGTCCGCCTGCAACGTGCTGTTGTGTCCGTAGTCGACGACCGCAATGGCCTTCGCTCCGCCGGTCGCCACTGGCGAACCCTGCCGTGGGCAGCCGCTGGTCGGAGGGGTTACACCATAAATGCAAGCGATCGAGCCGGGGGTTTCCGCACTTGCCGGCGGACTAGAATAGTGTCTGATTCCATCGGGATAGTAGATGAATAGGGGCGTCCGCGGGTGACCTGCGGCCGCACGACTGCTGGGCGGAGCGACGGTGACCGCCTGGTTCTGCGCGACCGCGCCGATTGCTAATGTCAAGATGACCAATGCGGTCAAAATTAAAATGCTTGTCTTCTTCATTCAATTCTCCTCAGCGTTAACAGTTTTGAAAAGCCGTTCGCGAACGTTGGCTTACGACAGTTAGGGGTTGTGGATAGCAAAGTAGCTCGGTTCCCAAATGGAACTTTCTACCGGGGTGAAGAGCGCTGCTGCGAGAACAAGGGCAGGGGAGCTGATCCGGTGACTCCACGTTCGAGCGGTTACCAGAGTAGCAGCACACGTTGTCGCTACAACTGCGCCTTTGGTTGATTGTGCGCAACTTATTGGCCAATGGCGGGGAGATTTATTGAGGGGTGCGGGACTGCGTCGAAGAGACTTAAACCCTGTAATACAAGGATTTGCAGATAAGTCCTGCACATGATTTTGGACTTGGATTGATCCATGCCCGAGGAGTATGGTGAAAAAAGTTGCAGCTTTCTGGTCTACGGAGAGCAATAGTTTTTCTGGCACATTAGTGCCATTACCACGGACGAGCGGATTCCTTGCGATGCGCACAGACAGCGTTACCACGTGACGCAGAATCCTTATGGACAGGCGATGCCGAACGACGATCCCAGCCTAGTCGACGCTCTCACCACGTTTTGGAGAGGAAACAGCAGTGCAGGAACACCAGGAGGAACATCGTCGAGAAGTGTAACAGGTTCTCAGGCAACCTGAAAAAACTTTTTTCACGTAACCCTGAGTACTAAGCTTCTCCGAGCTTTGTCGGGAAACGGTCTAAGGCCGGGTGACGGCGACCTTCACCATGCGCTTGCCCGCGCGCAAGGTGAATTCGGTATCGGCATCGATGGTAGCGACGATCTCATTTTGCAGTTGCCCGTTGAGCCTGACTGCGTTTTGCTTCAGCTTGCGGACACCGTCGGTCACGGAGGTGGCGAGGCCGGTGCGCGCTAGCAGCTTGTCGAGCTTGATTTGAAGATGGCCGTCGCTGACGGCGGCGTTAGGAGCGGCGACCTCGGTGAAGGGAACTGTGAGCAGCGGCAGGTCGTCGGGGATTTCGTCCTTCTGGAACATGCGCGACCAGTCCTGCGCCGCCTGCTCGGCGGCTTCGCGGGAGTGGAAATCGGCCACGATGCGCTTGCCCAGTTCCTGCTTCAGCTTCATCGGATGTGCAGTGCCGCTGACAACATCGCGTTTCATCTGCTCGATTTCGGCAATGCTCACATCGGTCAACAGCTCGTAATAACGCCACATCAAGCCATCGGAAATGGACATGACCTTGCCGAACATCTCCTGCGGCGGCTCGGTAATCCCGATGTAATTGCCGTAGGACTTCGACATCTTCTGCACGCCGTCGGTGCCTTCCAATAGCGGCATGGTGAGAATAATTTGGGGTTGTTGTCCGTAGTGCCGTTGCAGCTCGCGGCCCATCAGCAGGTTGAATTTCTGGTCGGTGCCCCCGAGCTCCACATCGGCCTCCAGCGCAACCGGGTCATAACCCTGCGCCATGGGATAGAGCAGTTCGTGGAGAGCGATAGGCTTCTCTTCCATGAAGCGCTTGTGGAACTCATCGCGCTCCAGCATCTGCGACACGGTAAACTTCGATGCCAGCCGAATGAAGCCTTCGTACCCGAGTTTATCAAGCCACTCGCTATTGAATCGCACCTCGGTCTTGTCGCGGTCGAGAATCTTGAAGACCTGCGCCTTGTAGGTCTCGGCGTTCTGGTCAATCTGCTCGCGGGTGAGCGGAGGACGTGTAGTGGTGCGGCCCGACGGATCCCCGATCAATCCGGTGAAGTCGCCGATGAGGAAGATGACGGTATGGCCCATGTCCTGAAAGTGTTTCAGCTTGCGCATGAGCACGGTGTGCCCCAGATGCAGGTCGGGCGCCGTGGGATCGAAGCCGGCCTTCACCCGCATGGGCTCGCCCGACTGGCGCGACCTTTCCAGCCGCTCGCGCAAATCGCTCTCGCGAATGATCTCTGCCGCGCCCCTGCGCAGGTACGCGAGTTGCTCGTCGACTTCGGGGAACAAGGGCATGAGTTTCGATTATAGGAGCTTCCCGCTTCGAGTTTCGAGTTTCAAGTCGCCGAACGCCCCACCAGCCCTGCCTGATCGTCGTCACCCTCCGTGCCTGAAACGCGAAGTTAGCACTTCGCAAGACGGGCGATGACATGCCATGATGCTGGTTGCATCTTTCCTGGAGTTATCCGTGAGCAGCCGCTTTCTGCATCTTTTGCTGCCGTTTTCTCTGTCGCTGGCCATCATCCTTGTCGGCACGTGTCCACTATGGCCCGCGCAGCAAACCGGCAACGACACGATTTCCCCCAACAATATCTCCGGAACATACTCCTTCGTCCGCGAGGGCGAGTTCGTGCAGCTCACGGTCGAAGATGGCAAGCTCTCCGGCTACATCTCCCGCTTTGGAGACTCCGAGAGCGACAAGGGTCAGTTCATCGATCAGTTTTTCGACAAGACAACCCTGGATGGCATTCGCCTCAGCTTCGATACGAAAAGGGTGCATGGCGTCTGGTACGAGTTTTCGGGCGTGATCGCAACCGCACCCAACAAGAAGCCGGGGCAGGAAGGTTATCGCGTGGTTCGCGGCAAGCTGGTGCAGCACACGATCGATGAAAATGGAAAAGACAAAGCCATGCAGCGGCAGGTGGAGTTCAAGTCGTTTCCGGCGGAAGTGAACAATTAGGGAGTTTCGAGTTTCGAGAACCTTAGATCTACTTCGACAACGACGATTCCGGATACGCTCCGCGCAATGCGCTGGAGTTAAAGCCGCGAGTGGAGGTGGTCCGAGATCGCGAGTCCATGCTGCCGGCAGGTCGCGTCACTGGACGCTAGGTTCTTTGGCAACGTTCTGCTCCAGCTTGGTTTGCAGATAGGTGACGTGGCCGTCCTCCATCTGCGCCAGGTAATGAAAGACGTCGTGCAACGGTCCCTTGGGAGTTTGCTCTACCAACCTCTCGTAGAATTGTTGCGCACCAAGCTCGGCCTGCAGCGCTACCTTTAGTGCGCGGACGCGTCCCGGAATGCCTTCGATTGGGGAAGCTAATACATCGGTATCGAGCTTCGGCACCTCAACGATCTCCATCAGCTCCTGTTCTGTGATGGAAGACACGAACTCGCCGTGCAGTTCGGTGTACTTCTGCTTCAGTTGCCAGGAGTGGCTTCGTTCCTCAATCGCCATCTCCCAGAACACCGCAGCGATCTCCAGCGACTCGTTGTCGCCGAATTCGGTGAACATCCCGGCAAAGTTGTGATAGAGCTCGGCGTTGCGATCTTCGATGGAGATCGCAACTTGCAAGACCTCTTGCGGACTGAGGGAGACAAAGCTACGTGGCATGGCGTGCTCCGGGAGCATGGTTGTGAGGGAATTCTAACGGCAAATACACGTCATGGCCGGAAACTCGGTGGTAAAAAGCGCGTCGGTTCCGGAAACGGGAATCAGCGCGCGACCATCGGCTGCTCCGATGTCTGGCCCTTCTGCCTGGCGCGATCGGCTTCGATCCTGGCTATCGTGCGCTTCAACCAGTGCTTGACGTTTTCTCGCAGCTCCTCTTCCGTCTGATCGGGAGTGGCGACGGTCACTCCATGCCGGTTCAGCGGTATGTGGTGGCAGGGCACGTCGTCGGTGCGATACTCTGCCGGCACAAAGTCGTAGAGCAGGCATTCGTGGCAGGCGTGCGGACGTGTCGGATCGCCATGGTTGGGGCAGGTGAGCGAGTCCTGAAAAATGGATGCCCCCCAGGGGGTGCTGTACCAGTTTCCGTAGCCGCCTTGCTCGAGAAAATTCAGCTCATACCGCAGCACTTCCAGCACATCGCGCTTGTCTTCTGACATGATTGGCTCCTTCCGGCACCCCGACGGCTGCCCATCCTTGCCGTTATTGTGTTCCCGGAGCGCACAGGCAGGCTGTGACGCGCCTCACGTCGGGATGTGATCTTTGAAGGCTCAGCAATCTGACGCATGTGTCGCCGGCCCGCGGAAGGTGATACGCGTCCCGGCGGAAGGTGTCGCCCCTGACGGGGCTCTCGAACCTAATTTGAAGCCTACCCAGCGCTGAAGCGCTGGGCTATGATCTTCCGTCCCGCACGGCGGGACTCTGTCGTGCGTGCCACGAGAGGACGATTCAACGTTCAATCTGCAATTCGTGGAGAATGCGAATCGCTGTTCCGGGTGCTGAGCGGTTGATTCCAGATGCCCTTTACCAGCTACGGACTGCTAACTTCCGTTCTCCCGCCCCTTTTTCTTGATCTCGACATTCAGCCGTTTGATCTTCTGATTTAACGTTGAGAGCGGGATGCGGAAGCGTTCGGCGGCGTCGGTCTGGTTCCAGCCGCACTTCTCCAGCATGTCGGCGATGACGCGGCGTTCGCAGTCTTCGATGATTTCGAACAGCGACGCGTCAGGGGAGTGGTCGAGGAGGGCGAACTTGCTGCCGCGCCCGGTCAGGTCTTCGGGAAGAAGATCGGGAGTGAGGTTTGGACCTGTTGCCAGCACAACCGCGCGCTCGATGACATTCTCCAACTCGCGCACATTGCCCGGCCAGTCGTAATCCATCAACGGACGCAGGGCCTCAGCCGTGACCCGCAACGCAGCGCGATCGTTTTCCTTGGCGAACTTCACGATGAAGTGCTCCACCAGCAGCGGAATATCATTCTTGCGCTGGCGCAGCGGCGGCAGGTCGATGGTGATGACGTTCAAGCGGTAGAAGAGGTCCTCGCGGAACTTGCCTTCTTTCACCTGCTGCTTCAGATCGACATTGGTCGCGGCGATGATGCGCACGTCGACCTGGATTTCATTGATGCCGCCCAGGTGCATGAACTTCCGGTCCTGCAAGACGCGCAGGATCTTGGCCTGCGTCTCCAGGCCCATGGTGCCGATCTCGTCGAGGAAGAGTGTGCCGCGATCGGCGACCTCGAACAGCCCTTTCTTGCTGGCGATGGCGCTGGTGAAGGCGCCCTTTACGTGTCCGAAGAGAGTTGATTCAAGCAAATCGGACGGCACCGAGCCGGTGTTCACGGGCACGAACGGGCGGTCCTTGCGCGGCGAGTGCATGTGAACGGCTTTGGCGATCAGCTCCTTGCCCGTTCCACTTTCGCCTTGCAGCAGCACCGTCGAGCGGCTGGGCGCGACCTGCGTCACCAGGTCGAAGATGCGGAGCATGGGCTCGCTCTTGCCGATAATGTTCTCGAAGTTGTAGCGCTGCTTGAGAGCGCGCTTCAGCTGCACGACCTCTTCTTCGGCGCGGCGGCGGGCCACGGCAGTGCGCACGTCGGCCAGCAGCTTCTCGTTGTCCCACGGCTTCTGGATGAAGTTGGTCGCGCCCGCCTGCATGGCGTTGACGGCGTTCTCCACCGTCCCATAGGCGGTGATCATGATGACCGGCAGTTCGGAGTCGCGCTCGCGAATATCGCGCAAAATCTCGATGCCGTTGCGCTCCGGCATGGCGAAGTCGAGCAGCACGAGGTCGAAGGGATGCTCGGCGATGCGCACCAGCCCCTCCATGCCATCATTAGCTATCTCGACCGAGTAGCCTTCAAATTCCAGCAAGGTTTGCAGCGATTCGCGGATCGCGGCTTCGTCGTCGATAATGAGCACCGAGCCTAGAGAGGTGACTTCGTCTCGGCCGGCGACACGGCTTACGGCTGCATCAAGCACTGACTGCCTTCCTGACTAATGGAAATTCCATGATGAAGGTGGTGCCGTGGCCGGGCGCGCTGTCCACCCGGATCTTGCCGGCGTGTTCCTGAATTATTCCGTAGGTCACCGAAAGGCCAAGCCCGGTTCCACCGCTGTGGCCCGATTTCGGCTTGGTCTTGGTGGTGAAAAAGGGGTCGTAGATGCGATGGATATGTTCCTGCGCAATGCCTGTTCCGGTATCGGAAACCCTTACCTGCACATGATGTCCGTTGAGAGTGCTGATGGTCAGCGTGCCGCCGCCCGGCATAGCGTCCTTCGCGTTCAGGAAGAGGTTCAGAAAAACCTGCTGCAGCTTGCCCATGTTGCCGTGAATGGCGGGCAACTCGGGATGCAGCTCCTGCTGCACATTGATGCCCGCCGTCTTGAACTGGTGCTCCAGCAAAGTGAGAGTGTCCTTGATCACGCGGTTCAAATCGACATCGGCGAATTCCGTGCCTGAAGTTCGCGAGAAATTCAGCAGGCTGTTGACGATCTCCGAGGCGCGGAACGTTTGCTTGGTAATCTTCTCCAGCAGCGCCGATTGGCGGTCGTCGCCATGCACTTGCTTCGAGAGCATCTGCGCATACGACGAGATGACCGCCAGGGGCGTATTGACTTCATGCGCCACGCCCGCTGCCAGCAACCCAATCGACGACAGCTTTTCCGCCTGCGAAAGCTGCGATTCTAATTCGATGCGCTCGGTAATGTCGTCGACGATAATCAGGCGACCGATCACGTTGAAGCTCTTGCTGACCAGAGGTGCAATGGCGATGTTGGCGACGCGCATGTCACCCGCCGGTGTGCGCAGCCGGAACTTATACAGATTGTGGATGCCGTGCATCTGCCGCACCCGATAAAACTCTTCCAGGAACGCCACCGGCAGCACCGCCGTCATGGGACGTCCGACGGCATCGCGGCGCTGCAGCGCGAACATTACTTCCATCTGCGAGTTCCAGGACTCGACGCGGTCTTCCAGATCGACTGCCATCACACCCACGCTAATCGACTCGACAATGTTCTCGTTGAACTCCTTCAGCCGTTCGTATTGTCCGGCCTTCTCCTCGAGGGACTTGTACAACCGCGCATTTTGTACGGCGATACCGATATAGCCGGCAAGCGTCTCCAATAATTGCACGTCTTCGCTGGAGAGGAAGTCGCCTTCGGAGGTCTTGCCCAGGCCCAACACGGCGATCATGCGGTTCAGCACCATGCAGGGGATGTAGTAATTCAGCTCGAGGCGGCGAATGGTGTCGCGCCCGGAAGGCGTCTCGCGCACGGCCTGGTTGGTGTTATCGAAGAAAAGATGACCAGCCTGCCATTCCGGGCGCTCGATGTGCAGGAAGTCAAAATCCAGACCGCTGGTATGCGAGATACCGTGGGATTTCGCGAGATCGAAGCTCTCCGGCTGCTCCGGGTCGGAGAGGAAGATCGCGAGCCGATCCACCAGCAAGGTCCGCGACAGCCGATCGATGATCGAGGTGAGCATGTGGTCGAGATCGGTTTCGGAGTTTAGGTCGCGGCCGAACTCGATCAGCGTTTTGCGATAGTCATAGCGCTTGCGATAGAAGAGGCGGTCCATCCGCTCCTGCACCCAGTTCTTGAATGGGTCGAACAGAATCGCGGTGACGGCAATGGCAATCACCAGTCCAATTGGCCCCACACTGGGGAAGTTCTGGTGAAAGAGCACCGAGGCCATGCCGACCGCAGCGAAGTAAGCAGCCGTGATCGCGCCCGCTGCGATGGTGTACGCCATGCCACGCTTGAAGATCAGGTCGACATCCATCAATCGGTAGCGGAAGATGGCGTAGCCGAAGGTCAGCGGCAGAAACACCAGCGA
>Ga0187871_10001350_pt1 | contig 21507 bp, 2 predicted proteins | sample June2016WEW_16_1_FD_132988 | JGI IMG/M metagenome (GOLD analysis project Ga0187871, IMG submission 132988) | Peatland microbial communities from SPRUCE experiment site at the Marcell Experimental Forest, Minnesota, USA - June2016WEW_16_10 | ecosystem: Environmental > Terrestrial > Soil >...
AGATGTATTTAGTTTTGCAGCAATGAAGGATGTAACAGTAAGTAGCAATACCTTAATATCTGGTGGTAATGTTATTGCTAACTTTATGAACTCTGGTGGGCAATTACTAATTGAATTTATAAATACTGGTACTATTCCAACGAGAGCATTAGTTGACGAAGTAGTACAAGCCGTACAATACAGTAATTCTAGCGCTACGCCTCCTGCTAGTGTTAATTTATTATATAGTTTTAACGATGGTACAGTAAATGGTAGCTCTAGTATAGTAGTTGCTAATACTACAGTAAATATTACTACTAGTAATACGGCGCCAGTTGTTACTGCGCCTAGTGCCCAAGCAATTATAGAAAATACTTTTAATCAAACTACCGGAATATTACATTTTAATGGTAATATTAGTGTTGCCGATCCGTATAATGCTAGTAGCGCTATGGAAACAATTACGGTAACCGCCAACCATGGAATATTAAGTTTTAGTAGTGTTGCCAATTTAACTAATATTACTAATAATGCTTCTATTATAACTGCAACAGGAACGGTTGCTGCTTTAAATGCTGCATTAAATGGATTGGCTTATACTAGTAACGCTGGGTTTGTTGGAACAGATGCTGTTTCTGTAATTATTAACGATAATAATGTTAGTGGTAATTTAGCAACTTCTAATAATATCAATGTAACTATATCGCAAGCAATAGATCAAGCACCACAAAACATTGTGCCAACTAGTACTCAAAATGTTATAGAAAATAGTTCTATGCTTTTTAATGGTACTGTAAGTATTCGTGATATCGATTCCAATGCCACTGAAACAATTACTTTAACTGCTAATAATGGAACATTAGCTTTTGCTAGTGCTAGTGGTTTAACTAATGTTACTAATAATAAAGCTAGCATAACAGCAACTGGAACTGTTGCTGCATTAAATACGGCTCTTAATGGTTTAGTATATACGCCAAACGCTAATTATTTTGGTAACGATACTATTCAATTAATTACTAACGATAATAATACTGCTAGTGTAAATGGCCCATTAACTACTGCTAGCACTATAAATTTAGCAGTTGGTGTAGCGATAGATACCCCAATAATTACAGCTCCTAGTGCAATAACTTACAATGCAGTAGCAGGTAGTTATATATTTGCTGGCGCAAATGCTATTGGTGTATCGGATGTTAATGGTGATAATAATTTACAATCTATTACTTTAACCGCAAGTAATGGTAACATTAATTTAGTTAATTTTGCTTCTTCTGGAGCAACACTTAGTGCTGGAGCTAACAATAGTAGTACCATTACTTTTTATGGGGCTGTTTCGCAAATTAATGCTGCATTAAATGATTTAACTTATAGTACAGTTCATGGTAATTTAGATACCATTACTATGGTAACTAGGGGTGTAATTAATTCTTCTGGTACTATTGTTGCTATTACTCCTGCTACAACTAGCATGATAAATATTATTGTTACTACTCCAACTATTCATGGGTTGGATGCGGTTTCTTCTAATACCTTTACCCAAGGTGGTGGAGCAGTTTATATAGATAATCATGTAATGATAACGGATACTGCATTAGATACTGCCGGAAATCAATATAGTACGCAATATCCTGGCTCAACATTAACTGTTTCTCGAGTTGGTGGCGCCAACTCTAGCGATGTGTTTAGTTTAAATTTGCCAAATAATGTTGCAGTTTTATCTGGAACTACTATATATATGTCAGGTTATAGTGGTAATGGTAATTATGCTATTGGTAGTTTTGCGTCATCTAATGGTGTGGCAACAATTTGGTTTAACAATGCTCCTTCCACTCAGATTTTTGGTTATGAAGTAAATGCTATTATTCAAAGCTTAACCTATAGTAATTCTAGCTCGGCTCCACCAGTTAGTGTTAATTTGCAATATACATTTACAGACGCTAGAGGCGTTACTAGTATAGCTGCTAATAATATTACCGTAAATATTACTCAAGTAGATCAAGCTCCAACCATTACTGCGCCAACCGCAGTATCTTTTAACGAAAACACTAATTTTATCTTTAGCGGTACTAATGCTATAAAAGTTACAGATGTAGATTCGAATGGTGGTACCGAATTAGTAACTTTAACTGCAACCAATGGCGCTATTAATTTAGGAGTTTTAACCGGAGTAACTATTACCGCAGGTAGTAATGGTACTAATACGGTAACTATCTCTGGAACGGTAGCTAATTTAAATGCTGCATTAACTAACTTAGAATTTATGCCAAGCTTTAACTATAAAGGTTCGGCTAGTATTAATGTTGCAATTAACGATCAAGGTAATACTGGAGGTGGATCGTTAGCCGCTAGTAGTACAGTAAATATTACTGTTAACGCTGCAACTGCTATAGCAAATTCTGGTCCTGCTATTAATAATTTAAGTTCAACTTCGCCAGATACTTATATAGCAGGCAGTTCAACATCGGCTATTATTAATAGCCATATCACTATTAATGATACTTTAGATGATGCACTTAATTTTAATTTAGGTAATTATAGTAATTCGCAAATAACAATTGCACGTGCTGGTGGATTAAATAGTCAAGATGTATTTAGTTTTGCCGCGATGAAAGATGTAACAGTAAGTAGCAATACTTTAATATCTGGTGGTAACGTAATTGCTAACTTTACTAATTATGCTGGCCAATTACAAATTGAATTTGTAAATACCGGTGCTATACCAACGAGAGCGTTGGTAGACGAGGTAATGCAAGCTATACAATATAGTAATTCTAGTGCTACACCGCCTGCTAGTGTTAATTTATTATATACTTTTAACGATGGTACGGTAAACGGTAGCTCTAGTGTAACTACCGCCAATACTACTATAAATATTACTGCCAGCAATACTGCGCCAATAGTTACTGCGCCTAGTGCCCAAGCAATTATAGAAAACACCCTTAATCAAACTGCTGGAACATTGCATTTTAATGGCAACATTAGTGTTGCCGATCCATATAATACTAGCGGTGCCATAGAAACAATTACTGTAACAGCCAACCATGGCGTGTTAGCGTTTAGTAACACCACTAATTTAACTAATATTATTAATAATGCAGCAATTATAACAGCAACAGGAACTGTTGCCAATTTAAATGCAGCATTAAATGGATTAATATATAATAGTAATGCTGGGTTTGTTGGAACAGACGCTATTTCTGTAATTATTAACGATAATAATGTTAGCGGTAATTTAGCGGCTTCTAATAATATTAATGTTACTATATCGCAAGTAACAGATCTAGCTCCACAAAACATTGTACCTAGCACTATAAATGTTACCGAAAATAGCACGTTAAAGTTTAATGGTAATATAAGTGTTAGCGATACCGATGCTAATGCACCAGAAACTGTAACTTTAATAGTTAATAATGGCACGTTAGCTTTCGGTAGCACTAGTGGCTTAACTAATGTTACTAATAGCAAATCTACTATAACCGCAACTGGTACAGTTTCGGCCTTAAATGCTGCGCTTAACGGTTTAGTATATACGCCAAATGTTAATTATTTTGGTAACGATACTATGCAGTTAATTACTAACGATAATAATACTACCAGCGTAAATGGTCCGTTAACTACTACTAGTACTATAAATTTAGCGGTTGGTTTAGCGATAGATACTCCAATGATTATGGCGCCAAGTGCAATAACTTACAATGCTATAGCGGGCAGTTATATATTTGGTGGTGCTAATGCTATTCAAGTGTCTGATCTTAACAATGATAATAATTTAGAGTCCGTTACTTTAACTGTAGCGAATGGTAAACTTAATTTAGTTAATTTAACTTCGTCTGGTGTTACGGTTACTGCTGGGGCTAACAATAGTAATACTATTACTTTTTATGGAGCTATGCCGCAACTTAATGCTGCATTAAACGATTTAACTTATACGACAGTTAATGGTAATTTAGATGCGCTTACCATAGTAACTAAAGATGTAATTAATTCTTCTGGTGCCATTTTAAATTCTAGCCCTGCCACAACTAGTATGGTAAATATTGTAGTTACTACTCCAACTATTCATGGGTTGGATGCGGTTTCTGCTAATACCTTTGTTCAAGGTGGTGGGGCAATTACTATAGATAATCATGTAATGATGACAGATGCTGCATTAGATACGGCTGGAAATCAATATAGTACGCAATATCCTGGCTCAACATTAACTGTTTCTCGAGTTGGTGGGGCTAATTCTAGTGATGTATTTAGTTTGAATTTACAATATACCATTGCAGCTTTGAATGGTAACGCTATATATATGTATCCTAATTATTGGAATAGTAATTATATTATTGGTTATTTTTCTTCGTCTAATGGTGTGGCAACAATTTCGTTTAATAATGCTGCTTCCACTCAGATTTTTGGTTATGAGGTAAATGCTGTTATACAAGGCTTAACATATAGCAATTCTAGCTCTGCACCTCCGTCTAGTGTTAATTTGCAATATACATTTACAGACGGCCGTGGCGTTACTGGTACATCCGTTGGTAATATTGTTGTTAATATTGCGCAAGTTGATCAAGCTCCAACCGTTACAGTGCCAGCGTCGGTATATTTTAATGAAAATACTGGTTTTGTATTTAATAGCACTAATGCCATAAAAATAGCAGATGTAGATTCTAACAATGGTACAGAGTTAGTAACTTTAACGGCAACTAACGGTACTGTTAATTTAGGAACTTTAACAGGTATAAATATTACATCTGGCGGTAATGGTATTAATACGGTAACTATCTCTGGAACGGTCGCTAATCTTAATGCAGCCTTAACTAATTTAGAATTTATACCGACTTTTAATTATAAAGGTGCGGCTAGCCTTAACGTTTTAATTAACGATCAAAATAACACTGGTACTGGAGGCCCATTAACTGCAAGCTCTACAGTAAGTATTACCGTTAATGCGGTTAGCGCTACGTTAAATTCTGTGCCAGCTATTAGTAATTTAAGCTCGATTTCTCCAGATACTTATATAGCTGGCAGCTTAACTCCGGCAGTTATTAATAGTCATGCTATTATTAGTGATGTTTTAGACGATGCTCTTAATTATAATTTAGGAAATTATAGCTATTCGCAATTAACTATTGCTAGAGTTGGTGGTGCTTATTACCAAGATTTATTTAGTTTTGCTGCTATGAAGGATGTAACAGTTAGTGGTAATACTTTAATATCTGGTGGTAATGTTATTGCTAATTTTGTTAATGCTGGTGGTCAGCTACAAATTGAATTTATAAATACCGGAACTATTCCAACGAGAGCATTAGTTAACGAAGTAGTACAAGCTATACAATATAGTAATTCTAGTTCTCTGCCACCTGCTAGTGTTAATTTATTATATACTTTTAATGATGGCACAGTAAACAGTGGCTCTAGTATTGCTACTGCTATTACTATAGTAGATATTACCACTAATAATACTGCGCCTGTTATTACTATACCTAGCGCCCAAACTATTATAGAAAACACTCTTAATCAAACTACTGGAACATTGCATTTTAATGGTAATATTAGTGTTGCCGATCCGTACGATGCTAGTGTCCAGGTAGAAACAATTACTATAACAGCCAATCACGGTGTGCTAGCATTTGGCAATACTGCCAATCTAACTAATGTTACTAATAATGCAGCTATTATAACAGCTAGTGGTACTATAGGTAATTTAAATGTTGCGTTAAATGGCTTGGTTTACACTAGTAATGCCGGGTATGTTGGAACAGACGCTATTTCGGTAATTGTTAACGATAATAATGTTAGTGGTGGTTTAGCGTCGTCTAGCAATATTAATGTAACTATATCGCAAGCTATAAATCAAGCGCCACAAAATATTGTACCTACTAGCATTGTAAGTGTTAATGAAAATGGTGCATTACAATTTAATGGTAATATAGTTGTTACTGATACAGATGCTAATGCAGCAGAAACTATTACTTTAACTGCGAATAACGGTATGTTATCTTTTGTTACTGTTACCGGGTTAACTAATGTTACTAATAATGGAACTACTATAAAAGCAACTGGAACTGTTGCAGCTTTAAATGCTGCGCTCAATGGTTTGGTATATACCCCAAATACTAATTATTTAGGTAGCGATACTATTCAATTAATTACTAACGATAACAACACGGCAAGTGTAAATGGTCCGTTAACTACTGCTAGCACTATAAATGTGGCTGTTGGTTTAGCGGTAGATACGCCAACAATTACTGCTCCAAGTGCAATAAGTTATCAAGCTTCTGCTGGTAGCTATATATTTAGTGGCTCTAATGCTATTTCCGTGTCTGATATTAATGCTGATAACAATTTAGAGTCAATAACCTTAACGTCTAGTAATGGCAAAATTACTTTGGGTTCTACAACAGGAATAACTATTACTGCTGGTGCTAATGCTTCTAGCACCGTAACATTTTACGGTACTATTGCTCAGATTAATACTGCATTAACCGGGTTAACTTACACTACTGTTAATGGTTATTTAGATGCTCTTACCATTATAACTAACGATGTAACTAATTCTGGCGGAGTTATAACTACTAGCCCTAAAGCTATGAGCATGGTTAATATTATTGCTACCACCTCGACTATTAGTGGATTAACTGCAACTTCAGCTAACAGTTATACTCAAGGAGGCTCTGCTATTACTATTAGTAGTGGTGTTGTTATATCGGATATAATTCTTGATCCATTAAATTCTGGGGCTGGAAGTTATGGTGGTGTTACTGGGATTACTATTACACGTGCAGGAGGCGCTAATTCACAAGATGTATTTGGTTTTGGTTCTATTGCTGGAGGTCTTGTTGTTATTAACTCTAACACTATAAATTTGGGTGGCAGTACGGTGGCTAATTATGCCAATGGTGGTGGTTCATTATATATTCAATTTTATTCAAATACAACTAGAGCAATGGTTAATGAAATTATACAAGCTGTACAGTATAGCAATTCTAGTTCGGCACCACCATCTAGCGTTCATTTAACATATACATTTAATGACGGAACTGGAGATACAGGCATAGTCTCTGCTAACACTACTATTAATGTTAATCAAATTAATCATGCTCCAACTATTTCTGCACCTTCCGCTGTATATTTTAATGAAAATACTGGTTTTGTCTTTAACGGTACTAATGCAATACAAGTAGCAGACTTAGATGCAAACAATGGTACAGAAGTAGTAACTTTAACCGCAACTCACGGTACTTTAGATTTAGGAACTTTAACCGGGGCAACTATTACTGCCGGTAATAATGGCACCAACGCTATAACATTATCTGGCACTATAGCGCAACTTAATGCGGCATTAACTAATTTAAATTTTGTACCAGCTACTAATTATACTGGTAGCGCTAGTATTAGTGTGTTAATTAACGATCAAGGTCATTCTGGAAGTGGTGGTGCATTATCTAACAATAGTACGATTAACATTACTGTTAATCCGTATATTGCAGCTTCTAATACTGTGCCAGCTCTTAATAACATAGCTACAACATCGTCTAGTGTTTATTTGGCAGGAAGTAATACTCCTATTCTTGTTAATAAAAACGCAACAATATCCGATGCTTTAGATGATTCGTTTAATAATAGTTTAGGAAATTATAGTAATTCTCAATTAACTGTTGCGCGTAGTGGTGGTGCTAATAGTCAAGATGTATTTAGTTTTAGTACCATGCCAGGAATTACCGTTGGTAGCAATACTTTAACTGCTGGTGGAGCAGTAATTGCTAACTTTACTAATGCTGCCGGACAATTACAAATCGAATTTATAAATACTGGAACGATTCCAACCAGAGCGTTAGTTGACGAAGTTATTCAAGCTATTCAATATCAAAATTCTAATTCTAGTTTGCCATCTACTATTACTTTACAATATACATTTAATGATGGTAGTGCAAGCAGTGGTAGTATAATAACAGCTAATTCTACTATTAACGTAGTTAATTATGTACCAATAACAATCAACAATATTAGCTCGCCAGTAAACTTTATTGCAAACTCTTCTACTCCAGTTACTATTGCTTCTGGATTAACAGTATCTGATCCTTATGTGTTAGATCTGTTGAATAATAATTTAGGTAATTATGGTGGTGCACAGTTAACGATTGCTCGTAACGGTGGTGCAAATTCCCATGATGTGTTATCTTTTGGTAGCATGACAGATGTTACGGTTAATACTAGCAATAGTACTTTAATATCTGGCACTCACGTAATAGCTCATTATACTAATGCTGCTGGCCAATTACAAATTAATTTTGTAAGTACTAACGGCACAATTGTTACTAGTGCAATAATTAATGAAATTGTTGATGCAATACAATATAGTAATTCTGGAACTACACCTCCTAGTTCGGTAAATTTAACTTATACCATGAACGATGGATTAGGTAATGGAGCTAATTCAATTTCTACTCTTAATGTGTTAGTTGATGTTTATTACCCGCCAGCTATTAGTACTAGCGGTAGTACAGCTACGTTTATTGCTGGAACATCAAATGCAGTTGCCATTGCTACCGGAAGTTCTATAGCTGATCACGCATTAGATGCGTTAAACAACGGTTTTGGTAATTATAATAATGCTAGTTTAACCATTGCTCGTAGTGGTGGCGCTAACTCTGGCGATACATTTTCTTTTGGAGCTATGGCTGATGTTGTGGTATATAACAATACTTTATTACAAGGGGTTAATGGTCCGGTAATTGCTAACTTTACTAATACTTCTGGTCAATTACAGATCTCTTTTGTAAGCACTAATGGTGCTATTACTACTACTGCTTTGGTAAACGAAATTGTAGATGCTATTTATTATAGTACTACCGATAGTGCTTCACCTTTAAGTGTAGCTTTAACTTATACATTTAACGATGGTTTAGGTGTTGGTAATAATTCTGTTGTTACGGCTACTGCTATGGTAAACATAGACTATTCGCCAATTGTTAGTAATTCTGCTGCAACATCCACCTTTGTTGAAGGTTTATTGCCAACTATTATTAGTGCTGGGGTTGTTATATCCGATCAACATGAATTAGATCTATTAAATAGTGGTTTAGGTAATTACGGTGGAACTGCTTTAACTATAGCTCGTAGTGGTGGAGCTAATGTTAACGATGTATTTTCTTTTGGAACTATGGCAGGGGTTGCAATTAACAACTCTAACGGAACTTTATTGTTTGGTGGACATGTAATAGCTAACTTTACTAATACTCTTGGCCAATTACAAATTAATTTTGTAAGCAATAATGGAACCATTGTTACCAAAGCAATAATTAATGAAATTACTGATGCAATACAATATAGTAATTCTATTGGGTTAACTCCTGGTATTATAAATTTAACTTATAGTTTTAATGATGGATTAGGTTATGGGGCTAATTCGATTTCCACGGTTACTGTTCCTGTTGATATATATTATCCAGCGGTAATTACTATTAACAATGGTAGTGTTGCGACATTTGTGGTTGGGTCTTCATCGGTTGCTATTGCTTCTGGAAGTTCTATAGTTAGTAGAGAATTAGATGCATTGAATAACAATTTAGGTGATTATAATAATGCAGCATTGACTATAGCTCGTAGTGGTGGAGCCAATACTAGCGATAGTTTTTCTTTTGGAACTATGGCTGATATTACTGTTAGTAATAATACCTTATTGTATGGCAACAATGTAATTGCTAACTTTACTAACACTGGTGGTCAATTACAAATAACTTTTGTAAGCACCAATGGTTCGATTGCAAATACTGCATTAGTCCACGAAGTTATAGATGCTATTTATTATAGTAGCTCTAGTAATTCGTTGCCTTCTAGTATAGCTTTAACTTATACGTTTAATGATGGTTTAGGGATCGGTAGTAATTCTGTTGTTACAGGTACTGCTATGGTAAATATAGATTACCCGCCAACTATTAGTAATTCTGCTACAACGGCAGTTTTTGTTGAAGGTCTATTACCTGTTACTGTTAGTGCTGGAATTAGCATATCAGATCCGCATAATTTAGATTTATTAAATAGTGGTTTAGGTAATTATGGTGGTACTACTTTAACGATTGCAAGAAGTAGTGGTGCCAATTCTCAAGATTTATTCTCTTTTGGAACTATGTCTGGTATTACCGTTAATAATTCTAGCGAAACTATAACAGCCGGAGGGCATGTAATAGCTAACTTTACTAATAATCTTGGCCAATTACAAATTAATTTTGTAAGTGCTAATGGTACAATTGTTACTAAAACAATAATTAATGAAATTGCTGATGCAGTACAATATAGCAATTCTAATGGAATACCTCCTGGATCTATAAATTTAGCTTATAGTTTGAACGATGGATTAGGTTATGGTGTTAATTCGATTTCTACTATTAACGCTCCAGTTAATATATATTATCCGCCAGTAGTTAATACTAACGCTAGTGTTGCGGCTAGTTTTATTGTTGGTGCATCTTCAGTTGCAATTGCATCAGGAAGTTCTATAGCTGATCGAGGATTAGATTCGTTAAATAATAATTTAGGTGATTATAATAGTTCAATATTAACTGTTGCTCGTAGTGGTGGAGTCAATGTTAACGACGTGTTTTCTTTTGGAGCTATGGCTGACGTTACAGTAAATAATAATACTTTACTATCTGGTGGTAATGTAATTGCTAACTTTACTAATTTGGGAGGTCAACTACAAATTGCGTTTGTAAGTAATAATGGTTCGATTGCAACTACTGCTTTAGTACACGAAATTGTTGATTCTATATACTATCAAAATACCGCTAATTCTCCGCCAGCAAATGTAACGTTAGCATATACATTTAACGATGGTTTAGGATTTGGCAGTAATTCGATTGCCGCCAGCTTAGCAACGGTAGATATATATTCTCCACCAACCATTAATAATTATTATGCTGCTGCAACTTTTATAGAAGGATCTGCTCCGGTTTCTATTAGTACTGGGGTATCTATATCCGATCCGCATGAATTAGATGGATTGAATAGTGGTTTAGGTAATTATGGTGGGACTACTTTAACAGTGGCACGTAGTGGTGGAGCTAATGCTCAAGATCAGTTTTCTTTCTCTTTTGGAAACACTTCTGGAATTAGTGTTAATGGACCTGGCGAAACAATAACGTTTAATGGACATTTAATAGCTAACTTTACTAATGCTGCCGGGCAATTACAAATTAATTTTGTAAGCGCTAATGGCGCAATTGTTACTACGACAATAATTAATGAAGTTGTAGATGCAATACAATACAGTAATACTAGTAATCTTCCTTATGGTTCAATAAATTTAGCTTATTCTTTAAATGATGGATTAGGTAATGGTGCAAATTCTATTGCAACTACCGATGTTGCGGTTAATGTAGTGTCTGGTTCACTATATTATCCGCCAGATATCGAAAATTCTAGTACTTCAGCAACGTTTGTGGAAGGTATAACTCCAGTTGTTATTTCCACAGGAATTTCTATAGTGGATCCAAACATATTAGATCTTTTAGATAATGGTTTGGGTAATTATAACGGAACTACCTTAACTATATTAAGATCTGGTGGGGCGGTTTCTGACGATGTGTTTTCTTTTAACGCCATGGCTAATATTACCGTAAATACTATTAATGGAACTATTAGCTATAATAATAGCGTAATTGCTAATTTTATTAATAATAATGGCCAGTTGCAAATTCATTTTACCAGTAATAATGGTGCGGTGGTTACTACAGCGTTAGTTAATGAAATTGCCAATGGTATATGTTATAATAATTCTAATAGCACTCCGCCAGACAGTGTTACTTTAGATTATATGTTCGATGATGGTATGGGATTTGGTAGTGTTACCACTAACGCTACTATTAATATAGAATATTTCCCACCGATTGTTAATAATTCTGCTAGTACCGCAGCAACGTTTATTGCCGGGTTAGAACCGGTTGCTATTTCTACTGGTATATCGATATCTGCTCCTCAAGAATTAGATATTTTAAATAGTAATTTAGGTAATTATAATGGCGCAAGTTTAACTGTTGTTCGTGCCGGATCTGCAAACGCTCAAGACTTATTCTCTTTTGGTACTATGGCTGATGTTACGGTAAACACTACTAATAGTACTTTATCGGCTGGCGGGCATGTAATAGCTAATTATACTAATACTTCCGGCCAATTACAGATTAATTTTGTAAGCACTAACGGATCTATCGCTACAACATCGTTAGTTAACGAAGTTGCTAATGCCATACAATATAGCAATTCTAGCAGTTTACCACCTAATACAGTAGTATTATCTTACGAATTTAGCGATGGTATTGGGGTAAATACAGTTATGACTAATGCTGTGGTTGATATAATGACTAGTTATACGTATCATCCGCCAGTTATTAGTAATTCTATTTCAACAGCTACTTTTATTGAAGGTGGAATTCCTGTTGTTGAGTCTGGTGTTGCTATATCGGATCCTAATTTGTTAGATCTTTTTAATAATAATTTAGGTAATTATAATGGAACAACATTAACAGTTGCTAGAAGTGGTGGAGCTAATGCAGAAGATCTGCTTTCTTTTGGTGCTATAGCTGGTGGAGTTTCGATAAATAATAATGGTACTTTAACTATTAATGGTAATGTAATAGCTAACTTTACTAATACTGCTGGACAATTACAAATTAATTTTGTAAGTGCTGGCGGTACTATTGTTACTAAATCATTAGTTAATGCTATTGTTGACGCAATACAATATAGTAATTCTTATACTGCAGCCCCTGGTAATATAACTTTAGATTATACATTTAATGATGGTATAAGCACTAATAGTGTTACAACTAGCGCTATAGTTGATATATATTATAAGCCATCTATTGTTAATAATGGTGCAAAAGTCAGTTATATTGAAGGTTTGGTGCCGGTTGCTATTAATGCTGGCATAGTTATTTCGGATCCGCACGAATTAGATGCGTTAAACAATGGTTTTGGTGATTATAATGGTTCAATATTAACTATTGCTAGAAGTGGTGCGTCTAATTCTCAAGATGTATTTTCTTTTGGAACTATATCTGGAGTTACAGTTAATAGTAATAATTTAGTTGTTAATGGTAATACAGTTGCTACATTTACTAATTCTGGAGGCACTTTGCAGATCCATTTTGTAAGTGCTAACGGTACTGTTGCTACTACATCAATAGTTAATGCTATTGTTGATGCAATACAGTACAGTAATTCTAGCAGTTCGCCACCATCTAGTGTAACTTTAAGTTGTCAATTTAATGATGGAATTGGTGCTGGCAGTGTAGCTGTTAATCAATCTGTTAACATACTATATTATGCTCCAACCATTAGCAATTCTAGTTCTTCAGCTACTTATATTGAAGGCATAACTCCAGTTAATATTGCGCTTGGCGTAACTATAGCCGATCCTCATGAATTAGGTTCGTTAAATAGTGGATTAGGTAATTATAGTGGTTCATCCTTAACTGTGGCTCGTGCTGGCAGCGCTAATTCGCAAGATGTTTTTTCTTTTGGTAATATGGCAGATGTTACGGTAAATAGTAGTAACGGTACTTTATTAGTCGGAGGTAATGTAATAGCCAACTTTACTAATGTTAACGGTAAATTACAAATTAGTTTTGTTAGTAATAGTGGTTCTATTTCAACAACGGCTTTAGTTAACGAAATTACCGATGCAATTCAATATAGTAATTCTAGTCATACCCCACCTAGTAGCGTTACTTTATCTTATAAGTTTAGTGATGGAATTGGAGCAAATAGTATGACAACTAATGCTACCGTTAAAATAGTATATTATTCGCCTACTTTTAGTAATACTAGTGCGACTGCTACTTTTGTTGAAGGTATGGCTCCAGTTGCTATTGCTGCAGGTATGGTTATATCAGATTCGCACGAGCTAGATACCTTAAATAATGGTTTGGGTAATTATAATGGTGCAATGTTAACAATTGCTAGAGCAGGTATCGCTAATTCTCAGGATGTATTTTCTTTTGGCGCTATGGCAGGAGTTACTGTAAATAACAATACTTTAGTAGATGTTCATAATAATATAATAGCTAACTTTACTAATGCTACAGGTACCTTACAAATTAATTTTACTAGTAACCATGGTTCTATCGCTACTACTTCGTTGGTTAATCAAGTTGTAGATGCAATTCAATATAGTACTGCTGGTTATGTTCCATCTGGTAGTGTTAATTTAGCTTATACGTTTAACGATGGTATAGGTGTTAATAGTGTAACAACTAATGCGGTTATTAATATATATGAACCACCTATTCTTGGTTTAACTACGGTTGGCTATACAGAAGGATCTACAGCGACTGCTATTGCTTCTAATATATTTATTAGTGATGCAGCGTTACAAGCACTAAATAATGGTTCTGGTGATTTTAGTGGTTCTTATCTAACTATATCTAGAACAGGCGGAATTAATGCTCATGATTCTTTTGGTTTTGGTACGATTGCTGGTGGAATTACCATAAGTGGTAATAATTTATTAGATAGTAATCATAAAGTAATTGCTACAATAGACAGTACTACTAATCCTGGCCAATTAAAGATTACGTTCAGTGATGTAGCTGGTGATGCGGTAACTCAAACTATGGTAGACGATGTAGTGAGAGCCGTGACTTATATCACTACAGATACCACTATAGCAAACAATGGTTATGCAAGTTTATCTTATGTGTTTAACGATGGTATTAGTGGAGTTGGTTCATCAACAGCTACTGCTAATGTTACTGTTAATTATAATGCCCCAACTGCTAACGTAACTAGTGCAGCTGCTACCTATACCGAAGCTGGAACTGCTGCAACAATTGCTACTGGTGTGGTTATAAGTGATGCAGCATTACAAGCATTAAATAATAGCTCTGGCGATTATAGTGGTTCTTATATAACCATATCTAGAAATGGCGGAATTAATGCCCATGATACTTTTGGATTTGGTACAATTTCTGGTGGAATTACTCAAGTTGGCAACAATTTATTAGATAGTAATAGTAATATAATTGCTAGCATAAACAATACCACTAACCCTGGCCAATTAAAGATTACATTTAGTGATGCAGCAGGAGATGCAGTAACTCAAGCTATGGTAGATAATATAGTAAAAGCTATTACTTATAGTACTACCGATGCTACTATAGCAAATAATGGAATAGCTAATTTAACTTTCGCATTTAATGATGGTATTGGCGGGGTTAGTTCGGCAATAGCCGCAGCTAATGTTACTATTAATTATAGTACTCCAACTGCTACAGTAACTAGCGCTGCCGCTACTTATACCGAAGGTGGAACATCTGCAACAGTTGCATCTAGTATAGCTATAAGTGATGCAGCACTACAAGCATTAAACAATAGTTCTGGTGATTATAGTGGTTCTTATATAACTATATCTAGAACAGGTGGAATTAATACTCATGATTCGTTTGGTTTTAGTACAATTGCTGGTGGAATTACTCAAAGCGGCAATAATTTATTAGATAGTAACAGTAATATAATTGCTACTATAAATACCACTTCTAATCCTGGCCAACTAAAGATTATCTTTAGTGATGCAGCAGGAGATATGGTAACTCAAACGATGGTAGACAATATAGTAAAAGCGATTACTTATAGTACTACCGATATGACTATCGTCGACAATGGAACAACTAATTTAACTTATGCGTTTAACGATGGTATTGGTGGAGTTAGTTCGGTAACAGCCACAGCTAATGTTACTGTTAATTATAGTGCTCCAACTGTTATGGTAAATAGTGCGAATGCTACTTATACAGAAGCTGGTATTGCTGCAACTGTTGCTATTAATGCAATTATAAATGATGCAACATTACAAGCATTAAATAATGGTTCCGGCGATTATAGTGGTTCTTATATAACCATATCTAGAACTGGTGGAATTAATTTTCATGATTCTTTTGGGTTTGGTACAATTGCTGGTGGAATTGTCCAAAATGGCAATAATTTGATAGATAGTAATTATCATATAATTGCTACTATAAATAATACAGCTAATCCTGGCCAATTAAAGATCACCTTTAGTGATACAGCAGGAGATATGGTAACTCAAATGATGGTAGATAATATAGTAAAAGCTATTACTTACAGTACTACCGATACTACTATAGCAAAGAATGGAACGGCAAATTTAACTTATGCGTTTAATGATGGTATTAGCGGGGTTAGTTCGGTAACAACTACGGCTAATGTTACTGTTAATTATAATGCTCCAACTGCTAGCGTAACCAGTGCGTTTGCTAGTTATACTGGAGTTGAGCCAGTAACTGTTGCTGCCGGCGCAGCTATAAATGATGCGGCGTTACAAGCATTAAATAGTGGTTTAGGTGATTATAATGGTTCTTATATAACTATATCTAGATCTGGGGGAATTAATTCTCATGATTCGTTTGGTTTTGGTACGATTAATGGTGGAATTACTCTGGTTAGTAATAATTTATTAGATAATAATCATAACATAATTGCTACCATAGACAGTACTACTAACCCTGGCCAATTAAAGATTACTTTTAGTGATGCGGTAGGAGATGCGGTAACTCAAACTATGGTAGACAATATAGTGAAGGCCATTACTTATAGTACTACCGATACAACTGTAGCAAATGGTGGCTTTATAGAGTTAACTTATGCGTTTAATGACGGTGTTAGTGGGGTTAATTCGGTAACAGCTAATGCCATTGTTAATTATAGTGCTCCAACAGCTAACGTCACTAGTACGTCCGCTACTTATACCGAAGGTGTTTCTGCGGCGACAGCAATAGCTACTAATATAGTTATTAGTGATACAGCATTACAATCATTTAATAGTGGAGCCGGTGATTTTAGTGGTGCTTATTTAACTATATCTAGAACTGGTGGTATTAATGCTCATGATTCTTTTGGTTTTGGCACGATAGATGGTGGAATTACGCTGGTTGGTAATAATTTGTTGGATAGCAATAATAACATAATTGCCAGCATAAATAATACTGCTAACCCAGGCCAATTAAAGATTACATTTACTGATTACTATGGAGACGCGGTAACCCAAACCATGGTAGATAATATAGTAAAGGCTATTACTTACAGTACTATAGATACTACTGTAGCAAATAATGGAACAGTCAATTTAACTTATGAACTTAACGATGGTATTGTTGGAGTTAGCTCGATAATAGCTAATGCCAATGTTACTATTAACTATAATGCTCCAGTTGCTAGCGTAACTAGTGCTGCTGCTACTTATACTGAGGGAGGAACTGCTGCGTTAGTTGCTACTAATGTGGTTATAAGTGATACAGCATTACAAGCATTAAATAATAGTTCTGGCGATTATAGTGGTTCTTATCTAACTATATCTAGAACTGGCGGAATTAATGTTCATGATGCTTTTGGATTTGGTACAATTGCTGGTGGAATTACTCAGGTTGGCAATAATGTATTAGATAGTAATGGTAACATAATTGCCAGCATAAATAATACTGCAAATCCTGGTCAATTAAAAATTACCTTTAGTGATACAGCAGGGGACACAGTAACTCAAACCATGGTAGACAATATAGTACAAGCGATTACTTATAGTACTACAGATACAACTATAGCAAACGCAGGTTCTGTAGGGTTAATTTATAGTTTTAATGATGGTGTTAGTGGAGTAAGTGTTGCAACAGCTACGGCTAATGTTACTATTAACTATAATACTCCAGTTGCTACTGTAACTAGTGCGGCTTCTACTTATACCGAAGGTGGAACTGCTGCAATAGTTGCGTCTGGTGTAATTATAAGTGATGCGGCATTACAAGCATTAGACAATGGTTTAGGGGATTATAGTGGTTCTTATATAACTATATCTAGAACCAGCGGAATTAATGCGCATGATTTATTTAGTGTTGGTACGATTGCTGGTGGAATTACTAGGGTTGGCAATAATTTGTTTGATAGTAATAGTGACTTAATTGCTACAATAGATAGAACTACTAATCATGGTCAAATGAAGATCACCTTTAGCGATACGGCAGGAGATGCAGTAACTCAAACCATGGTAAACAATATAGTAAATGCTATTACTTATAGTACTACCGATACTACTATAGCAAATGGTAGTTCGCTAGGCTTAACGTATAGTTTTAATGATGGAGTTAGTGGAGTTGGTTCGGCAACTACTACAGCTAATGTTACTGTTAATTATAGTGCTCTAACAGCTACTATAACTAGTGCTGCTGCTACTTATACTGAAGGTGGAACAGCTGCAACAGTTGCTATTAATGCAGTTATAAGTGATGCGGCATTACAAGCGTTAAATCATGGTTCTGGTGATTATAGCGGTTCTTATATAACTATATCTAGAACTAGTGGAATTAATGCTCATGATTCTTTTGGATTTGGTACAATTGATGGCGGAATTACGCTGGTTGGTAATAATTTATTAGATAGTAACGAAAACATAATTGCCAGTATAAATAATACTGCTAACCCTGGACAATTAAAGATTACTTTTAGCGATACGGCAGGAGATGCGGTAACTCAAACCATGGTAGACAATATAGTACGAGCTATTACTTATGATACTACCGATCTTACTGTGGCAGATAGCGGACCTTTAAGTTTAACTTATGTATTTAACGATGGTATTAGTGCGGTTAGTTCGGCAATAGCTACAGCTAATGTTGATATATACAATCCACCAATAATTAATAATTTAGATGCAACCGCAGCAAATACTTATGTTACAGGTAGTAATACACCTATTGTTATAGATAACCATATTACTATTTCTGATGTAGTAGATGATGCTAAAAACTCTGGTTTGGGCGATTACAATAATGCTCAATTAACTATTGCTCGGGTTGGCGGAGCAGTTTCTGATGATATATTTAATTTCGCCGCCATGCCAGATGTTACAGTTAGTGGTAATACGTTAATAGCAAATGGTAATGTTATTGGGGAATTTACTGATACAAATGGCCAATTACAAATTAATTTTAATAGTACTCATGGTACGGTAGCTACTACTAATTTAGTTAATGAAGTGGTACAAGCAATTGAATACCAAAATACTAATTTGAATCAATCTACTAATAGTATCGATTTAGCTTATATGTTTAATGATGGTAATGGAGCAGCTAGTTATAATTCGGTAATTGCTGATACCGTAATAAACATTAACAGCGCCAGCTTAACAGCTACTGCTATGGATGTTGCGGCAACATCTACTCCTATAGTTGTTGATAGTAATATAACAATTGCTAGTGTTGTTAATGATGCGCATAATAGCGGATCAGGTGATTACAATGGAGCTGGTGTAACAATTACTCGTACTGGCGGTGCTAATAGTGATGATGTATTTACTTTTGCTTCCATGACTGATGTTGAGGTGGCTGGTAATACTTTAACAACAACTAGCGGTAGCGTTATAGCTAATTTTATTAGTGCTAATGGTCAATTAGAGATTAATTTTACTAGTAACCATGGTGCAACAGCCTCTACTAATTTAGTTGATGAAATTATGCAAGCAGTGCAATATCAAAATGGTAACGCTAACCCACCTGGCAGCGTTAATTTATCTTATACGTTTAATGATAGTAGCAACGTAGTTGGTGATGATTGGATTAATACTTTATTAGTAAATAGTAAAGTAGTTGCAAGTAGTGCTAATAATAATATTGTAGATGCTGGTGTTGCACCAGTTAATACTGTTAATGAACTTGTTGGTAATGGTCAGGGTGATCAATTTATATTTAGACCTGGATATAATAATGCAGAAATTATTAATTTCGATAATACTCATGATCAAATTGATTTAACAGCCTTTGGATTGTCTGGAATTAATGATCCTAATTTACATATAACGACTATTGGTAATCATACTAATATTACCATTACTGGTGGAAATGTTAGTATTAGTCTGGAAAATGATATTAATCAATTACATAATAATAACTTTATTTTTTAAGGGCTTTTCTAACTAAAAAATATAATTTTTTATAGTATTATAGTAATTTATGTATTTTTATATAATAATTAAATTATAGTACATAGCTGGTGTATGTTTGTCACGGATGGTCATAACATATGGGACTCATGCTACACCTCTAACTTCTTGGTAATGTTTCTTAAAATACTCTGTTGGCGTTAAATTGCCAAGGGACTGATGAGGCCTAATAGAATTCATCCCTGGTTGTGCCGTTACATCTTTCAACAGTACCGTTATATTGAGGAGATTTTGGTGGTAAAACGAATAAAGATATATTTTTTCTTGGCATAACAGCTCAAAATCTTTCATAAATTCAGAACCACCATCTACCTGAATAGAGGTAATTTCAAAAGGAAAATCATCTATCATTTTTTGAAGAAATTTAGCAGCGGTTAAACTATTGGCATTAGAATATACGTTTGACACCATTACTTTAGTAACAGGACAAACAGCTTTAAAATGTTTTATAGAAGTGCTATTAGAGTAAACAGTTATATGATCTGCTTGCACCATCGATGCAGACAAGGAAGCCTCCCGCTTGAAGCACTTGTGTAAAGCTGAGACAGCGTCTGCAGTAGCTGTTGCCACTATTGCAGCAGCGTAGAATCAAGCGGAGACTTTGGGAGCATAGCGACCTTAGTCGAGGCAGATGGCCGCTGACTGAAAACTAGGGTGTCGCGTATACGAGCACTTTTGTTGCAAATGGATGTGCAACATTGTCCCGCGAGTGCGCGACACAATCAACAAATTGATCATTAGTTTTCTTCTTCTTCCTCTAAATTATCAATATCATACTTTTGTTCATGCCCATAATAGTTGCCACCCTTTTGTCCTATTTCAGAATGAAAACCAGGATGTTTTTGTTCAATAGTAATAGCGGATTTTTTGGCTTGCTCAGATAATTCTTCGTGGCTATGTCCATAGGCGCGAGATTCGCTGCCTTTTTTACCTATTTCTGAGTGAAAACCGGGATGTTGGTTTTCAACAGTATTTGCAGCTTTTTTTGCTTGCCCAGATAATTCTTCTTTGCTGTACTTCTCGGTTCTAGCTGTACCACCTTTATGTCCAGCTTCTTCTCTGGTCATTTTTTCGTGTTCTTTCATGATATATCCTCCCGTTAACGTTTGACTATCAAAGTGAAGATAAAATTCAACTAATTAAATGCTAGAAAATTCAAAATATGATGTCTAGTATTGCTAAATATTTTTTAATGCTTCTCGCTAGCCACTAAGTATATTTGTAATATTAATATACTACACTAGGATTTTACAAACCTAAATAGCGCAACAAACATACTTGAGATCTCTCTAAGAGTTGAATGATACAGTGCATTGAGGGTGCGACTAAAAGTGTAACTTATGCCTAACATAAGCCATCCACCCGGCAGCTAACGCTGCCACCCTCCTTCGAAGCGAAGGAGGGTAAGTTTATCATACATTTTATATTATTCTCTACTTTTTTTAATTAATACTAACCTATATGGTTATTACTTGTTAATGACAATAAAGACTTTAATTTATGTATGTTTTACCCTCCTTCGCTTCGAAGGAGGGTGG
>Ga0187871_10001351_pt1 | contig 21491 bp, 16 predicted proteins | sample June2016WEW_16_1_FD_132988 | JGI IMG/M metagenome (GOLD analysis project Ga0187871, IMG submission 132988) | Peatland microbial communities from SPRUCE experiment site at the Marcell Experimental Forest, Minnesota, USA - June2016WEW_16_10 | ecosystem: Environmental > Terrestrial > Soil >...
GGATCACAGGCAGGGACGCCTGTGCCACCACAAGCAGAGACGCCTGTGCTACCAGAAGGAGCAAGAGCAAGAGGTAGCTGGGGCGGCGTCAGGCTGGACAGGAAACGTGGGGAGATTTAGAGTGATCGAATTGCGATGACGCTTTCGGGCTATACGAACCGCGTTGGCTGTTTTTTCCAGGGACTCCCGGGCGTTTATACGGTTAAGCTTTACGCTCGCCGCAGGGTCTTTATCCGGGACCTCCAGCGACTGAATGACCTTCTCGCCACGACGGCTCTGGCAAATCGCTATTACGTGTGCGGCGGACTTCTCCTCGGATGGGCCAGGGACGGAAAGGTGCTGACTGAGGACATCCGCGACGCCGACTTCGCCTACCTCGCAGAAGATGCCGGCGCATTCGAGTCGGCAGCGCGGGTACTCGCCCGAGGGGGATTCGAGCCAGTCAATCGGTTTGTCAACAACGATGGCCAGCCCACTGAATATGTATTCCGTCGCCATCGGGCTCGATTCGACTTTTTCAGCGTCTGGCGTCGTGAGGGACGAATCCGCTACTTCATGTACGACGGTCGCAACGAGTTGGTGTGTGAGCGAACCGACCAGGACCTTGTGCCATTCCGGTTCCTCAATCGTACCTGGCTGAAGCCCGCAAGACACGAAGTAGCACTGACGGAGACCTACGGAGATTGGAGAGCTTCAAACCCGCATTGGACCTATACCGAGGCCTGCTCGGTAAAAGCAAGATGCCCCGCCACCTTCGGACGGCAGCCGTGGACGATCGTATAATCGGGTTCAGGTCCGTGCACTGGAGAGTTCTGGTCACGCGCCGTTCCGTGGCGCGCAGGTCAGGTAAGCGCGCTCACCCGTGACCACTACTGGGGGCACTCCAATCGGCTTGGAAAAGAAAATCAACCGGAAAGTTGACGATGGCGGCAACGGCAGTACCTTCCCATGGAGTTTGTAACGAGAAAACGAATTCAGGTAGTTATTGTGGACAGCGATGCACGTGTACGCAGAGCTCTGCACATCAGCCTGAGGGATCATACCGGCGTCGTAGTGGTGGGAGAGGCAAAGGATGGTCCAGGCGCATTGAGATTGCTCAAGACGCGCCGGCCAGACATTGTCGTAATGAACGTGTCCCTGCCAGGAATGTCCGGATTCGAGGCAGCGGCGCGCATCGAGAAGAGATTTCCGGGTGTGCGAATCGTTTTGCTTTCCGAGAATCTGGATGAAGCGTCCGTGCAGCAAGCACTCCAAGCACATCCAGCCGGTTTGTTGATAAAGGACGCGTCCGTTCGGCTTCCGGCTGCGATACGAGAGGTGGCGGCCGGCAGGAAATACGTCAGCCCGGTCGTGTCGCGATTCTTGGGCCTTGTCGGGCACGCAAAAAGGCGGACAGGCAAACAGATCCAGTTGACGCCCCGGCAACGCGAAGTGGTGCGCTTAATCGCGGAAGGCTTCTCAACCAAGCAAATCGCCGACCGGCTGGGGATCAGTGTGAAGACGGCGCAGACACACCGCGCACAGTTGATGAAACGACTGGATCTTCACGATGTGGCCAGTGTCGTGCGCTACGCGATTGCCGCAGGGCTGGCGACGGCCAGCAATTAGCAAGCAGTCTGGCCGCTCGCCCCCGGTCACAATTGTGACGTAATCTCTAGGGCGTTTACCCGACTACGATTGCCAACGGTTGATGTGTATGCTTGCCGTTTATGGCTGGTAAATCGTGTCGAGTCGTTATTGTGGCCAATAATCCACGCGTGCGAAGCGCCCTGCGCTCTATTTTGGAGAACGATGGCAGGATCGAGGTGGTAGGAGAAGCGAACGGCAGTTCTAATGCGCTGAGGCAGATCAAGGTGAAGCGGCCGGATGTTGCCGTGATGAACTGCTGCATGCCGGGAATGTGCGGATTCGAAACCGCAGCGCGCATGCAGAGGAAATTCGCCAACGTGCAGTTTGTTGTGCTTCACCCGGATTTGGAGGCAACGTCCGTGAAGCACACAGTCGGCACGCAAGGAGTCGGTTTCTTGATAAAGGATGTGGTGGACCGCCTTTCCATTGTGATCCGAGAAGTGGCGACGGGCAGGAGATGCTTCAGTCCGGCCCTGCTGCAGAATCCAGCCCGGAGCGTTGGCCACGCCAGAAGGCGGAAAGGCGCACGGGTGCGGCTGACGCCGCGGCAGCGCGAAGTTGTGCATCTGATCGCGGAAGGTTTTTCCACCAAACAAATCGCCGACCGGCTGGGGATCAGTGTGAAGACGGCGCAGACCCATCGCACCGAGTTGATGAAACGACTGGACCTTCACGATGTGGCCAGTGTCGTGCGCTACGCGATCCGAATAGGGCTGGTGCCCGAGGATTGACAGGGCAATCGGTGTCGTTTCAATGGCCGATGATTACCGTCCAGGCTTGCTTCAACGCATCCGGCAGACTGTAGATGTCCATGGCGGTAATTAGAATCGCGCTTCCCCAGCCCGTGATCATCAGGAACCAACCGTTGCGCCATTGCCCCATCCGTTTGCGCGAACTGGTGAAGTGCAGCAGCGGAAACATCGCGAGAGGCAGTTCGAGACAGAGGACGACCTGGCTGAGATTGACCAGGTCCGTCACGCTGCCATTGCCACGAACGCTGATGATTAAGATTGCCGGCAATACGGCGAGGCCGCGAGTGATCAGCCGTCGTACCCACGGTCGAATCCGCCAGTGCATGAATCCCTCCATCACGACCTGGCCGGCGATTGTGCCGGTGATGGTGCTGCTCTGACCGCTGGCCAATAACGCAACGGCGAATAACGTGCTGGCGAGCGTTGTCCCGAGCAGCGGTGCCAACGTCAGGTAGGCGACCCGGATCCAGTCGCTATCGGGACTGAACGCGACCGTCTGACCACCCGCCACCGTGACACTGGATTTCCCATAAAAAACGATCGCCGCCAGCACCAGGATCGCGGCGTTGACAAAGAAGGCGATGGTCAGCGCGACGGTGGTGTCGATTGTGTTAAATCGGACGCCGCGGCGGATGGAAGGCTCATCCTGCTGCAATTGGCGGGATTGGACCAAGGCCGTATGCAGATACAGGTTGTGGGGCATGACCGTGGCGCCGATGATGCCGATCGCCACCACCAGCATACCCTCCTGGGCCATGTTCGGCCGCATCATGGCCTGCCCCATCTCCAGGAAATCGGGCCGGGTCTGGGCGAACCCGAAAATCTCAAAGCAATAGCATACGCCGATGGTCAGCACAAAGATCGCCACCACTGCCTCGATCAGTCTCATGCCAAAGCCCTGCAACGCCAGCAACAGCAGCACATCGAAGGCCGTGATGATGACCGCCCACGTCATCGGGATGTGAAACAGCAGGTTCAACGCAACCGCGCTCCCCAGAGACTCCGCAAGATCCGTCATGCCGATGGCAATTTCCATCGTCAGCCAGTTGGGCCAGCGGGTCCATTTCGGGTACCAGTCGCGGCAGCATTGCGCGAGATCCTTTCCGGTGGCCACACCCAACCGAGCCGAAATGACTTGAAGGAAAACCGCCATCAGGCTGGCCACACCCACCACCCACAACAATCCGTACTTGAACTGTGCGCCGCCCGCCAAATCGGTGCCCCAATTGCCGGGATCCATGTAACCGACACTGACCAGAATCGCCGGGCCCACAAACGCCCGCCACTGCGCCCAAAAGCCGGCGCGAGGGGGCGGCAGGGCCACCGAACCATGCAGACCCTCCAGCGACAAGTGGCGCGGATTTGCCGCGATACTGGCGGGAGCGGTGGCCGGCTCGGGGCAACCGGTCGGAATGCTGCCGCTCGGGCGGCCTTCTTTCATCGGCGCTTCTCCGAATCATCGCACCTCAGCCACGCTTGGCCTGCCAAAAGCGCGTGCCGTGGGCGGCCAAACCGGATGTAGTCCTGGGTGCGATGTGTCATTTTGGCTTAATGATTTACCGAAGACTACAATCGCCGTGCTCCATGTCAACCCTGTTTTTCTCACGGAACACCGTCAACAATCCCATTGTACGCCTTGAATCTCGTCGGTTTGGCAACGGAGCCCGCCTCAATTCACTTCATCCGAAAGGCTCGGGACCGGCATACCGAGGCTGTTCTCGATGCGGTCGGCGGTGCGCGGGAATGCGAGAGCGGTTGGGAGGCGCCGAGGGAGTCGCTGTCGCTCCATGATGTAGCGCACACTACACTAATTTGCTCGACTGTCAACTTCTTTTATGGTGAATTAAAACTCCGAAACTGATGACGTCTCCCAAAAAAGATTCGATCAACAAGCCGCCCGCTCGAGTCGCTGTGAGACACCAGGCGGAGGATTTGTCTCGGACCCGCCGCGAGCACGCCCAAGAAATTGCCGAAGACTACGTGGAAGCCATCGCCGACCTGGTCGCTGAAACGGGCGAGGCGCGCGTTGTGGACCTGGCCAGGCGACTGGGAGTAACCCATGTCACCGTCAACCGAACGATCGTCCGGTTAAAGAGGGCCGGATTCGTCACTTCCCAACCGTACCGCGCGATATTTCTTACGGACAAGGGGCGCGATTTGGCGGCAGCTTGTAAGAGCCGACATGAGACCGTGGTGGCGTTTCTGCGCTCACTGGGCATTCCGGAACGCGTGGCCGAAATGGACGCCGAGGGTATCGAGCACCATGTTAGCCCGGACACGCTGGCTGCCTTCAAGATGGCCTTGCGAAACGCCCGATCTTGACAGGCTCAAGTCGGATTCTTCTCCCTGGTTAACCCCGCGCGACGCGCGTTCGAGGTAATGTTTCTGGCGTTTGCGGATCGCCGCCTGGTTATGACGGGGGTTGGGTTCCCACAAACTTGTCCCCTTTCCACTGTCCATCTTCCGTCTTCCCATCCGGGTAGGTCATTTTGCCGTTGCCGTCGATCTTTCCGCCTAGAAACTGGCCCACGTATTGGCGGCCATTCGGCCAGGTGAACGTCCCCTGACCATCGAAAAAGCCATCCTTGAACTCGCCCACATACTGTTGTCCATCCACCCACGTTTCCGTCCCACGGCCATTCGCCTTGCCATTCCGAAACTCACCTGCGTACTTCGTTCCGGCCGTTGAAATGTATGTCCCGTGGCCATTGATCCTGCCATCCTTGAACTCGCCGATGTACCTTGTGCCATCCGCATACGCTTCCGTCCCCTGGCCATTCGAGTGATCGTCCTTGAACTCTCCGACGTACTTCCCTCCATCCGGTGCCGAGTACGTCCCCTGGCCAATCCGTTTGCCATCTTTGAATTCGCCGACGTATTTGCCTCCGTTAGGAAATGTTTCGACCCCTTGGCCGTCGTACTGGCCATTCTCGAAGTCCCCAACGTACTTGGTTCCGTCCGATTGGATTGCGACCCCCAAGCCCTCTGGCTTGGCGTCCTTGAACCAGCCCACGTATTTGCGCCCATCTGGAGGCACGACCATCCCCTGACCCTCGTACAGGTCGTCCTTGATCCCTCCGACGTACATCAATCCATCCGCCAACCTGGCCATCCCCTCGCCATTGCACTTCCCGTCTTTGAATTCTCCAACGTATTTCGACCCATTTGCCCATGTACGCGTGCCTTGACCATCGTATTTGCCGTCCTTGAAACCTCCAATGTACTTCGCTCCATCTGGCAACCATTCCGTCCCCTGGCCATTGCGTTTGCCATCGTCAAACTCGCCAACGTACGTCGTTCCGTCCGGCAACGTTTCCTTCCCCAAGCCCTCCGGCATTCCGTCCCTCGTCTCGCCCTCGTACGTCGCTCCACTGGGTTGCGTGATCGCCTCTTGGCCATTGCCAGGCCAGGCATACAAGAATGTGATGGTGATCATCGCGGCAAAAAGATGGCTCGGTCGTTTCATCGTCGGTTCCGGTTCGGACTGTTTTTCATTGGGTCGGTTGAGCGCGTGGCGAGCCTAGGGCAAGTGTGAGGCCCCCACGAACTTGTCCTGCCTCCACAATCCGTCTTCGACCATCCCATTTGGATAGGTCCTCTTGCCAGACCCGTCCATATCCCCATCAAGAAAATCGCCGACGTATTTGCGTCCATCGGGCCATATCATCGTGCCCTGGCCGTTGCGTTTGCCGTTTTTGAACTCGCCCACATATTTGCGTCCATCTGGAGACGTTTCGGCCCCTTGACCCTCGAACTGGCCGTCCTTGAACCCGCCGACGTATTTCTCTCCACCTGGCAGGGAGTACGCCCCCAGGCCGGTTTGTTTGCCCTCATGAAACTCGCCGACATATTTGCGCCCGTCGGGAAAAGTTTCGCTCCCCGGGCCGTCGTACGTACCATTCTTAAACTCCCCCATGTATTTCCCTCCATCTGGCAGAGAGTACGTCCCCTGGCCATTACGCTGCCCATCCCTAAACTCGCCGACGTATTTGCGTCCGTCAGTGAATGTTTCGGTCCCTTGACCGTCGTACTTACCACCCTTGAACTCACCGATGTATTTGCGACCATCTGGCAACGCGGCGGTTCCCGCGCCATTCAGGTTTCCCTCCTTGAATTCACCGGACTGGATCGTGCCATCCGGCATCGTTGCTGTCCCCTGGCCATTCGGTTTGCCGTGCAGAAACTCGCCAACGTATTTCCATCCATTTGACAACGCGTATGTCCCCTGCCCATAGGGCAGGCTGTTTAAAAACCCTCCAAAGTACTTCGCTCCATCCGGAGATGTGAGGGTTCCCTGGCCGTTGAACTTGCCGTCCTTAAACTCTCCAACGTACTGTTTTCCATCTGGAAATGTTGCCGTCCCCTGGCCATTCAGCTCGTCATTTTCAAACTCTCCGACCTGCTTCGCCCCATCCGGCAACGTGAGGATTCCCTGGCCTTTCGGTTTGCCCTCCTTCCACCCTCCCGTATAGGTGCGACCGTCAGTCCACGTCATCGTTCCCTGTCCACCCGGCTTGCCGTCCTTGAACTCGCCGATGTATTTGCGGCCATCTTGCATGGTCGCCGTTCCCCGGATCAACTGGCCATCTTGAAACTCGCCCTCGCAGTTCGCCCCGTCTGCCAACGTTGCTGTCCCATGGCCATTCGGCTTGCCGTCCCTGAACTCACCTTCGTAAGTCGTCCCATCTGGCGACGTTCCCCTCCCCTGCCCATTCGGTTTGCCGTGTCGAAACTCACCAACGTACTGCGTCCCATCCGGGAAAGTCTTCGAACCGTGGCCATTGCGGACGCCGCATCCAAGGAGGAACGCGCACAAGAACAAGATGGTGATGGTTGCCAGACCAGACAGGTTCAATCGTTTCATCGTTGGCTCGGGTTCGGACTATTCATCACTGCCGCTTGTACCACTGCCTCGAATACAGTTCAAGACTGCTGGTGCTGTGGTCGTGCAGCCCTTGGGAAAAGCGCCGCCAAGACAGAGCCCCGACCCCGAAAGGCACCCGAAGAGAATTCGGGACAGGTCGAGGCAGGCCTGCCCACAAAATGTGGTCAATCAGGGCATCTCGGCGGGATACCCCGAAACGGCATCGGGGCATCCCGCCCGACAATTCACCAACAAGATGGCAGGCGGAGTGCCCGCCCTACACGTTCCCGGCCGAGCGCGCGATTGGATTTGATTTTGGCGGAATTTCCGCTATGTTCCGCCTCGGCGTGAGACAAGGCCGTAGAGGGGCAGCCGGTGTGCCGTCACCTCTGGAAATCCGAATCGTCTCTCGAATCGTAGTGTTGGTTGTGGCGCAACCAGGCAAAACAATTAACGTCCGGTTTTAGCGGTCTAGACGATTTCAACGCGTTTAACGCGGTCACATGTGTGAATGGGATGCCGTTCCCGGCAGGCGTGACGGGAATGGTGGCCCAAACCAAACCAAACAACCAACCGGAGGAGACGGAATGAAGAGGTCCACGAAAGCATTGGTCGCAGGCGCGGCATTGGCCGGGTTGATGACGGGCGTGGCAGCCCGCACCTACGCGAGTTCGGCGCCAGCCAACCCGCGGGGCACGAGCCTGACAAGCTGGGGTCAGTTGGACGACACCGGCGACAAGGGCAAGCACGACTGCAAAGGCCAGAACAGTTGTAAGGGCCAGGGTGGTTGCAAGGGCGGAGACAATGGCTGCAAAGGCCAGAACTCCTGCAAGGGCAAGGGCGGTTGTAACACCAACAAGTCCAGCTAGTGCAGGATTGATATCAGGCTAAGGCTTGATTCGTGATTGCCATGGGGGCGGCGTGAGCCGCCCCCCGGCACACCATGCCCGCGAACTCATTCAACGGATTCACCGATTACGGCATCGGCATCGGCCTGCGCGTGCCGCATTACCAACACATCCTCAACCGCAAGCCGGTGGTGGACTGGTTCGAGATCATCTCCGAGAATTTCATGGTCGATGGCGGCCGCCCGCTCCAGGTGCTCGATCAGATTCTCGAACAATACCGTGTGGTCCAGCACGGTGTGTCGATGTACTTCGGCTCGGCGGACAAGCTGAACCGCGAACACCTGAGGAAACTGAAGGCGCTGGTCAAACGCACCCAAACGCCGTGGCTTTCCGATCACCTCTGTTGGGGCAGCGTGGATGGCCGTTACACGCACGATCTGCTGCCCATGCCCTACACCTTCGCGGCGGCCAAGGTCACCGCGGACAAGATTCGCGCGGCGCGGGACTTTCTGGAGGTGCCGATAGCCGTCGAGAATGTCAGCAGCTACGCCGAGTTTCATCAGTCGGAAATAACCGAGTGGGAATTCCTTACCGAGGTTGTCGAACGAGCCGATTGCGGCATTCTGCTGGACGTGAACAACATTTACGTGTCGTCGCGAAATCACAATTTCAATCCGTACGATTACGTCAACAACGTTCCCCATCACCGCGTCGCGCAGATGCATATCGCGGGACACTCCAAATTCAAGAAGTACATTCTCGACACCCACGATCATCCGGTGCTCGACCCGGTGTGGCAATTGTATGCCCGCGCCACTCAACTGGTCGGCAAAACGGCCACGCTGCTGGAATGGGACGACCGGATTCCGTCGTTTGACGAGGTTCATCATGAGGCGCTCAAAGCCAACCAGTTCATACACGCAATCGAGCCCGCATCGGCCCAGGGTTGACCCGGCTCCGCGACTGGGCGAACTGCAGGCGATGATGGCCGGTGCGATCATGCAGCCGCTGGCATCGGGCGACCGCATGCAGAAATGCTCCGATTCGGTGGCCAGGGCGATCATCAAACCGAACGACCGTCTGACGTCATTCGAGCGACTGGAAATCTACAATCGGCAATATTGGTTCCGTATTCTCGATTGTTTTTATGACGATTATCCCGGGCTTCGCGCCGTGATCGGCCAACGGAAATTCGACCGTCTGGCCCGCGCGTATCTGGCGAAACATCCCTCGGCTTCCTTCTCGCTGCGAAACCTTGGCAGTCGGTTGGAGAAATTTCTTCGTGCCGAACCGAAATGGATCGACCCCCATCGTCGTCTGGCGCTGGACATGGCGCGCATCGAATGGGCCAACATCGTCGCCTTCGACGAAGGCGCCAAACCCGTTGTGCACGTCGATGAGTTGTTGGGCAGCGGTCCGTCGAAAGTCCGACTCGCGTTGCAGCCGTACATCACGCTGCTCGATGTCCAGTATCCCGTCGACGATTTGCTGCTGGCGGCGAAACGTGGCGACGAACGGTTGCGCTCCGAGGCCAGCCATGCCGTCGAGATCCACGACCGGCACACGACCCGTCTGGACCTCCGGCGGTTGAAACCCAGCCGGCAGTACATCGCGGTCCATCGCATGAACAACTCGGTCTATTACAAGCCGCTTACACGCGAGCAGTACGACGTGCTGACCGCGTTGCAACAGGGGGCGACCCTCGAAAAGGCTTGTGCCGTCTTGTTGGCAGGGACGAACAGTTTAGCCCGAGCCCCAGGCCGGGGCCGTCTTGTCGGCGACGTTCAGAGCTGGTTCCAGGAATGGGCCTCATTCGGCTGGTTTTGCCGGTCCTGGGCGGAGTGAGCCGAAGCCCTGAGTCCGCGAAGCCCAGCCAAACCACAGAGACACAGAGTTCACAGAGCGGTATGTGCGCGGTCAGCCCGGAAACGACGTTCGGGGCAACCCGTCTCGTCGTGGCCGAGAGTGTTGCGGCGGCGCGACATCCGTGGTGGGTTCCGCCATGACCAACCACGGACGAGCCGGCGGCTCGTCCCCACCTTAGCGGAGGTAGAAACTGCCTTTTCATGTGGGTTGGATCTCGGTGTGGGGAGGGTACGGCCGCCGGCAACTTTAAAATCTGACAATTGAATCTTTGCTAGACATCGTTTTTATTTGTCCATGTAGGGCTGGTATGGCTGAACGTTAATCTGGTGAAGTCAAAGCATGGATGCAGAACTGCAACGGGAAGTTCGTTTTATCACGACGCGCCTGGGTGCGATCCTTCGCGAACAGGCGGGCGCCGCGGCTTTCAATCATGTCGAGCAACTCCGCCAGCTCTCAAAAGCCATCCGCGCCCAGCACGACCGGGCAAGCATACGCGCCAAGCGCCGCCTTGTGGCCCGGCTCACAACGACGCAAGCCTATCAAGTGGCGCATGCGTTCAGTCTGTTTTTTCAGCTTACCAATCTTTGCGAGGAGCGCGCCCGCGTCCGGCATTTGCAGTCGAATCCGGAGCCCGCGCAATCGTTGCGTCAGTTGTTCCGGGAACTCAAGCTGGCCGGAGTGACAACGGAGACGATTCAGCGTTGTCTGGATGCCTTGGAGGTTGAGCCAGTGTTGACGGCGCATCCGACGGAGGCCAAGCGTCGGACGACGTTGAACCACCTGCTTCGGCTCGCCAACGGGTTCAGCGCACCTGACGAAATCCTGGAAGCGCTCTGGCAGACAGACGAAATTCGCGAGCGACGGGTTGCCCCTCTGGACGAGGTGGATAATGTCCTGTTTCTCTTCGAGCGAACGATCCTGCCGGCGATCTCAGGATTCTACGCAACGTTCGACGCCGAGCTCCGCGCCGCGTTCCCGGAGGCGAAGCGCACTCGGCCATTCCTGACATTTGCCAGCTGGGTTGGCGGAGACCGGGACGGCAATCCTTTCGTCACGCCTGAAGTCAGCCTCGCCACTGCCGAACGTCAGCGGGAACGGCTTCTTGGTCATTACGCCTGTGAATGCGAAGAGTTGATCAGCGAGTTGACGCACGCGGCGCGAAAGCGCACCATCGCCAATGATCCTTTTCAACCGCGCGAGATTTACCGCCGTAAATTACTGGCAATTCGCCGGAGACTGACAGGCGCTTACCGGCACAGCGGCGAGTTCGTCCGCGACCTCGAAACCATCCAGAACGGCCTGCGCGAGCAAGGAGCGCGTCGCGCTGCCAATGGGCACCTCGCCGACTTGATCGCCCAGGCCAAGGCGTGCGGTTTTCATCTGGCGCAACTCGATTTCCGCGATCACCGCGGCAAATTGAAAAGCTCGCCCGACGAACTTCTCGACGAGATGCGGACGCTTCGCACGATCCAGCGGGAGGAGGGCGAAGCGGCGGCGCATCATTTCATTCTCAGTATGACGCACCGGGCCAACGACTTGACGGACCTGCTCGCGCTGGCACGGCAGACGAAGGCGCGGGTGGACATCGTGCCGTTGTTTGAGACGATCGATGATCTCGACGGCGCGCCGCAGGTCATGGATGCCGTGTTCCGCGATACCGATTACCGGGATCACCTCCGGCGCCGTGGCGACATCCAGGAGATCATGCTCGGGTACTCCGACTCGAACAAAGACGGCGGCTATCTGGCAGCGAATTGGTTTCTTTACCGGGCGCAGCTGCGTCTTGCACAACTCGGCAATGCCCATGGGATCAAGCTGCGCTTTTTCCACGGCAAAGGTGGTTCGATTGACCGGGGCGGCGGGATGAGTCACCGGAGTTTGCGCGCCCAACCGCACGCGGCGCAGGGCTGCCGGATTCGCATCACCGAGCAGGGAGAAGTCATCGCGCTGAAGTATTCCAACCCGGTCATCGCGCAACGCAATCTCGAACAACTCACCAGCGCCGTCATCGCCGCCAACTGCCTGCCGCCACCCGCGACTGACCCCACCTGGGTTGCGGCGATGGAGAAAATGGCGCGGCACTCTTTCGATTGTTATCAGGAACTGGTTTACCGGACGCCCGAGTTCCTGCCGTACTTCCGGCAAGCCACGCCCATCGACCTGATCGAACATCTCACGATCGGCTCGCGTCCAAGCCGGCGCAGTGGCGAGGGCGATGTCCGACAACTCCGCGCCATCCCCTGGGTGTTCGCCTGGACTCAGAGCCGGCATCTGCTCAGCGCGTGGTACGGACTCGGCCATGCCCTGCAGAAATTTGGTGACCGCGCGAAACTCCGCGAAATGTATGCGGGTTGGCCGTTCTTCGCCGCCGTGCTCGAAAACGCGGAGATGTCGTTGGCGAAAACCGATCTGTACATCGCCAGCCGCTACGCCTCGCTCGTAAAAGACGCCCGCGTCCGACGTAAAATCTTTGGCATGATCGAGGACGCGCACAAGCGGTCCGTCGAGGCGGTGCTCGCTGTCAAGCAACGTGGTACGCTTCTGGGAAACCAGCCCGTGCTTGCCGAGTCCATCCGGCTGCGCAACCCGTACATCGATCCGCTGAACTACCTGCAAGTCCGGTTTCTCCCACACTGGCGGCGTGCCAAGGAAAATGAGAACCTCCGGCGCTTGCTCGCACTGACCGTCAATGGCATCGCCTTCGGAATGAAAAGCACCGGTTAAGGAGTTGGCCACGTAAGCATTCCAGGGAGTGGGGTCACTGTGCTGTTTGAAGGTTTACAAGAAGTGGTCAATCAGGGTGTCTCGGCGGGATACCCCGAAACGGCATCGGGGCATCCCGTCCTTCAATTCACCAACAAGATGGCAGGCGACCTACAACGGACATTGCGGCGCAATGTCCCTACCCAGAACGAGAAGGCGTAAGTTCACTCCGAGGTTTGGTCAGGGCCACCAAGGCGGAGACCCAGGCGACCAGCGCGACTGAGAGCAGTGGGACGAGCCAGATTGGGAGGAACTGATGGACTTCGGCGACCGACACATCACGGCGTTCAGCGACCCAGACGTCCAGGCGCAGGTTCAGTAGTACGAGGACCGCGCCCGCAGCCAGGGCGAAATGCCTGGTAACCATTCGAATCGCAGCGGCGCCCGCTTTGCCCCGTCCTTGGTACAGGCGCCAAGCGAAGAGTGCGATCATGATGGCAGCGATGATCCAAGCCCAGAGGCGATCACCGGTGTCCCACGCCAGATAGATCAACCATGAGAAGAACGCCAGGTAAATGCCAGCCACGAAGATGAGCCGTTTTCCGCCGGATAGCGTCAGTTTGGGCGTGACGGTGCCGGACGCCTCGAGTTGCTCGCGAATGGCGAGAATTCGTCTGAAGTGCAGGACGAAGATGAGCGCGGCCACGGCAGCGTAGAACCACCAGAAACCAGACATCACACCTACCCATGTTTGATCACTCCAGTGATAATGCCTACCGAGAGCTCTCATCGCGGGTTGCGCAAGAAAGCACCAGCCGAGCACGAAGGTCCAGAGCACTACGCCGGTGAGTATCTGGGCCCGTCGTTCGCGCTTATTCGGGGCGAATTGGACGCTCATCCACGAGACGGTCAGGGCGCTGAAGAGTCCGACGAACGGCGCGAACAAGGCCCAGAGGAAACCCAATTTGGATGCGCCGGCGCCCTTGATGGCTGCGCCCGCGCCAGCGGTGGCCGTGGAAGCGGCGGCCATCGGGAGAGCGGCGAGGACCATGGCGGAGAAGGCTTCGGTTGGGGCAGTCTGACCCAGGGCGCGCTCGACAAACAGGAGGACTTCTTCCTGCAGGAGCTTTCGGCCGCGAGACAGCCGTTGTTTCACGGCGTCCTCGGACAATTCGAGTTCGGCAGCGACGGAAGCCACGGATTGGTGTTCCCGATAGAAGAGGATGAGCGGTTCGCGATAGGTTTCCGGGACGTTGCTCAAGGAACGCCAGAGAATGGCTTCTTCTTCGCGAGTGATGGTTTCCTCCGACGGGAGCGGGCCGGGGCCGGGTGTGTGCTGGGCGACTTCGATGGGCTCAGCATTGCGGGTGGGCTCGCGGCCTTCGCGGCGGAGAAGTTTTTGTGTGCGGTTGCGCAAGATGCCGCAGAGCCAGGCGCGGAGTTTGTCGGGTTCGCGCAAGTGGCGGAGATGACTCCAGGCGACGATGAACGTGTCCTGGGCGACATCTTCGCTCTCGCCGAGGTTGCCGAGTCGGCTGTAGGCCAGGGAGCAAAGCAGGGTTTGGTATTTGGCGACGATGAGCCCGAAGGCATCCCGATCACCGGCCAAGGTGTTGGCGACCAGCTCGGCATCGCTGTATTCGACTGCTGGCATAGCGTTGGATATTATCATACCGTCTGATAAGTCCCCCAAAAGGGCAAACAGGTGACAAAGAATTGAAGCAAACCATTGGGTATAGCCTGATTCTGGTCGGTGCCGTGTGGGCTGCGGCGGCGCAAACGAACATGCCCGCGCTACCGGCACAGCCGACCCAATTGGTCACGAAAACTGGCGAGTGCCAGAGCCGGCTTGGCAGTGTCGAGGTCGTGGTATCCGGCGTCGTCGAACCGGGAAGATCCACGATCCAAATCCAGTGCCGCCTCAATCCTCTCGAGACGGCTTGTGAGGTGGCTCCGACCAATGCGCTGGCGCTGGCTCAGTTGATCGAGAGCGTTTCGACCGACTTGAGGAACGGCAAGCAATCCGGCGGACGCTGCGGCAACATCGAGGTGAGCGCATTCGTGTTGGGAAACGACAAATTCGTCGAGGTGTTGTTTCATCACAATGACACCGCGCCTCTCGTTGCGCGCCGGTTTACTGACGCCACCGAACCACCATCACAAACCACCGTCTTCGGAGAAACTGACTGCCGATTATGGTTGGACGCCGACAACGCGCTCAGCCTTTCCCGCTTAATCGCTTCGGCCAAGGCCGTGGCAGACTGGCTGGAACCACGAGTGAAAGACCTTGAGTAGATCAAGGTTCTCGGTTCCTGGTTCTCAGCTCTGAACCCGGTTCATACAGGGTTGCCGATAGCCGCAGCGCTGTGAAAAAGGCGGCGTTGTCCTAATTTGGAGGGCGAGGCTTCTGCCGAGCCGCGGACGAGTTGGCCCCCGCTCTTTCCGAATGCCGGTTTTGTGTGGCACCCCACCTGAAGACTGAAAGAGCGGGGAGTCCCAGCGACGGGAAATGGCGGTAATATCCTAATTTGGTTTTTGGAGGGACGCGCTCCGTCGCGTCCGCTCGTAAACTGCGGCCACCCCGATGTAGGAATCGGGGCAGGCTGCCGAGCGTGGCCCTCCAATCTGGGACACGACCGAAATGGCGCGTGGCTTGCTTTTGGTAAAAGAGGGCGCTAACCTTGGGCTGGCCCGCCGTTTGGGGCCTGTTGGTCGACACGTTTGCGCGAAGCCAGGGCAACGCAATTATGTGCAAGGTGAGGATACGAGCCGCAGGGGACAAGACTCATGTTTTTGGGCGGCGCTTTTTTAGAGGCCACGTTGCTGCAGCCTGCGTGATTTTGGTTGTCGTGCTGACAGCAACCGCCCGTGCAGCAGAAAGACAGGTCCTGCACGGTCACGTACCTCGAGTCGTCACGCAACTAAACTTGCAGCCAGTGGGTGGACTTCCAGCCTCCACGAATCTGAATTTGGTGATCGGGCTGCCCTTGCGAAACCAACAGGAGTTTACCGGCTTGCTTCAGCAGATTTACGATCCAGCGAGCACACATTTCCACCACTATCTGACGCCCGGGCAAATCGCGGAATTGTTTGGTCCCACACCAGAGGATTATCAGGCGGTCGTTGCGTTCGCTCAGGCGAATGGTCTGCTGGTGCTCCGTACGCACTCCGACCGAACGCTGCTCGACGTGAGTGGATCGGTGACGGACATTGAGAAGGCGCTGCACGTGACGATGCGGGTTTATCAGCATCCGACCGAACACCGCACGTTTTTTGCGCCGGATGTCGATCCATCACTTGATCTGAGCACTCGCCTACTGGCCATTAGCGGCCTGAACAACTGTGCCCTGCCACGACCGGGGGGCTCCCAGGGAACGCCGGCCAGCAAGGCAGCGAACGCGTTAGTGGGCGGAGGATCCGGTCCGGGGGGGGCCTATTGGGGAACCAATTTCCGGTCGGCATACGTTCCGGGTGTCTCACTCACCGGCACCGGCCAAGTGGTCGGGCTTCTTGAATTGGATGGCTATTACACGAATGACATCGCGTCCTACCAGCGGCAGGCCGGGGTGCCAAGTGTCCCGGTGACGAACGTGTTGGTGGACGGGTTTAGCGGATCCCCGGATGGAAACTCAAGTTGGGTGGGTGAAGTGTCGCTGGACATCGAGATGACGATCTCCATGGCGCCGGGGCTATCCGCGGTCATGGTCTATGAATCCGCCAATTGCTGCTACTATTGGGTCGACATCCTGAAACGGATGCAGGAGGACAATGTCGCCAAGCAACTGAGTTGTTCCTGGCTATTCGACTACGACGACCCGCTTGCCGACCCGATCTACCAGGAGATGGCGGCGCAAGGACAATCGTTTTTCCAGTGCTCGGGCGATTACCTGGCATTTTACAATGGGGTCGAGCAATGGACCGACGATGCGAATGTCACCTTGGTCGGTGGCACCAGTTTAACAATGTCCGGTTCTGGTGGGGCGTGGGCATCTGAAACCGCCTGGAACAACGGAGACGGTATTAACGGCAGCGGCGGCGGGATTAGCGCCAGCTATCTGGGAAATGTTCCCATTCCAACCTGGCAGCAGGGTGTCAGCATGACCGCCAACCATGGTTCGACCACCAAGCGGAATGTGCCGGATGTGGCCATGGTGGCTTATGACGCCTGGGTGATCTGGGACAATGGATCCGGCGGTTGGTGGTGGGGCACAAGCATTGCCGCGCCTCTATGGGCCGGGTTCACCGCGCTACTCAATCAGCAGGCGGCGCTGAACGGACAACCCTCCGTGGGCTTTCTGAATCCGGCCATCTATGCAATCGGCGGCGGGCCGACCTACTCCAATTGCTTCCACGACATCACGACCGGCAACAATACCAATAGCAACAGCTCCGGCCAGTTCTTTGCCGTCAGCGGCTACGATCTATGTACCGGCTGGGGCTCGCCAAACGGAACCAACCTTATCAATGTATTGGCCTCGTGTAATGAAGTGATCACCACGTTCGGTTCGCCTGCAGGCGCCGGGACAATCAGCGGCGGCGGGTTGGTGGCCTGCGGCTCGAATGTGAGCGTCTGCGCCTCACCCACCTCCTGCTACGCTTTTGAAAACTGGACCGACCAGAATAGCAATGTGGTCAGCACCTCGGCTTGCTACACGTTTGAGGCAACCACCAACCGCATCCTAGCGGCCAACTTCAGCCAGATTGCGTATACGGTCGCCACCAGCAGTTCTCCATCGGCTGACGGCTCTACCAGCGGCGGCGGCTTGGTGGCCTGCGGCTCGAACGTGACCGTCTGTGCCTCACCCGCCGCCTGTTACGCTTTTGAAAACTGGACCGACCAGAATAGCAACGTGGTCAGCACCTCGACCTGCTACACGTTTGAGGTTACCACCAACCGCACTCTGGTGGCCAACTTCGGGCCGACCCCTTCCTACACGGTCGACACCGTCAGTTCGCCAACCGCAGGCGGATCCACCAGCGGCGGAGGTACCGAGCCCTGTGGCTCGAACGTGACGGTCTGCGCGACGGCCAACCCGTGCTACAGTTTTGTGAACTGGACCGTGAATGGTAACGTGCTCAGCTCGTTGGCCTGTTATTCCTTCACTCCTACGAATAACACAACGTTGGCGGCCAACTTCAGCGCTTTGGGTTCCTACACGATTACCACCAGCAACTCCCCGTCAGGCGACGGATCGACAACCGGCAGTGGATCGTATAATTGCGGCTCGAACGTGACCGTGTGCGCCACGGCGAACTCGTGCTACAGCTTTGTCAACTGGACCGAAAATGGCAGTCCCGTCAGCGCGCTGCCGTGTTTTTCGTTCACGGCAACCAGCAACGAAACCTTGGTGGCCAATTTCGCCGCGAATAGCCTCCCAACGGGCAGCCTGACGAATCTGTGGTCGTTCACCAATGGTCCGGATGGGGCCAACCCGCAGGCCGGGCTGATCCAGGGCAGCGACAGCAATTTCTACGGGACAACTTACGGCACGGGCTCGGGCCCGAGCGCCAACGGCACGGTGTTTCGGATCAGCCCCAGCGGCAGCCTGACGAATCTGTGGGAGTTCACCGGCGGTAACGACGGGGCCAATCCGTCGTCCGGCCTGGTGCAGGGCAGCGACAGCAAGTTCTACGGCACGACTGCGTGGGGCGGGGCGAACGGACTGGGCACGGTCTTTCGGATCAGCCCAAGTGGCAGCCTGACAAACCTGTGGGAATTCACCGGCGGCAACGACGGGGCCAGTCCACAGTCCGGCTTGGTTCAGGGCAGCGACAGCAATTTCTACGGCACGGCCTCTTACGGCGGAGCGAGCGGCAACGGCACCGTCTTCCGCATCAACCCCGGCGGCAGCTTATCCAATCTCTGGTCGTTTACCGGCGGCAACGACGGCGCCAACCCGATGGCCGGGCTTCTGCAGGGCGGCGATGGGAATTTCTACGGGACGACTTACGGCTCGGGATCGGGACCAAGCCCCAACGGCACCGTATTCCGCATCAGCCCCAGCGGCAGCTTGACGAATCTGTGGTCGTTTACTGGTGGCAACGATGGGAGCTATCCATGGGCTGCTCTGGTGCAGGGCAGCGACAGCAATTTCTACGGCACCGCTTCCTACGGCGGAGCGTACGGCGCGGGCATAGTGTTCCGAATCAGCGCCGGCGGCAGTCTGACGAATCTGTGGTCGTTCACCGGTGGCACCGACGGGGCCACCCCACAGGCCGGGCTGGTGTTGGGTAGCGACAGCAATTTTTACGGGACGACTTCCAGTGGCGGAGCGAGCGGCAGCGGCACCATATTCCGAATCAGCCCCAGTGGCAATCTGACGAATCTGTGGTCGTTCACTGACTGCGCCGACGGCGCCAATCCGATGGCTGGGCTGGTGCAGGGCAGCGACAGCAACCTCTACGGCACGACTTATGGGTCAGGAAACGGTCCCAGCTCCTACGGCACGGTGTTCAAGTTGTCGGTGTCTTCCGCGCTCCCGCCAGTGGCGATGTTCACAGCCAATCCGACCAATGGGATGGCACCGCTGGCGGTCATCTTCACCGATGCGTCGTCCAATTCGCCCACGAGTTGGACGTGGACGGATACCTATGGCGACATGTCAACCAACGAGAACCCGGCGTTCACCTACGCCAACCCGGGCGCGTACGCGGTGCAGTTGATCGCCTGCAATGCCGGCGGCTGCGGAACCAATTCGGCGGTGATAAACGTCTACTCGCCGTTTGCCTGGTGGCAGCTCAATTACTTCGGGAGCACGAATGATAGCTTCAACACCTCACCGCAGGGGGATTACACCGGCACCGGCATGAGCAACAGCAACAGATTCATGGCGGGCTTCAATCCGTTGAACCCGGCGGCGTACCTGCATATCATCAGCGTTGCGGCGTCCAACACCAACGTCATGGTGACCTATCTCGGCGCCAGCGGCGACACCAACTACGAGCCGGGCGTCCAGTCCCGGACAAACGTGCTGGAGTTCACGGCCGGCATAGCCACTGGGGACTACACGAATGGCTCCTGGACGCAAGTCCCCGGCCAGACCAACATCCTCGGTGTCGGCCTCGGTGTTAATGGCGGGACCGGCCTCGGTACCGTCACCAACATGACCGATTCTGACGGCGCAACCAACAGCCCATCCCGCTACTACCGCGTACGGGTATTGTTGCCTTAAAGGCAGGTTCAAGGTTCGGGGTTCTCGGTTCTCGGTTCCCGGTTTCCAACCCTGAACCTTGAACCCTGAACTCTGCCAAAACTCGTAAAACGTTCTTGACGAATGGCTTTGATTGTGAAAGACTCCGCTGCCTGGCAATAGGCGGCTGTATGTCCTTTTGGCACCCAGCCTCGCGTCGCATGGAGAGAATCGTTGAGGTTGATGTTGGAGCGTTTTGCGGGCCATTCGGGCGACAATTGGACGTTGGGTGTCGAGGTGTTAACTCCCCTTCTCATCGGACGGGCCTGCCACGCCCGTCTTCCTCAGAACTTCTTCGGCGTTCATCCGCACGCAAAGGATGATGACGATGAGGAATAAACCCCCATATATTATACAATGAAGATTCCACGGTATCCCGCCGCGCCGGGCGCGCGAATCGGTCGAATATTCTCAAAGCTCGCCATCGGAGCGCTGGTCCTGTACGGAGTTTTGGGCGGCGGGGCGCTTGTGACGCAGGGGCAAAGCTTGTCGCTGGTCTGGAGCGACGAATTCAACGGCGCCAGCATCGACATGACCAAGTGGACGTTCGATATCGGCAATGGCGGCGAATCCGGTAACCCGGGCTGGGGCAACGACGAACTTGAGTATTATACCAGCAACAGTGCCAACGTATACGTCACCAATGGGTTCCTGCATATCCACGCACAGTCGCAGGTTACCAATACCCCCGAAGGCACGTTCAATTATACCTCCGCCCGGATGAAGACGCAGGGATTGTTCTGGAAGACGTACGGCCGCATTGAGTGGCGCGCCGCCCTCCCGGCTGGGGTCGGCTTCTGGCCCGCCCTTTGGATGCTGGGTACAAATACCGATTCCATTGGCTGGCCCGGCTGCGGCGAAATCGATGTCGTCGAGAATAACGGGGCGGCGATCACCGTCGAACAGGGCAGCATCCATTCCGGAACCGATGCGTCCCAGACCTATGATTTCCCCACCGGGGAGACGGTCACGAACTTCCACGTGTACGATCTGGACTGGAACACGAATTCCAGTGGTGGTGTGTCGATTACGTGGTCGGTCGATGGGATCGCCTATGAAACACAAACCGACTGGGGCAGTTCCACGAGCATGCCGTATCCGTTCCCGTTCAACCAGCCGTTCTTTTTCCTGATGAACCTGGCGGTGGGCGGTGACTATCTGGGGAATCCCACCCCCAATGAGATCAATCCGAGCATGCCTGGGGAGGTGGTGATCGACTACATCCGGGTCTATAATTACACCCCCACCGTATCGATTGGGGTGCAGGCGAACCCATCGATTGGAGGCACCGTTAGTGGCGGGGGTGTGTACTCCACGGGGACGAACGTGACGGTCTGCGCTTCACCCAACAACTCCTGCTACAGCTTCACGAGTTGGACGCTGAACGGCAGCGTGGTCAGCACTTCGCCCTGCTACACCTTTGCCGCGGCCAGCAACGAGACACTGGTGGCGAACTTTACACCGCTCGCCTACTACACGATCGCCACCAGCAGTTCGCCGGCAGGCGGTGGTTCCACCAGCGGCAGCGGAACCGTGCCCTGTGGCTCGAACGTCACGGTCTGCGCGTCGGCCATCCCATGTTACGGCTTCACGAGTTGGACGCTGAACGGCAGCGTGGTCAGCACTTCGCCCTGCTACA
>Ga0187871_10001352_pt1 | contig 21488 bp, 19 predicted proteins | sample June2016WEW_16_1_FD_132988 | JGI IMG/M metagenome (GOLD analysis project Ga0187871, IMG submission 132988) | Peatland microbial communities from SPRUCE experiment site at the Marcell Experimental Forest, Minnesota, USA - June2016WEW_16_10 | ecosystem: Environmental > Terrestrial > Soil >...
CAGAAGGCCGTCAGGTTCCACAGCCGTATGGCGGCGAAGCCTGCCACCAGCGCGAATAAGGCGGCTAGTTCCAGGCGGCGCGGTCGGGTTGGCGGCCGCGAGGTGTGGGGCGCCGGCGCGGCGGTCAACGGGGCCATGCGGTCTCCGGCACCGGCACGGGTGAGCGCATACGCCCCAGACGCCGCTTCACGCGCGTGGGAAGATTCAGCGTGGCCAGCCCGTACATTAGCGCCATCAGCAGCAGGCTGGCCGCGGCGCACTGTCCGATGGTCAGGTGTTCCTTGGCGAACCAGAACCAGCGCCCGTAGACCAGTTCCACGTGTACCCAATAGATCAATAGCGAATTCGTGCCCAGGCGGCGCATGAATCCCAAATGTTCCGGCTGCTGTCCGGCGGTCCACACAAAGCCCGCGGCCGCCAGCACCAGCACGATGCCGAGGCGGATGAAAATCAGGCCGGGGCTATTCAGCCAGAAATCGGAATTCGGATAAATGGAAAACGGCAGGTTGGAAAAATAATGCGCCGTGAGGATGAGGGCCAAGCCGAAGCAGGCCGCCCATTGCATAACCCGGTCGCGGGCGGGCGCGGCCGTACGCAGCAGCGCACCGAAGCCGATACCGAAGGCGATGTAGGAAGCATCCGGAAAAAAGCTGAAGAAAGCCTTATTGGGCACGATGTAATTGCGGATCAGCCAGGGAGCCGCCGACCAATCCAGCGCCGAGACCACCGGCGCCAGGGCCGCGATTGCCAGTCCCGCAGCGACGCCCCACGTGATTCTCCGGCGAGGCGTCAAGAGGGCGATTGGGGAGAGCACCGCCACGCCTAATGCCATGCAATTCAAGATGTCCACGCGGACGATTTCCGTCCACGGGTTGCCCCAAGCGAAGAGCCACAACTGGAAGCGGAAGGCGAAGGCGATGGCTGCCAGAAAAGCCGCGCGCTTTAGTGCGGACCGCAGCCGGGCGGCGGGAAGCAGGCCGTCGCGATCGCCGCGGTCCAGCCGGAATGCGAGCGTGGCGCCTACCAGTACCAGAAAGATGGGCGCGGGCAATCCCCCGACGAATTGGGAAAGGATATAAACGGGGTGATTGTGCAGGTCGGCGCGGGCGAAGGAATTGAAGAGGTGCCCCTGCAGCATGATCAGGACGCCCAGGCCCCTGAGCCAGTCCAGCGCCAGCACTCGATCCGTGGAATGCATCCCTCAGCAATCGTCGCACTGCGGGGCTGTAAATTTCAATGGGCATTGGGGGCGGGAGGATTCCGGCGCCAGGCTGGCGCATCCGTGTGCTGTGCTAGGGTCATGCTGTGGGGATGGAATCCGACACAACGCGCCCGGCGCTGTGGGCTTTAGCTGTCTTCCTGATCGCGTTCGCCGTGCTGGCATGGGATATCGATCGCGACGGCATCGCCGCGCCGTATCTCGATCCCATCGTGCGCACCCGCGCGCAGGACGAGGCTCTGCACGTGAACGCCGCCATGCGCATGGTCCGCGCGGGCGATTGGCCGACTCCCCGGCTGATGGGCCGCCTGTTTCTCTTCAAGCCGCCCCTGTTGATCTGGCTCTCCGCGCTCTCCATCCAGACGTTTGGACTCAGCCTGTTTGCGGTGCGCTTGCCCGCGCTGCTGGCCGGAGCGGCGGGAGCCGCCGCTGTTTTCCTGTGGTGCGCCAGGGCCCGTTCCCTGGCCGCCGGCGTTTTGGCCGCGGGTTTCCTGCTGCTCACGCCGTTCTGGCAGATGTTCTCGCGCGTCTGCCTGACGGACGTCCCGGCGGCGGCAGGTGCCGCCATGGCCTTGGCGGCGGTGGCGCTTGATCCGCGATTCGAGCGCCGCCTCACGCCGGCCGCCTTCGGCGTGCTCGCGGGCGCGGCCATTCTGGCCAAAAGCGTAGCGGGCCTCCTGCCTTTTGCCGCTCTTGTTTTGTATTTCTTCTGGCTGCCTCGCGAATGGAGGCCTCCGTTATCCCGGATAGCGGCGGCCTTTCTGCTGGCGGCCGCGGTGGTCAGCCCGTGGCATATCTATCAGGCCGTGGCGCACCCCAGGTGGTTTTGGGCCGATTATGTGCAAGTCCAGTTATTGGGAGTTGGATTGCGTCCGCAGGCAGGCACGATTTTCGCCCAGTCGCCCACGTATTATCTCGGCCGCCTGGCGCGCATCGATCCGGTCTTGTGCCTCTTTGCGCTGGCCGGCCTGGCTGGCGCGCTGCGCATTTCAGCGCTGCGACGGCAGCCCGCGGCGTTGCTGGCGTTTTGTTGGGCGATCGTCGCGGCGGCAGCGCTGCTGATCTTCCAGACGCGCAATCTGCCATACCTGGTGTTCCTTTTGCCCGCGCTGTGCGTGCTCGGCGCGCTATGCGGACCCGGCATCCTGCAACGTCCGGCGGTGGCGTTTATCCTGGTGCTCGCGCTGTTTGGAGTGAAGGCCGCGGCGCACGGACAATGGTGGTCGCTGCGCCCGGCGACTCCGCCCATGGAAGGCGCCGCGGCCATGCGGGAATATTATCGGTTCGGCCGCGACGTCGAACTGATCTCGGTGGAAGCGGACGATAACTTTTACAGCGCGACCCTGCCTTTGCCTGGTGTACGTTATTGCCTGCTCGACCCATCCGGGTCGGCCGCGCGTATGGCTCCATATTATGCGCGACTCGGCTTGGTTCTGAACGCCGATCAGTTCGCGAACCTGCCGGCCCTGCTGCCCGAATTTGAAAACTCGCTCCGGCAGTGGGGCTTGCATTCGACGGAGCCGGTGGGCAGCCTGATACTGCTACGGAGCCCAGCGGAAATCGGAAAGATCGTACGTGCCAGGCCGGACAGCGACTACTATATGCCGTCCGGTTGGGAAGCCGGCCTGGCTGACCTGGCGCAAACGCACGAGATTGTTCGATATTCCGCCGGCAGAATCTTTCTGCTCAGCCGTGCGGCGCGCATGCGCAGGCAGCCCATTCCCGCGATTCCGGCCCGGTGGTGACGCATGCCGGAAGAACGCCAGCAAACCGCCCCGTTTCGGAGACTGTGGGTGGGAGGCTGCGTGTTTGTGGCCGCCCTCGTTATCCTGGGCTATGGATTCGAAAAGCCCAGTATCGCCAATGCCATCCCGGACCCTATCAGCCGGTTTCGCGCACAGGACGAAGCCCTCTACGCGCATATAGCGCTGCATATGGCGCGATCCGGCGACTGGTTGACTCCGCACTACCTGGGACGCCTGCTGATGTACAAGCCGCCTTTGCTCGCGTGGCTGGCGGGCATTTCGGTGAAAGTCCTGGGCATGTCGCTCTTTGCCTTGCGCCTGCCGGCATTGCTGGCCGGCGCCTTGGGAGCCGTCCTGATATTCGCCTGGCCGAAACGCCTGGGCGCCGGAGCGATCGCCGCGCTACTGCTCGTATCCGACCCTTTGTGGCATACGTTTTCGCGTCTCTGCCAGACAGACATCCTGCACGCCGCATTTCTTACGGCTGCCATGTTCTGCCTGGCCTTCGACCCTAAGCTATGCAAGCGGTCCAGCTTCTGGGCGCTTGCACTGCTGAGCGCGCTGGGGATCATGGTGAAAAGCGTCTCGGGCCTGCTCGCTCCGCTTGCGCTACTGGTTTATTGGGCGATGGCACGGAAAGACGAGCGGCCCACCGGGCGGCGGTTGCTGGGTCTCCTGTTGGCGATCGGCGCGCTGGCCGCGCCGTGGCACGTCTATCAGCTCATCGTGCATGCGAAATGGTTCTGGGCGGATTACGTGCAATATCAACTCCTCAGTTACGGGGTGCGCCCGCCGTCCCAAGTTTCGAGCGACGGCGCCGCCATCTTCTATCTGCGGAGGCTGTGGCTGGCCGATCCGGTGCTTTGCCTGCTGGCGCTGCTGGCCGTTCCCTGGTTCGCTCAAGCGGTGTGGCGGCGGACGTCGCCGCACACCGCTGTTCTGGCGGCGTGGATCGCGGTGGAAGCCGCCGCGCTCCTTCTTTTTCAGTACCACAGCGTTCATTATGCCGTCGCTCTGGTGCCTCCGTTATGTCTGATTGCCGGCCAATTCCGGCCTCTGACGAACGCCCGTGTGAGAGCCGTGGTGGGCATCGCATTGTGCGGGCTATTCGTGGCGAAGGTGACGTATCCCGGCACCTGGTGGCTGCCTTATGGGCGCGAAGCGCCGAATCCGGCCGTCGCAGCCCTGCGGAAATACTACGAACGGGACCGGGGGAACGGGCTGATCCTGGTGCAGCCGGACGATGGGCTGTACGCCTCGGCGCTGCCGGGATTGGACGTGCGGTACTGCTTCATCGATCCCGCCGGACCGCGGAATTTTCCATGGCATTTCCGGTATCTGGGCATTGTCCTGACGGCCGGCTCACTCACCGGCACCGAGGCGCGCAACCAATATCTCAAGCGCCTGGCGGATTGGGGCGTTCAGTCCGGACAACCGATCGGAAGCGTGATTATCGCGCGCGGTAAGGAGGATATCCTGACGCTCGCCCGCGCGCGGCCGGAGAGCGACTTCCTGCTGCCCTCCGGGTGGCGCGATACGGCCGAAGAGATGGCTCAATCGGGGCACGATCTCGTTTCCGCGGATGGCCAGGCAGTGCTCCTGCTGGCGCGAAAAGGGGTTCCCGCCGTACACCCCGAATTGCCGCGATATTGGTGAGCCGGCCGCCCAGTTCGCTAAGATATGGACATGGCTGTCGCAGAGAAGCAGTACACCACCATCAGCGGGGTGCCCATCGATCCCCTTTACGGTCCGGAGCAATTGCGCGATTTCGATCTGGCGCGCGATCTGGCTGTTCCCGGTGAATTTCCGTACACCCGCGGCATCCACGAGAGCATGTATCGCGGGCGCCTCTGGACCATGCGGCAGTTCTCGGGCTTCGCGACGCCCGAGGAGACCAACCGCCGCTATCACTATCTGCTGCAGCAGGGGCAAACGGGCCTTTCGGTGGCGTTCGACCTGCCCACCCTGATGGGCTACGACGCGGATCACGCGCTGGCGGAAGGCGAAGTGGGGAAGTGCGGGGCGTCTATCTCGTCGCTCGAAGACATGGAAATCCTGTTCCGCGGCATCCCGCTGGCGGACGTTACCGTTTCCATGACGATCAACTCGCCGGCGTCCGTGCTTTGGGCTATGTATCTGGCGGTAGCCGAGCGGCAGGGGGTAGACTGGCAGGCGGTTTCGGGCACGCTGCAGAACGACATCCTGAAAGAGTATATCGCGCAGAAAGAATACATCTTCCCGCCGCGGCCGTCCATGCGTCTGGTCACCGATACCATCGAGTTCGGGGCGCGGCATACGCCGCGATTCAATCCGATCTCGATCAGCGGATACCACATCCGGGAGGCCGGTTCGACCGCCGTGCAGGAGCTCGCGTTCACGCTGCGCGACGGCATGGAATACGTGGAATGGGCGCTCGAGCGCGGCATGCGGGTGGATGAATTCGCTCCCCGCCTGAGCTTCTTCTTCAACGCGCACAGCGACTTTTTCGAGGAAATTGCCAAGTACCGCGCGGCGCGTAAGCTGTGGGCCTACGCCATGCGCGACCGCTTCGGGGCGAAGGAAGAGCGCAGCCTGAAGTTGCGCTTCCATTCGCAGACGGCCGGATGTTCGCTCACCTGGCAGCAACCCTACAACAACGTGGTGCGCACGGCGATCCAGGCGCTGGCGGTGGTGCTGGGCGGCACGCAGTCCCTGCACACCAATTCGCTGGACGAAGCTTACGCGCTGCCGAGCGAGCAGGCGGTAACCATCGCATTGCGCACGCAACAGATTCTAGGCTACGAGAGCGGCGTTACCAATACGCCCGATCCGCTGGGCGGCAGCTATTTCGTGGAGCGGTTGACCCTCGACATGGAACAGGCCGCCGGCGATTACTTCCGCCGCATCGACGAAATGGGCGGCATGATCGCCGCCATCGAGAAAGGTTTCCCGCAGAGCGAGATCGCCGACGCCAGCTACCAGTATCAGCGCGCGGTGGAGTCGAAGGAGAAGCTGGTGGTGGGGGTGAACGCGTTCCAATCGGACGACCAACCCATCGAGCTGCTGCAGATCGACCAGACCGCGGAAGACCATCAGGTCAAGAAACTGGCGGCTCTGCGCGCGCGGCGCGATAATGGGCGGGTGCGGAAGTCGTTGGACGCCTTGCGGCGCGCGGCCGAGGGTACGGAGAATACCATGCCGTACATTCTGGATGCGGTGCGCGCCTACGCCACCCTCGGCGAGATCTGCGACGCCTTCCGCGAGATTTTCGGTGCGTACCAGGAAACGGCGCATATCTAGATGAACCCACCCATCGCATTGCCGATGCAAGCGCCGATTCGGGTGCTGGTGGCCAAGCCGGGGCTGGATGGCCACGATCGCGGCGCCAAGGTGATCGCGCGGGCCTTGCGGGACGCCGGCATGGAAGTGATCTATACGGGGCTGCGGCAGACACCGGAAATGATCGTGAATGCGGCGCTGCAGGAAGACGTACAGGTGATCGGGCTGTCGATCCTATCCGGCGCGCACAACGCCATCGTGCCGCGGGTGATGGACCTGTTGCGCGAGAAGGACATGCTGGACGTGAAAGTGATCGTCGGCGGCATCGTTCCGGACGAAGACGCCGAAGCCCTCAAGCGGCGCGGGGTGACGGCCGTATTTCAGCCGGGCGCATCGCTGGACGCCATCGTCGAATTCATCCGGCAGTCGGTCCGGCCATCGTGAACATGGGCGTGGGCCGTATGCTGATCGCCCTCGGCATAGTCCTGGTAGTGCTGGGGCTGCTATTCACCATCGGAGAGAAACTGCCGATGCACCTGGGCCGCCTTCCGGGCGATATTTACGTGCGCGGCAAGCAGGCCAGTTTCTACTTTCCAATTGTTACGTGTATCCTCCTCAGCGTGGTGCTTTCTTTAGTGATATGGCTCGTCCGGCGCTGAAGAAGGCCGGTAGCGCGGCAATCGGATTGCTATGAAATCGGGCATGGATTTGAGAAAGACTATTGCTGAACTCTACGAGGAAAAGACGAGGCTGGATAGGGTAATCGCCTCTCTTGAACAGTTGGGGGAAACTCCCTTCGCGGTGTCGTTTGCAACGCCCCGGCGAGGCCGTAAGTTCATGAGCCCAGAGGAACGGCGCGAGGTTTCCGAGCGCATGCGAAGATACTGGGCGGGACGTAAGGGGGGAGACCAACAGGAACAGCCGCGGGCGATGACGGCGGCTACGGCGGCCTGACGAGCCGCTCCGTGCCGGCCCGGGATTTCTCCGTTTGACGGTAAATAGGTACTTTTTACCCTGGATTTTCTACATATCGGCTTTTTACCGGTTTACCGAAGTTCTTATTGTACCCGCCCCATTTTATCCAAAGGCCAATAAACAAAAACCGCTTTTCCGTAAATATTTTGACGCGGTACGGTCCCCCACGCACGGCTGTCGTTCGATGAATCCCGATGATCCCCAAGCACGTAGTACTGATTGAGCCCGATGCGCTCGGGCGGGCGCGACTGGTAGTCGCGGTATTTCTCAGGCACGTAATCCTCGACCAGGGGCTTGCCGTTCACGATCACAACTCCGCGATCGATTTCCACCTCGTCCCCCGGCAGCCCGATGACGCGTTTGATATAGGATTTTGAAAGGTCTCCCGGGAACCAAAACACCACGGTATCGCCGCGCTCGATGGAGCCGATGCCAAAGCGGTAAGTAAACTTGTTAATAAAGATGCGCTCCTGGTCGCGCAGGCCGGGCATCATGCTGGTGCCCTCCACTTTCACCGGCTGATAAATGAAGACGATGAGAACCACCGCGATCAGCACCGACAAAGCTAAATCGCGGATCCAGGATATCGGGTTGAACCCGCTCGCGCGGGGCGTGGACGCTTCGTCAGGCGAGGATTTGAGCGGAACCGGTGGCTGATTCTCTAGCATCCCGCGTGAATTTCCCTTGTGTCTCTATTATAAAAGTCAATGTAGCAGGGGGGCAAGCTCCGGCAGCGGTACGGCGCCCTCCTTCAGAGCCGCATCGTGGAAATCGGCCAGCCGGAAGGCCGGGCCTTTGGCCTGCTGGTATCGCTCGCGTACCGCCAGCCAACCGCGCCATCCCACGAAGTAAGCCGGCAACTGCACCGAGGACAGTTTGGCACGCTGTAGCTTCGCGGTAGCTTCCTCGGGCTCCTGGAAGGTTTCTTTCTCCATCAAATCCAGCGCCTCCTGGTCCGACATATTCAGCATTTGCAACCGGATATCCAGTATGGCGTTGGCAATCACACGCAACTCTTCTTTTTGGAAGGTGAGCCGCAGTTCGGGCGAATTGTCCAGAAATCCTTCGTCCAGCATGGTTTGCGTGGCGTATTGGGCCCAGCCCTCCACGTAGGGAGTATTGCCGTAAAGAGAGCGCAACAGGCGCCGGGACGTGGGTTCGATCGCGTTGGCGTACTCGAACTGCACGTAATGGCCGGGAATGGCTTCGTGCAGGGTCAGCAGTTTCAGCTTGTAGAAGTTATACTCGCGCAGCTTGGATTCGATGCGCGGACGCTCCCATTCGAGGGGTATGGGGGTGACCCAATAGAAGGCGCCGAGCTGCGGCTGCAGCGCGGGCGCGGGATTGAAGCCGCCCACCGCGTAGATGCCGCGCATGAAGACCGGCGTCGGGATCACCTGCAGGTTCGCATGCGACGGCAGGGTGACCAGATGTTTCTGCGCCACAAACTCGCGCGCTTCGTCCAGGTCGCGCCTGGCATCGTCGATGAAACCGGCGCGCGTGGAGTGCCGGTCGGCGATGTGTTCGAGCACCTCGGAGATGACCAGATTCTCGCGCTCGGGTCCGCCTAGATCGGCATGATCCGGATGGGTCGGGAAATACTGTGCATGCAGCGGGAGAGCCAGAGCCAGCATGCGGGCGCGTACCTCCTGCAGGTGGCGCGCGGCGGCTTCCAGGACGTCTGTAGGGTCGGAGCCGACAGCCAGGGCATAGCGGAACTTGCGCGTGTACCGGTCGCGTCCCAGGCGCCAGTCAAAGTCGTTACGCAGGGCCATGCTGCCCCGCAGGTAGTCCTGAAAGGCGCGCAACGCGTCGAGGGCCGCGCGGGCCGCGCGGTCGTAATCCGCACTCTGGTCGGGCGGCACGACGGCGCGAATGGTCTTGTCCACCAGCTCGATATTCCCCTCGTTTTCGTCGACCGCCACGCGGTTCCAGATGTCCGGAGAGGAAATCAGATTCGTGCGGGCCTGATCGAGGAGCAAGGGTAATTTTTCGAGCCGGGCGATGATATGGCGGATGCGCACAGGCTGTGGGGCGTATTCGAGCGTTAGCGGAGTGAAAAGGGCGTTGCCGACCATTTCCACGTATGTGGTCGGGTTGTGTAGGTAACTCTGCGCTTCCTCGAGTTCCATCAAGGCCAGCGCCACCTGGTTCTGCATGATATGAAAATCGGCCCGGGATTCTGGGGGCAGAGAAGCGGGCTTCACCTCGTTTTGCAAAATTGCGCGGAAGCGCCGGTAGAACTCGCGCTGGTGGTCGACCGCGGCGGGGCTCATGTCGTCGAGCTGCTCATCCAGGTTGCGCCCCTGGTATTGGTGCAATCCGGCCGCGGTGGCCATGACCGGCGAGAAAGTCAAGGTGGAGTATACAAACTCGTCGACCAGGTCCGAAAAGCTGCGCTCGTGCGAGCCGCATCCCGCGGCGATCAGGATAGCCATGCCGAGTAAGAGTTTCGCCGTAATATGCCGCATTGTGATCTTATCTCTTGATCTTACAAGAGATGCGGCGATGAATGGCGAATTAGCCCGCTTCCGGGCGCAGGCGGCGATGGGCCGGGCGTGCGGGGGCGGCGGCCGGCTCGCGGCGATTCTTCAAACGCAATTCCCGCATGGCGCGGATGACCTGCGCGGTAGCGGCATTGGCGCGCCCCACCACCAGCCGTTCGCCGATGGCGCAGGTCCAAAGGACAGCCACCAGGATCGCGATGGACTTTAGGCCCTGTCCAGTAATTTTCGCGACCGGCAATTGCAAGCCGCTCCTTGGAACCTGCATGCCGCACAGCAGTGCAAGCCGGCTTCCATCGGGTTAGCTTATTGTTATCAGTGGCTTCCTGGCGAGGCAGTGTCGACCGGCCGTCACATGCGGGCAGAAGTTGCACGGGCCCTGCAGATGCAGTCGCCTGCGGAATTCGCCGCCCAAGCGTCCGGCACGGTACACTGGAACCATGGGAGCAGCCAGACAGAGTGAACCGTTGCGGGCAGGCCGCCGCGCACCGGATTTCAATCTGGCGCGCCTGAAAAAAGCGGCGGGACAAAGCACGGTGGACCTACCTGGCTTATTGCGCGGCGGGCCCGCGCTGCTGGCGTTTTTCAAAGCTAGTTGTCCGGTGTGCCAGATGACGTTGCCCTTCCTGGAGCGGGTCCATCGCGGGCGAGCGCCGGGTTCGCTCGAAGTATACGGGGTCTCGCAGGACGACGCCGAGACCACCGCGGAGTTCGCCGCCGAGTTCGGGATCACCTTCCCCATGCTGCTGGACACGGACGAAAGCGGCTATCCGGCCAGCAACGCGTACGGGCTGTCGCACGTGCCCTCGCTCTTTCTGGTGGAGCGCGATGGGACGATTGCCTGGAGCCTGGAGGGTTTCAACAAGCGGGAGTTTTTGGCGGTGGCCGGCCAAGCCGGAGTGAATCCGTTCCAGCCCGGCGAAAATGTGCCGGAGTGGAAGGCGGGTTGAGGGTCGAAGAACTAGGCTCCCGGGGGGAGCAACGGACAAACGGAACGAAATCGTATGGCGAATGCATTCGAGGAAATCCTGGGTTCGGCGGCCGGAATCGCCAAAGGCATGGGGGTCACCTTCAAGGAGATGATGTCTCCCACGGTGACGGAGAACTATCCGGACGGTCCGGCCAAACTGCAGGAGCGCTATCGCGGCGTGCACGTTTTGCAGCGCGATGCCAACGGCCTGGAGAAATGCGTGGCGTGTTTTCTGTGCGCCGCGGCGTGCCCTGCGAACTGTATTTACATTGAGGCCGCCGAAAACACCGATCGCACCCGCATCAGCGGCGGCGAACGTTACGCCAAGGTCTATAACATCGACTACAACCGCTGCATTTTCTGCGGTTACTGCGTGGAAGCTTGTCCCACCGACGCGATCACGCACGGGCACGGTTTTGAAGTCGCCAGCTTCAATACAGCCACGCTGGTGATGCGGAAGGAGCAGATGCTGGCTCCTATTCCCGAAGGCGCGCACGCGCCAGTCGTGGCGGAAACCTCCGGCGCGGCGCATTAGCTGTCTGGCCGGTTTCACTTCTTCTTTGGAGTTGGAGGCGGCGTTTTCGTGTCCGGCGGCTTTTCTTCCGCTTCCGGCTTCTCCAGATACTGCACCACCACCGAGATGCGGCGGTTCGAAGCGTCTTCGGGCGCGTTTGGTTTGCGCAGCCGCTGATCGGCGTAGCCGCGTATCTGGGTGACCTGGTGGGGGCCGACGCCATTCTCCTGAATCATGCGCCGCGCGGCATTGGCGCGGTCCGCCGAGAGCTCCCAATTGCTGTAACTGCCCTTATCCGCGAACGGTTTGGCGTCGGTGTGGCCTTCGATGGAGAGCGTATTCGGCAACTTGGCCAATTCGTGCGCCAGCATGATCAGGATTTGGCGGCCGTCGGCACTGGGTTCTGCGACGCCGCTGTCGAAGAAGGTCCCCTTCTCGCTTTCCATTAGCTCAATGCGCAACCCTTCGGCGGTCACCGTCATTTCGATCTGATTCTTCAGCTTCTCGAAGTCGGTCACTTTGCGCACAGCCTTCTGCAACTCGTCCTTGAGTTTGTTCATGTTGTCTTTGGTCAGCGTGAAGTTGTCGCCCGCGCCGGTCTTGCCGCTGCCGACCAGTTTGGAAGTCCCGGTAGGATCCTTGAAGTATCCGCCCACCGCCTCCCGGATTTGCTTGCTGCTGTTCAGCAGCCACAGCACGATGAATAACGCCATCATGGCGGTGACGAAATCGGCGTAGGCCACTTTCCAGGCGCCCCCGTGGTGGCCGCCGTGGTTGACTTTCTTCTTGATGATTACGATGGGACGCGCATGAGCCATAACAGCGTGCCTCTATGCGGCCACTGCGTCCGGACCCTTCTTCCGGCACAATTTTTCCAATTCCTGAAATCCCGGCCGGACCTGTCCGGGTGTAGCGCGCCGCGCGATCTCCACGGCCAGAATTGGCGCAGTGCCCTTGATAAACGAGGCCATCGCCACGCGCAAAACCTGATAATAAGCGCCCTCTTCATCCGCGACTTTGGCCATATTGGACGCGATCGGCCCCAGAAAGCCGTAGCACAGCAGGATGCCGAGAAAGGTGCCTACCAGGGCTGCCGCCACCTTATGCCCGATCTCTTCAGGCGGCCCGCCCAAAGCCCCCATGGTGATGACCACGCCCAGCACCGCCGCCACGATTCCCAGGCCCGGCAGCGCGTCCGCCACGGTGCTTAAGGCCGCTACCGGCTGTGCGCAGGCATGATGGTGTACTTCCATATCCATCTCCATCATCTGGTCGATGTCGAATGGATCGACGGCGCCGCTCGACGCCGTGCGCAGCGTGTCGCAGATGAACGCCAGGACATGATGGTCTTTCACCACTGTCGGGTACGCGGTGAAAGTCTTGCTTTTGTCGGGTGTTTCGAGATCCTCTTCAATGGCCGTCAAACCTTCCCGGCGGGAACGGCTGAACAGGTCAAAAAGCATTTTGAGCGAGTCGATGTAGAGCTGACGCGTGAACCGGGATCCTTTAAACACCGCCGCGAAGCCGCCCAGAATCTGCTTCAGGATATAGGGCGGATTGGCGATCAGCACCGTGCCGGCTGCCGCGCCGGCGATGATCACCAGTTCGGCCGGCTGCAGCAGGACGTGCAGGTTGCCTTTTTCCATGAGGTAGCCGCCTACGATCGCGCCGATGACAACTAAAATTCCAATAATCGAAAACATGGGATATAGGCCTCAAACCACCGGTACCGTGTCCGCACCTGCCACGATGGCGGATAGCAGGGCTTCTTCGGCGCGCCCCAAAAGCGACTCGACGGTGTCCCCCGGGCGCGCCATCGTACCGCCCATGGATACGGTCACCGATAGCCGATCTCCCCACCAGGGCACCGCGGCGATCGCCACCAGCCGTTTCAGCCGGTCGGCGCAACTCCGCAATCCCTCCGCTGATGGGCAAGCCACCAGCGCCGCGAAGCGGTCCTCCCGCCATCGCCCCACCAGATCGTCGGGCCGTGTACCCCCCGAAAGAGTCTGGGCCGCCGCATAGAAGACCGCGTTCACCGCCTGGCAACCATCTACACGGCGCAAATGATCCAGGTTGTCGACCGCGATCGAGAGCACGCCGAAAGGTACCTGGATCGTGGCAAATTCCTTTAAGGCGGCGCTCAGGCCGGCCAGCAGAGCCTGGCGATCGGGGATCTCGGTCACCTCATCGAGCGAAGCGTCCGGGCGGAGGTGCGGGCAACGCATCTCGGCGGCCCGGAACGAGCGCTCTTCGAAGAACTCGGCCGCACCGATCATGACCCCAAATTCGTCTCGCACCGCCACGGCATGTACCCGTACGGGGACCCGCTGCCCATCCTTGTGCCGCAGGAATACGTTGGCTTCGCGGGACCGGCCATCCTGCGTGGTCTGCGCCAGCGGGCAGGTACAACCGCAAAGCGGCGCCTGGTTTTCGTCGCAATGCATCAGCAGATTGTCTTGGCAGAAATGGCCGATAACTTCCTGTCCGAGGTAACCCGTAATTCTCTCGGCAGTAGTGTTCCAAAACGCGATCTGACGCTTCAAATCGGTCAGGTAGACGCCCACCGGCACACTCTCCAGCACCGACCGGTAGATCTCCGGATTCAATTCCAACAGCATTGAATGCACCCGGTTTCTTAGATCGGCAGTTTGGGTGCGACCCTGTAGAGCTTTTTGTCTTCTGGATTCACACTACGGAGCGGCGCGCGATCACTTCCTTGTAGTAGTCCGCGCTAAGTTTGGGGGTGCGTTCCAGGGTCTCGTAGTTTACGTAGTAAATCCCGAACCGTTTGGTGTAGCCGTCGGCCCACTCGAAGTTGTCGACCAGGCTCCAGAGAAAGTAGCCGGTCAGCGGCCAGCCTTCGGTAACCGCGCGATGCGCCGCGACGAAGTGATTCCGCAGATACATCACGCGGTCGGTATCGTAGATGTGTCCGTCGGCGGCGACTTTATCGTCGGCCGAACAGCCATTCTCGGTGATCAGGACGTTGTTCACGTTCCAGATTTCCTTTAAGTGACGGGGTCCCCAATACAGAATTTGCGGCCCGATAAAGAGCCACGGAGACGCCATGTGGGGATAGGACGGCGGATTCGGCACCGGCGCGAATCCCTGGCCGTTATCGGCGGCGCGGAAATAAGCGGGCGCGTAGCAATTGATGCCCACGAAATCGAGACGCCCGCCGATTAAACGCATATCCTCCGGCGTGAATTCGGGCGCGTTGGCGCCTTCTTCGGCCAGGTACTCGTCCATGTATTTGCCTTCCAGAACCGCGGTCAGGAAAGGGGCATTCACCTGGCGCATGGCGCGGCGGGCGGCGGCGATGTGCGGCTCGGTTTCGATCACCGGAACGCAGATTGTGGCATTCTCGGCCAGGCCGGCCTGCACGGGCCGGTGGGCGGAGGCGCGAATCGCCTGCAGAGCCATTCCGTGTCCCAGGACCGCGTGGTGCCGCACCTGATTCCGTTGCTTCGGCGGGAGCTTGAGTCCGGGCGCAAATACGCCATACGCATAGCCTAAGTCGGTGAAGCAGGAGAACTCGTTGATGGTGAAGAAGTGCGAAACCCGATCCGAAAGCCGGCCCGCGGCGTAGCCCGCGTATTCGGCGAAATATTTGGACGTCTCGCGGGATTGCCATCCGCCGAACTTGTCTTCGAGGGCCTGCGGGAGGTCCCAATGGAACAGTGTGGCATAGGGTTCGATGCCGGCGGCCAGCAGCGCGTCCACCAGGCGATCGTAGAAGGCGATGCCCTTTTCGTTCGGCTGGCCGAAGCCGTCCGGGAAGACCCGCGGCCAGGCGATCGAGAAACGGTAGGCCTTCACGCCCAGCGATTTCATGAGCTGGATGTCCTGCGGGAAGCGATGGTATTGATCCACCGAGACATCGCCGGTTTGGCCCTTGGCCACCTTGCCGGGTTGGTGCGAAAAGGTATCCCAGACGGAGGGCTTGCGTCCGTCCTCCTCCGCGGCGCCTTCCACCTGGTAGGAAGCGGTGGCGCATCCCCAAAGGAAAGTGTCGGGGAAGCGGCAGTAATCCCGCGGATTGACCGGAGCCGGTGGTGCGGCGGAGGAGGCGCCTCTGGCTCCCAGTCCCAGGGCCGCGGCGCCGGATAGGGTGGCGAAATTTCGTCGCGTCGGTTGCATAGTTAACCTCTAACATATAAGAAAATCGCGAAAAATGTTGGCCTTCCGCGCTGCCGGTGATATACTCGCACAAATAAACCAATTCGGCTTTCACGCCAGCGTGTAGCGGAGCCCTCTGGAAACGCCGAAGAGGAGACGGGCGGCGCGTGTTTCGCGCAATGCGCCGCCCGCTCCTGAATTTACCTCGCGCTTTCCGGGCGCGCGCCGGCTTTCACAAAACCAGCCGCTCGTCGCCCTCGCGGCGCGTGACGCGTTCGCGATCCAGGTATTCGAGCAGCGGGATGGCGTATTTGCGGGAGATGCCGGTCCAATCCTTGAACGTGCCCACGTTGAACCGCGCGGACTTGTGCGCGGCCAGCATGAAACGCAATTTCTCCATGGCGGTGCGGTGGAAAACCAGGTCTTCGCTGACGCGCACCAGCCGCTTTTCGCGCAGCAGGATCTGCAATAGAGAACGCGCCCGCGCGGCCTCCACGCCCGATTTCGCCAGCACGTCGGGCAGCCCGGGCACCGCCAGTCCGGCCTGCTCGAACGCGCCCTCGATAGCGCTGCGGGCCTGCTCCTCGTCCTGTTTCAGAACGACCTTGTGGCTGGCCAGCCGGACATTCTCGCCTTCCACTACCATCTGTTTTTCCTGCGCCAGAATGGCATCCATCAGAAACCCGGGCGCATCCGGCAGTTCGCGGCCGCGCAGATCCTGTTTGGGAATGCCGGGAAGCAGCGGATTCTTGCGGTGAAACTCGCGCACCGCGCCCAGCAGTTTCTCGCGCGCCGCATGGAACCAGGCACGATCCGCAAACCAGGCATGCGGTGGTTTGAATACCACCACGGGCGCTTCCGCCGCCGCCATCGCGATTTCGTCTTCCGTAAGACCGGTGCGCGCGACCAGGCCTGCCATCCCCATGCCGTATTTCGCTTCGCGCACCAGCAGCGCGATGCGCCCGGCCACCGGCGCTTCCGCGAGCACGCGCAGGCGTTCGCTCACTCCCGGGCGGTCGGTCTTGCGATACCGCTTGCCGCCGGTATCCAGCACCACGCCGCCGCCAATCGTCACCACCGGCGAAAACATACGGATGATGAAGCGGTCTCCAGGCAGCAGCAGCGCCGGCTCCCGCAGCACGATACGGGCCCATGTCCGCTGGCCGGGCGGCAACGCAGGCGAGCCGTCCAGCAGCCGCACCTGCGCCTCTATTTCCGCCGTGCCTGCGTGAAAATGCACCGGCGCGCGATGCTTCAGCGGCTTGGCCGCCGGCAGCAGTTGCAGCGCGCAGTCGATCTGCGTGACCGTCTGAAAGATCCCAGGCGCGGCCAAAACCATCCCCCGCGCCACTTCCGATGGTTCGATATCGGCCAGGTTGAGCGCCGTGCGCTGGCCGCCGATGGCCCGATCGGCGGGTTGGCCGTAAACCTGCACGCCGCGCACCCGCAAGCGCCGGCCCGTCGGATAGAGCTCAACTTCCTGTTCCCTTTCGACGCTGCCCGATACCAGGGTTCCCGTGACCACGGTGCCGAAGCCTTTCACCGTGAAAGCGCGGTCCAGGGGCAGGCGGAAGTGTCCGGCCACCCCCTTGGGCGCCACGGCGCGGGCCGCCCGCTCCAACTCCCGGCGCAGATCGTCGAGGCCCGCGCCCGTGACGGAACTGACCGCGACCACGGGCGCGGATTCGAGAAACCTGCCCGCCACGAACTCCTCCACCTCCAGCCGGACCAGTTCCAGGATATCCCGATCGACCAGGTCCGCCTTGGTGAGCGCCACCACCCCCTGCGGGATGCCGAGCAGCGCGCAAATATCGAAGTGTTCGCGGGTTTGCGGCTTGATCGATTCATCGGCCGCGATGACGAACAGCACCACATCGATGCCGCTTACGCCGGCCAGCATGTTCTTGACAAAACGCTCGTGGCCCGGCACGTCCACGAAGCCCAGGCGTAGATCGGGCGTCAATTGCAGGTGCGCGAATCCGATATCGATGGTGATGCCGCGGCGCTTTTCCTCTTCCAGGCGGTCGGCGTCGATGCCGGTCAGCGCTTTCACCAGCGCGGTTTTGCCGTGGTCGATATGGCCGGCCGTACCGACGATGATATTCTTCATCCGCTGAGTATCATCGTACTACCGGCGCGAGAGGCGGCGCGGAAGCCGCGGGCGCGCGGCCACCCGGAAGCCCCGCCCTTCAATTCACGGCGGAAGATGAGAGCGGCATAGGTTCGCCGGCGGCCGCGCGAGTCTGTGGAATCGCACTGCGCGCGGCGCGTACTTGCTCCGCGGCCTTTTTGCCGGCCAGGAACGCGTGGTCGGAGTTGTAATATTCCCACTCGCTGTAGCGTCCCGCCAGGTGGATATCGTAGCCGGCTAGCCATTCACGAATCCTTGCTACCGCTTCCGCGCGGCCGTGATCGTAGACCACGTAGGCATAGGGAAGGTCGCATTGCGCGGTGGCCCATATGGGATCGTCCGCGCGAATCAGCCCGGCGCGCCGGCAGTCCGCAATGCATAAATTCACCAGATCCTGGCCGTCGCACGGCAGCGGTTTGTAGGGCGAGTAGGTGATTTCGCAGGTCAGCCCGAATCCGCCGGTGGGATTGCAGTAAGGGCTGGCATTGCCCTGCACGAAGATGCGGTGAAAGACCGTGTCCTCGGGATAGTAGATCCAGTGCTTCTCGGTCAAACTCTCCCGCCCTACGCCGAGATGCACGCAGCGTACGCCCACGTTTCGCAAACGGGAAACCGCGGCGCGCACTGCGGCGGGCGCCTCCTGTCCGGTCTGCCGGATGAGCACGGGAAGCGGCATCGTACTGATCAGGTGCTCATAGCGCTGCGTGCTGCCATCGCTCAGCGTGGCCGTATGGCGCGACGGGGAGATCTGCGTGATGCGGCAACCGGTTCGCACTTCCCCCCGCAGGTGCGGCAGCCAGGCATCCATGAGCGCCTGAAATCCGCCGCGGAGCGGATATCCGAAGCGCGCATTGGGGCCCATCGGCTTTGGCGACGGAAGCAGCGCGCCTTCGATCATTTCTTCCAGATTAGGCAGCGGCACACGCCCGCCCAGCCAGGAGGTTTCCATTTCGCTCAGCGGCACGGCCCACAGTTTGCGGTTGTAGGGAATCGCAAAGTGCCTGGCGATTCCGGCGCCCCAAACTTTGTAGATGAATTCTTCGAAATTCCGCGGCTCGGCTCCGCGGGGGCTGTCCGGTTTTGGGCCCAACGGAGCCGACGATTCCAGAATGCCGTCGGCGCAGCAGTCCTTGATGGCAGGGTTACACTCCGCGCCCGTTGCCACGGCGCGTCCGTTCGCGTGCCCGTTCGCATGCCCGTTCGCAGACCCATTGGCATGTCCATTGGAGGGCGGTTTCAGGGAGCCGTAGCGCGCCTCAATCGCGCCCACCACGCACTCTTTGATCACTTCCGCCGGTAATCCGTAGAGCGACGCCTGGAACGGATAACGGGTGTAGACGCTTTTACTGTAGATCCAGGCTTCGCGATCCTGCCAGTGCACGTTCTCGCCGAGGAGCATCTTGTAAAGCTGGTGGACGTAGGCATCCCCCGAGAACATGATGTGGCCGGCGTAGTCGAAGGTAAAGCCATTCACGGCGATTGAGCGGCACCACCCTCCGACCCGATCGTTCTGCTCCACCAGGAGCGCGTCCTGGCCCAGGTGGTAGGCGGCGCTCAAGCCGGTCGGACCGGCGCCCGCAATGAGCACGGGAGCCGATTGGCGCCGCGTCCGCTGACCTCGCTTCGTCTCCACCACTTCGTCAATCAGGGCTTCCATGCGATTCGCGGTCAGCTCCCACGAGGTACCGCTGAGAACCTCCCGCATCCGCCGCCGGCGCGCCTCGCGTTCGTCCCCGCCGGCCGACAGGGCCCGTTCGCAACCCGCTATGAACTCCGCCGGCGTTCCACCCAGGTAAACGATGTCGCCGTAGGGCTCCGCAACGTCGGTAATCGGCGTACTGACGATCGGTTTGCCGGCGCTCATATATTCCAGCGTCTTGGTGGGGCTGATGAATTCCGTGGAACGGTTTCGCGCAAAGGGCATGATACACACGTCCCATCCGGCCATATAAGAGGGCAGTTCGGAGTACGGCCGCTGCCCGAAATACCGGATATTCGGATTGCGGGGCAGCGTCGAGGGATCGATCTTCACGATCGGTCCAATCATGGCGAGTTGCCATTCCGGATGCGCGTCGGCTACCGCTTTCAGAAGTTGCGCATCCATCCGTTCGTCGATCACTCCGCAGAAGCCCAGGCGCGGATGCGGCAGCGCCGCCTGGTCCTGGGCCTCGCCGATGCCATTCGCCGCCTGCGAAAAATGCCGTTCGTCCACGCTGCTCGGAAAACAGTAGACTCGCGGGTGGCGATTCTGTTTCGCGCGATACAGGCTCGGGCCGCCGGTGAAGACCAGATCGGCTTTCTCCAGCAGCCTGCCCTCCTGGCCGGTTAGAGCTGGAGGGGCGCCCATAAAAGCGGACAGCTCGTCCATGCAGTCGTAGACCATCGCCACAGGTTTCAGATCTTCCGCGACAGGCAGTGCCATCGGCGTGTAGAACCATAGAATGTAATCGTCCATACCCACGCCTTCTACCAGGCGGCGCAGTTCTTGCTTCAGGTGTGCCAGTTGTTTCCCCTCGAAGCCCTGCGCGGGCAAGGAAGTCACAGGCCGGCAAACCGTGAGGTTTGGCAGGGGCTCGTGGAATTGCCAATTCTCTTGCGCCGATTCGCTGGCGATTGGCTCCTCAACGAACAACACGCGGTGAGACTTTGCCAGCCTGGCCAATAAATGCTGCGGTCTCTGGTAGACAAAGTCCCAGCGCAAGTGAGAAAGCACAACAATTCCGAATGTGGATTGCATTCATTCCTCTTAGATTGAAGCGGTACGGGTGACGCGCAACGTAGAACAGCAAATGGCGCACCATTGTACGTGCGCGTGCACCTGTTGCCGGCCGCGATTTTATCGAAGCAGTTGTTGCGCGTCGCGCAACGCTCGGGCATATTCCGGATTCAGCACGCGCCGGTAACGGCCCGCGCCGTTCAGTTGCAGATCCCACAGGCCGCAGTTATGCCAGTGATTGCGATCTTCCCAGTCGAAGCGATCGAGAATCGGATATAAACACGCGCCTTCCAACCAAACACCATTAGCACGCGCCAATCGAATCTCGGCCGCCACTTCGTCGAGCCAGGGCGCCCGGCCGATGCCGTAGTGGCCGGTCTCCGCAATCAATAGCGGGCGCTGGTAGCGGGCATCGACTTCCGCCAGCAACTGGTGCAGCGGCATCCATCGCGGATCGTCCGATCCCGCGTCCCAATGCAGCTTGCGTCCGCCCGGAACCTCCCATTCGTTCGCGGAGTAGAAGTTGACCCCCACGATATCCAGGTATTGCCCGGCGCCGCCCAATTCGGGCGCGATCCGTCCGGTGAGCATGTCCCAGGCCTCAAACTGGCTGTTGCGCTGCGCCAGCGCCGGCCCCACGTTCCACGGCTGCGACAGCGGCGGGACATTATGGATCAGCGGTTCCGGCGCCACGATCCGGGCACGCGGATCCACGTCGCGGATGCCGGCGATCGCCGCAATCGCCGCCCGCACCAGTTGACGCTTCAGTTCGTCATCGCGGCCATGTGCGTACGGGAACATCAAACCGCGGGTAGCTGCCCAGGCAAAGAACGAGATTTCGTTCACCGGTGAATAAAACGGGATTTCGTCGCTATGTTCGCGGTGCATGCGGGCCGCTTCCCCGGCAAACCGCGCAAACCTCCGCACGAATTCCGGCGAAAAAATATCCAGGCCGTCCGGCCATCCGTAATGAAACAGATCCCATACGACCTGTACCTTCTCCTCGCGCATAGCGGATAGCATGGGCAGCCAGGATGTCCAGTCGTAACTTCCTCCCCGGTCGATGAGATGCCATCGCAGTCCGTCCCGGGCGGCCAGGATGCCCACTTCCCGCAGCCGGCGGTAATCCGCGCTGCAGCACGCGTCGTGCTGCAGCGCGGCCGTCATATCCAACCGTACGCCGGCTGAATTGATCTGGCAGGAACATTCGAAACCGCCCATCCAGAACGAGCGGAACAAGGGGTCAGCGTTGGGGGTCATTGGTGGTTTGGCGATCCTCGGCCGGAATCTTGTATCGATTGCGCTCGGAGTGCATCAGGCGTTCGCGCCACTCC